>Ga0307373_10003983_pt1 | contig 25126 bp, 24 predicted proteins | sample OX2MG_FD_202534 | JGI IMG/M metagenome (GOLD analysis project Ga0307373, IMG submission 202534) | Soil microbial communities from Risofladan, Vaasa, Finland - OX-2 | ecosystem: Environmental > Terrestrial > Soil > Coastal area > Acid sulfate soil | place: Finland: Risofladan, Vaasa | collected...
TGGAGCGGCTTTTGGCGCGCCGATTGCGTTCAGGCGCGGGTATATCCGGGTTGCGGGCCTGGTGCATTGCAAGCCTAAAGCGTATGCGCCGCGGGGCGCGGGGACAAGGCGCAGGAGTGGTGCAAAGGGCGTCGGAGCCTGTGCAAGATGTGGATAAGGGAGGCAGGGGTCAGGGGTCAGGAATAGACAGAAGGCGAAAAGGCCGTAGATATCCGTAGATATCCCAGGTCCCCAAAGGCGAGGGACCTGGGGCACCGGCGAGGGAGCCGTGGAGCGAGGGAGCCGTGGTATTCCCCGGGGGGGGGGAATCATGCCGTCCCTACAGGACGGCGGGGTCGTTGGGGCACGCTTTCCCCGGGTTTCACCCGGGGCTATTTTCGCGTCGCCCCTCCGGGGCTGGGGAGGCAGGGGTCAGGGGTCAGGAATAGACAAAAGGCGAAAAGGCCGTAGATATCCCAGGTCCCCAAAGGCGAGGGACCTGGGGCACCCGGCGAGGGAGCCGTGGAGCGAGGGAGCCGTGGTATTCCCGGAGGGGGGAATCATGCCGTCCCTACAGGACGGCGGGGTCGTTGGGGCACGCTTTCCCCGGGTTTCACCCCGGGCTATTTTCGCGTCGCACCTCCGGGGCTGGGGAGGCAGGGGTCAGGGGTCAGGAATAGACAAAAGGCGAAAAGGCCGTAGATATCCCAGGTCCCCAAAGGCGAGGGACCTGGGGCACCCGGCAGGTTGTGAGGCACCGATGGTTTGTCCAGGTGCGAGCAACCGGAGATGCGGGCCACCCGCCTTTAGTGACCGAAGAGGCTTGCGAGGGATGAGAAATTGTAGCTCAGGCCAACCTGTCCGCCGATCTTTGTGCCCTGTAGCAGATCAGTCTTATTGGAGCCGCTAATAGCCAGGGGAATATTGATCCCATTCGGCCCTTTGATTGTGAGCTTTCCCTGGCCGACCCAGAGTGAGCCCGCGGTTCCGACGAACTGTTGTGTGCCATTGGGAAGCGGGATCGTTGTGCCCGGCGCGACGGTGCCGGCGGGAATATTCAGGACAGACGGCTGGGGCTGGTATTGCCAATATCCGGCGAACGAGAGCTGGGTCTGATAGGACGTGGTGGGATTGTTCAGGTTCCGATCATATTCGAAAGAGGCCTGACCGTAGTGGATGCGGTCATATTTAGCGCCTGGGGGCAGGGTTCCGTTGTAAATGGAAACGGCGCCGTTGAAGGTCAGCGAGCCTCGTTCCTCGAAAGTGCGGCTATAGATCGCGGTCACATCGTGAGTTGCCGGCTGATTTACAGGCCTGTTGAAGGTGTACTGGGCTGAGAACATGTTGCCGGCGGCGTCGAGGATGGCTTTCTTGTACGCGCTGCGAAGCACGCTTTGTGCATTCACGTACGCGTTTACCGAAGCTAGCAAGCTAGGCGATATCGTCTGGAGAACGTTTCCAAGCTCTGCCTGCCAGCAATTCTTCTCAAAATCGTCCATCAAAGCGACGGAATCCGCTTTCACGGCGTCCTTCAACAGGGCGTTCTGACAGGCTTCGGATTTCTGCTTTTTCAACAGGGCTTTGTAAGTTGGGTCCGCCTCGAGTTGCGTGCTAACGTTAAAGCTTGCCACGACCTTGGCAGTTTCCAAAGGCTTAAGCGTGGGTAGTTCCTTGTTCTTCCAAGCATCTTTGAATTGCTTGCTTCGGGGATTGTATTTTGTGGGGCGCTCGTATTTCGCTGTAAAGGAACTGAGCTTGCCCACGCCGGAAGGTAAGGCGACAGTCGAAACGGGGGTCGGGGTGGTGCCGCTGGCCTGACCGCTGGTGGGCGCGGTGCTGGAGCCGTTCTGGTTGAGCGAAAAGGAGGCCATGAGGGAGAGTGGATTGAGTGCGAACCTCTCGATGCGACCCTGCTTAGCATTCAGGTCGTACTCCGGAGTGCCGGTAAGTAGGTTGAAAATCTCGTCGGTGTTGGCTGTGAGGGTTGCAGTGGATCCGCTGACCGACCTCGTGAGCGCTCCTGAATCAACTGCAAGGTTCGTTATAGCTGTGCCACCGGCCTTGGAGACAAGCGAGGTCGTGCCGGCGGCGCTGTTGACAGCCCCCAGTTGTTGCGTTGTGGTCATCTGATTCGCTGCCTGAAGGACGCTCTGACTCTGATTTTGAATCGAATTGATAATTGCGTCCCTGCTTACAACATCGACAATTGCGTCTTGGGCTTTTCCGGTGGCTGGATCTAGATAATCCAGTCCTGGCGCAGCGAGGCTTCCAATCTGTTCCTGCGTTTTGCCCTGCTTGGTCTCTGCGATTGAGACGCGCATCACGCCGCTGAGGACCCCGCAGAACGCCTTCACCTCGGTCCGAGGGTCGGACGAGCAGAATTTTTCCTCGTCCCGATACTGCTCGTTCGCCGGGTCGTAGGGCGACGCGCTCTGGCTTGGCCCGCCCGTGCCGGCGCTTGGCGGGGATGGAACCTGGGCGGCCTGCGCTTGGGGACGGCTTTTCTGGGCGCCACCTGGGATTGCGACGGCGAGGATGGTTGCGATTGCGAGGAAGCGAACCTTTCGCATACTTACGCTCCCCACATGGTGATGACGCCCGCGGTGCCGGGCCCATTGTCGATGATGATCCCGGGAGGATTGGACGCCGCCGCATGCCCGGACATGACGTTGGCCACACCTATTCTTGCGTTGGGATCGCCGGGAGCGAAGTCGAGGGCGAGCCGGATGGCAGAGGCCCCGGCGGGCAGGCCGCCCAGCAGGTTAACAGTTACAGTTTGATCGGTATAGGGAAGCGGCGTATCCGCAACGCCCCCTCCCGGGATGTGGAGATTGGCCTGGAGAATGGTTCCCGAGTCGATGCTGACGACGAATGTGGATCCTACTGCGCCCGAAATGTCTGCCATGGTTTCTCCTTGCGTTGGAATACGGCGGGACTGCGAAGGCTTGCAGGTGCTGATGCGATCGGGAGACAGGGCCCGGGCATTGCATTGATCTCCAATGCATGGCTGGCGCAGATTGGGAGTGTGGCGTGTGAGAGGCTGCGGCCACACGGAATGGGGAAATGCGCGGGAGGCGCAAAGTACAGCTTTGTGCAGTTTTATAACTGCTGGCCCCGGGGATAGCTTGACGGGATTTACGAGAGTCTAGATGAAGGTGGTTAGCCGGTCAAGTACTTTCTGAGTCACTTTTCTGAGTTGTCTCGAACAGCAGATTCCCTGCGGGGAATGACAGAAAGAAAAGCAAGGGCAAAGGCAAAAACAAAGGCAAAAGCGGATTCCCTGCGGGGAATGACAGAAAGAAAAGCAAGGGCAAAAGCAAAAACAAAGGCAAAAGCGGATTCCCTGCCGGGAATGACAGAAAGAAAGGCAAGAGCAAAGGCAGAAACAAAGGCAAAAGCAAAAGCAGATTCCCTGCCGGGAATGACAGAAAGAAAAGCAAGGGCAAAAGCAAAAACAAAGGCAACAGCGGATTCCCTGCCGAGAATGACAGAAAGAAAAGCAAGGGCAAAGGCAAAAACAAAGGCAAAAGCAAAAGCAAAAGCAGATTCCCTGCGGGGAATGACAGAAAGAAAGGCAAGAGCAAAGGCAAAAACAAAGGCAAAGGCAACAGCGGATTCCCTGGCGGGAATGACAGAAAGAAAAGCAAGCGCAAAGGCAAAGGCAAAGGCAAAAGCAAAGGCAAAAGCAAAGGCAAAAGCAAAAGCAAAGGCAAAGGCAAAGGCAAAGGCAAAAGCAAAAGCAAAAGCAGATTCCCTGCCGGGAATGACAGAAAGAAAGGCAAGAACAACAGCAAAAGCTAGAGCAAAGGCTAGGGCAAAAGCGGCGAGGGGGGAGCGGGGGGTACGGCTGTGTCGGCGGTCACATTCTCAGGCGTCAAATTTGGGTAAAGTGACAGCATTGGTTGAAGTGTGCCCGCACCCTGGTGCGGGCATTGGTGTTTATGGGTGAAATGCAGGTCCGGGATTGGCTGGCGCTGGTGAGGCTCCGGGCTGCGATGGGGATGGTGGCGAAGCTAGGGGCTGGGAAGGAGAGAGGGACGTGAGCACAAATCGGTGGACCGGGGCGCCCGATGGGGGCGCCGGAGTGGACGTGGACGGGCGGCTTTACGGGATGCTGCGGCGGGAGGCGGTGGATGCCGGGGAGGGCTCGCCGGTGCGGGGGGTGCAGGCGCTGCTGCGGCCGCTGCTGGGGCGCTGGGCGGGGGTGAGCCTGGTGGACATATTTCCCAGCGGGTCGTTTGCCAAGGGGACAGCAAACCGGAGCAGCACCGACATCGACGTGTTTCTTTCGCTGCACTGGAATACGGACCTGGGGCTGCGGGAGATCTACGAGCGGCTGGACCGGGTGCTGGGGGAGGCGGGTTTGACGACGCGGCGGCAGAATGTGTCGGTGCGGGTGAAGGTGAACGGGTTCAGCGTGGACCTGGTGCCGGGGAAGCGGCATGGGCCGATGACGGATGACCACAGCTTGTATCTGCGGCGGCGCGACACCTGGATCAAGACCAACGTGAAGAAGCACGTGGAGTGGGTGCGGGGCACCGGGCGGATGGCGGAGATGCGGCTGATGAAGCTATGGAGGGATGAGCGGGGGCTGGATTGGCCGTCGTTTTACGTGGAGCTGGCGACGGCGCGGGCGCTGGCAGGGCAGGTGCTGCCGGGGACGCTGAGCGGGAACATGGCCAAGGTGCTGGAATGGGTGCGCGACCGGCTGGAGTGGGCGCGGCTGGTGGATCCGGCGAATGGAGCGAACGTGGTCAGCGACACGCTGACGGGGGAAGAAAAGCGGGTGGTGGCGCGGGCGGCGGGGGAAGAGCTGAGTGCTTCGGGATGAAGGCGCACGCAGGGGGTTGTTCCGAACCGACAAGGCCCCCAATCACGGGGCAGCTCGTTGTATCTCGCTGTGGTTCAGAGTTTCCTCAATCGGCTCCGACGGGCCTGGCGAGCACGCGCAGATGGGAGGCGGAATTCGCGACAAAAGCGGCGATGGTCTCCACCACGAAATCGAGCATATCGACGGTGAGTCCTGGAAAGACACCGATCCAGAACACGTTTTCCATGACAAAATCCGTATTGGGCAATGGGCCTATCACGCGGTATTCGCAGCCCTGGTAAGCGGGCTGGCGAAGGAGATTCCCGCCGAACAGCAGCCGGGTGCCGATCTTCTGGGCTTCGAGAGCGCGGGTCAATTCTTCGCGGCGGAAGGGCGCGCCCTCGCGAATAGCAATGGGAAAGCCGAACCAGGCCGGATCGGACCCCGGGGTCGCCTCCGGAAGCAGAAGAACCTCTTCCAGCGGTTTCAGCGCGGAGCGCAAATAGCGGAAGTTCTTTTTGCGCTGTTCAATGAACTGGGGCAGCTTCTGGATCTGCGACAAGCCCAACGCCGCCTGCATATCGGTCGCCTTCAGGTTGTACCCGATGTGGGAGTAAGTATATTTATGGTCATAGCCACAAGGCAGGCTTCCCAGCTTCCACTCAAAGCGTTTTCCGCAGGTGTTGTCTTTGCCGGTATGGCACCAGCAGTCCCGGCCCCAGTCGCGGAACGATTCGATGAGCACCTGGAGGTTCGGCTTATCGGTCAGCACCGCTCCCCCTTCGCCCATGGTGATGTGGTGAGCGGGATAAAAGCTCAGGGTTGCAATATCGCCGAAGGTACCTACACGGCGGCCCTTCCAGGTTGAGCCAAGGGCATCGCAGCAGTCCTCAATCAACCACAGGTTGTGTTTCCGGGCAAATGCGCCGACGGCATCGAGGTCGAAGACGTTGCCGAGGGTGTGGGCAACGAAGATAGCCCTGGTTCTTTCGCTGCGAGCCGCCTCGAGCTGGCTAACGTCGATCTCGTAGGTGGGCCGGGTGACATCGACGAAGACCGGCACTAACCGGTTCTGAATGATTGGATTAAGGGTTGTGGGAAATCCCGCGGCCACGGTAATCACTTCGTCGCCGGCTCTAAGCTGCCGTTCCCCGAGCTTGGGCGATGTAAGTGCGCTGATGGCGAGAAGATTGGCCGACGAACCGGAGTTGACCAGGGAGGCGCAACGGACACCGACAAACTGAGCCAGCTTGCGTTCGAACTCCTCGGCAAAGCGGCCGGTGGTAAACCAGCAGTCGAGCGCCGAATCGACGACGGAACTCAGGTCGGCGCCGTTGATCACTTTGCCGGACACTGGAACAGGCGTTTGCCCAGGCTTGAATTCGGCAGGCCGGAAAGCCTCCGCAAAATATTCGGAAGACAGCTCCAGGATTTGTCGGCGAAGTTGTGCGGCTCTGTCTGTCATGAGAACTCTGAATCTTAAGGATACACAATCGCAAGTTGTCAGTGTAGGCTAGACTCCAATAGAGAGGATTCCAGCGAACGGAACTGCGAGGGGGATGGCCGCAGGGCGCGTTTGTGTGAAAGGTGCTAGGCTACTCGAATGAAAGCGGTTATTCTGGCAGGCGGACAGGGGACACGTCTCAGCGAAGAGACAGGCACCCGCCCTAAGCCCCTGGTTGAAATTGGCGGGCGGCCCATGCTGTGGCACATCCTGAAAATCTATTCCCAGCATGGAATAAACGATTTCATTATTTGTTGTGGATATAAGGGTTATTTGATTAAAGAGTATTTCGCCAACTATTTTCTTCACATGTCTGACGTCACCTTCGATATGCGCGAGAATCGCACCACGGTACACGAGAGTGTTGCCGAACCTTGGCAGGTGACACTTATCGATACGGGCGAGAGCACCGGCACGGGTGGAAGGCTGCGGAGAATTGCACGCTATATCGATGGGGAAGACGCATTCTGCATGACTTATGGGGATGGAGTAAGCGACGTCGATGTGTCCGCGACGATTGCCTTCCACCGCAAGCACGGAAAGCAGGTCACGGTGACGGCCATTCAACCGCCGGCAAGGTTCGGCGGTCTGGCTGTGGAGGGAAGCACGATCACGCAGTTTCAGGAGAAGCCAAGGGGGGAGGGAGGATGGATTAACGGCGGTTTTTTTGTCCTCTCCCCAGCGGCGTTGCGCGAGGTCAGCTCCGACAGCCAAATGCTCGAAAGAGAGCCCATGCAGAGCTTGACTGCAAATCGACAAGTGGAAGCGTTCTTTCATCGCGGTTTCTGGCAGTCCATGGACACGTTGCGCGACAAACAGAGGCTGGAAGAGCTTTGGGCCAGCGGGAGAGCGCCTTGGAAGACGTGGTGAATCCGTGGCAGGGGCGACGAGTTTTTCTGACCGGTCACACCGGCTTTAAGGCTGGCTGGCTCACTTTTTGGTTGGCGGGCCGGGGTGCCCGGATTCGCGGTTACGCACTCGATCCTCCCACCGGTCCAAGTCTGTTTGCCGCGGCCTCCGTGGGTGACATGCTCGACGACGTTCGCGGCGATATACGCGACTACCCGAAACTCAAGGCCGCCATGACGGAGTTTTCCCCCGAAGTGGTATTTCACCTGGCGGCACAGCCGCTGGTGCGGCGATCCTACTCCAGCCCGCTGGAGACATACGGAACCAATGTCATGGGCACGGCGCACCTGTTAGAGGCCGTGCGCGAAACCCCCAGCGTGCGTGCGGTGGTGTGCATAACGACGGACAAGTGCTATGCCAATCACGAATGGGTATGGCCGTATCGAGAGACCGACCCACTCGGCGGCTACGATCCGTACTCGTCCAGCAAAGCCTGTGCCGAGATCGTGGCTGCCGCCTACCGCAGTTCTTATTTTCCCGTCGAGCGCCTGAAGGAACATGGGGTTGCGGTGGCGACCGCGCGTGCGGGCAACGTGATCGGCGGCGGCGACTGGTCAGAGGACCGGCTGATACCGGACCTTATTCGAGGATTTCGGTCTGGCCGACCGGTTCTTATCCGCAATCCGCTGTCAATTCGCCCCTGGCAACACGTGCTTGAACCGATTTGCGGTTACATTCTATTGGCCGAAGGGTTGCTGGCGGGGCGTCCAGAATTCGCAACCGCGTTCAACTTCGGTTCCAACGACGACGACGCATGGCCGGTCGAACGTGTGGCCACGAAATTTGCCAGCCTATGGGGCAATGGGGCAACGTGGGAGTCCGATTCTGCTCCTGCCTTGCACGAAGCCCATTTCTTGAGGCTCGATTCCAGTAAGGCACGCGCCGAGCTTCGATGGCGGCCGGTTCTCGAGATCGGAACGGCCATGGAGTGGACCGCAACCTGGTATCGATCCTGCGAGCACGGCCAAGACATGCGTCAGGAGACCGAGATCCAGGTGAGAAACTACCAAAAGATACTGGCGGAAGAGGCTCTTTGTGCATGTTATTGACGTACACATCCGGCCGGTTTGCGGAACCGCTAAATCCGACATAAAGGTGAATTCTGGAAAAGCCCCGATTGTCTAGTCTGATTCCCACACCGGATGCGAGCGCGCCCTCTCGGCCGGAGACTTGCGACCAACCAGGCAAAGTGCACTGGTTTGTGCGGCTCATGAAGCGAGCGAAAAGCTGGCTGGGCAGGGAGCTTGGCTTCGATAGGGCCGTCGCCTTCACTGTCTTCGCGCGGGGCTGGGCGGGTTGCGCCGGTGTGGTCACGATTCTTCTGATCGCCCACTTCCTTTCGCCGGATCAACAGGGTTATTACTACGTCTTCGGAAACTTAATCGCGGTCCAAATCATTTTCGAACTTGGGTTTTCATTTGTCATTCTGCAGATGGCCAGCCACGAGCGCGCCCACCTGACTATCTCTTCCGATGACGCCATATCAGGGAATCCCATCTCCCTTGCCCGCCTTGCCTCGGTCCTGCAAAAAACGATCCGGTGGTACTCCTCTGCAGCTATCTTCCTGGCGGTATCACTGCTTACCATCGGCTCCTACTTTTTTTCTTCTCACCATCAGGGGGCCGCGAACGTCCACTGGCAGGTTCCATGGTATGCCGACGCGCTGGCTGCGACACTCACCTTCCAGTTGGACCCTATCCTCTCTTTTATGGAAGGGTGCGGCTTTATCGCGGAAGTCGCGCGCGTCCGATTTACGCAGGCTGTCATAGGCAGTTCCTGTGCCTGGCTCGTCCTGGCGACGCATCACGGTCTGTTCGCGCCTGCCACGTTGATTACCTGTTATGCCACGGTCGACCTCGTCTGGCTGATCCGCCATCGACGCCTGCTGATGCACCTCCTGCGCTATGATCCTGGCGAAAACCGAATTCATTGGATGAAAGAAGTATGGCCGTTCCAATGGCGCATCGCGCTTAGTTGGCTCTCCGGCTATTTTATCTTCCAGGTATACAATCCGCTCCTGTTCACGTTTCGTGGAGCGGTGGCCGCCGGCCAAATGGGCATGTCCCTCGCCATGACCAACGGGCTCCAGGGTTTGGCGGTTTCCTGGCTAACTACAAAAGTGGCTCCGTTTGGTTCTCTTATTGCTCGCAGAGAATTTGAGCAACTCGACCAGATGTTTTTTAAGGCATTGAAACATGCCGTTGTGGTTTGCATAGCAGTTACTCTCACCGCCTGGTTTGCGTGTTTTTATTTGAATATCCGCAATTTCACGCTGGCCCATCGCTTTCTTCCGCCTTCGTTATTGGCCGTGTTGTTCGTTTCTTCCATCCTGAACATCTTCATTTTCGGGGAAGCGTTTTATCTTCGTGCCCATAAACAGGAGAAGTTTCTTGTCAATTCGGTCGTGGGGGCGTTCTCGGTGGGACTGTCTGCCTTTTTCTTTGGCAAATACTTTGGCGCCGCAGGCATGGTCATTTCGACGGCGGTATTGAATGTGGTTGGACTCGTCTGGGCCACGATGATTTTTCTCAAGTACCGGAGGATCTGGCATGCCTAGTGCCGGTAGACCCTTTGGAGGGCTGTTTCGTCAGACTCTGTGGCGCCAGCGCATAAGCTCGAATCAGGCCGGCCTTGTGATCGCAGTGCAGTACGAGGTATACTGCGCCCATCAGCGTCAATAAGGGTCGTTCGTGCATGACAGTTAAGAGTGGTACTGATTCAGACTGGCAGCGTTGGGGTGAACAAAACCCGTATTATGCCGTTTTAAGCGATGACAAGTACTTGAAGGCGAATCTGACGAGTGACTCCTTGCAAGAGTTCTTCGCCAGCGGAGAGCGCCATATCGAACGGGTTTATGATTCCATCCGAACCCGCATCCGGCGGGAATTCCAGCCTGCCCGTGTACTTGATTTTGGATGCGGAACGGGCCGACTTGTAGTTCCATTCGCCATGCGCGCAGACAGTGTCGTGGGTATCGATGTTTCTCCGGCAATGCTGAACGAGGCACGCGCCAACTGCGCCGAGCGCGGTATAGTCAACGCGCAACTTCTGAATCTCGATGAGATCGACTCCCTTCAGGAATCCAGTTTCGATTTGCTCCATTCCTTCATTGTTTTCCAGCACATTCCGATTGCCCGCGGCGAATTCCTATTGGAAAAGCTAATTTCTCTTTTGGCTGAAGGGGGAATAGGTGCGGTGCACTTGACCTATTCCAATACACGCCGAGCATGGCAAGGCGTTTCAAGAGCATATCAATTGCTCCCTCGGGTTGGTGATTGGTTGCTCAACCTGTTGCAGCGTCGCCCGCTTAACGCACCGCGAATGCAGATGAATTGTTACTCCATGAATCGAGTCTTCGATATTCTCTTACGTGCCCATTGCTCGAACATTTGGATCGAGTTTTCCAGTCATGGGACGCATCACGGCGCCATGGTTTATTTTGAGAAGGTAGCGAGACCGCTGCTATAGGGAGAAAGACGCGTTTTGATGACGTCAACGTCGATTGCATTTCCAAGGTTGCCTAAGACCATAGCCGGGACCCAGTTTCCCGAAGTACCAGACACTCTCTTCAGGAACCATCGGGGAAGACGACGAGTTATTCCGACTGTCGTTTCACTTGCTAGAGAGTCATCGTTTCGAAGGTGCATTTCACCCGTAGCATTGAATCGTCGTCGCGCCCCAGGCAGGCGATCGTCAGTTTGGAGATCGAGATGAAAGACATGCTTCGGGCGATGTTTCGATCAGGGATGTTTGCGATGGGATTTAGCGCGTCTCGAGCGACTGCAACGAGCGATTTGGCCCAACTGCTTGATAAGCTGCACCCCCTCGACTGCGGAATCGATTTGATCAGAGTCGGCTCGAAAGGCGACGGCGGATATTTGATACCCAACGATCTGAGTGGCATCGAGTACTGCTTTTCACCTGGCGTCAGCAATCTAGCCGATTTCGAGAACCAGTTAGCGGACATGAAGATCAAATCGTTTCTCGCAGATTACTCAGTGGCATCGCCACCGCTGGTCAGGGAGGAGTTCACTTTTGACAAGAAGTATCTTGGTTCTTCCGACCGCGATCCATACTTCACCTTGGCCACCTGGAAAGATAAGTATCTCAAGGAGTATGGCGGCGATCTCTTGTTGCAGATGGATATTGAGGGTTATGAATACGAAACGATCCTTAGTATCCCTCACGACTTGCTCGATCGATTCCGCATCCTCGTTATCGAGTTTCATGAGTTAGACAATCTCTTTGACGCCTTCGTATTCAGGCTGATTGCGGCTTGCTTTGAGAAACTCTTAGCATCCTTTTACCTGGTACACATTCATCCTAACAACTGCTCCGAGGTTATCCGGCGGGGGGATGTCGAAGTTCCACGTACAATGGAATTCACCTTTCTGAATAGACGAAGAGCTACTCAGGCGACGCCTCAGGTCACTTTCCCTCATCCGTTGGACGCGGATTGCTGTCCCCGGCTCCGGCATGTACCCCTGCCCAGATGCTGGTACCGGTGAAAGCCGCAATCAGTGACTTGGCCGCAGTTTTAGAAGGTCTTTCCTTGAGGATGGCGCCTCCGCGGCCGCGGTTCGCTTCGCGCGACGGAGATGCAAGCCGCGTCAGCTCAGACGTGATATAATCAGCTAACTTATTGACGATCGTATTCTGGAGCTGTTTTGAATGCCACCGCCGCTGCTGTCGCTTTGCATTCCTACGTTTAATCGCGCCCATTTTCTCGACGCGTGCCTAGATTCTCTGCGCTCGACCTCGTCGGAAGTATGGGAGAATGTTGATTTGGTTGTTTCCGACAACGCAAGCACCGACCATACGCAAGAGGTTGTTCGGAAGTACCAGCAGCGATACCGGATTCATTACTATAGGAATGAATCGAATATTGGTGCAGAACGTAACTTTTTTGCGGCTGCGACGCGCTCTGCTTCCGAGTATGTTTGGATTTTTGGCGACGACGACACCCTCGACGAGGGCGCGCTTGCGAAAGTGCTGGCTCACCTGCAATCCGGGTGCGACATGGTTGTCGTCAATTATTCGAGTTGGTCCAAAGATATGGAAAGACTGCTCAAGCCACGCGGGTTGCAATGGATTGGTGATAGGGTCTATACGAACCGTGACGATGTATTGCTAGCTTTTGGCCCTCATGTCGGCTATATCTCCAGCGTGATTGTGAGGCGGGATATCCTACTGTCTGCCGCTGCAGAGGATCGCGAACGGTTTATGCGCTGTTGTTTTCCTCACATGTACTCGATCTATCGTGGGCTTCCTTCGACCTGCGTGGCGATTTACCTTGAATCTCCGGTGTTTCGGCGGCGCGAATGCGACGACGATTGGGTAGCTGCCGGAGATAATTCTCAGTCTATCTGGCTGAAGTGCTTTATTGAAGGAACCGCCGTGGTTTTTGAGGCGTTGGAGAATTGCGGCTACAGTCGGAAGGTTGTCCAGCAGGCAAAGGATCACACGCTGAAAACATTCGGGATCGGCAATGTGCTGGCGGGCATCCACAATGTAGACCGTGCGGCCCTTCGACGCTTTATGTACACGCATTACAGGCACAGCGAGAAATTCTGGAAACAGTGGCTTCCGATGCTGCTGTTACCAGCATCAGTCAGCGAGTGGATCTATTCCTTGTATCGTCGCCGGCTTCGGAGACATGTTTCAGTCGCCGAACAAGGTGCCGCCCTGTGAACTCGCATTCCCCCTCGGCAGTTATGGATCGGATTCGTCCGGATGGAAAGAGAATCCATGTAGTATTCGATATGACCTTCCCTCGGCGACTGAGGACTGGAACCACCGTCTATGCCAATGAGTTGGTCGCTGCATTGCGTGAGCGCTCGACCTGCCAAGTCACGTGTGTTGCCGAACCTGTTCCGATCCGTCATGGAGGATTCTGGAGGTTATGGAATGGAATACGTAATCTGCTTTGGACCCAGGTAGTACTTCCTCTAAAGCTGCTGTGGCTGAGGGCGGATGTCTTACATGCTCCGTCATTCTTTGCTCCTGTGGTATGCCCATGCCCGGTGGTATTGAGCGTGCACGACGTTCTCTATCTGACCCATCCGCAGTATTCCCGCAATAACTTGTTCTCACTTTATGCGAGGCTCTTCATCCGCAGATCGATTCGCAGGGCCGACATGATCTGCACGGTTTCGAAGGCTTCCAAGGCCGAGATTCAATCCGCGTATGGGGTACCGAGTGAGCGGATTCGAGTCACTTATCCGGGAGTCAGCAGCCGCTTTCAACCCCAGTCGGAAGCCACGATCGCAGCCGTTCGAGAAAAGTACGGACTTTCAAAGCCTTTTTTTCTATTTGTCGGAATGTGGGTCCGACGTAAGAATATCCCGCGGCTGATTGAAGCTTTTCGCATCTACCTCCAAGCCGAAAAGGAGGACCGCGAGTTAGTGCTAGTGGGGCCGCAAGACGGCGGCGAGACCGGGATCGAAGCGCTGCTCGCCGATCTTGACCTTACAAAGCGCGTGCGGTCGTTGGCTTATGTTCCTGACGAAGACATGCCCTCGATCTACGCGGCCGCGGATGTGCTAGCCATGCCTTCCCTTGGGGAAGGCTTTGGGCTTCCTATCGTAGAGGCAATGGCTTCCGGCACGCCCGTGATTGCTTCCAATGTTTCCTGCTTGCCTGAAGTAGCAGGGGACGCAGCCTTGTTCTTCAATCCCAATGAACCCGCTGACATTGCCCACGCGATGAAGCTTGCCACCCATCCAGAGACGCGCCGCTATCTTAAGGAATCTGGCCTGAAACGCGCGCAACTGTTCACATGGGAAAATACCGCCCGGGAGACCGAGAAACTTTACGCCGATGCGCTAAAATGAGGGGCAGGCCGGCCTCCATAAAGACGATCCGCCTTTTGTATGGACATTGGCGCAAATACCGCGACGATGCAATTCCCGGATCCGCCGATGCCGACTCGCGCCTCGGCGTCTCAACCACTTTCCTTTCACCGCTATCTTCCCATTACCGCGTTCTATTTCTTCTTCAATTGTGCAGGATTGCCCAGCGGCATGTACTTCACTGGCATTTTTTCACCTCTCCTGTATTTCTGGCTCTATGCCAGGGGACAGCGCTGGGTTACGACCAAGTTTTTCCTCGTTCTTTCACCCTTCATTCTAGCTCATGAGCTTCTCGGTATCGCATCGGTCTACTACTATCTTCGATCCTTGGCACTTCTATGGACCGTATATATCGCCGTATACGCGATCTGCCTCGCGCTCAGCCATACGCATAACCTGGAACGCCTATTCAGAGAACTAATTGTCCTCAACTTTTTCGCCACCATCATCGCTCTTGTGGTTTTCCCCACCCCTCTGCGGCCGCTATTTTGGCGCAGCGACCCCATTGCCGTGATTGGTGTCTCCCATCTTTACAGGCTCAATCTTCTCTCGATCGAACCTTCTGAATATGCGCTCCTCATGCTTCCGTTGCTGATCTATGCCTCCTTGCGCCTGATGCGCTCCGGGAATTTAACCAACGCCGTCTATCTTTTTTGTGTGGTTGTTCCGCTCCTGTTCACACAGTCATTCGGTGGAATCAGTATGGGGCTTGCCGGAATTGGTGTGGCTTTCGCGGGCAACTACCGGCGATTCTTGAAAAGACCGACCGCTTTGATTTTCCTGCTGCTTCTCATCGCTGTCATCGGATCGCTGGCTCTTATCCACAACCCAATCTCAGAGCGCATATTGCAGGTTGTCAATGGAAGCGATTCCTCCACACGCTCGAGGACAATCTTTTCCTTTATCGCAGCGTATGTGGTCGCATCATCGAAGAGCTTATTGTGGGGTGTTGGGCTGGGACAGATCAAATTGTACGATTTTACAGGTTTGGGGCTTGGCTTTACCGCAAACATCATTCCCAACGACATAGCGGGAACCTTCGCCGAACTTGGAATCATAGCGGTTGCATTGAAGATTGCAGTGGAAATTTATCTCTTTTTCAGGATGAAGGTATACTTGAATTCGTTCAGGCTCGCGATGTTCGTCATTGCCTTTATTACTCAGTTTACCGGGAGCTTCCTCACCGACGTTCAGGAGTACATAATGTGGTTTCTCGCCTTTTACCCCTTGTTCCCTCATTTGGATCTCTTCAATGATCCGGTGGTAAAGGGTACAGCATCCAGATCCCGTGGAGCCTAGCATGCCGAATAGGGCCGAGCGCGACCCGAAGCGCCGACGAATCGGCATTGACTTGCACGTCGTGGATGGGATTTTTCAGGGATCGAGATCACATTGCCTCGAACTCTTTTCCCGGGTCGTCGCTCTGTCCCCGGAGTTTGATTTTATCCTCCTTGTCGGCACGCCTGAAACACTTCTTTCTTTCAGCGAGCGCTTCGCATTACCGAACGTGACGATCCAGCGGATGCCTGCAAGGCCGGCTCCGGCGCGGCTTCTTTGGCAACTTCCGCATCTGGCGAGGGAGTATGGCCTCTCATTACTTCATACTCAGTACGTTGCGCCGCCACTGCCATTTTGTACTACCGCGGTCACCGTCCATGACGTCCTTTTTGAATCGCACCCGCAATACTTTGAAAAATCATTTGTTGCGCGCTCACGTCTTCTCATACCGCTTTCGGTTCGACGAAGCGCCGCCGTTTTCACGGTGAGCGAGTTTTCACGGAAGCAGATCTGTGAAACGTATTCGATTGCCCCGGAGAAAGTACATACCATCCCGAACGGCGTCGACCGAATGCGCTTTTTCCCAGGGAATGAAGGCCAGCAGGAGGTGCAGGCTCTAGGGCTGCAGCCTGGAAATTTCTATCTTTCCGTCGGGCGACTTGAACCCCGCAAAAACCATGCTACGCTTCTGCGGGCCTGGGCCCAACTACCGCGCCCTCGGCCGCGACTAGCGATTGTGGGCCAACGCCACTTTATGTATAGAGACGCCCTTGATATCGTTCGTGACATGAGATTGCAAGGGGACGTCGTAATGTTGGAACAAGTGTCGGATGCGTGCTTGCCGGCGATCTATCGCCATGCAAAAGGATTTGTCTACTGTAGCTGGGCCGAGGGTTTTGGCATGCCTGTACTGGAGGCAATGGCTTCAGGAATTCCGGTGATCTGCTCGACCAATACAGCCTTATCTGAAATTTGCGCCGACGCCGCCCTCGGGATCGAGCCCGGAAACCCGAGTGAAATCGCGGCCGCCGTCGGGTCACTGGATCTGCAGGCAGGGCTACGCGAGAACCTGAGTCGCCGTGGCCTCCGGCGCGCTGAGGATTTCAACTGGGATAACTCCGCGCGGATTGTGCGCGACGTCTATTTAGATCGAATCGGATCGTTGCCTTCGGCACATTCCAAATGAACACGGGGTGCATCAGGCGGAGCCATGATGAAAGCGGCTGGGTCGATCTCCAGGACGCCGGGCGGCGTGCAGTCTGCAATTGCGGCCCTCATGCCCAAAGCGGTACTGCACTTCGCGGCGCTGAGTCCGGTGTCCTTGTCCTTCCAGGAGCCGTTCACCACCATCTCGACAAATCTCATGGGGCGCCGAATCTGCTCCAAGCTTGATTCGGGGTTTCTGCCGAATTGCCTTTGCCTATACAGGACTGAACCGGGAAAACCGCGTGGTGCTCGACCAGCGTTTTTTTCGGTCGGCGGAGGTCGACTTTCTGGTTGGCAACGCGGCGAAGGCGAGGAAGCGCCTCGGTCCGGCTCCGAGAACGTCGTTGGAAACTCTAACTCCGATGGCGGCCGATGTGGACCGTGCCAAAAGGAGGCTTTAGCGCGGCAACCCAGGTTTGCTTGAGGGCAGCGCGCGACTGGGAGGTGTCGTTTCGTCCGGTTTCGTGGCCACTTGACAGTCATCGCCGCGTCAGTTTAGGCTGAAAGATCGAGTTTGTAATCTGCGACTTAAGTGTCAAATGCGCAATATGCTTTGGCATCGTTACATCACCCTGGGCGTGCAGTGGTGCAGAGCCGGTTTTCGCCGTAGGGGCGCGAAAGGAATAGTTAACGTCCGCGATGAGCTTTTCTCTGCAGGCACTGGGGAAAGACCCAAAATACAATCGCAAGTTGCACATTGCCCTGCAAGGAAGCAGGGGCGTTCCCCACACCTATGGAGGAGCCGAGGCCTTTTACCTCGAGTTGGCACCCCGCCTAGTGCAACGAGGTCACCACGTTACAGTCTATAATCGCAGCAGTCTTTTCAAGGAGAAGCCATCGAGTTACAAAGGTGTGCGGCTGCTCTATCTTCCCAGCATAGAAACCAAGAATCTTGGCTCCCTCACGCATTCCCTAGCTTGCACGCTAGATGTCATCTTCAGAAAGTTCGATGTTATTCTATGCGTCAACTCAGGTGTGCTTCCGCAACTCGTGGTGCCGCGGCTTTTTGGCAAGCATGTCTGCTGTAATATGGACGGGTTGCAATGGCTGCGAGAGAAATGGGGACCATGGGCAAAGAGGTATCTGTATTTTAATGCCAAGATCGCCAGAAGGATGTGCCCCCGGGGAATTATCACCGATGCCTACGAGATGCACCGCTTTTACCTTGAGGAACTGAATACTCCTTCGGCGTGCATCACCTACGGAGCCAATATCGAGACCAGCGAGGATCCCGGCATTGTATCGCGATACGGGCTTACGCCGGGGGAATACTATTTGATTGCCAGCCGAATGGTCCCTGAAAACAACGCCGATCTCATCGTGGATGCATTCAACGGCATTCAGACTCGGAAAGTGCTGGCGATAGCAGGTGACGCCAATTACAAGAGCGACTTTGTTGAGAAGCTAAAGCGGATCGCGGGACCACGAGTGAAGTTTTTGGGACATGTCAATGATGTGAATCATGTCAAAGAGCTCCACTGTAACTGCTATGCATATATCCACGGTCATATGCTAGGAGGCATCAATCCCGCTTTGCTCAAGGCACTTGGTTACGGCAATATGGTTCTCGCCCTGAACACGCTATTCAATTTCGAAGCTGTCCGAGATTGTGGTGTCCTTTTTGATCTGAACGTAGAAGACCTCCGAGAGAAACTGCAATATATTGAAGACAACCCCGCGGTCGCCCAGCGTTACCGCGAGCGCGCTCCTGACCGCATTCGCCAGGATTTCATGTGGGAGCAGATTGTCGATCAGTACGAGGAATTCTTTTTGCGCATGACAGCAGGAGAGGACGCGACGAAAACGCACTCAAGCGTTCCCCGAGCCTTGGAGTTTGCAAAGGAAATTGCTATCCGCCGTCAAGAGTTTGTATTGCCAAAATGAGTGCTTCGTTTTCCGAGTTCGGTAGTCTCTTGGAGTATACTGATTCTGAATTCCAAGATAGCCATAAAAGAACGGGAACGAGGGAGCGGATTGATGCCTTTGCAATTCGAGAGCGCCCATTGTGGTGGGGATGTTGTGGTAATCAAACCTGTGGTCATGGGCGATGATCGCGGATTCTTCATGGAGACATACCGGGAAGACAACTTCCGCGATCTAGGGCTTCCGGTAAACTGGGCCCAGGATAACCACTCCCGGTCCTCCAAGGGTGTTCTGCGTGGCCTGCATTTTCAATGGCGGCCACCGATGGCTAAGCTGATGCGGGTCACGCGGGGAGCAGCATTTCTGGTCGCAGTCGACATACGCAAGGGGTCCCCGACGCTTGGCCAGTGGTTCGGTCTCGAGGTTACAGCAGACAATAAGAAGCAAGTGTACGCGCCGTATGGCTTCGCACGTGGCTTTTGTGCGCTGACGGACGAGTGCGAGGTGCAATACAAATGCACCGGAATCTACAACTCCGGCGCGGAATCCGGAATCTCTTATAAAGATCCTGACATCGGGATTGTATGGCCGCTAAAGGATGTGATTGTCTCGGCGAAGGACGACAAGGCACAAACTTTAAAAGAGTGGCTCGCATCTTCGCTTTCCGCTAACATCGTCTACCAAGCCCAACCAGCCATTGCTGAAGGAGTGAAATAGGATGCGCATACTCATCGCCGGCGGCGCCGGTTACATCGGTTCCGCATTGATTCCGAACTTGTTGGATCGCGGGTATGACGTTGATGTCGTCGATTTGTTCTGGTTCGATAATCACCTGCCGGGGACAGTAGGCGTTCTCCAGAAGGATATTTTTAGCCTGCAGGTGTCCGATCTGACCGGCTACGACCAAGTGGTATTTCTGGCTGGCCTTTCCAACGATCCAATGGCCGACTTTTCGCCCGCTAAGAATTTTGTTTTCAATGCATCTGCACCGGCCTATCTCGCGTACATCGCAAAGAAGGCGAAGGTCCGACGGTATGTATATGCCAGCTCCTGTTCAGTCTACGGATATACAGAAGACCAGTTGTTCAATGAAGATTGCCCGGTTAGTTCCTCTTACCCTTACGGCATCTCCAAACTACAAGGGGAGCAAGCCGTAATGCAGATGGTAGGCTCCGAATTCTCCGTCATCTCTCTTCGCAAAGGCACCGTTTCCGGATATAGCCCGCGAATGCGTTTTGACCTGCTGGTCAATACGATGTTCAAGTGCGCAATGAAGGATGGAGTCATTCGTGTGAACGATCCAGCGATATGGAGACCGTTCCTAGGAATCGACGATGCGACGATGGCCTACACGCGGGCCATTGAAGCGAATGAGTCTCTCAGTGGCATCTTCAACATCGCATCAGGCAACCACACGATCGGCGAAGTTGCCGATCTGGTAAAGATGACGGTGGAAGAAGAGTTCGGAAAGAAAGTAGCGCTGGACATCAAGCATATAAGGGATCTGCGAAACTACAAGGTCTCGATTGAACGGGCAGAAACAGTCTTGAGCTTCCATCCCCATCAGAGTGTGAAGTCGATTGTACGCAATCTGATCAGCAACATGGACAAGTGCAGCGACTGGGACAATCCGCGATACTACAACATCCAGGTTTTTAAAGCACTGGAGACGTCCAGTCCGGTTGGGATAGAGACGCCAGTCTACGCCGCCGGGAGCGGCAGATGAGAGTCGCTGTCCTGGGGGCGAATGGGCAGCTTGGGAGCGATGTCTGCTCTGCATTTTTGCGGAATGGCGACCAAGTTCGCGGCTTCACGCATTCGGAAGTGGAACTGACTTCGGTCTCGTCCGTTGACACAGCACTTGCGGCCTATAACCCGGAATTCATTGTTAATACGGCCGCCATGCATCAAGTCGAGAAATGCGAAGCAGATCCGATCTCCGCGTTCACCGTCAACGCCATTGGAGCAAAGCATGTTGGCGAATGGGCGAAGCGCGCCGACGCAACTGTGGCATACATCAGCACGGACTACGTTTTCGATGGGAAGAAGCGATCCCCGTACTTGGAAACCGACGCGGCAGCCCCGCTCAATGCGTACGGCATCACCAAACTTGCGGGAGAGAACTTTACGGCTGCGTTGAGTTCGAAACATTTTGTTCTTCGCGTCTCGGCGATCTACGGCCTCCAGCCGTGCCGCGCCAAAGGCGGGTTGAACTTCGTGGAACTGATGCTGAAGTTGTCACGGGAACGCGACACGCTGCGCGTCGTCGATGACGAGTTTATAACTCCGACGCCAACTTTACAGATCGCGGAGCAATTGGTCGCGCTCAGCCGTTCCAATTGCTTCGGCCTTTATCATGGGACGGCCGAAGGCAGTTGCTCGTGGTATGAATTTGCCGGGGAGATATTTCGCGCCACAAATAGGAAGGTACGGCTTGAAAAGGCGGCACCGGGAGAGTTTCCGGCAAAAGTTCCGCGTCCGCAGTATTCTGTTCTGGAGAATTCCGCTCTGAAGGCCGCTGGGTTGAATGTATTCACCGATTGGCATGAGGGGCTGTACAACTACCTGAATGCCCGTAGCCACACGCCAGTTTCAGCATTGTAACCAGTGTAAGAATTGATTTGATGAGATTCACCTGGTCTGCACCTGGTCATGGTTGCAACGTGGGCGATCTCTCACTTCGCGGATGCCTTGGCGCCAATCGTCCCCATTTCGGACTTGCCTTCAGTGGAGCCTTGACTTCCTGAAGGAGAGAATGCGACGAAGATATGCCAACTTGATATTGGCTTCCGAATTCTGCTTCATCCGTTCCAGCCCGGACAGCAATAGAGCGAGAACGATTCCAAGCACGAATCCGCCCCCGAGGCCGGCGAGTGCAAAATACCTGCGCTTGGGGAAAGAGCGAAGGTCCGGTGGAACGGCGGGATCCACTACCTGGATCAGCGCACCCTCCTTGGCCTCGTCGAGCTTGGCGATTTCGAACTGGCGGGCCAGGATATCGAAAATGGTTTCGTAGTACTTCACGTCGCGCAGCCGGCGGACGTATTCCACGCCCTGGGCGGTCATCTGGCCTTTCGGCGGCAGGATGCTCCCTCCGGGGATATCCTGGTCACCGCCCAACCGTGCCAACTGAGTGCGAAGCCCATCCAATTCCTGTTGGGCTTGGACAAGCTGCGCGTTTTCGCCGGTGGCGTAGGTTTTTATTCCCTGGATCTGTACTTCCTTGGCCGTGATTTGCGCGCGCAGACTGGCGGCGGACTCGATCAGCGCGCGGGCCTGACTGTCGAGTTGGATCAGCCCGGTCTTTTGCTCCGTCTCAGTGAGTGCCGTCTCGGCGTTTGCAAGGTCGTTCTTGGCGTGCTCCATTTGTTGCTGGAAAAACAGGCGCCGCTGGCCCGCTTCCGTGATGGCCAGGTTCTCAGACAACTCTCGGAACTCATCCACGTAGCCGTTGGCGAGTTCGGCGGCCCGATGTGGATTACTATCCCAGACGGAGATGCGGATCAGCCCGTCCTTGCCGGATCCGTCCACCGAGGAGTGATTCTCCCAAACTGTGCGCGCTTGGGAGCGGTATTTCATGTGGTACTCCTTCATGAGACCATAATGGTCCAGCATCGCATCCCCAACGGTGCGGCTCTTCAACAGCGAAACAATCATGTCGTTGGGGTTCTTCAGAAAGCCCGCGCTTCCTCCCACTGCCAGCGCGGCCATCCCACCCAATGCGCCGCCCATTTGCGAGGCCAATTGCGCTCCCAGCGACGTATTTTGCTGCGGGGGCAACAGCAGCACGGTGGCCGTGTATCGTGCGGGCAGAACGAAAGTCAGCACGATGGAAATGACCACACATGCCACCGTGACGTTTAGAATCAGGCCTTTCCTTTGGACAAGCAGGATTAGGAGATCAAGCAGCGAGATCTCCTCGTGATCCCTAACGTCGCGTTTTTCTTCCGCCGCAGCTTGACTATGCTCCGGAGCCAATTGAGTGTTGCCCATGATCCTTTAAATTGTACTGTGTCCCAGGAGCCAAAGCGACCGTGCGAGGATCCTCGCCCGTCATGCGCTAAGGTGTGCCGAAAAGAGGCCGACAGCGCGAAGGTACAATGCTGGTTCTCCCAGATTCTATTGAAGGACAGAATGACTTCAGGCATCGAACGGCTCGCGCCCGCGTCCGGTGGAGGTCCGACGCATGTGCCGGTCAATATCGCCGTGGTCGGTTGCGGCTATGTGGGACTGGTGGCCGCAGTCTGCTTTGCCGAACTGGGCCATACCGTCATCTGTACCGACAACGACGGCGCCCGAAGCGGCGCGCAAGCCGGGCGCCAGGATTGCAGCCTAAGCTCGTTGATCGCGGAGCCGGTAAAACTCCACGCAGTTGCTGCCCAGGATCGCTTCCCTTTCCCCTTCCGATAGCTCATCAATGAATTCCAGGACGATTGCCATCGTCGAGCAGTAATCCGCCGAAAGCGTGCACACCGGCCAGTCGGAGCCAATCATTAGCCGGGCTGGGCCGAAGGCTTCGAGAACCGCATCCAGATAGGGGCGGAAATCCTCGCGCCGCCATTGCCTCCAGCGCGCCTCCGTAACCATGCCGGACAACTTGCAATGAACGTTGGGCACCTCGGCCAGAGCGCGAATGTCCTTGTTCCACGGCTCCATAACGTGGTCGGCTATCAGCGGCTTGGCGATGTGATCGAGCACGAAGCGTTGTTCCGGAAAACGTCGCGCGAACGACGCCGTTACGCGCAGCTGGCGCGGATAGATAAGAATGTCGTAGGCCAGGCCGCAATTCCTGAGCAGCGCGACCCCGCAGCAAAAATCCGGCCGCAGAAGGAATTCGTCCTCGGGCTCGTCCTGGACCACGTGGCGGATGCCAACCAGCTTGCGATTGTCTGCGAGCTCTTCAAGATGCCGCGGCGCATCCGGGGAGCAAAGATCCACCCACCCCACTACGCCGCGGATGAATGGATGAGCCTCCGCCAGTTGCAGCAGCCAGCGGGTTTCATCCAGACTGTGTCGCGCCTGCACCGCAATCGATCCCTCGAACCCGATTCCCTCCAGCAGCGGCTTCAAATCTGCAGGGAGAAAATCCCGCTTCAGCGAGGCCATCGCGTCGCTGATCCATCCGTACTCTACGGCGTCGTAACGCCAGAAATGCTGGTGGGCATCGATTCGCATGCTTGTTTCCGTGCCTTGGGGCGCGCAGTCGAATCCAGACGAATCTCGACCGCCCCGCCGCCGGCAATTATATTTCTCCTATGCTTTCCCGACGCTTCTGCGCTGCGGCTGTTGCGATGGCGGCTTGCCTGTCCGGCTCAATGGTTCATGGGCAGTCGGCTGTGCCCCCCATCACCCTTGACGAGTATTTCAACACCACCTCGATTGACTCCTCCGCGCTCTCGCCCGACGGCGCCACTGCCGTCATCGCCACCGAAGCGCCGGACTGGAAGAACAACGCCTTCCGCGACGATCTCTGGCTTTCAAGCGTGAGCGGCGGTCTGCGTCCGCTTACCCACGGCGGCAGCGAATCGAGCCCGCAATGGAGCCCCGATGGCCGGTGGATCGCTTTTGTCAGCGACCGCGCCCTGCCTGGCGAATCCGCAGGCCCCGACGGCGCGCCCGGCGATAACGCCAAAGCCAGCCGCATCTGGATCATCTCCGCGGATGGCGGCGAAGCGCTGCCGCTCTATTCGCAAAAGCTCGACGTGCACTCGTACGCCTGGTCAGGCAACGGCTCTGCCATCTACTACTCCGTCACCCAGCCGCTCTCGCAGGCACAGCAGGACGCCCAGAAGGAAGAATGGAAGGACGTTATCCGATGGCGCGAACAGAATCGCGGCGACCTGCTGTTGAAGCAAGCAGTCCAGCCGGCACTGGCGAAGGCGATTTCCGTTCCGCCGCCCCAGCACGCCGATAGCGCCAAGCCCAGCGACAAGCCCGATCTGCCTGCCGGCGCCGAAACCATCGCCCGCAGCATCTTTGCCATTGGCGACATCGCGCCGTCACCCGATGGCAAGACCATCGCTTTTGAAACCCAGCCCGTGCACCACCGCGAAGAGAACCCCGACAACTATGACATCTACCTGGTCCCATCCAATGGCGGGGAGGTGCGCCGCCTGACCAATAACCAGGCGCTGGAGTCCGGCTTGCGCTGGGCGCCCGATAGCCGCTTGCTCTACTTCATCGTGACCGCGGCCTCCGGGTCGCTCGAAGGCCCTTATCGCGATGTGCAGGGACGCCTCTATCGCATCGATCCCGAATCCGGCAAAGTCGAGCGCCTCGGCGCTTCGTTCGATGGCTCATGGGAGCAGTTCTCCCTGCTGCCCGACGGTCGCGAGATCGCACTCGGGCTCAAAGGCACCGAGGAGCAACTCTACCTGATCGATGGCGCTCAGGCTACGAAGCTTCCCGGCCGTACCGGCAGCTACTCCGGCCTGGCCACGGCCCTGCATTCCAACGCCATCGTGGTGCGTCACTCCACCATCGACGACCCGACGCAGCTCTATCGCGCCTCCGACCCGCTCCATCCCGATCGGCTGGTTGCGCTCACCCACTTCAATCCCATCTTTGCCCAGCGGGCGCAGCCGGAGTGGCAATCCTACACCTGGACCGCCGACGACGGGGTCAAGGTGGAAGGCGTGCTGATCTATCCGCCGGGCAAGAAGGGCGAAAAGCACCTGCGCATGCTCACCCTCATCCACGGCGGTCCCGCCGACGCCGACGGCAACC
>Ga0307373_10003985_pt1 | contig 25119 bp, 30 predicted proteins | sample OX2MG_FD_202534 | JGI IMG/M metagenome (GOLD analysis project Ga0307373, IMG submission 202534) | Soil microbial communities from Risofladan, Vaasa, Finland - OX-2 | ecosystem: Environmental > Terrestrial > Soil > Coastal area > Acid sulfate soil | place: Finland: Risofladan, Vaasa | collected...
GCCTCCGGCTCAGTCCGCACCTATGGACGCCAAGACTGCCAAAGCTGCCGCGAAGGTTGCACAGGCACAGGCAAAGGCCTTGCGGCCCTGGTATAAGAAGAAGCGATTCATTGGCTTGGGTCTGATTGCGATTATCGTCATTATCGTCATTGCTGCGAATTCCGGCAGCAAGTCGAATAACACCAACCTCAGCACGGCAGGTGGATCGACCGCGACGACGGTGGCACCTGGCACTCCTGGCCTGAACCAGGTGGCACTGGATGGATCTTTTGCTTTTACGGTTACTAGTGTCAACTGCAATCAGACGACGTTGGGTTCCGCACCGATCACCACGGACGCACCCGCTGGTTCTCAGTGGTGCGTGGCAAACATGACTGTGAAGAATGTCAAGACTTCGGCGCAGAGTTTCCTAGCGTCGAACCAGAAGGCAACGGATGCCAATGGCAGTCAGCTTTCGGCAGACAGCTTGGGGTTGATCTACATCCCCGGCAGCGACTCGGCTCTCTCGACCGTAAACCCTGGGGTCACGATCCAGGCCACTGTGCCCTTCCGGCTTGCTACCGGTGACACCATCAAGTCACTGCAACTGCATGACTCGGCATTCAGCGGTGGAGTGACCGTCAAGGTGTCGTAGTCCTGTCGTCGTCTTTCCTCTGTTACGAATGGTCCTCTGCCCCTGCGGAGGAGCATTTCGCATCCAAGAACTGTGACCCCCATGTGCCGTTGGGGGACGTTTCCACCGCCAAATCGCGTTATTGGGGCACACGGGGCCAGTGCGGCCACTTTGGTGCTCCGGCGAGCTGTTCCGACAGCGGGTAAACAGTCACCCCGAACGTCATCCTCGCCCGTGTGGGCATGGGACCAACGTCACCTTCATGACCGTCACGACGCCTCCAACATCACCTTCGGCTCCGTGAGTGTCGGACGAACGTCACCCTCACGACCAACTCCACTCCTCCAACGTCACCCCGAACGTCACCCTCATGACCGCCTGGCACCATCGGCCGTCGACGGTCTCCACAGGAGTGACGGTCCCCGGTCCCTGTGCCCATCACCCTCAGATCTGATGCTGGTTCTGGGCTCTCGTGGCTCTGGGTCCGCCTCGGCCTCTGGGGAGGCAGCAGGCGACGGCTGGGACGGCTCATCGTCTCAGCCTCACCAACTCCACCGGAGGCGGCCGGACACGATTGCAAGGGCCCCATTGCCGGGGCTGGCGCCCGGCCAGGCCCGGGCACGGGTCCGCTGTCGCCTCTCCGGCCAATCTGGCCGGCTTTGGCGAACCGCTGACCTCAAGAACCCGAAGGCAGAGCACTGGCGGTCACATGTGGAACGCTCGCGCCTGAACTGATCGCGTCTGTCGCATCGGCTTCACTCACGAAGCGGCGCCCAGGCGGGCATCGAGCCCGCCTTCGCCACCGACGATGCGTAACTCTCGTCAGCTCCGCCAGACCGGTACAAAATTGTCCACACACCTGCATCATCGATGCGAACGTCACCCTCGCACGTCGCCAGACTCTGATTCTTGAGAGTGGCGGAGTCCGCCCGGAGACCGGCACATCCACGAGTGCAGATGTGTGGACATGATCTGTCCCGCTCCCGCTGAGCCGATCTGCTACGTCAACCAGGTGCCCGTGGCGGGCTCGATGCCCGCCTGGGCGCCTCTCTCCATCCCCTGGCAGCGGGATAACCGCCCGGCGCGTCTGAGCACTGACGGGTACGGACCAGGAGCGCCCCGGATCGCTCCGCCACGGACGTCAAGGGGTGCAGCTCCCCTCGGCTCGATGCCGAGGGGAGCTGTCGCACACGGATTGAAGGCGTAGGCACGGGAAGATCCGGAAATCAGCTCAGGGTGACGTTCCCGCACTCGGGTGCACAGGTGTGGACATGTTCCGTACCGCTTTGGCGGAGCCGATGTGCTGAGTGACCCAGGTGCCCGTGGCGGGCTCGATGCCCGCCTGGGCGCCTCTCTCGATTCCCGGGTCGATGTGGGTCCCGGAACCGTCTTGAGTAGCGACACGAGAAGACGTGCGCTCCCGTACGGTGCCCCGCCGAACCGGGCCGGGGTACAGCACTCCCCCGCCTCGATGCCGGGGGAGTGCTGATGTGGGCACATGGCCTGTGGCGCTTCCTCGGTCACACCGACAGAGCTCTGACCTGCGAGGGTGACGTTGCCGTCAGACCGCTGAAGCCCGAGGGTGACGTTGGTGCTTCTGACGAGATATCCGAGGGTGACGTTGAGGGTGACGTCCGATCAGAGAATGGACCCATCGCTGAAAGGAACTTCGATGGGTAGAACACGACTTGGAGCCAAAGGGATGAGCGCGCTCTTGAGCGTCGAGGAGGCGGCGACGCTTCTTGGGATTGACCGGGCGACCTGTTACCGCGCCATCAGGAACGACACGCTCCCGGTACCGGTCGTGCGCTTGGGTGGGCGGATCCGCATCCCGAGACGTGCCATCGAGCGTCTACTGGAGGGGGCCGAGCCGGCCGTTGGCAGCCAGCCCCGTCAGCTGGCGCCGACGGCTGATCCCTGCCCGGTCTGTGGAGCACCTGCACCGGCAGCCGCCTCCTCCCCCTCGAGGAGCCGGCCAATATGCTCGGCCGCCCGGAGATCTTCACCGGCGATCACATCCGTGTAGTGGCGGGCCATGTGCACGGTGGCCCAGCCCAGTCGGGCCTGCTTCTGACGCTCGGGAACGACCCGGTCCAACGCCGTGGCCTGAAAGTGCCGCAGGGAGTGGAGATGGATGTCCTTGGCCGCCTTGGCCTTGGTCCGCACTTTCGTGAACTCGTGGCTCATGGTGTCAGGATGCGGCGGCTCCGCCGACCCTGGCTCGTAAGAGAACACAAATCCGTCCGCTCCGATCGCCACCTCACACATCGCCGCCAGACTCTCCTGGCTGGTCCGGAGCGATCGAAGGGACTCCACGGTGCCCGGGTCAAGGGCGAGCCGGCGGATGCTCGCCTTGGTCTTCGGCGCCTTGACCTCCGCTCCCCCGCTGGCCGCCACAACCGACTCGTCCACCACAATCGTCCCCGATTCCCAGTCGATGTCGCTCCACCGGAGCGCACACGCCTCCCCACGGCGGACCCCCGTCGCTGCCACAAGTCGAACGAAGGCGCCGAACCGCTCATCGTGTTCCGCTGCCGCAGTCAGGATGGACCTGACCTCGGCCACTTCGGGGGCCCGTACAGGTTCCCCCCGCTCACCGAGTGGCCATACAGGAAGTTCCGTGTCCACCACAGGGTTCGGGAGCGTATTGGCGCTCCACTTCCGGGCCAGCCGGCAGGCCCGGTTGAGCATCGCCCGGATGTGCTTCACCGTCGTTCGACCGGTGCCTTCGTCCTTCATCCGCCGGAAGTACCGCTCGACCTCGTACGGGTTGAGCTGAGCGATCTCGCGTCGTCCGATGGATCTCTTGATGTGCTTGTCCCACATCTCCTGGTAGTGCCGGACGGTCGTCGGGCTGAGGTCCTGCCAGCCGTTCTGCTTCCACGCCGTGATGGCGTCGTTGACCGTGGTCGTGTCGGTCCAGCGCACCGGGGCCTCCACGGCAGGAAGCGTGCCTTCGTACTTGGCCACCAGTCGGGCGAGCTCCCGATCCGCCTCGCGGGCCCCACCGTGGAAGGTCACGCTCTTCTGACGGACCCGCCCCTGCTCGTCACGACCGAGGAAGATCCGGAGCTCCCACACTCCTCGCTGCCCCGGCTTCGATCGCTTGCTGCCAGCCACCTGCTACCCCTCGCACTGTTGGGATTGTTGGGATTTTTGTTGGGATTTACCCTAGTGCGATCTCGGGGCGACGACCTATAGGACTCTGAACTGGGTTTTTGTCGTGGGCGCTATCGGACTTGAACCGATGACCTGCTGGTTGTAAGCCAGCTGCTCTGACCAACTGAGCTAAACGCCCGGAGAGACAAACGCTACTTCGCGGCCGCCCGGCTCAGCGCCTTGAGCAGGCCGGGCGTGGAAGCAGCGACCGGGGTGCGGCGCTCGCCGTGCTCCAGCGTCACGAGGTCCCGTCCCTGCAGCTCGCCCACCACGGCGCCGGCCTCGGCGCAGATCAGCGTGCCACCCAGGTAGTCCCAACTGCCGAGCTCGGAGCCCCCGATCGCCGTGAAGCCGTCGAGGACGCCTTCGGCCACCGCGCACAGGTCGAGGGCGGCCGCGCCGAGACACCGGTACTGGGACCATCCGAGGTACCCGGGTGGATATCCGGAAAAACCGATGATCGCCTCGCCCAGCACCTCGCATCCCGATGGCCGGATAGGGGCTCCGTCCCGCCTGGCTCCGCCGCCCCGCACGGCTTCGAACCGGACACCCGACGCCTGGTTCACCACCACCGCCGACCGGGGACCGTCAGCATCCACTGCACAAAGACTGGTGGCGTACCAGGGGATCCCACGGGACGCATTGGTCGATCCGTCCACCGGATCGATGACCACCACCACCTCCCGGTCCTCCCGGTGGGGCCCGGACTCCTCCGACATCACCCCGAGCCCGGCATCGTCGAGAACACGCAGGGCGGCCGCGTCGGCAACCAGGTCCGAGCGGTACTGCCCATGGCGGGTGCCGGCCAATCCCCAGTCGCTGAGACCACCGAGCGCTTCGGCCACGGCGGACGCAGCGTTGTGGAGCACCTCGAGCAGCGCATCATCGTCCATGGATCGACGATACCGGAGCAGGCCGGGGACGGTAGGCTGAGCCAACTGTGGCAGTCATCGATGTGGCCGGGTACGTGGCCGACCTCAAGGATCATTCGGTCGATCATGGTTTTCACGTCCATGACGAACGCCACTTCGTCGAGACCTACTCGCTGCGCCAGGTCTGGGAGGTGGAGCTCCATCCCGAAGACGGGTGCGGAGGCCCCCTCGATCTCCATCTGGCCCTCGAGGTGGACCCGAGGACGCTGCTGTCCTTCGAGGATGCCGTCTTCGGGCTGCCCGAGGACGAGGAGCCTCCTGACGACTTCCACTTTCCCCTGACCTTCACATGGGCCCTCCCCCCCCTGCCCAACGGGCCCGACCTCCTCCGGTTGGCCATTGACCTCGCCGGTGTGGGAGGCATCGAGCTCCCCCTTGAGGTATCGGCAATCGACTCCTACGCGTCGGCCACCGATGCCGCCGAGCGCAGACTGAACATCGTGGCCCGGTCCCCGGTCTCCCTCACCCGGGTCCTGGCGGGCGAGGAGATGATGTGTGAAGTCTTCGATCGATGCCTGGCGGTGAGTCGTTATCTCCTCGACTCGGCCGGCAGCTGGTTGGGGTGACCGGCCCGACCGTTCGGGGAACACTCCGGCGGGCGGCGGTCGTTGTCACCGCGGCCCTCGGCCTCGGTCTCGGTCTCAGCGCCTGCGGCGACAGCGGGACCGCGCTTGCCAAACAGGCGTGCGTCCATGTCGACCGCTCGATCGGGTTGTTCAAGCGGGCCGGACAGCAGAGCGACGTGACCGAAGCAGCCCAGCTTGAGCAACGGGCATACATCGAGCTCCGGGACGCGCTGCCCATCGCCGCCCAGGCCGCCTATGCCGACGGCCAGTGGCAGGCGCTGATGACCACCCTCTCCGAGACCAACCGGGTACCGGAGGCGACACTTACCAGTGCCCTGACCGCCCAGTGCGCGGTGGCGGACCGCTCGACCTTCGACCAACCCCCGCCGCCGTCGTCCATCCCGCCCCCGGCACCCCTCACCTCATCGGGCTGATCCCACCACGTTCTCGATACCGACTGGTGGTCAGGGCACGCCCCGGTTCCGACCCGCGGCCGAGAGCGCCGGCGAGGATGTGGACGATGTCGTCGACGAAGCCGTCGAGGACGGGGGGGCGGTCAGCTGGCGTCCCTCCATCTGGAGCCGGCCGACGCTGATCGCCTCGGGCAACAGGACCGCATCGAGCCACTGCCCGGCAGCGGCGGTCGGTACGGTGTGCACCCCGTCGGCGTCACGGATCTGCACCCCGTGAATGGATGACGCGTAGACGCCCCCCGGACACACCTGGGCGCCGAAATCATCGAGCCGCACCGTGGCCGGATGCTCCGCCGCCACCTGTCTGAGCATCGTGTTGTAGGCGTTCAGGCGCACCGGCGAATCCTCGGGCCACGGTTGCCCGTTGTCCTGTTCGCCCGAGGAGAAGCATGGCGAGGTCAACAGCACCACCAGGGCGCCGGTGGAGGTACCGACCTGGACCGACTCCTCCAACGACTGCCGGAGCGCGGCGTCGAACAGGGGATCGCCGATGTGGACCCAGTGCCCGTCGATCAGGCGGTCGGAGACCTCCCACCGTCCGGCCAGTACCAAGACCACGTTGGGCCGGAACTGCTGGAGGTCACCCTTCCACTGCGCCGGCCACTGCTGGGACGCGGGCGAGGAGGTGTTGCACTGCTGGGTGAGCGTTTGAGGAACCCCGTGGCCGAGGTACTTGGTGCTCCGCAGGATCCCGCAACCCACGATGGCCCCGTTGTCGATGCTGACGTCGTAACTGTTCTGCGGCTGGCTGGCCAGCATGGCGAAACCGACGCGCCAGGCCACCGAATCCCCGAAGATCATGACTTTGACCGGCGGGCCGGCGTACTGGGTGCCCACGAACCGTACCGGGCTGGTCGCCTCTGCGGCCGAAGGCACCGTGGTGGCCACGGTGACGGCGACCACGCCCAGAAAGGCACCCGCCGACAGCAACCAGGCGCGCCATTGGGTGAACGACCGTATCCTTCGCTGCCGGATCGGCAGCTCTACCAGGTAGAAGGAGCCGGTGGCCACGGCCAGCGTCGCACCGATCCGCAGAATGAGGAGGGGGTAGTCCTGGAGGTGGAGGCGCTCCCCGTTCAGCAACTGGAAGAGCGGAAAGTGCCACAGGTAGGCACCGTACGAGATCTTGCCGATGTAGCGGAACACGGAGTTCCCGAGAGCGATGGACAAAGAACCGCCCTGAGCGGTGACCACGCAGAAGATGACCACCGCCACGCCGAAGGCGAAGAGGAAGTAGCCGCCGTCGAGGAGGAACGCGCCGGGGGTCGACAGATGTGACCAGAGGTAGGCGCCGGCGGCCACCGCCGACCAACCGAGGACCTGGAGAAGGGTGCGGGTTGAACGATCCCTGAGCTCCCAGGCGGTGATCGGCTTGATCCGGGGACCGAGCCGGCGACGCGGGTCCCGCCGGTGAGGGCGGGGTGGGAACTGCCCGGTCGTGCCCGCCGAGGGATGGGACCGTTCGGGCCGGGTTGTGGCCGCGTCGTCGGATGCGAGGACCGACCGCGGTCGTCGCTCGGCCCAGATGGCCATTCCCACCGCCAGGGCGGCACCGACCAGGATGTCCTGGGCTCGCGTATCGGTCCCTTCGTAGAGGCGCATGACCGAGGCTCCGCCCTGATAGGACAATCGCATGTCGACCGCCGACGCCACAGCGCCGACCACGGAGACGGCGAGGATCGGCCACAGCCGCCTGGAGGGTCGGAGCCTCCGTCCCAGATGGAGCATGACCAGCGCCACCGGCGGCCAGACGATGTAGAACTGCTCCTCGATGGACAGGGACCACATGTGCTGGAGCGGCGACGGTTGGGCGGCCAGGTTGAAGTAGCTCCCGCCCCCGAAGATGAAATGCCAATTGGCGACATAGAAGAGCGTCGACAAGGAGTCGAGGCGGAGATTGGCGAATGCTCCCGGCGTGGCGAAGACCCTGGCATAGACGGCCACACCCACCAGCATGACGAGGAGGGCAGGAAGCAGCCGTCGGGCCCGGCGGGCCCAGAACTGGCCCAGCTTGATGGTCAGGCGCTCGGCCCACTCCCCGAGCAGGAGCGAGGTGATGAGGAACCCCGACAGGACGAAGAACACGTCGATGCCGAGGAAGCCTCCGGTGACCAGTGGGGCCCCGCCGTGATAGAGCATGACTCCGAGCACCGCCACCGCCCGAAGCCCGTCGAGCGCCGGGACGAAGCCGAACTCTATCGGGCGTCCGTGGTCCACGGCGGGGGTGGCCGGGGGCTGCGATGGCCTAGTGGCCGGGTGGATGGGGAGGGTCATGGGATTGCGCCGTCCGCCGCCCGCCGACCAGGCACTGTCCACTCACGAGAGGGCGCACCCACCTCTCTATTTTCGCAGATTCCGGGGCGACTACGGGATCGGCGCTCGTTGGGCATGCCTCAGGGCCCGGCCTGGTCCTCATCCATGACCCCGGCCACCACTGCGAACAGCCGCCGGGTGTCCTCCTCCAGATGGTTGCGAGCGGCAATGAGGACGGCGCTTCCGACGTAGGCCAGGGGCAGCACGATGAGGAAGGCGGTTCGTAGGTTGTCGCCGAACCGCTGCGAAAAGTAGGCGGTGACCAATGGCGCAGCGGCGGTGCCGAACAGAACCGAGGCGAGGTTGAATGCTCCGAACCCGGTGCCCCGCAGGGTCGCGGGTACGGCATCGGTCAGGCCGGCCCGGAGGGCGGGGATGGCCGAGGTCGCGAAGAAGAATCCGACCAACTGCAGCGGCAGGCAGGCGGCATACGGGAGTCGGGCCAGGGAGACGATGAACAGAGTGGTGGCGACCATGAGCGCCAGCCCGGGGATCACCACCCGGGCGCCGGTCACCCGCGGGGCCAGCCGGTCCGCCACCCGGCCCCCCACGATGACACCGGGGATGCCGCCCACGACGACCAGGACCAGGAAGGTGGCCGTGGCCCTGCCCTGGGTGAGCCCGAGCTGGCGCTCGTAGAACACGGTCATCCACGAACCCACCGCGGTCAGCACGAACAACACGGACGACACGCCGACCAGCGCGAATCGAAGGGTGGGGATGGCCATGATGACCCGGAGGTCCTGGCGCAACCCGCCCAGCATCTCCCGGACGAAGGGCCCGGGACCCCGGTCGAGCAGCGGGTCACGGGCTTCGCCCGGATCGACGTACTCGGTCTGCGCGACCGCACCGACCCGCACCCGATCGGCGGTGCCCCGCCGGGGCTCCCGCAGACGCAGCAACAGGACCGCCACCGCCAGGCCGGGGAGCGAAACCAGTGCCAGGGCGGTCCTCCAGCCGAAGGCCGGCCCGATCAGGCCGCCGGCCAGGACTCCCACTCCGGTGCCGACGAAGGTGAGGCACTGCTGGACCGAAAAGGCCCTGCCTCGGCGTTCGAGCCCGTAGTAGTCGGGTACCAGGCTCGACACCGACGGGTCGGTCACGCCCTGACCGAAGCCGAGGGCTCCCCGGAGCGCCACCAGGACCCCGAACGTCGGGGCCAGCGCGCCGGCGGCCGAGACCAGGGACCAGGCGGCCATGGCCACCGAGGCCGCCCGGGTTCGGAGCCACCGATCGGCCAGGTAGCCGGCGGGCAGGGTCACCATCCCGTTCACCAGGACGAACGCCGACATCAGCACGCCGATGGCCAGGTCCCCCACCCCGAACGCCTGCTTCAGCTGGGGCACCATGCCGCGGACGACGTTCTGGTCGACGGCGTCGATCAGGAACGTCCCCCCGAGGACCCACATCGGCCACACCGACACCGGGGCCACCCGGCGGCGGCTACCCGAGGAGGTACCCGGGCCCCGGAGGTGCCGGCTCATGCCAGGGGCGGCCCGAAGATGCCGCCCGGCTCCGCTCACACGGTCGGGGTGTACCCGGCCGGGAGGTTGATGGTCTTCTTCTCGAGGAACAGCTCGAGTCCGTCCTCGCCGAACTCGCGGCCCACGCCCGACGCCTTGTAGCCGCCGAAGGGCGAGGAGAAGTCGATGGGGACGTTGGAGTTCACCATGTAGGTACCGGTCCGGATCTGTCGGGCCACATCGAGACCCCGATCGTTGGAGCCGGTGAACACCGCACCGCACAGCCCGTAGTCGGAGTCGTTGGCGATGCGAACCGCGTCGGCGTCGGTGTCGTAGGGGATCACCGAGAGCACCGGACCGAAGATCTCCTCCCGGGCGATGCGCATGCTGTTGTCCACGTCCACGAACACGGTCGGCTCCACGAACCAGCCCTTCTCGATCCCCTCGGGGCGGCCGCCGCCGACGGCGACCTTGGCCCCCTCTTCCTGGCCGACCCGGATATAGTCCTCCACCCGCTGACGCTGGCGTTCGGCCACCAACGGCCCCACCTCGGTTTCCGGGTCGAGGGCATCCCCGACCTTCATGGCGCTCACCTGCTCGACCAACGCCTCGGTCACCTCGGCATAGCGGTCGCGGGGAGCGAGGATCCGGGTCAGCGAGATGCAGGCCTCGCCGTTGTTCATGATGGCGTTGGGCATCATGAGCGGGATCGACGTCGCCAGGTCCACATCATCGAGGAGGATGGCCGCCGACTTGCCACCCAGCTCGAGGCTGACCCGCTTCAGGTTGGCGCCGCAGGCTGCACCAATCTTTCGCCCGGCCGCCGTCGATCCGGTGAATGACACCTTGTCCACCCCGGGGTGGTTCACCAGATGCTCTCCGACCTCCCGCCCGGCGGGCACCACGCTGAGCACACCCTTGGGAAGGCCGGCATCGGCGAAGATCTCGGCCAACACGTTAGCGTCGAGCGGGGTCTCGGGGGCCGGCTTGAACACCACGGTGCTTCCGGACAGAAGCGCTGGCGAGAGCTTGGCACAGGCCAAAAACAACGGCACGTTCCACGGGGTGATCGCCGCCACCACGCCGATCGGCTCCTTCGACACCATCACCGGGCCGAGGAGCCCGTCCTTGACGATGTCGAAGGCGAAGGTCGAGGCCAGACCGGCGTAGTAGTCGAGGATCATGGTGGGTGCCAGCACCTGGGCGAGGGTGCCCCAGGAAATGGGCGAGCCCATCTCGTTGGAGATGAGCTCGGAGATGCCCTGCATGTCGTTGCGGATGGCATCGGCCACCTTGGACAGGATGGCCCCCCGCTCGGCCGGGGCCATATGGGGCCACGGCCCGTGGTCGAACGCCTCCCGGGCGGCGGCCACGGCCCGGTCGACGTCGGCCGTCTGGGCCTCGGGGACCCGGCCCACGAGCTCTTCGGTGGTGGGTGACACCACGTCGAACACTGAGGAGGACGACGGCTCGACCCAGTCCCCTCCGATGAACAGGCGATCGTACGACTTCACGGGCCCTCCCTGGATCGATCCGGACGTGCCGGCCGGCTCGTCGGATCGCCGCCCGGTGGGACGGCGGATCTGCCGGTGGAGGGAAATCGTAGCCCGCGTCCGCAAGGGGCGTTCCACCGGCCCCGATCCCCGCACGGGCCCGGGCCGGAGATTCTCGGTACGCTCGCTGGGCCATCTGCCCGACTCGGCTGCCCACTCACCGGCGGACGTCGAGAGCCCCAGCGGGATCGACCAACCCAGGAGCGACTGTGCTGTCCCCACTTGACGACTACCCGATCCACCAGATCTCTGAGCCGATGCGCTTCGTCGGGACCTCGGACCGCAATTTCTACGACCGCTACTACTTCAACATCCATGGGACGGGCGAGGTGCACGGGACCGACGACGAGCTCTTCGCGGTGATCGGTGTCGGCCAGTACCCTAATCTGAGCGTCGCCGACGCCTTCGTGTCCGTGCTGTGGGGGAACAGCCACCGGGTCATCCGGTCCTCCAGGACCCTCGGGGCGGACCGGATGGACGCCTCGGTCGGGCCGATCCGGGTGGAGGTCGTCAAGGGCCTCGAGAAGGTCCGGGTCATCGTCGAGCCCAACGAGTGGGGCATCGAGCTCGATGCGGTCTATGACGGCTTCTCCGAGGCCCACCTCGAGTCGCGGCACTTCGACCGCCAGTTCGCCCGGGTGACCTTCGACTCCACCCGGTTCGCCCAGCTGGGCTCGTGGACCGGCACCCTCAAGGTCGGCGACCGGGAGGCTGGGCTCACCCCCGACCGCTACTGGGGATCGCGCGACCGCTCATGGGGCGTGCGCCCGGTGGGCGAGCCCGAGCCCCCCGGGATCCTGGCCACCGACACGGAGGGGGGCTTCTTCTGGATCTATGCGCCGGTCCGGTTCGAGGACCACGCCATGGTCACCATCATCCAGGAGCGCCCGAGCGGCGAGCGGATCATGCAGGACGCCCACCGGGTGTTCCCATTGGGCTCCGGACGGGAAGCCGAGTGGTTGGGCAGGCCCGAGCACCAGCTCCGGTTCGCCCCGGGAAGCCGCGCCGTCGCCGGTGCCACCCTCACCTACTTCGGGGCCCACGGTGAGAAGACGGCCGAGGTCGAAGTCGAGACCCTGCTGGCCTTCCCCTTGCTCCTGGGCAGTGGTTACGGGCTCGAGCCCGACTGGAAGCACGGCATGTACCAGGGCGACCTGGTGGTGCAGGGCCGGGAGGTCCCACCGGCCGACCCGACGTACTCCAACTGGGGACTCACCGAGTATGCGGCCCGTTTCACGTGCGACGGCCAGGTCGGTTACGGCATGTTCGAGTGCGCGGTCATGGGGCCCCACGAGAAGTACGCCTTCACCGGCTGGGAGTGAGGCGGCCGGCACCGTGACCCGGGCCGCGGCGGTCTCAGGGGACCGGGCGGACGGCTTCCGGCTCCCAGAACGCCCGCAGCGAAGCGATCTTTCCCTCTGGGGAGCGGCGGTAGGTGTAGACGCCGTCCACCTCTACGGCAGAGCCGCCGGTGAACGTGATGCGGATGATGCCTACGTTGGCCGCTTCGTCCCCGCAGAGAATCGATTGGCGGATCGTGAACCGGATCGACTCGTTGGCGGCGATGACGTTGTCGTAGAAGGCGGCGATGGCTTCGATCCCACGGTGACCCTTACCCTCGGGGTCGAAGGCTGAGGGGCCGATCGGGTCCTCCACCACGGCGTCGTCGGCGAAGAGCGCGAGCCAGGCTTCCCGGTTGTGAGCCTCCACCGCGGCCATCGACGCCTGGCCCAGCTCACGAGCGGTCCTCATCGCACTGCTGTCTCGGCCATCACATCGTCGGCGAATCGACGCAGATTGTCGAGCTTGGTCTGGAGCGCCTCGGTGTCCGGGCCCTCGGCATAGGGCCAGCGGAACCCGACGATCACATCGGTGACGCCCTGTTCCTCCAGCCTGCGGATACCGTCGACCGAGTAGGCGTCCAGCGAGATGACGTGGACCTCGAAGGGCCGGTCCGACGTGCCCTCCTCCTCGCGCAGCTGGTCCAGGCGCTGGAGGAGCTCCGGCAGGTCGTCGGGGTCACCGCCGCCGTGGAGCCATCCGTCGGACCGGGCCGCCCGACGCAGAGCGGGCGGCGCGTGACCGCCGACCAGTATGGGGAGCGGCTCCGTCGGGGTGGGGCTGATCTTGATCGACGGCAGGTCATAGACGTCGCCGTGGTACTCGAAATAGCTGCCGGCGCAGAGACCGCGCACGATGTCAACGGCTTCGTCCATCCTGCGGCCGCGGCCCTCCCAGGGCACATCGCAGAGTGCGTAGTCCTCGGGCCAAGGACTGGTCCCCACCCCGAGGGCGAGGCGATTGTCGGTCATGACCGCCACCGACGCCGCCTGCTTGGCCGCCAACAGCGGATGGCGCATGGGCAGCTTGAGCACGAAAGTGATGAAGCGGATGCGCTCGGTGACCGCCCCCATCGCCGGGATCAGCGAGAACGGTTCGATGAAGGGCTTGTCCTCCAGGAACTCGCGGGAGTGGTCGGGGGAGAAGGGGTACTTGGAGTCGGACTCCCGGGGGTAGCAGATGCTGTCCGGCACGACCATGCCGTCATAGCCCGCGTCCTCTGCGGCCTGCGCCAGAGGCAAATAGAAGCTCGGGTCGACCATCGACTCGGCATAGGAGAACCGCACCGTTCAGTCCGCCCACTCGACATGGGCTCGGATGGAGCCGTCCTCGGCGACCCACCCCTTGGCCTCGGCCGCGTCGATCATGGCACCGAATCCCAATTCCCAATTCGGGTCGAGCGGCAGCCGCTCCCGGGTGGCGGCATCACCGGCCAATCGCCTCAGCCCGTCAGCCGGGACCAGGACGACGCCGTCGGGCCCGACGGTGCCGATGTCGTGCAGGCTCAGTGCCGCGGCCAGGGCACCGAGGGCACCGTTCTCCTCACCGTCGCCACGCTGTTGCGGGAGGGCCAACACCGAAAAGTGCTGCAGGTCATTCCGATCCCGGAGGACAACGGACGCCGTGGCCAGATCCACTACCAATTCCATTCGACCAGCTCTCCCTCTGCGCCCGATTCCGGACCCGGACCCTACTGCGTCTCGGGCCGGTCCTGGCATCCGACCGGGCCGACAGGCTCAGGGCTGCGGAGCCACAGGCGGCACCCCGTTGGAGCGCAGGCGCTCGGCCACCCATGAGATGCCGTCCGGCTCGGCCATCTTTGCGGGCCAACCGGAGAGTACGAGCTCCACGTCGTCGAGGGTGGGGATGTAGCCGATCACCATGGCCAGCACCCGGTCGACCGGGAGGTTCTCGATCTCGATATCGCCGAAGGGCGTGAACGAATCAGCCTCGGGGATCAGCTCGAGCATGGTATAGAGCTCGCCGGTGTCCTCGACCCAGCTCAGCTCGTACCGATTCCCTTTGCCGTCGAACCAGTTGGTGCCGAGCTCGACTTCCGCCGATTGCCGACGGCGCTCGTCGGCGCTGTAGAACTCCTCGATGTCCATGACGCTCCTGTTCTCACTATCGTGCCGGCCTGGTTGGAGCGGCCTTGCCAAAGGCCGCCGGTGCGTTTGGTGTTTGCCAGGGGGTGCAGGCAGGGCGCGAACCTGCAACCGAGGGATCACTGAGTGGGCGATGTTCCGTAGCCGTCAGTCCCCCTGATTCCAGATCGTTGTCTCCGTGCAGTTCGGGTAAGGATTCGGCGCCCCCTCGGACAACCTGACACGCTAGCTCTAGGTGACCGGTGTGAGACACATCTTGTCGGGACCGACTCGGCCGAGAATCCTGCCGAGGTAGGCTTTCGATGCACCTACCACCACCCCGAGATCGATCAGGGGCTCTGATGAGATTGCATCCGAAGATGCGTTCGAGCGTTGCCGGGTTGGTTGCAGTCGGTATCACTTCCATCCTTCTGGCCGCGTGCAGCTCATCCTCCTCCACATCGGCGACCGCGGGACCGACCACCCGCTCGCCGACGACTCGCGCCTCGACCACCTCGACATCCGTTGCGTCGGCGACCAGTTCTGTCGCCTCTGCAAACTTCGACTCCTGCTCGGTGGTCACGCAGGCCGAGGCTGGCGCCCTCGGGCAGTCGGTGACGCCGGGAGTCCCTCGCAAATGCCACTGTTGAGGGGGCCTCGCGTGTGTGTTCTACGGGCCTTCCTCCCCCACTCCGACCACCCCGAACACTGCCCGGCCCGACACCGTCCGGGTGGTGGTGGTCAAGGGTCCCGACGCCTTGACCCGGTACAACAACTACAAATCATCGTCCCAGGTCCATGCTCTGGCGGTTGCCGGCTAAGGCGACCAGGCTTTCTACGATGGTGGAGCCTCGTTGAGCGTCCTCAAAGAGAGCTCGTACCTCAGGGTCGCCGTCGCCCCTGCCGGCGCTCTGCCGTCCCTTTCCGCCGAGAAGCAGCTCGCCACCGCCATCCTGGCCAAGTTGTAGTCGGGGCCGACACCGGGGGTACATCGATCTCGTACATCTCGGACTGGCCCACCGATCCGCCTTCGTTCGTGGACAGGCCCTCACCGTGGCCACCCGTCGGCCAGGTCACGGAGATCTGGTCGGGTTGGTCGAACCCGGTGAGGTATCGGGGTGCCCTCGGACGTGGATCGAATGCGAACTGGGATGGGTTCTGGCAGTGGTGCTCGATGCAAAATGACTCGAGATCGGTGCCAAGGACAAGGCGTTCGATTCTGATCTCAGGATCCAGGCGACCAGAAGCACTCCGTGTCACCCCGAGCAGCTCCGCCTCCAACGTCCACCCGCAATGGTCGAACGCCCACGTTCCATCGGAAGCGTAACAGTGGCCTGTGTGGGCCTGCCCGATACGCCGGAGACCGACGGGGTAGAAGCCCGCCGATGGGTAGGTCTCCAGGAACGTCCATGCCAGGATGTGGCACGCCCCTGCGGCAAAGAACGCCTTGGCGCTGCGCCGCCACGACTCATTTTGGTCAGCCCGCTCGGCGTCGGTGCGCTTGTAGCTGAGCGGGGGTCGTAAGCCACGCCTTCCAGTTGACCACAACGAACCGTGCGCCAAGGCTCTGCCAACTTTCCAAGGGCGTTGGCGACCTGTCAGTGGTCGGGGACGGTCTCCGGCCGGAACGTCGACACCCGGAAGTGCCGAATTCAGGCAGTCCTTGGACTTCTGTGAGGGTTTTGCCGAGCGTCGATGACGAGCGAATGGTTCACAGCGGCCCATCCCAGGACCACCGCGGCAAGGCCAGTCCGTCGGGGACATCGTCCGCCGAGCCAGGGTGGGATGACATCGCCTCGGTCGCCCAGCGGAAGTATGCCTTGAGCGAGGGCCGAAGACGAGGGTCGTCCGGGAGTCCGGCATCATCGAGGGCCACCGCGAAGCAGATCTGCGCTCGCTCGTCCATCTCCTGGTGCTCACCGCTTCCCGAGTGCATGCGGACCACGGTGGATTCGTCACCCAAGGATCCGGTGTAGTCCGGCGGTCCGCCGAGCGCCTCGGCCCAGTAGGCAGCTAGGCGCTCCGAGTGCTGGGGGTGATAGCCGTGTGAGAATGCGTGGCTCACAATCGGGTCCGCCAGGCATCGCGCATGCCACGCGTGCGCCAGATCAAGGAAGGCTTGCTGGCCGCCCGCGACCTCGTAGATCGACTCCGTCATCGGACCCATGTTCGCGCAACCTCACCTCCCCGCCTGCAGGTGAACGTGCCCGAGAGGATCTGGTCACCGGGTTCCCCGCCGATCCGATGGGTCTGTGGCACTCCCCGACAAGGCGCGCCGGTCTCGTCGAGAGCGGTCCTTCCAGGATCCAAGAAGATGTCCGACTGCGCGGATTGGCTCTAGACTTTGGACCTGTTCAGGGCCGCGGCGGCGCGAATGAGGGTCTTCAACGCCTTCTCGTTTACCTTCTCGCCCTCGTGGAAGTCGATGGCGCGCCTTGTGTTCCCGTCGAGACTTGAGTTGAAGAGGCCCGAAGGATCCTTGAGGGCCGCCCCTTTGGCGAAGGTCATCTTCACGACGCTCTTGTAGGTCTCACCTGTGCAGATCAATCCGTCGTGCGACCACACCGGAACCCCTCGCCACTTCCACTCCTCGACGACTTCGGGATCGGCTTCCTTGACCAAGGTACGGAGTCGGCTGAGCATCTTGCCCCGCCAGTCGCCCAGCTCCTCGATTCTCGCGTCTATCAGCTGAGAGGGAGACCTGCTCTCCTGCGACCCGCTCCTGTCCATGCCCATTTCTCTTTCTTGGTTCCGAGGTTTTGATCGATCGGGGCCATCCCCGCCGTCCCGATTCTACCCGGAGCCGAAATTGCTGCATTTGGATCAGCCCGAGGCACTGGTGGGGTACGGCCGGATGTCGCCCCGCTCCCAGCGTTCAGCGGCAGCCAACCACCGCGAGATCAGGTCAGACCCGGGCCCAGTGCTGTCGGATGCTTGGGCTGGTAGTGGCCGACCTGCCCGCCAACCGGGAGTTCGATCATCGATACCGAACCCCATCTCGCGGCATCGGAGCCAAGGTTGCGTTGCCCGGAGATGCAGGAGTTGGCCGGTTTACCATCCTCGAAGAGGCAAGTCGGGTCTTGGTCAACCGCTGATTCTTAGCATTTTCTTCAGCAGTCATCGGGTAAGCGCCCGAAAGATCTGCTTGCATTGGAACGTCGCCCATTTCGGCAAGGACTTCTCATGTACGGCTATGGACACCATGCTCATCACCCTGTATTCGGAGTTTTCCTCCTGGTTCTGCTCGTCGCGTTGTTGGTGCTCGCCATCATCGCTCTGGTGCGGTTCTGGCGGACTCGCCCTGGCCATACCAGTCCGGTCGCACCGGGAACGCCCCAGGGGCAGACCGTCGATCCTGCTCTTGCCGAACTACGCATCCGCTATGTACGAGGTGAAATGACCTCGGACGAGTATCTGCAGCGAGCGAGCCATCTGGGCTATCAGCGACCACCCGGGTCCAGCCCCGGCGGTCAACCTCCCGAGGTGACGCCACCACCCGTGGCCTGAGAGTCGACCCTCCTGCTTGTGTGGGACGTCCGGTGAGTTCGACTGTTCACGCACTGCCACCTCACCGGTTCCGGAGCCGACGTTGCCCTGACGGCACCTCGTTGGCCGAAGGAGCGCTCTGAGGGTCGATGCGCAGGCCGCCGTGAGCACTTCCGGCCCCGCTACCGGATTGGAGTCCTTGACTGGTGGGGCAGGCAGGGATCGAACCTGCGACCGAGGGATTATGAGTCCCCTGCTCTGACCACTGAGCTACTGCCCCTGGTCTGGTGTATCAGCTTGCACCCCGGGGGTGCCTGCCCTCACCCGTCCGGCGGGGAGGGGGAGCACCGCTCGCAGCTCGGCGCCAGGTGGTCGAGCGAGGTCGCCAGGTCATCGTGAGATGCGATCGTACAACTCTCCGCCCCCGGTAGGCACGAGCACTGGAGCCGGTTGCCCGGATCGCCGAATCCGGACGGATCCCACCACCGGAGGTTGGGCTGACATGCACCGGTCCTGGAATCAGTTGACGACGAACCTCCCTGACGCAAGGATCTTTGGGATGAGGAGGAGACAGAAGGGGGAGAGTCTCCAGTTCCAGGTCAACGATCTGGAACGGCGCCTGTCGCTGACTTTCGCCACCCTGGAGGAGCTCGCCGAGGCGCTGGCCCTCGAGGGCGAGGCCCGCGAGCGGATCGGCGATCTCTACCGGCGTGCCCGGAGCCAGATGGAACCCATCGCCCTCGAGGTAGAGAGCCTGGCGAACACGTTCTGGTTCGGCAGCAACACGGTCAAGGCCCCGGCCGACGTGGCCCTCCGGGGGACGATGGTCTCCATCTTCATGGGGGCCCAGATGGTGGCCATCGACCTGACCCTTGACGCCATGGCTCTCGTCGGTGCGGTCGACGCGCCAAACCAGGACTTCTTCTGGGCGACCATCGATACCTGCTGCAGTGTCTATGGGTGTCACCAATCGATGGTCGATGCGGCCATGCACGCCGACCTCGAGGAGCTCACCGAGATGAGACTGCACTTCGGGGCCGACACCGACGGGACGTCGGCAACCTTCAGCCGCCTGGTCGACCAGTTCAGGCAGGTGAAGAAGCAGGTGTTGGCTGGGTCCTGAGTCCCGGGGGCTTCATCCGGTCGGCCCGCCTGCCCGACCGCTCCCGACCAAGCCGGTGGTGTGGCTCATCCGTGGTGAGGCGGCCGCTCGTTGCGCTGACGATCAGACCAGCACCGGTCGCACGCCTCGCAGAAGTGCGATCCGCCCGAACCGGAGCGCTCCGTGGGCGGGTGCGATCCAGGGTGGCCGCAGAGCGCGCATTTCGTCGTCCTTGTCGAGCTCGTCACCCTGCATCCTCACTGTCGCCACCGGCGACACCCGAACCTAGCGGCCGCCACACCCGGGCCCGCACACCGACCGGGCAGCTCCACTCCACCCCTTCCACCTGGTCTTTTCCTGTTGCCTTCGGCGAACTCGACAGCGCCGGCGACGGCTTCGGCGCGACCGGATCGGGCCGGCATGCCCGAGTCGGGAAGGCCGGGCCGCCAACCAGATGACAGTGTCGGAGCGCTCCTGACAGTGAGGCTGGACGGCGATGCGGGCCCGGTGGTGGCAGAGGGCGGAGCTCGCCCATTCCGGGTCCGGCACCAGGACTCCGTCAAAAGCGAACTGTCGTGGTGGCTCTCCAGGCCGATTTTTCGTCACAGAACCCGTCCAGGGCGAGGGCTCACGGATTCAACTCGGGTGGCGGGAGAGGACAGGTCCGACACCATCCGACCGACCCGGAAATCGGAACGGGCCGGCCCGTCGGAGAGGACCCGGTGGCCGGCGGCTACTGCACACTTTGCGTGCTGGTGCCGTCCCCTTGGTTCCGGCCGGACCGCGATCCGTTGGGTCCTAGGTTCCGCCCGATCCGCCCTACGCGATCCCTTGCAGGAGAAAGGCCCGGGCCCTCCTGGCCTGCTCGATTCGATCCATGAGATTGGTCCCGACCTTGTCGGCCAGGTCTCGGTTTCCGATCCACTCGCCCGCCGGCGCCTCTCTGGCGACGACCTGCATGATCGCCCACATGCCGCGGCTGGCCGCGATCAGTTCTACGAAATACGTACCGAATCTGGCATCGGGGCAGCGGTGGATCTCGAGCCATGACTCCGCGTGGCTCACCGCGGCATCCAGCTGATCGCACAATGCCGTCACTGCCACTGCAGGTCGTTCCGACCTCGCGATGAGCATGTCCTCGGCATCGATCAGGGCGGTGACGATCGGCCGCGCCTCCGCGCGCCACTGCAGCAAGCCCATCGACCGGCGGCGTCTCACCCGACCGTCCCGGGGTCCCCATCCCATGGGTGCATTCTGACCAGCCTGGGTCGGACCCGCACAGATTCGCGCGCTGCGCAACGTGGCCGGCACGCGCCGTGGTTCCCAATTTCGACATGTCCCAGAGCCCATGACGTCCGTGGGAATCGAAGGGTCTACGGTGCGAAACTGATGGGGATCCGGACCGATGCCGCGGGATCCGTCGAACTGGCGTTGTTGACCACGATGACACATCCGGGGTGAGCCGCATCGCAGCTACCCGTGCCCACCGTCCCCCGGACGACCTGGAGCTGGATCGACCCATGTCCTGTCGGATCGGGGGTGAGGATCTTGGCACCGGAGAAGTTGCAGGCTGACGAGCTGTTCGACTGCACCACGCTCGGGGTGCACTGAAGGATGTTGACCACCGCACCGGGGGAATACCCGCTCCACTGCACCGTCACCTCCTGGCCGTCGACAAGGTTGGCGGTGGGTGTCACGGAGGCGCGGAGGTCGAGCTTCGGCGCCGGAGGGACCGGGATGGTGACGGTCGAGCCGACCTTCGGAGCGAAGCGCACCGCCGTCACCCCACCCTGGGCGTCACCGGAGATCCGGGCGATGGCCGCGTGGTCGCCACCGAGGTAGGCGGCAAGGAAGTCGGTGGTCGTCGACAAGACGCTCGAAGACGACGACGTCGAGAGCCCCGCTGCGGATCCGTGGCCGCCGCGTTCGATCGTGAGCAAACCCTTGGGTCCCCGTACGGCATTGAACATCCCGACGGCCAGGGAGTACGGAAGTAGCTCGTCGGCCGTGCCGTGCACGAACAGGATGGGCGGAGCACCCGGCATGTCGTAGGTCCCCCCCGAGAAGGGAACCGCATCGCCCGCCATCACCACTGCCGCCTTCACCCGTGGATCCCGACAGCAGGTGTTGGCAACGAGTCCGAGCGTGGTGATCGCTCCGTTGGAGTGACCGGCGGCCCCGATCTCCCGCGGGTCGACAAGGCCGCTGAGGCCATTGTCACTGCCGGCGGAGGCCTGCAGTACGGAGTCGATGACGAAGCTCATATCCCGCGGCTGGTTGACTACGTCGCCGGCATCGGGGCCACCAGGGGTGTGATCACCGGTGAGGGGGAACAGCGGTGCGGCCACCACGAAGCCCGCCGCCGACCAGTGGCTGAGCAGCTTCTCGTACTGGAGCGGTTCGGATCCGAGTCCGTGGGCAAACACGATGAGCGGGTAGCGCCCCGGTCTTCGGTCCGGCGTGGCCCCGGGTCGAGGCTGTTGGGACGATGGCGGGCCGATGGCCGGGTACAAGATCGTGGTCACCAATGTGCGCGCCGGCTCCGACGGTTCAGGACCCCATGCGGCTGTGGCCCGCCCGGTGTCGACGAAGGTCTCCGTCAGGATGCCGACCGCGTGCTTGTCCTGGGCCACCGCACCTGTTGCCCTGGCCGATTCGCCCGAACACCCCGCCGCCAGCAGGACGACAGCGACCCCCACTGCCCCTGTGAGCCGCCACTTCTTCACTTCGAGAGTCTCCGAGGTGGTCCCGACCCTGTCAAGCAGAAGGCTCCGGGGGAGACCCTATCGTTCTCCCTCAGCCGGGCCGGTGCTGGTGTTGTCCTATGCGGACCAAGGCCACCGCACTTCGCCACCTGGCGGACCATCCAAAATCGACCGTCTCAATGATTGGGGATCGACTCAGCCCTGAAGTCGGGACCTGGTCCTCCTCACGGTCGGGTGTCGCTGCAATCGCAATCTCATGATCGCTCTCCGGCCAATGGTGACTCCACCGAGCTGGTGAGCGCCCTCGTGTCGCCGTGGCTTCGAGCACCGCTCCCACTCACGTTGGACGAGCATCTCCCAGCGGCATCTCTGGTCGGTCACACGGCGTTCCGGCATCCCGCTTCTTACCTGACCTGGCTCGGTGGAGGCAACATCGGGAGGGACCGGAGTCGACTGACGACCCACTGGCGTCTCTGTGGCGGGCTGCAACCGCACCGATGGACGACCGCGCGGGACAATCCGCCACAAGGTGCTCGACGACGCTCAACAGCCTCGGCGTGAATCGCCGTCAGCGGCTCAGTCCCTTGCGGGTCTGCTCCTTGGCCTTCTTGGCTTGACGCTTCTCTTTGAGCGACTTGCCGGACTTCTTGGAGGCGGTCTTACGGGGAGACTTATCGGTCATGTCAGCCCCCTTCCCTACTGGGAGCGTACTCCCCTACTCGTCGAACCGGAGCGGCCGAAGATATAGTCGGTTCTATTGGACCGTCCCGATCGTCGGGAGAGTGATGCATCTATCTATCTTCCACGCATCTCTCGTACGTGATCGATGTGGCTGATTCTCGATTGGGCGATCAGCCATTCATTGGAGCGGGCCAGTTGCCGCTCGGATGGTAGGTGGTGCCGCCCACCGGGACCGTCAGTTTGGGTCCCACACCGTCTGCACACCGACATTCGCCCGTTTGTCTCCGGGACGTGGTGTTCATCAAGATGGGTGCCTGCTCGGGCTGCACCGGCTGTGACCATCATTCTCCCATCGTCCTTCGCTCCACCCTATGCCCAACAGTCAGCACGGTGTTTCAGGGTGGGCAGCCTCATCTGGGCTACACGATCCGACCAGCACCGCCGGGCACCACCGATTGGAGTTTGTGCAGCTCAAGGTGGTGCGACGGATCAGGACGAGGTGCCGCTAAAGATCACCAAATGACAAGTGCCTGCCACGATCTCTTGGCTTCTCGTGCTGAGAATGCGGAAAACAACACCGCGATAGAGAGCAGGACCAACATCGAGGGCCAGAGCGATTGGTGCGGGAACACGATGGTGGTGAAGTTGCCGTTGGCAGCCTGTCGGGCCTGCACCAACAGGGCGGTTCCCCATGTCGCGTAGGCGACGAGCAGCAGTGCGAAGAGTGTCGCCACGACGATCGAGACTGATTTGCCGAAGCGAAGGTCGGAAAGACCGATCTCGGCTCGCCTTGAAGCGACCGCCACGCAGGCGATTGCGAGTAACCATCCCGTTATCTCCACGGACGGAACGACAACGCTCAGCACATGTAGACCAGTCGGATAACCGCCCAGACCCACCACATGGCCATTACCAATCGTGTGAAAGCTGGTCGGTCGCATTCGATTTTGCGTGATGATGAGAGCGAGGTCGGCGAGGAGGGCGATCCCCGGCGTCCAGGCTAGGAGCCACCACCGCCGCCGATGGTGCGTGGTGGAATGTCGGATCGCGCTCGTCAATCCGAACCAACCACTGGCGAGCACGATGATTGTCACCAGGACCAGGACTGCGATCGCCAAGCCCGCATAGCCCACCACTGATGCCACGGGAGTTAGGGGAGGTGCCGGTGTGGGAGGTGCTCCCATGATCAGGAGGTGCCTCGGGAGAAACGAGAACCCGGACCAAAACACCTGGCCCTTCGATGAATGCAGGCTCTGGTTCCCCATGGCGATGAGCAAGAGGGGAGCCATCAGCAGCCAGGGCAACGTCGCTGCGGCGATGGAGACTCTCGTTCGAGTGGACCACAGGTCGTACACCTTTGGCATGCCCTGGGCACGCGCCCGTGCTCGCACCGCCCCTCGCAACAGGTTCAAGGTGACCACAACTGCTGAGCGGCCTTCAGCTGTGAGATCCGCCGCCACGACTCGCACCTCGTCGGCATAGCGCTCACGCCACCAGCTGGGATAACACTGCAAGGCCAGTTCTACTGGTCCATTTCTATTCATGCGCCGAGCGCCCCCAGGCGCTTGAACCCGATGTCCGCCACTTTGACGTTGGCTTCGAGTCGTTGACGCAGTACAGCGGCACCAGAGCCCGTAATGCGATAGGGGCGGCGGTGATCATCGCTGGACAGCGGCTCGATCAGTCCCTCTTCCTCCAAGCGGGCGAGCACCCCGTAGAGCGTTCCCGGCCCGAAGGAGATGCCGCTCATGGTCTCAATATCCTTGATGACGGCGTACCCATGCTTCGGGCCTCCAGAGAGGCTGGTCAGCACGAGGATTGTCGGGTCTTGCGTTCGCCCCAGCCGCTTTGACGCCATCACCCATCCCGTCGTTCGCCCTATTGCACATACTATTACGGAAGTCGTAATAGTCAAGGCCCTCCAACTGACGGCAAATGGGGACCCGCTCGAAATCAGTCCGCTCGGTGATGAGGGTCGATTCAATAGTGATGAGGGTCGCTTCAATAGATGGCCATCACCAAGTGGCCATGTATGTCCGCCCGCGAATCATGGATTTGGATCTGAGGGGTTCGCTGGATCTGATCATCTGCCTCGCTCGTGTGCACCCGCCACGCCTCGGCCGCGCTCGCCCGCCTGGAGAAGCCTGCCGATCTCAGCCACCTCCGCATCGACCGAGCGGGCGAACCACTTCCCGGCTATGAGGTCGTGGAGCCATCCGAGCGGGCCGTGGCCCAGGTCAAGCTCCTCCACGTGGCGGATGCGAGTTCCCCCTTCCACGGCATCGATCTCGAACCAGGCGTGGAGACCCCGAGGAACTCCGTGCTCCAAAGTGACGTCGATGCTGTGGGGCCGTTCCCATCGATATCGGGTGATCACCGAACCAGGGAACCGGCCGAGAAACTTCCCGTCTTCGCGGGCCAGCATGCCGTCGGGAGTGTCCGCCAGCTTGGTGACCCAGACCATCTTGGTATCGGCCTTGGTGTACTGCGCCGGATCGAGTACGAAATCAAACGCCTCGTCCGGGGTCACCCCCCTGGCTACCGTCGTTCCCTCACCTCTGAGCACGGCCTGTCTCCTTGATCAGTCAGCCGACGTCACCCGGTGGCCACGCCAGATACGCCGACTTCGCCGGCGTTCACGACAATGG
>Ga0307373_10003986_pt1 | contig 25117 bp, 23 predicted proteins | sample OX2MG_FD_202534 | JGI IMG/M metagenome (GOLD analysis project Ga0307373, IMG submission 202534) | Soil microbial communities from Risofladan, Vaasa, Finland - OX-2 | ecosystem: Environmental > Terrestrial > Soil > Coastal area > Acid sulfate soil | place: Finland: Risofladan, Vaasa | collected...
GTGACGAGCGTCGCGACTCCCGTTCCCGAATTCGGGACAAGCGCGCTCCTCATCGCCCTATTCGGGTCGATGGCCGTGGTAGCCCTGCTCACCAGAGTCCGGCTCGGCGTGCGTCGCCGGATGCAGGGCTTCAGCCCCTGATTCCTCAAGGGAAAGGGCCTGGTGAGCCCTGACGAAGAAGAGTTCCGTACGCATGCTCGCCGGCATCTCCGCCGCTTTCTTGGTGCTCGCGACTCTCATTTCAGTTTCCCTGTATCTCGGGTGGCGACCCGTCGGGCCTTCGACGCCGAGTACGAGCTCCGCTAGCAAGACGACGATCGTCACGATACCTCAGGGGTCTTTCAACGCGCCTGCGGGGTTCACCATCACGGCGCTCTTGAACGACACCTACCATTACCAGTTCAACTTCACCGTGGTGGTCGGCTTGAACAACACGGTAAAGTGGGTGAACGACGACCAGGTCGAGCACAACGTTTCATCTTTTCTCGTCCCCCCGGGGGCGGCGACGTTCGACTCCGACCTTATCCAGCCGCATGGCAACTACTCCATCACGCTGACGGTTCCTGGAGTTTACAAATACACCTGCATCTGGCATCCCTGGCTCGCGGGCGAGATAACCGTGAAGGCTTGAGGGGGCGAGCGCAAGGGCGCGGACGTTTTCTCATGAATCATTATTAGGGGCAGCGTGATATTCGCGACAGTGACCAACTTCCTCTTCGTCTCGGTCGAGGCTCTCTCCACCGACCTCGCCTGGCAGCTGACCAAGGCGGGCCACCAGGTGAAGTTCTTCGTGAAGAGCCAGAGCGAGAAGGACGTGGGAGACGGCTTCGTCGAGAAGGTCGACGCCTGGGAGCCGCTCAAGGACTGGGCAGAGGTGATAGTCTTCGACGACATCGGCTTCGGCGAGCTAGCAGAGAGACTGAGGGTCGAGGGCAAGTTCGTAGTCGGCGGCTCGGTCTACACCGATAAGCTGGAAAACGACAGGGGGTTCGGACAGACCGAGCTGAGGGACGCCGGGGTCAACACCCTCCAGAGTTGGAACTTCACGTCTTTTGACGAGGCGATCGAGTTCGTCAAGACCGACCCTGCCAGATATGTCATCAAGCCGAGCGGGAACGCGCAGAACGAGAAGGAGCTGCTCTTCGTCGGGCAAGAGGAGGACGGGAAGGACGTCGAGCAGGTCCTGGAGCACTACAAGCACAAGTGGTCCAACAAGATCAAGGTCTTCCAGATTCAGAAGTATGAGAGCGGGGTCGAGGTGGGAATCGGAGCCTTCTTCAACGGAAGGGACTTTGTCTACCCGATTAACATCAACTTCGAGCACAAGCGACTCTTCCCGAACAACATCGGGCCGAGCACGGGCGAGATGGGCTGCTACGATGACAAGACGGAGGTGCTGACCAACGAAGGCTGGAAGCTCTTCAAGGATATTTCCGGAGAGGACGAGATCTGCACGCTGGAGCCGAAAACCCATACCATAGAATTCAACAGGCCCTATGCCGTCGTCTCGTTCGACAACCACAAGAAGCTCGTTTCGATACAGAACAGAGCGCTGGACATCGTCGTCACTCCCGACCACAACATGTTTGTGGAGTCTCAGCAATCCTACAAGAAGCGCAGGTGCAACTTCGAATTCGTGAAGGCAAGGGACCTGCAATCGCAATCCAGACTCATGAGGACCGGAAAATGGATGGGCCAAGCCTGCGCGCTCTTCGTGCTGCCCTCCGTCGAGGTCGGCCATTACGAAGGGCGCCAGGTGCAACTACGTGAGACAGGCGCGATTGAGATCCAAATGGGCGACTGGCTGGCCTTCATGGGAATCTGGCTGTCCGACGGCTCTGTCTCTGCAAACCGCGATAGCTACAGGATTTCCATCGCGCAGAAGAAGCCGGCCAAGACAAGGAGAATCGAGCGGATGCTGTCCAAGCTCCCGTTCGACTTTGCCAAGGGCGATTCGGAATTCTATTGCTACGACAAGCAGCTCGGCACCTACTTGGAGCAGTTCGGGGGCGCCTCCGAGAAACACGTTCCCCGGTTCATCAGGGGGCTCAGTCCGGCTCAGATTCGCGTCTTCCTAGACTGGTTTGCAGCAGGTGACGGGACGCTGATGAAGACCGGCTTCAGAATCTTTTACACGTCTTCGAAACCGCTGGCGGATCAGATTCAGGAGCTGCTGCTCAAGATAGGTCGAGTCGGCCTTGTCAAGAGCAGGCGAAGAGGCAGAAAGGCCTGGATTGTGGACCACTTTGCGGATGCTTCAGGAATCCAGTATGAGGTGATAGAAAGGGTCAGAAAGCTGCATTCCTGGGTAGACAAGCGGGATACCAGCGTCATCGACTACGCCGGCCGTGTCTACTGTGCGTCGGTCAAGAACCACGTCATGTATGTGCGCAGAAACGGGAAGCCTTATTGGTGCGGCAACACCTCGATGTACTGGACCAAGAACAGCCCGCTCTTCGAGAACACCCTCCTGAAGGCGAGGGAGAAGCTCGCAACATCGAAGTACGTGGGTTACATAGACCTCAACTGCATCGCGAACGGCAAGGGCATCTTCCCGCTCGAGTGGACGTCCCGCTTCGGGTATCCGACCATCAGCATCCAGATAGAGGGGGTGACGAGCGAGTGGGGGGGATTTCTCGCCGACATCGCCCAAGGGAAGGACGTGCCGCTAAAGACGAAGAAAGGTTACCAGGTGGGCGTGGTCGTGGCGATACCTCCCTTCCCCTTTGAGGATGACAAGGCGTTCAGAAAGTACTCGGAAGACGCCACTATACTCTTCAAGAAGCCGAACCTGAACGGCGTCCACATAGGCGAAGTGAAACTCGTGGAGGGAGACTGGCGCGTCGCGGGCAGGTCTGGGTACGCGCTGGTGATCACAGGGTCCGGGCCGTCGATGCAGGATGCGATCAACGCGACATATCAGGCAGTGAGAAACGTCATGATCCCGAACATGTTTTACCGCGACGACATCGGGCAGCGCTGGTTCAGGGACGTGGACTTGCTGCTCAGCTGGGGCTATCTGTGACAGATTAGGCAACTGGACCCACTCTACCAAGGGTTAATAGGGACAAAGCCCTATATCGAAAGAGCGCGATCACTGTGGGAAGCAACTACCTGTGGAAGACCGACGACCAACTAAACCGTGTGGCGCAGGTGCGCTACGCGCACGGCGACGAATTGACCGGATTGCCCGGGGTCACCGGAATCGGAATAGGGAAGGACCACATAATAGTATACGTGGCGAGCGAGGCGGTCGCTGTGCCAGCGCAAATCGAAGAAGTGCCGATAATAAAGATACACAGAATTTAGAACCGACCGAAATTTCCGCACACATACGTTTAATTAGCTAGGGTCAGGCGGACCGCCCACTGAGGAACTTGCAGTAGGATGGGTGAAATTGGATGAGTTATGGAAATCGTAGTGGGGGAAGAGGCGGTTACGGCAGTAGCAGAGGCGGAGGCTACGGCGGTAGCGGCGGCGGCGGCGGCGGACGAAGCAGCAGCGGGGGCTTCGGCAGTTCCTTCAAACCAAAGCCAGTTGAGGTCGGTAAGGAGTACGACGTTACTATCTCCGACACCAGCAGGCGCGGAGAGGGCATTGCGAAGATCGACGGCTTCGTCATCTTTGTCGCAGGCGCAAAGCAGGGCCAGAGCGCAAGGATTAAGGTCACCCGAGTCACTGACCGTTTCGCGACCGGTGAGGTCGTGACCGGCGCAGGCGCGGGTACTGCCGAGGCGACCTCTGAGACTGCAAGCAGCAGCACCAGCAGCAGCGAAGAGCAGCCTGAAGCGTAAGAGCTGGGCTCTCAACCCATCCTGGTTGCCCTTCGTGGGCGCCAGGCACCTTTATTTTGTAAGGCAGCGACACTGAACTTCAGGCACGGACCGACAGGACTACTCCGATCGCTCCCTCTATCGTGTCGGGCAGTGTGGGCCTGCACGCAGGAGCTTGGAAGGCCTTAAGTGCGGGACATAAAGGGCGGAGCATTATTTCCCAACGTGAAGTGACTCGCTTTTGCCGCACTCCCGCGTAAACCCTCAAGACTTTGACCCCGGGCTGGAGCCCGACCGTGACCACGCAAGCTGCTCGCGTGTCCCCGGATTGGTGGTGAGTCGCCGGCGATGACGACACCGCCAGACGAGACCGCGATAGTTTTCGATGCCGTCACTAGGGCCTACTCGACGAAGACCGAATCCGTGAAAGCCCTCGACGCTGTGTCCTTCAAGGTGGAGAGAGGCGGGATTGTCGCGGTGGTCGGCCCTTCGGGGAGCGGCAAGACGACCCTCCTCAACATGGCAGCCGCCCTGGACTTTCCGACCCAGGGGACGGTCAAGGTAGCCGGTGTCGTGACGTCAGCGCTGGGGAAGGAGGACTTGCAGAAGTTCAGGAACGAGACCGTCGGCGTCGTGTTTCAGCAGTTCTTCTTGATCGGTCACTTGACCGTGTTCCAGAACGTCATGATCCCGCTCATCCCGAGGCATCTCTCGTCTAATGAAAAGACCAAGAGGATCCTCGAGTCCATCGCGAAGGTCGGACTCGCGGACAAGGCCGGGAGGCTGCCCTCCGAGCTCTCCGGCGGCGAGCTCCAACGAGCCGCCATCGCGCGCGGGATGGTCGGGGACGCGCCCGTGATACTCGCGGACGAGCCCACAGGAAACTTGGACCACAAGAGGGGAACGGAGGTCATGGACACCCTCATGGAGGAGAGCCGGGAGAGAAGCAAGACGGTCTTGATCGCGACGCACGACCTCCGACTCTTGGACAGGGTCGACGGGATCGTCTACCTTGAGGACGGAGAAATAACAAAGGTCGAGGGGAGGCGAGTTCAAAGAAATGGCGCGTAGACACAGGCCGCTGCGAGCGGTCTCGCTGGTGTTCGCGGGGTTCGTCACGCTGGTCCTGCTCTCGCAGCTCTCGGCGCACTTCTTCGCCGAGGCGATCCCGAAGCACCTTCTCGTCAAGAACGCTGCAGTGATAGCGAGCATCGAGCAGACCTCCACGGAGCTCGCTTTCGCGGCCGCCGCGCTCGGGCTGGTCTTCGCTGGCGCCGTCCTTCTCATAACGAGGCAGAAGGTGGCGGCCGACGTAGACACATACAGGGCGACAGGCCTTCCCCTCTCCTCGGCCTACCTCCGTCTACTCAGGTCTCACTCGGTGGCCCCCCTGGCGTGGGTGGCAGGGGCGGCGGCCCTGACCGCCCTGGTCGACATCGACTTCGGTCTCGACGCGCTGTTCCCCATAGGGCTCGCGGTCTCCTTCGCCGCCCTCCTGGTCATTTGGCTGGCCTTCCTCTCCTCCCTGTCGTTTTCGCAGAAGGGGTTCGAAGGCAGGTCCGGAGGGAGGGCAGGGTGAGAGGCGCGTGGTAGCGAAGATCCAAGGGCTGATGTGGATTGAGCTGGCCTCTCACGCGCCCACCATCATAGTGAGCTGCGTCGCGATGGGCTTCGCCGGCTACCTGGCCACCTTCTTCGAGAACGCCTCGTGGGTGGCGGCCGAGGCTGCAGGGACGACGTCGCCGTCCTTCGCCCCATCCGCGATCCTGGTGGCGATGGCCGCGCTGCCGTCGATCTTCGTGGTCTTGGGAGTGTACGCTCTGATCGATGCGAACGAGGAGGCGCTAAGATACGAGGTCGGGGTGTTCTGCAGCCAGGGGATAGACGGCGACACGGTTATCGACGTATGGTCCGCCTTGTATGGCTGGCTGCCGATAGCCGCCTATTTCTTGGGACTCCTGGGGTACGTTGCCTTCACGCCGGGAGTGATAGCGAATCTCCAGAGCGGACTGCCAGACATCATCACCGGCCTATTCTTCACTACCGGGATGGCGACCCTGATCCTGATACCCTTCAAGCTGAACGGCGTGCTGAAGACCTCGCCATACACCGTGGTCAGGTCTTAGGCTGGACCGCGCAGCTCTCCGCGTGGGAGAAACGTGGCATCCCTCAGCGTGCGCCAAGACCCTGCAGCGTCACGTCTTCTCAATTCCTTAAATAGGGCGGCGTGGGTGTCTTTATAGGACAAAATATCCTAGATATGTGATTTGTTATATCAAGTGCTTATGCGAAAGATCCTGGAAGACAGAGACGCTTCGAGAGTGCGACCGATAGGTGTCCTCGATGCGGAAAGAGCACGATGGTGACTGACAACCCCCGAGGGGAGGTCTATTGCACCAGCTGCGGCTTTGTGGTCAAGGAGAACGTCATAGAGACCGGCCCCGAATGGCGGTCGTTCTCGAACGAGGAGAAGGACGAGAGGAGCAGGACTGGGCTTCCCACCTCGGTGGCGATTCACGACATGGGCCTTGCGACGATCATCGGCGGGGAGAACAAGGACGCGGCCGGCAGGTCGCTCACCGGCGCCATGAAGTCGAGCGTCGAGCGGATGAGGACGTGGGACAGAAGGAGCCAGGTCCACGAGTCGCAGGACAGGAACCTGAAGCAGGCCTTCAGCGAGCTCCGCAGGCTCTCTGAGAAGCTCTCCGTCTCCGAGGCGGTGACCGAGAGAGCCGCGTACATCTACAGGAAGGCCCTCGAGAGAAACCTCGTGAGGGGTAGGTCTATCACCGCGATACTCGCCGCGTCGCTCTATGCGGCTTGCAGGGACAGGGAAGTGCCCAGGACCTTGAAGGACGTCGCGGCCGTGGGCTTCATCAAGAAGAAGGACCTCGCCAGGTCCTACAGGCTGCTGCTCAAAGAGATGGACATCCAGATGCCCGTGGTCGACCCCATGAAGTGCATGTCGAAGATCGCCTCGAGGGCGAATGTGAGCGGGAAGACCCAAAGGAGGGCTCGGGAGATACTCCTGAGGGCGGAGCAGGCACGGATCTCTGCTGGGAAGGATCCGATGGGGATATCTGCGTCGGCGCTCTACGTCGCGTGCATCCTAGAAGGCGAGAACATGACCCAGAGGGACATCGCCGACGCGGCGGGTGTCACCGAAGTCACCATCAGGAATCGCTACAAGGGCCTGCGCTTAGCGCTCGGAATCTAGCCGGTAGCGCTCGACGTCCCCTGCAACCCCATCGCAGCCACGTCCCTTCGGCCTCGGATTATCGTCGAGAGGATCCTCTCGGTCATCCCCCAGACGACGAGACCACGGTGGACGATGCAGGGGAACGGGATCTGTCCGCCGCCCTTTGGGATAAGGTATGACGAGCGTGCCTCCTCCCCGGCCAGCTCGCCCAGGGATGCCCACTCGCAGGAGGCCACCTCCTGGTTGGGGGTCAGCACTGACGATGCTGCGACGAGCTTGAAGACGGACGGGACAACCACGACCTCCTTCGTCCGCGCCCTGAAGTCGCGCATGTATCCGCGGAAGACTGCGGCACCGCCGGAGAGGTCGACGCCGACCTCCTCCACAGCCTCCCTCTTCGCCGTGTCCTCGAAGCTCTTGTCAGCTGGGCTCACCATCCCTCCAGGAAAGGCCACCTGGCCGGACCACGGGTCTCCCTCCCTCTCAGCCCTCCTGATGAGGAGGAGCTCTTCATCGTCCTGGGCGTCGCGGAAGATCACGGCGACGCTGGCGCTCTTCCTCGGGACGGGCCTGGCGGAAGCCTCGGCCGTGAGCTTAGGAGACAAGGAGTCGAGGAAACTTTGCCTCAAATCAACACGATCTCCCGAGAATCTTAAAATACACTTTTTGCTTCGCCGTAAGTGTTGCCCGATTCTGAACTAGATAAGATTCTTGCGGAGAAGACCAAGAGGATGGTTTCAGAGAACTCTCAAACCGCTCACGGCCACGTCACCGAGCTGACGGAGGCGAACTTCGACAAGCTTGTCAACGGCCCGAAGCTCACCTTCGTCGACTTCTGGGCAGTCTGGTGCGGCCCGTGCAGGACAATGGAGCCGGTGGTCGAGCGCCTCGCGGGGAAGCTCGGCGCGAGCGTGAACTTCGGGAAGCTCAACGTCGACGAGCACTCCGGGATAGCCACGAGGTACGAGGTCCAGTCGATCCCCACCTTCATGTTGTTCAAGAACGGGAGGCCGGTCGACGCCGTCATCGGGACCATGCAGGAGGGGCCCCTCGAGCAACGCATCAGGAAGGCCTCCGGCAGCTAGCGCGCCCTATCCGACGCGAGTCCCGTCCAGCAGGAAGATGTCGGCGTCGCTCAGCCTGAACGAGCCCGACGAGAGTATGGGCCCAAAGTCGAACCCACCCTTCGCGTTTATCGCCTGCCCTCCTACGAGGTTGTTGAAGGGGGGCATCACGATTAGCTTCCCCTCGCCCTTCTTAACGGGCGGATACCCGGCCTTGGCGAGCAGGTCTACGACGTCGTAGTTCGCGAAGAGCCAGACCGCCTCCTTGCTCCTCCCACCGAACTTGTCCCTCATCTCGTATCGGAAGTGCGAGTGTCCCATCACGATGGTCCTTGATGCGATGACCTCCTGCGAGGGCCACGAGTGCCCGTGGGCGATTCCGACCTTCCTGCGCCCCCCGATGACGGTCCCCTCGGCCGGGTGGAGCTTCACGCGGCTCGGGAGGAGCGACCTTATCCCGCCGTCGTGGTTCCCCGGGACTACCTCCACCGCCTGGAAGATGTCGAGGAGGGTGCCGAAGAACCAGGGTATTATCCCCCAGTCGATGTCCTGGACCTTCCCTATCGAGTGCTTGACGTCCCCCACAACCATGACCCGGTTCAGCCGATTCTTCTCCGCGATCGAGTTCATCCTGTCGAGCATCTTCTGCGAGTAGGGAGGGAGCCTGAACCCCTTGGAGGCCATCTCCTTCTCGAGCCCGAGGTGTAGGTCTGACACGAGGAGAGTGGCGTAGTCTCCCTCGCTGTGGATGAGCGCTGACTCCTCGGGGACGACCTTGAGCAAGCCCCCGGCTCCAGGGCGGTCGTGACTTAACCGTTGTCAGGAGGCCGTTCGCGCGGGAGTCCTTAGAATAATGGTGGACTGCTCCAAGGTCTATTCGTGTCTTTGGAACGCCTAAATAGTCATGTAAGAACATTCTCGGACTGCATGACGACCGTAATTACTAATCAGATGAAGAAAGCACTGAGCGACAAACGACTCAGAGCAATCACAATCACAGCCCTCTTCATTTTCTCGGGGGTTGCCACCGCCGTGCTTGTGAGCCCGGCGAGCGCAGCCCCGAACTCGCAGCAGCCCGTCCAGGCCGCGCCCACCCCGCTCACGCAGGCGGAGGCCAGTTGGGCCTACACCGACGGGAACCAGTTCGCTCAGAACTACAACCCTCAGAACCAGATTAACAGCTCCAACGCCAAGTATCTGGGGATTAAGTGGCTGTTCCCCGTCCCAGGGACGCCGCAGTCTCTCGGCGGAGGCGTTGGCGGCGGCTTCGGAGGGGTTGGCGTGGACACCACGCCTATCATTTCCAACGGCACGATCTACTTCACCACCCAGTACTACCAGATCTTCGCCCTCAACATGGCAAGCGGGGACATCGAGTGGACGACCACCATACCGCTCACCCTGAACAGTTCGCAGGGGCTCTACGGTGGCTCTCTCGGACTGCACATCCACCAGGGACCGCAGGCGTTCACGACCGCGAACTTCGGGTGGAACTCGGGCGCTCCTCTGTATTGGTTGGTAGCCTCCAACGAGGTGGTCTACGCGATCAACGCCCTCACAGGGAAGTATGCCATGAACTTCACCGTCTGGCACGGCATCAGCGATGTCTCCGGAAACAGCCCCACTAGCACCTACAGCGCCCAGATGATGATCATCATCGACTCGCAGAAAGGCATCTTGGTCGACGGAATGGAGTCCACATCGCAGGCGAACGCAGCCAGGGGATGGAACATGGGGTGGAACATACGAACAGACCCCCCGACACACATGTGGACCAACTACTACGCGCCTCCCCAGGCGAGCGGCAACCTCCCCCTTAATCCCAACTGGGGGATCTCCCAGGTCAATAACATGAGCAGCGCCGAGATCTTCTACCCAGGCCCGGCCTACAACGCGGGCGGGTCGATACCCGGCACAGCCGTGGTCAACCTCAAATCCCTTACCCAGTCCCAGCTCAACTCGACCCTCTACAACGATTGGGGTCAGGCGTTCCAGACCCAGCAGTGTCTCGCCATCACCGGTGGTAATTCGCCAGGATCGGTTGGCTCGGGCTGGGGCGGGACCTACGTGATGGACCAAAAAAGCGGGATAGCATACGTCAGCACCGGGAACAGGGCTCCCTACGTTAGCCCTTGCAACCCAGGCCCCGACCTCTGGCAAGCGTCCATCCTGGCCATCAACGACACCAATGGGCAATGGATCTGGGGCTTCCAGACCTCGCCGCACGACAACTGGGACTGGGACTGCTCCTGGTTCCAGGCTCTAGGGAACGCGACCATATCCGGCGTGAACACACAAGTCCTCATCAAGACTTGCAAGAACGGCTACCTATACGAGATCAACGCCCTCACGGGTCACCTCATCTGGGCGTGGACTCCGCCAAGCAGCATCCTGCCCAGGTGCGCATACTGCTACATTCAGAACCCGCTCAACCAGACGCAGATGACAAATGACTGGGCGGCGCCTAACGACAAGCCGTTCGTCTCCAACCCCTCGGAGCTCGCTGGCTTCGAGAGCACCGGCGTCGTAGACCAGGCCACGGGCCTGATCTACGTCGGGAGCCACAACGTCCCGAGCGAATTCACCCCCGTCCCCCTCAACGCCACCGACTACGCTACGACCCAAGGGATTGATTCGCTGAACCCGGGGCCAGGGTATACCGACAACGCCACCATCGAGGCAATCGACATGGGGACCGGCCATATGATCTGGTCGTATAATATCCCAACCACCGGGTTCCGCGGTGGCTTGATGGCCTCGGGAAACGTCGTCTACGTCCCAGTGGCGTCCGGAGACCTCCTGACGCTGAACGCCAAGACGGGCCTCCTCATCAATGACATGTACGTCGGCGCCCCGATGGACGTCGTCCCGGCGATCGGCGCGACAATCTCCGGCCAGGAGCAGGTGATTCTTACCGTAGGATCGCCCTCCTTCTTCCTCGGCGGCGTTGCGACCCCCGGCGACATCCTCGCTCTGAACTTGCAGAACCTCCCAGTGGCATCGACGGCAACATCGACATCGACCACCACTGTGGTGAGCACATCGACCACGACGACAACATCGGTATCCACAACGACGTCCGCAGTTACAACTACCATCATATCCACATCCTCATCAGGAGTCGGCTCGACTACGCTTTATGGAGTCGCGGCGGTGGCCGTAATCTTCATCATTGTGTCCGGCTATCTTGCCATGCGTGGCAGGAAGCCGGCCCCCTGATTTTTTTCATAGCGGGCGGCGCATCTGCATATCTAGACTTAGCGGAGCATATGCTCCCTGCCATTTTCCAGCGAGCCGGTATGAGGCATGCGGATGACCTCGGCTCACGGGGAGCGAGCCCTACCAAGCGCCTGACAGCGCCTTAAGTACGAACTCGCCTGTAAATTCCACGCGGTCCGAAAAGGAAGATCGAGGTCCAAGCTTGAACAGAAGGCAGTTCTTGCACCGGGGCGGCTGTGACGTACTCGTGCTGAAACTCATGCGTTAAGTCCGGGCGGCGAGGAGCGTCGCCGCGTAGAAGGCAGGCCAATTCTTTTCACAGGAGTCCGGCGTGTACGCGGTGTTTCCACTGTAGCGTGTCCGCAGAACGGAAGTACAGGGTGAAGTCCGAGCCGTTGGTCAGATAGAATCCTACCCCGGATTTGTACGCGATGTTCACGGTGTAGGCGGCGCCTAGCGTCTGCGTTGCGGTGCTCGTGCTTACCACGGTAGTCTTGACAGGGTTTACCGCCAGGTAGCCCATGGCTGCCGCAAATGTTATGGTCAAGACAGCTAGAACCGCCGCGACGGCCCTGAGGCAGGCCATACTTTCAAGGACTAGCTATAGAGTGATTTACTCTTGCTTGCGCGAGCGGGCTAGCCTATCAGCGGGAGGATCTCGTTTCTGACGTAGCGCTTAAAGTCTGGGAGCTCCGTCCTGCTGAAGACCGTCACCACGCAGTTCCTCGTGACCCCGACCACGTACCCGTACTTCTGCGACTTGACCACAGCGTACCAGATCTTGCCGTGAGTGAGGTAGTCGTTGTAGAGCGCGGTCGAGCCCAGCCCCTCGCCGTAGAGCGAGAGCTTGGAGATGTTGGGGAGGTCGATATCGTCGAAGAAGAGTATCTTCGTCATCTCGAAGTTCTCTTCGTGGAACCTCTTCAGGGTCTCAGGCTGGATTCTCCCCTCCACGATCTGGCCCAGGCTCATGAAGAGGGCCTTGCTCATCTCGTTGGCGATGTTGTTCGCCCGGGCCTTCTTGTCGAAGACGCTGAGGAAGAGGTTGTTCCCGAAGAGGTCAAAGGAGAAAGGCGCCTCGAACGTCCTGACGAACGGGACCTGCTTCCCGTGCTGGTTGACTTGGAAGACAGTGTCGAAGGAGAAGGTCCCCTCGAGGGCCTCCTTGGAGATGTCCAGGTCCGTGATCTCCGAGAGGAGGCTGAAGCTGTCCCCCTCGATCCTCACCTCCTGCTCGAGCTTGAAGTCCTTCAGCTTGGAGGCGACGAGCGGCAGGTTCCGCTCCTCCGCGACCACGAACACCTTAGCTGCGAGGACCAAGACGCAGGGAGCCCTTCGAGCCGATTCAAAAGGTAATCGCAGATGGTCGGCGTTTACGTATCGCTGCCCGAAGTAATCATTGCCGGCATGAGGATATTCTCGGTGCTCGATTAGTGTACACGAACGGGCTCGTGGAGGCATGGAGGAATGCGCGCGTCACGAAAGGAGGTAGCCAATGGGACACTACTTCTCTGCTGCAAGGGGCGATGTCCGAAGCACCTGCAAAGCCGTACTAAACCATAGAGCCAAATATCTCCGAACTCTGCAAGAGAATCAATGTGACATGAATACCAAGAACCTGATGCTGGGTATCTTTGTCTCACTTACCGTGGTCTTCGCTTCATTGACAATCGCGAATACTACCAAATCAGTACGCTCAACTCACAGCTAAGTCAAAGCAAGAACACGACAACCATCACGTCGCAACTCGTCTGTCCATCAAACACGACATGCGCGTTATTTTCCCAAATTCCAACAACTGGTCAGGTGCAAGTGGACTCCGTCCAAGCGACACAGCAAGTCTGCCAAGACTGCGGTGCCGTGAATGGCGAATCGGATGTCACCTTCGCGGTCACGTTCGAGAACATCGGCAGCTCTCCAATCTACTTCGCGGGTAGCGCACTTAGCGCCTCCATCGCCACAAATTCTTCAGTCCTTCAGAAGGTCGATAACAACACCATTGGCATATTTGCCTTTGGCACTCTCGATCATGGTCAGAACTCCACCTTGCTCGACCCGGTCATGGGTGATGGCTACATGTACCAACTACTTCAAGCAGGAAGCATCAGGGTAACCCTCAGCCTCAATTGGTCAACAAACCCCCGGCTAATGACCTTGAACCCAAACTCAACGACAATCTTGGCACAGTTCATCTTCGCATGACATGTATGCGATGCAGTGGTAGGGCTGGGCGTCCTCGACCGCAAGGTCAGGACTCCCGAAGGTGAAAGTCGTCTGGCGTGTTGGACTCCGAGCAGAGCCCAGCATGGGGCTAGCCCCAGACATAGACAGCCGATAAGAGTGCAGCCTAGTCATTCGAGTCGGCAATCTTAGGACGGACACGGCAACGATAAGGAATCCACAACAGGTAGGCCATGCGTGGCGCGATGACGCTAGGATAGAATGTGCGCGTGACATAGAGCGCCATCACACCGATTGTATTCGCGGTGTGACAAATCCCCTTCCTTCTGGAAGGCGAGCACCGACCGATGTGCTGGCGCTCTCTCGACACGCCGGGTTTGGGAGGGAGGGTGCGTGTTTCCTGCCCGAAGCAATTCGGGCGTGGCAGCGCACTCTTAACTCAGTCCAAAGGGTTGTTGAGCAAGTCGCCTCCTCTTGGTTCGACCATACGATGAAGGTCCACCTGAGGGTCTCTGCCATTCTTCTATTTCTTGCAATTTGCTCTATGTGGTCAGTGATGCCTGCGTCTGCTTCAACCTTCATCGGAGGGACTAACTCGTTTACTCTGGTGGCTCCGCCAACCTAATGCGCGAATTCGCATCCCAACGGGTGTTTTACGACTCCAGGCATGATTTACGCCAATTACAGGAACAACCTTAACAAATCTGCGCTTGGATTCGTGCTTTGGGTAGTCCACAATGGCATTGGTCAAACGGTTGGATATGGGTGCTGCAACCATACAGCCGGGCCCCGGTGCCAACGTAACTGCCATTCCGATAATATACAACCTTGCTCCCGGCACCTACAACTCGAGCGTGTTCGTGATTGCGTCGAGCGGAGTCGCAATCTCGAATTCCACCTCCCTGGTGTTCCCTCTAGCGAATCAATGACCGGTTTTTCGGGCGCTTTTATACCACATTCCTAAAATACTATCGGGCTTTGGGAAGTTTCGCATAGCTTGTCCGGACCTTTTGAGGAGATGTCTACAGAGCAGGAGAGGGCGTTTTCCCCGCCCGTCAAGGAGATCATCCTCGAGAACTTCATGAGCTACGAGTACGCAAGGATCCCGCTCAACCAGGGCCTCAACCTGATAGTCGGCCCCAACGGCGCGGGCAAGTCGTCCATCCTCCTTGCCATCTCGGTGGCCTTCGGCCAGGCCTACACGGAGCGCTCGAGGAAGCTGAGCGACCTCATCCGGAGAGGCAAGGACATCGCCAGGGTCTCGCTGATATTTGACAACAAGGTGAGGGAAGGGAAGCGGCCCATCCCATACTCGAAGGCGGACACCTTCATGCTCTCCCGCTACCTCCGGAAGGACGGCTCCTACTGGTATGAGGCGGACTACAAGGAGATAGACAAGAGCGAGGTGGTGAGGCTCCTCCGCGAGTTCGGGATCAACCCCGACAACCTCCTGATCATCATGCACCAGGGCATGATCGAGGAGTTGGGCGCTATCTCCCAGGAGCAGCGCCTCGTGATGGTGGAGGAGGCGGTGGGCTTCCGCGAATACAGGGAGCGGATACTCTCCGCGGAGGCCGACCTCAACGGCATGGTGAGCGAGGAGGGCTCCCTCGTCCAGCTAATCGAGAACGCGAACCAGACGATAGAGTACTGGAAGCAGATCTACGACAGATACCTTGAGAAGAAGAGGCTCCAGGAGCACAGGCAGCTGCTCGAGCGTGAGCTGCTCTGGGCGCAAGAGGGGAAGCTCTCGCGCTCGCTCTTCTCGATCAAGGAGAGGCTAGAAGCGAAGCGCGAGTCGCTCGCGGACCTCAAGGAGCAGCAGAGGAAGGCGGGGGGCGAGGCGGAGGGTCACCGCACGGCCCTCGGCGAGAGGCAGGTCGAGGTCAGGAAGCTATACGGGGCGCTCATCAGGGCCGAGAGGGAGCGCGCCGGACGCGAGGCCACCCGCGACGCGATGAAGGGGCTCCGGGAGGAGCTAGAGACCCTCAGCAACGACCTCGAGGAGCTGGTGAGCAGCCCGAATGGGGCGCTCGACCCCCGCAGGTCGAAGCGCGTGAAGGAGTTCATCGAGTTCGCCTCCAAGAAGTCCGGCAGCGACTCGGAGGACGCGGGCCGGAAGAAGACCGAATTAGACAGGGAGGTCGCGTCCCTCCAGGCCGAAGTGGGGAGCGTCGAGGACGCGATAAGGAAGGTCACCGACGACTACATCTCGCAGCGGGTGAGGTTCGAGGTCTTCGAGTACAGGACCAAGGTGACCGAGTCGGAGATAAGGGAGCTCGAGAGGTCGGAGAGGGAGGTCAGAGGCGAGCTCGACGCGATGAAGCCCGACCTAGAAAGGGTGGGCGAGAGGATAATCACGCAGAGGGCGCCCTACGAGGTGTCCGAGGAGCTGAAGCTCGTCTCAGCCCAGCTGCAGAAGCTCCAGGACCTCCCGGACGACGCCGAGAAGATCTACAGGGACTACACGGGGAACCTCGAGGGCCTGAAGGGCAAGCTCCAGGAGCTCCAGGACAACAAGAAGCTGATGCTCCTAGAGCTAGAGGAGAGGAAGAAGGCCTGGAAGAACGCTGTCCAGACCCTGATCGACGAGGTCGCACCCATCTACCAGCAGGTGCTTTCGACCGTCGGCGCGACTGGGGCGATAAGGCTCGACGAAGGGGACAGCGTCGCCGAGGCGGGGCTGCAGCTCCTCGTCGGCTTCAAGGGCGCCGAGCCCTCGATACTGGACCCGTACACGCAGAGCGGAGGCGAGAGGTCTGTCGCGCTCGTCGCGTTCATGCTCTCGCTGCAGAGCCGGATAATCTCGCCCCTGCGGGCGATGGACGAGTTCGACATACACATGGACCCACGCAACAGGGAGGCGATCTTCAAGATGATACTCGCCCAGGGGAAGAAGAACCCCAACTCGCAGCACATCGTGATAACGCCGTCGATAATCTCCGTCGCGGACAGGACCGCGCACGTCATCACCGTCCAGTCCGTCCACGGCTCGTCTCAGGTGAAGGAGTATGCCAGCAGCGGAAGATAGAAAGCGCGACAAGAAGCTCGAGGACGTGTTGCGCTTGATCGAATTGTGCCGCAACATCCAATCAAGTAGCGTCAACCCCTTCGAGGTCGACATCAGGGAGAAGCTCCTGGTCCTGAAGAAGCACCTGCCTGACTGGAACGTCATCGACGTGATGCTCAAGGACTCGGAGGCGATGCAGCAGCTCGTCGCCATAGTCAAGCTCCAAGATCAATGGATCAAACATAGGGCATCAGCCCTCTACATAGACCCCCTCCTCCTCGAGCTCAAGATCCAGCTGATCTCCAAGGAAGAGCTCGCGGAGAGCTTCGCAAAGTGCTGGCACCCCATCGCGCAGCTCGACCAGCTTACCCCGAGAGGACTGGAGAAGGCCTTCGTCTATTGGCGGGAGCTCGTCCCGTTCAGCGAGAGGTTCAAGGACCAGTTCGGGAACTACGGGCAGCAGACCGGGATTATCGGGCTAGAGGAGCTAGAGTCGCTGAGCATCTTCACGAAGGAGGAGTTCGAGGCGAGGCTCACCGTGATCAACAAGGAGCTGGTCGAGAGGAGCGACGGGAAGGAGATAGACTACCGGGATTTCATAAAGGGGAACGACCCGGAGGAGACGGCCCTGCGAGGATATCTCATCGCATTCGTCGTCACGGAGGGCAAGGCGACCCTGAGGACAGACCCGCTCACTGAGCAGATATTCATCTCGGTGATCCAGGGCAAGCCCGACGACGAGACCAAATCGGTGGCGATAGTTGTAAGATGAGCGACATCCCGACCCCGCCCGCCGCCACAAGCCCGCCTACGGAGGCCGCCGCGGAGAGGGCTTCCCTCGACCGCAAGACGAGGAAGGCCTTCCAAGTCCTGATACTCCAGCGCGGAAGAAACCCCGGGGTAAAGGGCTGGGAGATGCGAAGGTATCTCGGGAAGGACTACAAGAAGATCCTCGAGGTCCTCTCGGACGACCTGAAGCCTCTGGGTCTTGAGGTGCACCTAGTCCCAGGTCCCGAGGGGACCGACGACTCGACGCGCTTCCTCCTCAGGTTCAGAGACCCGCCGACCCTCACCGAGGCGGAGACTGCCGGGTTCAGGATAGACGACCTCGCGGTCCTGGCCGCGACCATCGCGCTAGTCAACTCCAAACAGGGCAGGATCTCAAGGAAGGAGCTCGAGAGCTTCCTCAAGGGGAAGTTCCCGCGTTGGAGGATAGACTACTCCGTCGACAGATACATCAAGCGCGGGTACCTCGACCAGGACGACAAGGACCTAATCCGCATAGGGTGGCGGACGAGGGCAGAGATCGACGAGAGGTCGCTGATGACCCTGATACTCGCGCAAGGGACTCAGACGAAGGCCGGAAGCGGCAAGCAGTAAGGCTACAACCGCTTTTCCGGCTAAAGTCTCGCGGAGCCGTCCTACCTTCTAGATTCGAGTTCCCGAACTTTCCCTTCGACGACCGGGAGACGCTGCGTCACATCCATCCGCTTGTCCAAGCCGGTAGACCCTCTCGTCTAGGCTGTCTATCCTTTGGCCGAGTCTTTGCTCGACGCCGTCAATCCTTTGGCTTATTGTGGTTCACGGCTTCGACTTTTTGGTCCAGCCCCTTTATCTCCGAGTAGACGACCTTGAATTCTCCGTCCATCTTGGCATTCATGGCCTTGACCTCTCCTTTCAATTCGCTCATTTGGGGAAGGAGTATCCTCCCAAGCCAACCCGGAATATTCTCCGCCATTTCTCGCTCGGAAATATCTGCTGGTGATATTTGGCCGCACATTTAGCTCCGAATGACTTTGTGCTAACTCACGAAGTACCTGCGCTTCAGGGCCTCCCTCTCGCCCTCTATCACGCAGTCGATGAGGTCGAGGCCTGTCTCCTTCCTCTTCTTCAGGAGGGCCGGAACCTCGGAGAGCCTGATGCCCCTCCCCGCGATCACGTAGAGCGCCTCGTCCCCGAACTCGTTCCTGATCTGCGCCGACTTTTTCAGGACTTCGAGCACCTTGAGCGCCTTCCCGTGCAATAGGAGTCTGCTCCTCGCCTTGAGCGTCGCGCCGAAGACCGCCTCGTAGGATTCGGTGGTGAAGCCGATCGTGTCCTTCCTGCCGCAGCGGGGGCACTTCTCTGGCGCGCCGTCCCCCACCCTCCTGAGCTCTACGTACTCCCAGCAGTTGGTGCACGCCGCCGCCAGGAAGCTCTCGCGGATCCTCGCCTCGGTCGACTGGCGGATTATCGCCCTGAGCCTCTCGGGCGAGACGATCTCCCCCCTCCTGCTCACCTCCTCGAGCCCTATCCTCGCGACGGGCGAGGGGGCTCCCTCAGGCTCGAGTATGACGATCTCTATCTCCTTGCGCTGGATCTGCGAGATGATGGACTCCGCGGCCGCCACGTCGAAGTCGTCGTGGAAGATGACGCTGAGCGCCTCGTCGTAGACGGGCGTCCCCCTGAGGGCCTCCATCAGCCCCGAGATCGAGACGCTGGCGAAGTCCGCCTCCTTCGCGATCGCACCGCACTTCTTGGCGACGTGTATCAGTCGCCGTTTGAATATCCCGGACCGCTCCACTGCCGCGCGGGCGAGCTCCTTCACGTCCTGGCCCGCGAGTTCGCGGATGACGGCCTCCACCAGCTTGGGAGAGGAGTCGACCTCGAGGATTATCCTGTATGGGTCCTGGTGCACCGCGACGGACTGCCCCATCTTCTCGGAAAGGATGTGCGCGACCACCCGGGCCAGGAGCCTGTTCACCTTGTGCCCGAAGGTCCCCTGTATCACGACGTACTTGTCCCACTTCTCTATCGTGACGAGCTTGTCAGAGGGGACCACGAGCCCGAGCGAGACCTGCTCCTTCACTTCGCTCAGGGACTGGGTTATCGCGCCAGCGTCCACCGGGTAGCGCTCGCGCAGGGACTCGATGACGGACTGCTCCCCGCGCCCCGCGCTCGCCAGCGCCTCCGCGTACTCCCTCCTAATCGCCCCGACCTCGAGCGCCACCGGGAGCGGGACTGGGATCTCGTCGCCGACCCAGCTGGGGACCGCGCCCGTGGGGTCCTCCTCCGGGGCGACGTAGACCTTGTTCCCGTAGAGCTCGAGTATCCTCCAGCACCTCCCCGCCTCCACGAACTTCACGCCGATCTGCCCGTACTCCGAGACGAACGCCTCGTCGAGGACCCCTATCGCCCTGTCGCCCTCCGCGATGACGACGTACTGCTTCTCGTCGGGGATCATGGAGAGGTTCTCGAAGTAGAACTCGAAGAGCGGCTTGAAGTCCTTCGCCCGCTTGACTATCCCGTCGTTCTCAGTATAGAAAAGTAAGCGCGGGTACCTGTCCCGCATGTAGGTGAGGAACTTCTTCAACGTCTCGATGCTGAGGGTGGAGTAGGGGTACGTCCTCCTGAAGAGGGAGTACAGGTCCTCTATCTTCCAAGAGCTCGTCTCGATTAGGAGGCCGGCTATCTGGTGGATGGCGGCGTCGCTCGCGTTGCGGAACGGGAGGAGAGGCTCGAGCTCCCCCCGGAGCGATTTCCTGCATAGGACCATCGCCTCTAGCGTGTCGTCCGAGTCCTGGGTGATTATGACCCCCTTCGAGATCTGGCCGACCGAGTGCCCCGCCCTCCCTATGCGCTGGATCAGCCTCGAGACCTGGCGCGGCGAGTTGTACTGGATGACGCAGTCGAGGAAGCCGATGTCGATGCCGAGCTCGAGGCTGCTCGTGCAGATGACGCCCGAGAGCTTTCCCTCCCTGAGGCTCCTCTCCGTCGCCTCCCTGGTCGCCCTCGAGAGGGAGCTGTGGTGGATCCCGATGGGGAGCCTCTCGTTCCAGACCCTGAACCTGTTTGCGAGCGCCTCCGCCTCAGACCTGGTGTTCGTGAATATCAGCGTCGACCTATTTTGGTCGACCGTGTCCCTTATCGTCCTCAGCCTGGCGGCGACCTCGGGGAACGTGAAGATGCTCTCCGCGAGCGCGTTGTCCTCGAAGGTAGGCTGCGGCCTGACCACGGAGAGCTGGAGCATCTTCTCCACGGGGACCCTGACTATCTCGCAGTCCCTGCCCTCGCCGACCAGGAACCTGCCGATGGTCTCTGGCGACCCTATCGTCGCGGAGAGCCCGACGAGCTGAAAGTCCCTCCCCACCGCCCGCCGCAGCCTCTCGAGGGCGATGGAGAGCTGGCTCCCTCTCTTGTCCTCCGCCAGCTCGTGGATCTCGTCCACGACGACCCACTTCAGCTTCATCAGGCCCTCCCTTATCCTCCTCCCGGTGAGGAGGGCCTGAAGCGTCTCCGGGGTCGTGATGAGTATGTCCGGAGGCACCATGCTCTGGCCTGCCCTCTCGGCGGCGCCTGTGTCCCCGTGCCTGACCCCGAGCCTGATGTCGAACCTCTTGCACCACCACTGCATCCTCTCCAGCATGTCCCTGTTGAGCGCCCTCAGGGGCGTGATGTAGAGCAGCTTGATCCCACCCGTCCGCGCCAGGCCGTTCCTGATCATGTTGTCAAGGATCGGCAGGAAAGCGGCCTCGGTCTTCCCCGTACCCGTGGGCGCCATCAGCAGCGCGTTGCGGCCTTCGGCGACGAGCGGGACCATCTTCATCTGCGGGTCGGTGGGCGAGGTGAAGCCCCTCTCCTCGAGGGCCTTCAGGAGGGGGGGCGAGAAGAGCCTCTTGAAGACGTTACCCTGGTCGCCACTGGGCTCGCTACCAGTGAGACTCGCCTCAGGGGTGCCAGACATCTGCAGGTATCATCGAGCCTTTTCCCTGCTTACCTAACTACGTTTCGAGTCAAAAGGCCGCCGTCTCACCGGGCACCATGCAGACGGCGCCCCTGGACGACGAGCCGACGAGCTCCGCGTACTTGGCGAAGACCCCGTGCTTGTACTTTATCGGCCGAGGCCTCCAGGCCTTCCTCCTCTGGTCCAGCTCCTGGTCGGAGAGCTCCACATTGAGCGACCTCTTCGCCACGTCGATGGAGACGATGTCGCCGTCCTTAAGGAGCCCGATCGCCCCTCCCAACTGGGCCTCCGGGGCGATGTGCCCTATCATGAACCCGTGGGTGGCGCCGGAGAACCTCCCGTCGGTCAGGAGCGCGACGGAGTCCTTTAGACCCTGGCCGACCAGGGCGGCGGTGACGACGAGCATCTCGCGCATCCCAGGCCCGCCCTTGGGCCCCTCGTATCGGACGACGACCGTGTCGCCCGGGCTGATCTTCTTCTCGATGATCGCCTGTCGAGCGTCCTCCTCCCTGTCGAAGACCTTCGCGGGCCCGCGGTGCGAGTTCCTCGTGGACCCCGCGGTCTTGAGCACCCCTCCCTCGGTCGCGAGGTTCCCCCTGAGGATCGCGAACCCCCCAGACTTCCTGACCGGGTCGGAGATCGGATGGATGACGTCCTGCCCCGTGGGAAGCGTCACGCCCTTCAGCCTCTCGGAGAGGCTCTCCCCCGTGACCGTCCGCGCGTCGCCGTGAAGCATGCCTGCGTCGAGGAGCTGTTTCATAACGAGCTTGACTCCGCCGACGCGGTCGACGTCAGACATCACGTACTTCCCGGCGGGGCGCAGGTCTGCGAGCTCGGGGACGTCTGCCCCCAGCCTGTCGATGTCGTCCAGAGTGAGCTTCACGCCCGCCTCGTATGCGATCGCCAAGAGGTGCAGGACGGCGTTCGTCGAGCCGCCCATCCCCGCCACGACCGCGATCGCGTTCTCGAACGCATCCCTTGTGAGGATGTCGCGCGGCAGCGTGTTGCTTTCGAGCGCCCTCACGGCCGCCCATCCGCTCTCGTATGCGACCTTCTTCCTCTGCTCGCCCGGGGCGACCGGCGCCGCGCTGTTCGGGACGGTCAGGCCGATAGCCTCGAGTGCGGAGGCCATGGTGTTGGCGGTGAACATCCCTCCACAGGCCCCGAAGGTGGGGCAGGCGTTGCACTCGAGGTCCCTCAGCTGTGCAACGGTCATCGTCCCCCTGGAGACCTGGCCCATCGCCTCGAAGACGTCCTGTATCGTCACCTCCTTCCCATTCCACTCGCCGGGCGGGATGCTCCCGCCGTAGAGGTAGACCCCTGGTAGATTGACGCGTGCCAGCGCCATCGCGGAGGCGGGCTGGGTCTTGTCGCAGCCTCCGATCGTGACCAGGCCGTCGAACTGGTACCCGACGGCGCACAGCTCGATGGAGTCGGCGATCACCTCCCGGCTGATGAGCGATGCCTTCATCCCTTCGGTCCCCATCGCCATCGCGTCGTTGATTGCGATCGAGTTGAACTCGAGCGGCGTCCCTCCTGCGTCCCTGACGCCCTTCTTGACGTGCTCCGCAAGCTCCCTGAGGTTGTAGTTGCAGGGCTGGGCCTCGATCCACGTGTTGGCTATTCCGATGATGGGCTTGTCAAAGTCCTCGTCCGTCAGGCCGATGGCGCGGAGCATCGCCCTCTGGGGCGTCCTGTCTATGCCGGCGGTCAGTTTTGCTGGGTGAGCCTTCGAGGTCTGTTGCAAAGATATCCTGAAAAACGCGGCCCTCCGGAGCGTTATAAGCCTAGTCGTGCGACGATGCCCGATTCGACAGCGGGAACGCACCGAGCCGGGATAGGCTGGGCGGCGGCGATCCAGCCAAGCCGACTGGCCCTACCGAGTGAGCTGAATCGTCGCCAACGTAGAGAAGTTCGAGAGGCTGCTGGCCATCACTTCGTTTTGGGAAACCGTGTAGAGGACGTTTCCGATTATGACGCTCCTGTCTATCTCGTTGGTGCTTGGGCTCTGGCCAGGATGGTTTTGCGTCACCGTCCCAAGTAGCTTGAAGCCGATCGTCGAGACGTTGAAGACATATGCCCCCTGCCAGGTGAACTCACCAAACTGTGGCGGGCAGCCGATGCAGGAAGATGATGATGGCTGGCTGCCGGATGTCGTGTAGAGGTCGACCGGGATCACCATCGTGTTCGTGGCGGTGTCGAAGGTGAACGCCAGAGGGTCATCGAGCACGGTCGAATCGGTGCCGCGGTCGCCTATCATGTAGTTGGCCACCTCGGTCGAGTTCGCGGATGTGACGTTGAAGAGCGAGAGCTTCAGGCCAAGATAGAAGGCGAAGTTCCCGCTTGACGAGTTGACGGTGTCCTTCCCGACCCCCACAAGATAACCGCTCCCGAACGGGTGGAGGTAGTCGGAAAAGCCCGGCACGTGGAGCGCACTGAGTATCACGGGATTGGCGGGGTCGGCGAACGAGATCGTGAAGAGCGGGTCGACCTGCTCGAAGGTGACGACGTATCCCAGGTCCCCTTCGAACCTCACCGAGTAGATGTTCTCGCCAGGGGCGATGTTGCGAATCACCCCCGATTGGCTCAGGTTCTGGTTGAGGACAAAGACGTCGTCGGTGCCAGAGCGACTCGTCGCCACCATGAAGTAGCTGTCGTATTCGTTCATCGAGTATTGGTTCAGGACGCCTCCTGGAAACGAGCCCGCCGCCTCGACAGTGATGTTCCCCGCCGAGTACGCGACGCGGAACACGGTGCTATTCTGTTGCTGTCCTCCCGCCCAGCCGCTCGCATCTCCGCCGTTGTATACGTCCCCTGCGATTCCGTCAGCGTAGCTGGGGTAGAAGTTGGAGTAGACGACGTATATGTTTGAAGCCGACACGTAGATGGTCGAGGAGGGGCCTGTCAGGACCGCGATAGAGTTCTCGACCCCCGTGGACATCGACATGCTCAGCACCATGGTGTAGACGCTGATCTGGCTCCGGTTGGGCGTATAGTAGGTCGATCCGGGCGAGAGGACCGACGAGACCCCCTCCTCGTCGACCGTAGGGTAGGCGGCCGTCACGTTCCCGCCGCCATCTGATGTATAGGACGGCTGTTGGACCACCAAGTAGAAGTAGCCTTGGGTCGTCCTGGCGCCGACGTATTCGCCGCTCACCACCATGGAGTTGAGAAGAATCGGACTAGACGGAACGGAGGTATCGTAGAGGCGCAGGGTGACCGAGGAGTTCACGAGACTCTGCCCGAGGATTGCCAGCCGTTGAGGCGCCAGGCTGATCCCGATGACGCTGAAGTTGGGCAAGCCTATCGTCGAGACGACCGAAGTCGCATTCACCGGATACGCTCGGATTATCGTGACGGCCTGCGAACTGGCAACGTAGAGATAGGTGCCATCGGTCTTCACAATGTCGAGTTCGTCGACCCCTTGGACCTGGTTGTTGGTGGTCGTGAACGAGGGCCCGCCAGAAGTCGTCGTTGCTACGCCGCCCGAGGCCTCCACAGTCGTAGTTGACGCAGCCACCATAGACGTGGTCTGGACGGCCGTGGCGGTGGTCGTCGTCATCGTGGTGGTTGTCATGCCCCCTCCGATGGTCACTGTTCCAGGGTGGGCCGTGTCCTGTTGCATGCTCTTCGCGTTTGCGGTGATGAAGTTGTTGAGCTCAGAATAGGTCTGGAAAGAACCCAGAGTTCCGGACGCCGCAACGGCCGTGTCGGGAGGACCCGCGACATTATCTCTAGGGCTGGTCTTGCCGGCGTTAGCATCATTGGTCGGGATGGTGGAACCAGTCGACCTCCCGGTGGTGGGACTCGCGGCACCTTGGCCAGTTGGGACTGAGAGGACTACAGCTCCTCCAAGGAGCAGAGCAAGTATAACAGTGACTACTGCGACGTTTTCTCCGGCCGTTCTTGAACTCATGGCGAGAGAGAGGGCAGCTTGTTATGATGAGG
>Ga0307373_10003988_pt1 | contig 25114 bp, 19 predicted proteins | sample OX2MG_FD_202534 | JGI IMG/M metagenome (GOLD analysis project Ga0307373, IMG submission 202534) | Soil microbial communities from Risofladan, Vaasa, Finland - OX-2 | ecosystem: Environmental > Terrestrial > Soil > Coastal area > Acid sulfate soil | place: Finland: Risofladan, Vaasa | collected...
GGCAAGCAGTCCTATGGTGCTCACGAAGCGACAAAAATTTGAAATCGAAAAATTTCATCAGGACCCCTTACCTTCGCGTGCTGAGGCAGTTACAAAGAATGCTCTGAACTTTTACCGGACAGTATTGGCCATAGGTGTCTATGTTTCAGATCGAGAGCACCACTGGAATCGACCTGCGGATCTACCATCCGGCGGCGGCCGTTCCTGGCACAGAAGGGAGAGTTGGACTCAAACGCCATGCCACATTCCATTAATGTTCTTGCTCTATTCGCTCATCCGGATGACGCAGAATTCCTTTGCGCCGGAACCTTGGCTCATCTTGCCGCCCGCGGCGCGTGTGTCCACATCGCAACAATGTCGGCGGGAGACTGCGGGAGCACGACCCTCCCTCCTTCCAAAATTGCTGCCGTACGCCAGCGCGAGGCCACGCGTGCCGCTTCGTTAATCGGGGCCCGGTACCACTGTCTCAAGGGGAAAGACCTGCTCATTTTTTATGACCATCTGCATCTGAACAAAGTGATGGAACTCGTCCGCCAAGTACAGCCGTCCCTCGTCTTCACGCATCCTCCGGCTGATTACATGCTCGATCATGAGACGGTAAGCCGTCTCACTCAAACCGCATGTTTCGGCGCGATGGCTCCTAACTATAAGACGGGCCTTCGACACCCGGCGCCACCCCTTTCCGCAGTCCCGCATCTCTACTATGTCGATGCCTTTGGCAGACGCGACATCCTCGGAAACAAAATAGCGTCTGGGTTCTACGTCAACATCAGTAAGACCCTCGATCGCAAGGAGGAAATGCTGGCCTGCCACAAGAGCCAGCAGGCCTGGCTCAAGGCACAGCAAGAAATCCCCGGAACCCTCGTAACCATGCGAAAGATGGCGCAAGAAGTTGGAAAGTGCGGTGGTTTCCGTTGGGCAGAAGGTTTTCGACAGCACCTTGGCCAAGCATTCCCTTCCGATAATCTTCTCAAGCAACTGCTCGGAACATTGGTTCAATAGCCCGCATTGAGGCGCGCAATCGGACCCCATCCCCTCTTCTGGCGACGAAAACGGAACCGGCCAAGACGGAGCGGGTGGCCTCCTGTCTCAAGATGTTGGGAGTCAAACTCATGCAGTGCAGAGAGTTTGCAACGGCTTGTCTTCCACGACGCAATGAGATCGTTCGGGTTTCTTCGACGGATTCAACGATGAAAGATATAATAAAGAGGTCGGGGGTGAAGCGCAATCTCTTGGAAAGAACTTTACGCCAAACGTCGCTGCCTCAAGACCTCTCTCGCTCGGTCGCATGCACCGGCCGAGAGAGGTCGGTATGCATCTATAGGCAAGCTCCTTGGGTGCGCGGGTATCATGCTGGCATTGGCATGGCTTGGATGCGTGGGCCTGGTCCTGGCCTCTTCCCCGGAGTGGGGCCGCACCGTTGTTCGTATAAGCCTTAAGACCGACGCCGATCTCCGTCTCTCCCAATTCAAGAAACAAATCCTCCAGCAGGCCGGTGAGCCGCTGGATCCTGCCAAAGTGGATGATAGCCTTAAGGAGCTTTACGCCACAGGCCAATTTATTGATCTCCGAGCTGACGCCGAAAACGTTCCTGGCGGCGTTGAGCTGCTTTTTGTTGGAAAAGCGCAGTATTTTATAGGAGTTGTGCAGGCCGCGGGAACCTTCAAACTGCTTAGCCCGAGCACTCTTATCGCGGCTGCACGGCTGCCTCTAGGAAATCCTTTAAACGAACAAGATCTTTCGAGCGCAAAGAACGACATCCAACAGGTTCTTGCCGACAACGGCTACTACCAACCCAAGATCCAGACCAGGGTTGTCCGCAATTCAGTAACGCAAGTAGCAAATGTCCTGTTCACAATTAACTCCGGTTCGCCAGCCCACGTCAGCAAAATCATATTCGAAGGCCAGCCCGCCTATCCTGAAGCGCGCTTAAGTTCGGTAGCCGGATGGAAGAGAGGCGATCATCTCACCTCGTCCGACGTCGAGAAGGGCCTTTTCAAGCTCCACAATTTCTACATGAAGTGGGGCTACCTGCAAGCCAATACCATTATTCAAAAACGAGTCTTCGAACCCAAAACTAATACAGAAGAGCTTTACGTGGAATCAGAAGCCGGTCCTATTATCCAGGTCCGAGTGCGCGGGGCCGACGTATCGACCTCAAAGCTGCGGAATATTCTCCCGGCCTACCAGGACGGCGTGACTGATGAACTGGCACTGAAAAAGGGAACTGAGGCCTTAAGGGATTTTTTCCAGCAGAAAGGGTATTTCCATGCCTCGGTCAGCGTGGCGCCCATCACTCATCCTAGGCCCAACCAACTCCAGATCACCTACACCGTGAACCGGGGAGCATGGAGCGAATTTGAAGGATATAAATTCGTTGGTAACCATTACCTTCCAGACACCGAACTTCTGCCCGCCATGACCATCCACCCCGCCGGATTCCTTTTCGAAAGCGCCGCTTTCAGCGAAAAACAACTTTCCCAGGATATCGATTCACTGAAAGCACTTTATCAATCGCACGGCTTTTTGGATACGAGGATCACTCCCCAATTCAACGACGACTACCACGACCAGCCGAATCACCTCTTTGTGACGCTGGACATCCAAGAAGGAGTGCAAACGCTGGTCGGAAACCTTGCCCTGCAAGGCGTTGCCGCAGACCAACAAAAGCTGCTGTTGTCCCGGCTGGCCAACATGCCCGGACGGCCTTATTCTCCTCAAAACGAGCAAAAAGATCGCAACACCATTCTTCAGTACTTTGCGAACCACGGATACACTCACGCCAAAGTTGACGCAAGCAGTACCCCCTCGCCCCCAAGCCATGTTGTCAATATCGAGTATCGAGTGGAACCAGGCCGTGAAGAGTTCATTCGCCGAATTGTCTTGCTGGGAAATAAGCACACGCGCGGCGGAGTCGTCCGGCGCGAGATCTCATTTCGTCCGGAGCAACCTGTCAACGAGGGCAACATCCTGGAGTCCCAGCGCCAGCTCTATGACCTCGGTCTTTTTAATCAAGTGCAGATTGCGCCTGAAAATCCCGGGACGGGAGAAACCAATAAGTCCATCCTGGTCAATATGGAAGAAGCGCGCCGTTGGACCCTGGGCTATGGCGGCGGAATTGAAGTGCAGCGTCTGGGGAGTAATGATCCCCAAGGCCAGTTGAAAGCCAGCCCGCGCGTCTCTCTTGACCTTTCGCGCTTGAATGTAGGAGGGCGTAACCAGACGGCAAGTTTCCACGGCAGGCTTTCTTCTCTCGATAAAGGCGCCGCTCTCAGCTACTTCATCCCGAGGTTTCCTTCCCGGCGCGACATTAGCGTCCGGTTTGACGCTTCCGCTGACTACAGCCAAAACGTTCTAACCTTTACGGCAAAGCGCGAGGAAGTTTCTCTCCTGGCTGAAAAGCGCTGGAGCGCAACCACATTTCTGTCGGCCCGGTACTCTTTTCGCAATGTCCAGGCGCTGGATTTGTCGAACCGTATTTCGGCCAACCAAATTCCTTTGTTCAGCCTTCCCGCCCGCATTGGCATGTTTGCCTTGAGTTACGTTAGCGACCGCCGGGATGACCCGATTAATCCCACCCGGGGCTCGTATACGCTGGCTGACGCCGGCGTCTCATGGTCGGGCTTGGGTTCTGAAGCGAATTTCCTCCGCTTTTCTGCCCAGAACTCGACCTATTACCGCTTAGGCCCCCATTTGATCTTTGCCCGCAACACTCGTTTTGCCGTCGAATCACCTTACGGAGGGCTCAGAAGCGTCACCCTCACCGGCGCCAATGGACAACAACAAGTCGTCCTGACCCACGACATTCCGCTGCCGGAGCGCTTTTTCATGGGCGGCAGTGATTCCGACCGAGGTTTTTCGATCAACCAAGCGGGACCGCGCGATCCCGAAACAGGTTATCCCATCGGGGGAAATGCTTTGTTCCTGAACTCATTCGAGCTGCGCATGTCCTTCGCAAATAACCGTCTGGGAGTGGTGTTTTTCCACGACATGGGAAACGTCTATTCGACGATTCGAAAAATGCGTCTGTTCAAGGTCACCCAAAATTCGCCCACGGACTTCGACTATACCGTTCACGCCGTGGGTGTAGGATTGCTTTATACGACGCCGGTGGGACCCCTGAGGTTCGATGTGGGCTATTCCCTAAATCCGCCGCATTATCAAGTTGCGGTGCCGGGCGGTGTGGAGGTCCGCCAACTATCGCACGTCCAATATTTCTTGAGTATCGGGCAAAGCTTCTGATCGCCTGGTTGGCGGTCGGCGCGATGGTGCTGCTGACAAGGCCCGCCGGGGGTGAGACTCTGGACCGGGTTGTTGCATCCATCGGCCCCGTCGCCATTACCCAGCGTGAGGTCGAAGAGGAGTACCACTTTGAACAATTCCTTCAGTGCCGGTCTCCAGCGGGCTCGCCTGACCCCGCTGACCGTAAAGCCGTCCTGAATAGGTTGATCAGTCAACAGCTCCTTGCGGAGCAGATGGGCATTGAAGCCACGGAATCAGCGAGTTCCAAAAAGGCGGCCGAGAAAACATTGAACGAGGTCCGAAAGGAATTTCCCAGCGACACAGGTTACCGCTCAGCCCTCCATGCGCTTGGCATGACCGAACCCCAGGTGCTGAAGCGTCTGGCCATCTACCAGAGGACCTTGCGCATGATCGATGAACGCCTGAGACCCAGCGCGTGGCCGGACCCGAAAGAAGTTGGAACTTACTACAAAGAAACTTTTGTTCCGGAATATGCCAAAGGCCATAGCACTCCGCCACCTCCGCTTGCTGATGTTCGCGATAAGATCCAGGAAATTCTCGTGCAAAGGAAAATGAATCAACTGCTGGAGAAGTGGCTTGAACGGCTGAAATCCACTAGCCGGGTCACGATTCACTCGAACTGAATCTTTGGGAAGAGGCAATGAAATTTAGAGTCCGAGGGATACCGAAATTCGTTGATCGGCTCATCCACGCGATGGGGGTCATCCTCGCCGTATTTGCCGTAGTGATAGGTTTGGCGAGCACTCCCTGGTTTCGGCACGTCCTTGAACATCGCATCCAGGCCAACCTCGAAGAAATCACAGGAGGAAAAGTTGAAATTGTCGGAATGGGTTTCCATCCTCTGGACCTGAGAATCAGCGCACGGCAGCTTACGATCCACGGTCGCGAGACAACCTCCGAACAGCCCCTTTTTTCCGCCCAGAACGTTGTTGTCAAGATTAGTCCTGTTTCCTTGTTCCGATTTCGCCTGCTTTTACGAAGCCTCGAGTGGCAGCAGGCTGAGATCCACCTGGCAATCTATCCGGATGGATCAACCAACCTGACGGGATCTCGTGCCGCACCGGAGAGTGGACAAACGATTAAAGGTTTGATGGACCTCGACATTCACCGTCTAACCTTGGCCCACACCACGCTCAACTGGAATAACCGTCGTTTGCCTTTTGAAGTTGCCGCCCGCAACGTGGCGATTCAGTTGCGACTGAGCCGCGATCGACGCTATCTGGGGACAATCGCTTCCTCTAATACGGTTTTCAATTGGAAGTCCAGAACGTTGCCACCTCTTTCATTCGCCACCACCTTTCAACTCTCCGGCAGTCAGGTGGAAGTTTCTTCATTAAGCTGGCAAATCGAGAGCCTTCGAGGCCAGGCACGCGGCTCCATCCATTGGACGCCCCAGTTCGCCGGCAATTTCGACTTTCGGACCAATGGCGGTCTCGAGCAGTTCGCAAGGGCGCTGGGCGTCACCGCAGTGCAAAAGGGCTACCTCTATCTGGACGGAACGGGCGCCTACGGCGAGGCGGGCCTGACGGTTCGAGGCCGCGCCCAAGCCCGCGAACTTGAGATGGCCATTCCTCAATTCAAGCCTGGCGTGGTAAGCCTTTCGTCGCACTACGTATTTGAGCGGCAACGCCTGAAGCTCGCCCACGTCACTTTTACCGGGCTTGAAGGAAGAGCGCAAGGTGAAGCGACCCTTTCCTTCCGGAATTCTCTCCCCAGCCTCGCGTTCAGCGGCCAGCTTGAAAATTTGAGCCTTCGTGCCCTTCTTCTATCAATTCCAGGAGCTTCAGGCACAATCGCGCTTTTACACCCCCTGGCACAGATCAATGGAAAGGCACAGGCAAATTGGCAACAACGCTCGGGGCTTCGAGCCCAGTTCGATCTCCAATTCCGCCCTCCCACCGAAGCTGCTCCTGGCGGCCTTCCGCTCAACGGCCGCGCTCAAGGGTCTGTTGCGCTGGGACGCAAAACCCTGGTAGATCTCCAAAATGCAACAATCTCTACGCCCCATTCCACCTTAGAAGCTCAGGGTGCATTCGGCACGCCCCAAGCATCACTGGCAGTCAAGATGGTGACTTCAGATTTTGATGAATGGCGTTCCCTGGCAAGAATTCTTATCGAAACTCGAAAGCCTTTGTCCCTGGTCCTCAGAAGCAAGGCGATCTTTACCGGCAAGGTGTCCGGAACCTTCAGCCATCCGGAAATTGACGGCCATCTGGAAGCCGGACCTTTCGATTATGGCGGATGGCCTTGGGACGGTTTCCAGGCAAATATTTTTGGAGCCTCGGACAGGACCAGAATAACCGCAGGCCGATTGAAGCTCGGAGCCGGCACCTTGACGCTTGACGCCCAGGCGAGCCTGGATCACTGGGCGCTCCACAGTGATAGCCTGCTCCATCTCAAGGCCGCTGCCCGGGAAACTCCTGTGGCGGGGCTGCGCGCCGCCTTGAACCTGAAGCCTGCCATGCAAGGCCTTTTGACAGGCCAAGTTCAGGCGGAGGGGACGCTAGAAAATCTTTCAGGGACAGGTAAATTCGCCGTTCACAAGGGCGAGTTCGCCGGAATCCCTTTCGATTTGCTTTCCGCGGAAGTCCGCGCGAGCGGCTCCACATGGGAAGTTAATAAGCTCAAGATCGTCGAAGGTCGTGGGCAAGCCAGCGGCCAACTGCGTCTCGATCCTGCTCAGCGCACTTTCGCCGCCCAGTTGCATGGCCGGGATTTCCCGCTGAGTAAACTCCACCTCCTCCATCCTGATGAAACCCTCTCGAACTCTGCCGGAGCCGTCCTGGGCCTTGTCAACTTTGACGTGAACGGCGAAGGCTCATTCGATAACGCCCGAGTCCATTCCACTTTGGACATAAGCCAGCTCGCTTGGAGAGGACAACCACTTGGAAATGTTCACGGCAGCGCAGACTGGCAAGGACACCAAATCCAGTTGCAAATCGAGGGAGGAGGCACAGGAGGCAGAATTCAGTTCAGCGGGAATATTGAGACGCGCAACGATTGGCCTATGCAGATGTCTGGGCAATATACCGATTTTCATCTGGACCCCTGGATCGAGCAGTTTGCAGCCCACACGCTGGACGCACAGATCGTCGCGAGCGGGTCCTTCAACGTAACCGGACCCATCAGGCAGGCAAGCCACATCGCGGCGAGCAGCCAGGTTCAACGTTTGGAAATCAATTTTCCCAAGATCAAAATGATGAATGAGAATCCCATCCAGGTCCAATATGCCGACAGCCGGCTCGAGTTTGGCCGGTTTCGAATGCAAGGTCCGGCGACGAACCTGGAAGTCGGCGGCTCGATCCTTTTCGCTCACCCTCCCGCACTCGACTTGACGGCCCAGGGCAAGACAGCCGCAACCTTGCTGAGCATGATATCAGCCAAAATACAGGCGACGGGAGAATCAACTCTGGAACTGCACGTCGGGGGAACGCTGGCACAGCCGCAAATGGCGGGCACCGTCGAAATCAATGATGTGAGCTTGGGATATGGGGATCTTCCCTTCCGCGTGAATGCGCTCAACGGCAAGATCAAGCTTGAAGGTGAGAGGGGAGTCATCTCTTCGTTGAAAGGTACGATTGGCGGAGGAACGGTAAGTCTTTCCGGTTACGCCGCACTGCAAGATGTACTTCGATATGAGATTCGGACCAAACTCTCCCAGGTACGCGTCCGTTTTCCTTCGGATTTCACGTCTCTGTTGGATGGGAACTTGACCCTCCGAGGGACGCCGGCTCGCGGACAATTGAACGGAGACATCACAATCCGAAATATTTTCGCGGTCGATAATCTGAACATCATCGACCTGATGGCAGGAAATAGTAAGCCCCTCGGCAATTCCTCCTTCGGGGTCGCATTGCCCTTTGCCTCCAGGATCAGCCTCAACGTGCGTGTCGCTTCAACCCGGCCCGTACGGATTGAGACTCATGATCTGCACCTCGTCTCGGATATCGACACGCGTCTCCAAGGAACGCTGGCCAACCCCGTGGCAGTGGGAAATGTGTATCTGCGGAGCGGAGAGGCAATCTTCCGCGGCAATCGCTACACGCTTTCGCGAGGGGAAATATCGATGACGAACCCCTTCCAAACCGAACCTGTCCTTGATCTCCAGGTGCACACGCGTGTCGACAAGTACGACTTAACCTTGGAAGTTTCTGGCCCCCCCGGCCGGATTCGACTCTCCTACCGCTCTGATCCTCCTTTACCCGCCGAGGATATTCTCTCGCTGCTGGCGTTCGGATACTCCAGACGGCTGGAGGAATTTGCTCCTGCAAGCCGAAATTCTTTTTCGTCCATGGGCGCCAGCGCCCTGCTTTCCCAGGCACTTTCCAGCCAAGTCACGGGGAGGGTCCAGCGCTTGTTTGGCGTGAGCCGCGTCAAACTTTCTCCCTACTCACAACAACTGGGGACGCTTGGCGGCCCGGTGCTAACCATTGAACAGCAGCTATCACCCCAGCTCACGCTGACGTATGAAACCACCACGGCAAACTCCCAGTACCGGATATTCGAGTTCGAATGGACCGTCAGTCCGCGCATGTCGGTGCGCGGATTTCGCGACCAGAACGGCATCTTCGGTCTTGAACTGAAATTCAGGAAGCGCTTCAAGTAAGCAAAGGGCTTCAGACCTTCCGAGATATAGACGGAAATAGGATCTATCGAGAGAGGAGCAATATTTCATGAGCGAATCCCAAGGACCCAAAGCTTCAAAAACGCCTTTCACGAGGCGCGAGTTTCTCAAGCGGTCAGCGGTGGCAGCGGCTCTGCCCGGAGTTTCCGTAGAAGCATCGACACAAAGCGGAAATGAGCACTCCCAGACATCCCGCCGGCCCAATGTGGTGATGATTCACGCCGACCAGTTTCGATGGGACGCGATGGGCGCTTATGGTTTGAATCCCATGGGATTGACGCCCAACCTTGATGCGATGGCGAAGCGCGGCACGTTGTTTCAATCCGCCATCACCAATCAGCCGGTTTGCGCCCCCTCGCGAGCTTGCTTGTGGACCGGACAATATCCCGCGCAGCACGGAGTTTGGAGAAATGGCATAGGACTCAAGACCGATGCGAAGACCATCGCAACTGCCTTTCGACAAGCGGGTTACACAGCGAACTACATCGGTAAGTGGCATCTGGCAGATCACACGACGGGACCCGTTGTTCCGGAGCACCGGGGCGGCTTTCTGAATTTTTGGGAGGCTTCCAACGTCCTGGAATTTACCTCCCACCCATACGAGGGCGACATCTACGATGCCGAAGGGAAGCCGATCCATTTTTCGGGGGTCTACCGCGTGGATTTTTTGACCCAGCGTGCCGTGCGGTTCCTGCGCGAGAAAGCACGTGAGCCTTTCTTGCTCGCCGTCTCTTATATCGAGCCGCATTATCAGAACGATCTGGTCCGGTTTGTGGGCCCCAAAGGTTCTGAGCAACGGTATGCGAATCCATTTGTCCCGAAAGATCTGCGCTTCTTTCCGGGTGACTGGCCCAGTCAACTGCCGGGTTATTACGGCTGTGTCGCCAGCATCGATCAGGCGGTGGGAACAATCGTGAGGACATTGTCTGAACTGGGATTGGAGAAAAACACGATCGTGGCCTTTACCAGTGACCACGGCTGCCACTTTCGGACTCGAAACACGGAGTACAAGCGCAGCCCGCATGAGAGTTCGGTCCATGTCCCACTGGTTGTTCAGGGACCAGGATTCAATCGATCGCTGGCGGTGCCTCAATTGGTGGGCATGGTGGATATCTCACCCACCTTGCTTGATTCGGCGGGTGTTCCCATCCCGGATTCGATGCAAGGCCGGAGTGCGATGCCCGTGCTGGAAGGCAAGACCGACGAGTGGCGGAACGAAGTGTTCATTCAGATGTCGGAGTTCGCGGTGGGCCGGGCGTTGCGAACCGAGCGATGGACCTATGCCGTTGCCTCGCCAAATCGCAACGCCTCACCCATAACTCCGGTGCCGGAGTCCGAGATCTACGAACAGCACAAAAACTACAACCTCACAGAAGGGTCAAGGCCGGAGCCCTACGCCGACCGCTACGTTGAATACCAAATGTACGACCTGTATTCTGACCCGCACCAGTTGGTCAATATGGCGGGACGCAATGAAGCGCTTGAGGCTGCCGTTCGGCTTCGAGGCCGGTTAAAGGAACGCATGGCGGAAGCCGGAGATCACGGCGCGGAAATCGACTCGCCTTATTTCCCTTATCCCTAGTGTCCTGAGTCAGAGATTGGTTGCATCCGAAACAGCCACATTCGGGATGCAAGTGCTTTGTATGCAATGGCCGCTGGGCCAGAATAATGCAACGAACTTACAACTTAGGACACTAGCCCAGGCCTGAACGTCAGACCCCGGCCAAGGCGGGAACGGCTCCGCACATTAAGGGCCCCCGGAATCATCCTCGGCCCGACCCTCACCCGGCAAAAGGCAACCCAGCCTTTTGAGCAGCGCTCGTTTCTGCTGCGAAAAGCTCTGCTGAACCTGCGGGCTTCGGAGGAACTGCTGACGCTCTGCCGGCGGCAAATCCCTCATAGGCCGGAATGCTCTATTTACAGACACCCCTGATACGGAATATTCTCTTCTTTCATTTCAGGTGAGGAGCCAATCTATGCCGCTTGTAATTGAAAAAGTGAAAACTCATCTTTTTGATCTCCCTGTCCTGACCAAGCGTACGGATGCGATTCAGAGTTTCGCGTCAATGGAAACGTTGGTGGTCGAGCTTCGCACCTCCGACGGCCTGACTGGAACCGGCTACGGCTATACCATCGGCACGGGAGGCCGGGCGGCCAAGGCCTTTCTCGATCGGGAGTTAGTGCCGTTACTCCCTGACGAGGATTGCGAAGCCCACCAACACATCTGGGACAAGATGTATAACGCAACGCGGGCTTCGAGTGGCGGTCCCATTTCGAGCATTGCCCGCGCGGCAGTCGATATCGCCGTATGGGACATTAAGGCCAATGCGCGGAACACGCCCCTTTGCACACTTCTCGGAGGCGCACAAAAGCGTGTTCCCGTTTATGACACCGAGGGAGGCTGGCTGCACGCTTCCACGGAGGAACTTGTCGAAAACGCCAAGCTCACCGTCCAGAAAGGATTCCGCGGCGTCAAAATCAAGGTTGGCAAAGAGAGCGCCGCCGAAGATGTGCGCCGCCTGGAGGCCGTGCGCAAGGCGGTGGGTCCTGATTTCAAAATCATGGTCGACGCCAACCAGGCATGGAGCACCGCAGAGGCGATTCGGCGCGCCAAACTCTTTGAAGCGCTGGATCTTTTCTGGCTGGAAGAGCCGTTGCTAGCGGGTGCCGTCGAGGCCCACCGGCAGTTGAAGGAGCACACCTCGATTCCCATCGCGGTGGGCGAAACGATCTATACCAAAGAATTGTTTGCAGAATATGTGAGGAATGATGCAGCCAGCATCCTCCAGCCGGATGTGGCAAGAATCGCCGGCATCACCGAGTGGATGAAGGTTGCAAGCATGGCGGAAGCCTTCCAGATGCCAGTGGCTCCCCATTTTCTGATGGAGATTCAAGTCCATCTGACCGCCGCTATTCCGAACGGCATCTTCATCGAGTACATCCCACAATTGGGTCAGGTTCTTCAGGAAGAATTGACTGTCGAAGACGGCTGCATCATGCCGCCTGCGCGGCCCGGCCACGGAATCTTGTTCGATTGGCAAAAACTTGAGCAGTTCCGCGTCAAGTAACGATACTCCAGAGGCCCGCTTACCCGCCCGGGGGCAAAAGGCGACCTAACCTCTCCAGGATGTTCTGCTCTTGCGGCGAAAACCGCTGCTGCACTTCCGGGCTCGCCAGAAACTGCTGGCGCGCTCCCGGAGGCAAGTCCCTCATGTGCCGGAACGCCCGCATGATTCTCTGCCGCTGGTCCGGCCTTAAGTCGCGCCACTCGAGGAAAATCCCGCGCGCTTCCTGCCGCTGAGCCGGCGAGAGCCGGGAGAAAATCGCCTCCCGTTCGCGGAGCTGTTCTCTCCTTTGGGGTGACAGATCATTCCAGCGGTGCAGGTTTTCACGAATCCTTTGCTGGCGCTCGGGAGGCAGGCGTTGGAACCTCTTGTCATTCGCCAGCACCCGTTCCTGCTCTTTGGGCTGCAGATCGCGGAGACGTCTAAAAAAGCCCGCTCGTTGTTCCCGGTTCCGCGCTCGCGCCCTCCCCGCAAGGATTCTCCGATGCTGCCGGAAGGCCCACTCACGGCCCGCACGTCCCTGGGGAAACGCCGGAAGCGCCGGCAGCAAGAGCGATCCGAAAACGGCAAACCAGACAGATGCCCGGCACAGACCGAGCCTCAGAAAACCCTGGTTTCGATTCGACCTTTGAGCCGACCTTATTATCGTTTCGTTCATTAGCCGCTTACCTAATTATCCTTTGCCTGGGGAAGCTCCGACAGCACATCAAAGTTTGAGAGCATGTCATAGTCTTCAAGCACAGAAAGATTCTCATCCATCTTTAACTGCTGCTCGGCCGGTAATGGTTGGACTTGGGCTTCGGCGCTTGCGGCACTCTGGGGTGCGGTCTCGCTCACCTGTGGCGACGCAGGACCGGCAACCGCGCCCGAAGGTTTCTGCGCCCGGCGTTGGTGGACAGCGATAAGAGCGCCGACGATCAAGACCATACTGAGCACGCCTACCATCAGCACCCGCACTCTCCCAAACCCCAAGAAGCCGGATTTCTCCTTTCCGCTTGCAGCCACCCGCGCCCGGACGCGGGAGTCAAACCATGGCGAAGGCTCGGGAGTTGTCCAATCGTCCAGGGTTAGATTGAGCTTCCGGTACCCTTCCACAACCTGCCCGCAATGGGTGCACTCCGCAAGATGCCGGCGCACCTCTTCCGCCTCCTGCGGCTTCAGCATTTGCTGGACAAACAAGAATAGTTTTTCATGCTCATGGCTGTTCATAATTGTCCCTCCCTGACGAGCGGCTCAAGGCGCACCCGAAGGGTCTCATAGGCGCGATACAATAACGACTTGACCGCGCTTTCAGACACCTTGAGGATTTCTGAAATCTGGTGGTAATCCACCTCCTGATACTTATGCAGGATCACGGCCGCACGCTGGTTTTCCGGCAAGGCCTCAATCGCTTCATGAATCATCCTCTGACGGTCTGTCTCAATCATCTGCTGCTCAACCGAGGCCTTTGGGTCGGCCAAATCCCATTGGCGGTCACCATCCTCGGAGGACCCGTTCTCGCTATGCCATTGCATTCCCTTCCCGTCCCGGATCGCATTGAGCGCAAGATTGGTGGCAATCCGGTAGAGCCAAGTCGTGAACCGCGCGTCGGGCCGGTAGCGCTGCCGGGCTTTGTAAACCCGCAGAAAGGCTTCCTGTGCCAAGTCCTCGGCCAGAGCTTGGTCGCGAACCATCCGGCAAAAATATCTTACGATTGGGGTTCGATAGCGCCGGAGCAATTTGTCAAAGGACTCCGCGTCACCCTGACGGACCCGCAACATCAGTTCCAGATCTGAGTCGATGGCCATTGCACCCACAATCTATATAACACGCAAGCCCTCAAATAGTTGCGGCTAAGAATCGCATTTTCTGAGAGCTGCGCACGGGCGTCCGGTAAGAGGCGCATGAGCCTTTTGCATAATCAAAGCAAATTCCGCTCGCCAGCCAGTAAAAGTTACATCAGAGAGTTCTAACCCGGAAGCATGATGCACCTGCCTTTTCAACACACTCCGTTAGATTTTGGACTATGGTCGGCCGCGTGCATCTTGAACAATACATCTCAAGATTAAAGGAGAAAAGCATTGACACTTCCACCGAAGACCTTCAAAGCGCTATTCCAGGGCCTGCTGTTACTTGCGCCTCTATTTTTGATCGGGCGGGTGCAAGCGAAGAACCAAGTATTGGGACAAATCAACTTTGTCGCAGTTAACAACGCGGCCAAAAGCTCGGGTGTATGGATTGACGGCCAGTATATCGGCTATCTCAAAGAGTTGAAGGGCTCAAAGAAAATTCTGCTTCTTCCAGGAAAACATCAGATTGCCGTGCGGCAGTCCGGCTACCAGGACTTCACCCGTCAGGTTGCACTCGAACCGGGAGAAATCGAGGCGGTGAACGTCTCCATGCAGAAGCAAGCAGGAGTCAACTACTCAAATGACACTGCAGAACTCAAAATATCCGGAAACCCTGAACGAGCGGCAGTTTTTGTCGACAACCAGTTCGTCGGCCACATTGATCAGTTCAATGGTCCCGGCCAAGGAATGCTGTTAACTCCCGGAAAACACCAGATCAAGATCTCATTGCCTGGATACGAGACGTTCGAAATGGAAGTCAAGGTCCTGCCTCATCAGAAACTGAAGCTGAAAACCAACCTCATGCGGGGCAGCGCGGAGACCCAAGGGTAGCTCAAGTTTGCGCTGAAGGGTCCCACGTCGAGCCTACAAAACACGTAAACACAGCTGAAGAATCTCAGCTTCTGGCGCCTCCGGGCTAAGATCAAGAGAAACTTATTGATAGCCCGGAAATCAGGGCGTTATACTGGCGTCCGCGGACGCGACCTATGATACTGCCGAAAAAGAAGCTAATTTTCGTTGTGGCGTTCACCGTCAGCGCAACTCTAGCTTATTGCCTGGTGTCATGGTCCGCAGGTATCCCTGCAAATGTTTGGGCCAATTTGCTTACGGTATTCCTGCTGGCGGGTATCCCCGCCTTGTCGATCATCGGCGCACTTCACCGCAAGGAAGATGGGGCTAGGCGCACACCATCCCTCTTGAGAACATATGCCGTTCTGATAACTCTTGAATTCTTGCTCGCGATGGCTGCTTTCGACCTGCTGATGGCTCAGACCGGCGATTTTGACTGGACGGGGTTCCATCTCCTGGGACCTGGCTTATTTCTACTCTGGTTGGCAATCCTGCTGATCGGTTTGTTTCTAATCGACAGGGGAGCGAATCTAGTGCGAGCGCGAGGTTGGCTTTGGGCACGACAGGAGCCAAGTGTCATCCCCCCGAGACCTCCGACGATGTTAGAAAGACGCCTGTGGTATTTTGCAGTTGCTCCGCTCGCAGGTATCTTGGAAGAATTTCTGTATAGGGGCTATCTCTTCAATGAAATTCCCAACCTATGGCGGACTCACCCGCTGGCTTGCGCGTGGGTAGCATCTTCCCTTGCTTTCGGACTGGCTCGTGTCCAGAAGGACCTCAGCCGACTTTGGGGTGCAATCATCACGGGCTTCTTGATGGGCTGTCCTGTCGTGTTCTCCGGAAGCATTTTCCCATCTATGGCTGCACGTGCCTTGTACAGCGCTGCCAGATCTCAGTTCTCTTCACATGGAGAAATCACCAGCGTGCCCGCGCCAGACCCTCAGTCCTGATACATAATGCGCCAGCCTCGCAAGCTTCAGCGTTAAACTAAAGGCAAGGGAGACGCAAAATGAAGGCGTGCATACTAAATTCTCCGGCAAAGGTCGAAACTAACCCACTGGCTTTGAGCGAAGTGCCTGTCCCAGAACCCGGGGAAATTGAGGTCTTAGTGCGTGTGGCCGCCTGCGGAGTTTGCCGCACCGACCTGCACGTGATCGAAGCGGAATTGCCGCCGCGCAAAATGCCCGTGATTCCTGGGCATCAGGTGGTGGGCGTGGTGGAAAAGATCGGCCATCAGGTGACGCGGTTCAAGCCTGGCGAGCGGGTGGGAATTGCCTGGCTCCATCGGACCTGCGGCAAGTGCGAGTATTGCCGCGCCGGGAAGGAAAATCTGTGCGACAACGCCGCGTTTACCGGCTATACGGTCGATGGGGGTTACGCGGAGTACGCGTTAGCCGCCGAGCAATTTACCTATGCCATTCCGGAAGGTTTTCCGGATGAGCAAGCAGCTCCGCTGCTTTGCGCGGGGATCATCGGCTTCCGGGCGCTGCGCCTTTCGGGAATCGAGCGCGGCGGCCGGCTGGGATTTTACGGGTTCGGATCGGCGGCGCACGTGGCCATTCAGGTCGCCCGGCATTGGGGCATCAAGGTTTACGCTTCCACCCGCGACGACCGGCATCAGAGGCTGGCGCTCGAACTCGGCGCCAAGTGGGCGGGCGGAACCTTCGCCGAGCCTCCCGTAAAGCTCGACGCCGCCATTATCTTTGCTCCGGCGGGTGAAATTGTTCCGGCGGCACTGAAGGCCCTGAAAAAGGGAGGCACGCTGGCGCTCGCCGGCATTCACATGAGCCCTACGCCGCCGCTCGATTACGATCTCCTCTACCACGAGCGGGTGATTCGCAGCGTTGCGAACAACACCCGGCAGGATGGCGAGGACTTTCTTCGCATCGCCGCGGAAATTCCCATCCGCACCCAGGTTGAAACTTATCCTCTCCTTGAAGCCAATCGCGCCCTGAACCGATTGAAGAACGATGCAATCCGCGGCTCGGCCGTCTTGCAGGTGAATTCGGTTCGGTCTTAAGGGCGCGGAGCCGCCTGGAGATCCCGTCCGGCAATCTTTGCCAAGGCAAGAACCATTCCGGAGTTCGTTGGCAATGCACCCGGGCCACCGCTTCCGCGCCGCCTTGCGAAGATGAGTGAAATCTGCCTGAGCGCCGCCCAAACCTCAAAACATCCTCAATTCCCTTGCTCACAATTCCTGCAGAGAACGGGGCCTGTGTGCTATGTTTCGCTATTGTCCCCTTTTTGGCGTGTAACAAACCGGGAGGTCTAGCCGGGGATAACCTGGCGTGAAAAACAGATGCAACGCCTGAATCAAGAGGGATTACCTACTGATGTTTACAAAATATAGTGACGCCGTTCTTTGTAGCGCCGCTCGCCGGCAAGCGCTGCTTGCCTGAGCGGCGAAAGACGCGGGTCATAGACCCGCGCTACAGTAATAGTTGTCACTATATTTTGTAACTCTCAATAGTTCATCGAAGCTCTCACCCGCGAAGACCTCTCGCCGATGAGCATCGGGCACTGTTATAGCGCATTTCGTTGATCGGCGGGCAGATTGATACCGTTTCCTTCCAAGTATTACGCGACCATAACGACTCTGGCGGACAGCATCCTCCTGGAGACTTCCCGGCCTGACCTCGATAACCGGTGCAGCTATCTTTTCGTAAATCCCACGTGCGTCCTAACGGTGGAAACACTCGACGAGGTTCCCCGACTCTTTCAGCGTATCGAGGATTGCCTCAAGGAAGGGCGGTATGTGGCCGGCTTTATGAGCTACGAGTGCGGCTACCATTTTGAACCCTGCGCCGCCACTCGTCCTCTCGTGCGATCCCAACTCCCCCTCGCCTGGTTCGGTGTATACGAACAGCCGTTCATTTTTGAACACAGAAGCGGCACGTTTCAGCCGGACTGGCCGCAGGAAGGGCGAGGATTGGCCCCGCCTGTAGTGCGCGCAGCCGATTTTCCCCCGGTATCCCGCTTTCAATTGGCGATAACCCGAGACGAGTATTGCGCAAAGGTTGAAGCCATCAGGAAATACCTCGCAGCGGGTGATACCTACCAAGTCAATCTGACAACGAGAGCTTCGTTTGAGTATTCCGGATCGCCCGCGGCACTTTTCTCCTCCCTGCGAAACCAACAGAAGGTGTCCTATGCGGCGTTTATCCATGCAGGCGACCACCACATCCTTTCTTTTTCTCCCGAGCTCTTCTTTCGCATCAAGGACGGCCGGATCACCACCCGGCCCATGAAAGGCACCGCCCCCCGGGGCCGCAACCTCGCCGAGGACACGCAGCTCAGGAATTGGCTGCGAGATGACCCCAAGAATCGCAGCGAGAACGTGATGATCGTTGATTTGGTGCGGAATGACCTTGGCAAGATTGCTCAGCTTGGCTCCATACGGGTGGATGAGCTTTTTACCGTAGAGACCTACGAAACCCTTTTCCAGTTGACCTCCACCGTATCTGGGACCATGCGTCCAGGGACGAGGCTTTACGATCTCTTTCGAGCGATTTTCCCGAGCGGCTCGGTTACCGGAGCGCCAAAGTGCCGTACCATGCAAATCATCCAGGAGGCCGAGGAGTCTCCTCGAGGTGTGTACACCGGGGCTATCGGATATTTTTCCCCCAGCTACGACGCGGTATTCAGCGTACCAATCCGCACCATGGTTCTGGATGCCGTCGCCGGTGAAATCGGAGTAGGAAGCGGGATCGTCTTCGACTCCCTTCCGCTCCAGGAATACAAAGAGTGTTTGCTCAAGATGCAGTTCTTCACTCGCTCCCACCCAACCTTCCGGTTATTAGAGAGTCTCCGGTGGGACGGCGAATACCAATTCCTGCGGCAGCACTTGGAAAGGCTGAGATCCTCGGCTGAGTATTTCGACTTCACATTTAACGAGCCCCAGGCGGTATCGGCCCTTGAGAACAATCAGAACAGTCTCCGGGCCGATCAAGCGTACAAAGTCCGGTTGCTGGTAGACCCTACGGGACAAATCTCGATCGACAATGTGCCTCTCGACCCGCCGCCAGCGAGCGAGACCGTCATGCTGTCGCCGGTTCGGACGTCCTCGCAGGACAAGTTTCTTTATCACAAGACGACCTGCCGTGATCTGTATGAACATTGGCATGCCGAAGCCAGACGGCGGGGACATGCGGACGTCATATTCACCAATGAAAGGGGAGAGTTAACCGAGGGGGCCAACAACAATATTTTTGTCGAGATTGCCGGTAGTCTGTTCACGCCGCCCGTGGAGTGCGGATTGCTGCCTGGCGTTTACCGGCGGGATTTTCTGGAGCGCGAATCACGTGCCTCCGAGCGGACGCTCACCATTGAAGACCTCCGAACCGCAGACGCGATCTACTTGTGTAACTCAGTCAGAGGGCTTCGAAAAGTGACTCTGACCGGGGTTGCCATGATGAATCAAGAAGCTGATTTCCATTAAACACCCCCTCAGCTTGAAGCCGAAGGGTTTGAAGCTTTTGCCTTGCGCTGTTGTATCCCCACGTCCGGTGTGTCGCCGTGTAGGGTGTTGGCGGCAGAATTGGGGGGCTTGGCGGTAAGGCCCGCGCTCTCTTCATGATCGGCAGCAAACCGCCGCATCCGCCGCCTCCGTAAGGCTTGCCCGCTAAAGGCTGATGTCATTCTCGTCTTCGTGCCCCGACTATTAACCGGGGAGGTCTGATAGAATGTCATCTTCCGATGATTGAGGGAAAACCCATTCTGGTAACCGCAGGAATCCTCCTCCGCGGGCAAGAAATCCTGATTTGCCAGCGGCACCGCTCCGACCCCTACGGCCTTCAGTGGGAATTCCCCGGCGGCAAAGTCCGGGACGGTGAAGAGCTCAAGACTTCTCTCCGGCGAGAGCTTGAGGAGGAGCTGGGGATTGAAGCCGAGGTCGGCGAGGAAGTCTATCGGCTGCGTCACCGCTATCCTGACCGCTACGTCGAAGTGGTTTTCTTTCGGGTCATGTCCTATCGGGGAGAGCCCTCAAACCGCGTTTTCGAAGCGATCGAATGGGCGCCGCGCGACAAACTTTTCCAATTCAATTTCCTTGAAGCCGATCGTGATTTAGTAATGCGGCTTGCGGAAGGAGCAATCGTTTGAGCTTTCATAACAAGATTCCAGAAAGGAAGCTCGGTTCACTGCCCGCCTTATGGGTCTTTCTCTCTTTTCTTGGCGGCGTGTCCGTTTTAAGCGCGGGGCCCCCGGTTGCCCAAGTCGAGACCGTCCCGTCGTCTCCCAAGAGCTTCACATGGGTGGGCCACGGGCGTGTTGACGGCCATCTGGCCCTATCTGCTTCTCCCGACGGGGCCTTTGCACCGGATAGCTCCAGCCTTGCGGTCGCGGATGGCGACAAGGTTGCCATGGTCAATCTCGAGGGGGGTAGCATCGATAAGGTGCTTCACCCGAAACTTCCGAATCTCCACAATCTGGATATTGAATCGGCAAACTTTGTAGCGGCGAACAGGCTTTTTCTGCTCGGCACCGGCGTGGTCCATACAAAAGGCAAACCAGCCACCATGACACCTCTGCTGGGATTTCAATGGGACGTCGAACAGGATACGGCTTTCGGCAAGGTTGACGCCATTGGAGCCCATGGTGGATTCGGACGGCCACACTATTTCCCCGATATCGGTTACCTAAGCATGTACAAGGACAGCGCCTTCATCATCTGGAATCCTGTAGGACACCAGGGCGGGGAAATCAAGATCCCAGACCTTACGCGGGAACCGAATCTTTATACCTTCTCTCCCGACGGTCACTGGCTTTTGCTCGCACAAATCGCGGCCAGCGGCTCCCCAGACCCCGTCGTGGCGCGCTTGAGCGAGCACAAGTTCGTCGCTTCCCTTCCCGGACACCAAGGAACCGTGATGAGCATGGCTTTTTCGCGCGACAGCAGCAAAGTCGTCACGGCGTGCGAAGACGGCAAAGTCCGAATCTGGTCCGTGTCGGGGTGGAAACTGATTGAAACGCTCGCGGGACACGAGGGTCCGGTGCACTGGGCGGAGTTCTCGCCCGATGGGCAGTGGGTGGCATCCGCCGGCGAGGACCACACGGTCAGGATCTGGTCGGTCGAGAACGGCAAGCTCGTGCAGACGCTTCGCGAGAGCGCCTCTCCCGTCCTGACGGTGGGTTTCTCTCCCAACGGATCATACCTTGCAGCAAGCACCGAACACAGTGTGTTGGTTTGGCAGAGAACCACCACCGGGCAGTGAGGGGCTGCCGCAAGGCCCGCGGTGCGGAGTTGTGTTAGAATTTTTGTGTTGGCCGCAAAACGCTCGGTAATAATCCGAAAGATGATTCGATGCCTAAAGTAGGAATGGTCAGCCTCGGCTGTCCCAAAAATCTTGTCGATAGCGAAGTCATGCTCGGTCTGCTGGCCCGGGAAGGATACGAATTGACTCCCCGGGCTGAGGATGCCGAAATATTGATTGTCAACACGTGCAGCTTTATCGAGCCCGCAAAGCAGGAATCCATCAACACGATCCTGGAAATGGCGGAGTATAAAAAATCAGGGGCGGCAAAGAAGCTCGTGGTGGCCGGCTGCCTGGTGGAGCGTTACCGGGAACAAATCTTGAAAGAGATCCCGGAAGTTGACTTTGTGATCGGCACCAATGAGCTGGAGCGGGTTCTCGAGGCCTGTGACCTGAACGGCGCCGCGCGGGAGTCCAAACAACTTGTTGAGCCTTATCTCTATCACGAATTCACGCCCAGGATTCTTTCCACGCCTTCCTATTCCGCCTACGTCAAGATTGCCGAAGGATGCGACCACCCTTGCTCATTTTGCGTGATTCCGCAAATGCGCGGGCAGTTCCGGTCGCGACGCTTTGAATCGGTGGTGCGCGAGGCTGAGCAGTTCGCCCGGCAGGGCGTGCGGGAGATCACCCTGGTAGGACAGGACACCACCAGCTATGGCGAAGATTTGGACCTCCGCGACGGCCTGCCGCTGCTGCTTCGCGAATTGGGCAAGGTTGCGGAGTTGGCCTGGGTCCGCTTTCTCTATTGCTACCCGAACCGCGTGACGGAAGCCCTGATTCAGGCTGTGGCGGAAACTCCGAAGGTTGCCAAATACTTCGATATTCCGCTCCAGCATGCAAGCGCGCCCGTCCTGAAGGCCATGCGCCGAGGCTCTAACGGAAAGCATTTTCTCAGAATGCTGGAGAATATCCGGCGGGTCTTGCCGGAGGCAACCTTGCGAACCTCCATGATTGTAGGGTTTCCGGGCGAGACCGAAGAGGATTTTAAGGCCCTCATGGACTTCGTAGAAGCTGCGGAATTTGACCACCTGGGCGTGTTTCTGTACTCCAACGAGGAATCTTGCGGCTCCTATGGCTTTGCTCAACAGGTTTCCCCGGCAGTATCGAGAGAGCGCCAGCGGAAGCTGATGGCGGCACAGCGCAAGATTTCGCGCCGCAAGCTGCGCCAAAACGTCGGCAAAACTCTTCCTGTCCTCGTCGAGGGCAAGTCGGAAGAGACCGATTGGCTGTTCCGTGGCAGGCTGGAATCTCAAGCACCGGGCATTGATGGCCAGGTTTACATCAACGACTTTGTCGGGGAGGAGCCGCGGCCGGGCCAGTTCCGATGGGCGGCCGTAACCGATAGCGCGGATTACGACCTCGTGGCAAGACTTGAAGCGGAAGTTTTCAGCAACTCCGAAGGTGGAACGATTACCCGGGAGCCAAGGCAGGATTTGATCCAGATCCAACCACCGGTTGGACAGACTTTGACGAGCAGCCATGCGGTGCCCCATTTGTAAGCGGGAAACCCCGCACGAAGGCAATCCCTTCCGGCCATTTTGCAGCGAACGCTGCAAATTGCTGGACCTCGACAACTGGCTGGAAGGCCGATATCGAATTCCGGACGCGGCCGGAGTCAAGGACGACGATCGCGAGGAGAACATAAAAGAAGGTGCAGGAGAAAACGATGACTGAGAAACGGCGTTCTCCTGCGGTTTGGATCGGCACCGTTGGCGGAACGGGTTATTTTCCCTTTGCGCCGGGAACCGTCGGTTCTGCGGTGGGCCTGGGTTTGGTCGCCGCGTTCGATACGATTCCTTTTGCTCGCGCTGGGCGGGCGGCGCTGCTGGGCTTGGGAGCGGGCGCGTTATTTGCCATTGGAGTGTGGTCGGGAGGTTTGTGCGAAAAGTTTTTTGGCCGCACGGACCCAGGCCACGTCGTCATCGATGAAGTGGTGGGGCAGATGGTGACCTTCTTGTTGCGGCCTCACGCTTCCTGGAAACTGCTCCTTGCGGGGTTCGGCCTTTTTAGGCTCTTTGACATTATCAAACCCTTTCCCGCCCGGCGCGCAGAGCGCTTAAGTGCCGGTTGGGGTATCATGGTAGACGACGTTGTAGCAGGAGTTTATGCCATGGTCATCGTTACCTTGCTTGGCTATGTAGTCCGCTGAGTTTGTGGGAAAAGGAACGGCAAATCCAGCAAGCCTATGGAAAAGAAGAGTGGGACCACAGAGAGTCCTCACATCGATAAAATAACACCCCTGGCTGCGATTCCCGGCGGCGAAGTCGCCATTTGGGGAAAAAGCTTGGTGCACAATGGGAGCACTCATCCCACCGTGCGGTTTGGCGGACAGCCTGGAACGATCCTGCTGAGCTCCTCAAGCCGGCTGGTGGTTCGTGTCCCGGAAGGAGCCGTCAGCGGCAATCTTACGGTTGATACCGGCAATGCGGTCACGGCCCCGGCGCCGATGACGGTGGGCCTCCCGGTAACCGACACGTTGCATCCGGTGGCCAATCCCGCCATCGACGCTGCGGGAAACATCTACACAACTTTCAGCGGGGCTCGCGGACAAAAAGTTCCTGTTTCCGTCTTCAAGATCGACGCCCAGCACGGGGTGCATCCGTTTCTCAGCGACCTGATGAATCCCACCGGGCTCGCTTTCGACCGCGAAGGGGTGTTATACATTTCCAGCCGCATGGAGGGCACGATCTTTCGCGTCACTCCAGACGCGCAACGCTCCGCATACGCCGAAGGAATGGGGACGGCAACGGGCATGGCCTTCGACAAGGCGGGAAACCTTTACGTGGGCGATCGCACCGGCACCATTTTCAAGATCAACCCGGAGCGCCAAATCTTCGTATTCGCCACAATTGAACCCAGTGTTTCCGCCTATCATCTGGCTTTCGGACCGGAGGGCCATCTCTACGTCACCGGGCCCACAACCTCCAGTTTTGACCAGGTGTATCGAGTCTCGCCGGATGGCGTGGTGAACACTTTCTATCGCGGCCTGGGGCGGCCTCAGGGATTGGCTTTTGACGCTGCGGGCAACCTCTACGTCGCCGCGTCACTCTCCGGGCGCCGCGGAATCGTGCGCCTCACGGCCGGCGGCTCAGCAGAACTGTTTGTTTCAGGAAACAACATCGTCGGGCTGGCCTTCACGCCACGGCGCTCCATGATCGTGGCGACGAACAACTCCCTGATCGAACTGTTCATGGGAATTGAAGGCAAGCCCCTCATCTAGCGGCTGCCCGTCGATACCAGGGAATTTTCAACAGGTTCCGAGTTGCGTTTTTGGCCGGAACCAACTTAGATTACGAGCCACTTTTCACTCAGTCTTGATGGACGCTGAAATCATTGCCGTCGGCTCAGAACTCCTCACTCCCCATCGTCTGGATACCAACTCCCTCTACCTTACTGAGAAACTCAATTCGATCGGGATCGAAGTACGGTTCAAGACCGTGGTAGGTGACGTTCCGGATCACCTCACTGCCGCCTTTAATGCCGCGCTGGCCCGCAGCGCTTTGATCATCCTTATCGGAGGCCTGGGGCCTACCGAGGACGATATCAACCGCCAGGTGGTGTCCGAAGTGCTTCACCGTCCCCTCAAGGAAGTCCCGGAAATTCTCGAGCGGATCACCGCCCGTTACGCCCGTACAGGCCGCAAGATGCCGGAAAACAACGCGCGCCAGGCGCTCATCCCGGAGGGCGCTGAGTGGCTCGAAAACAAGAACGGCACCGCACCGGGAATCTGGATCGAGCACGACCATAAGATCGTCGTGATGCTTCCCGGGCCGCCGCGGGAACTCGAAGCGTTGTTTGACGCTCAGTGCCTGCCCCGTCTCCAGCGTCTGGTTTCGGGCGACCAGATTCGGACACGGGTTTTGAAGGTGACGGGATTGCCGGAGTCCGAAGTCGATGAGCGGATCGCACCGCTTTACAAACCCTACCAGAACCCGGTGACAACCATCCTTTCCACTTCCGGCGCTATCGAGGTTCATCTTCGCGCCCACGCCCCGAGCGCGGCGGAGGCGGAAGGCCTCCTCACCGAACTTAGTGAAAAAATCGAACTGGCGCTCGGTGAACATGTCTTTTCCACGCGCGGAGAAACCATCGAAGAAGTTGTAGGCATGTATCTGGTGATGAAGCAGAAGACCCTGGCCACCGCAGAGAGTTGTTCCGGCGGCCTGCTCAGCGAGCGCCTGACGCGAGTTCCCGGGAGTTCCGACTTTTTCCTGGGCGGCGCGGTCTGTT
>Ga0307373_10003990_pt1 | contig 25111 bp, 19 predicted proteins | sample OX2MG_FD_202534 | JGI IMG/M metagenome (GOLD analysis project Ga0307373, IMG submission 202534) | Soil microbial communities from Risofladan, Vaasa, Finland - OX-2 | ecosystem: Environmental > Terrestrial > Soil > Coastal area > Acid sulfate soil | place: Finland: Risofladan, Vaasa | collected...
GCAGCTCCCAGCGCGGCGCCTGCCAGGGGCCCGACGATGTAGAGCCAGAGGTCCGACCAGCCGCCGCCCGCGTAAACAGCGCTCCCGAAGGTGGCGCCGAACCCGAGCGCCGGGTTGAAGGCGCCGCCCGAGATCGGCCCGCCGGCGAATGCGGCGGCGACGATGATGATGCCGATCGCCAGTCCGTAGAAGGAGTTGCCGCAGGTCTGCTTGGTGGCGGCCACGTTCAGGACCACCACCGCCAGGGCGGCGGTGAAGGCGGCCTCCACCGCCAGCGCGGAGAGCCAGAAGCCATGAGCGCCGGGGTGAATGCCCCCGCTCTTTCCGCTGACGAGGTAGCCGAAGCTGAAGCGAGGGCGGCGCCGGCCAGCTGCACGACCCAGGAGGAGACCAGCTGGGTGAGGCCGATCTTGCGGCGGAGGAACACGGCCAGCGAGACGGCCGGATTGTAGTGGGCTCCGGAGACATGGCCGCCCATCTAGACCATCGCCATCAGCGCCCCGCCGATCGCCAGCGGCGCCAGCGGGCCGATCGGGCCGGCGAGCGAGATCACGGTCAGGAAAAGGAACGTCCCGACCAACTCTGTCAGCAACTTGGAACCGAGGACCATGCGAGATCCAATGGTAAGTGGGCGGGGAGAATGTGCTCGCAATGGCAAAGCCGGGGGATCTCGCCTGGCCGCTCCTGGCAGCCGCGCTGTGGGGCGGCATGTACGTCGTCAGCCGGCTCACCTTCGACACCATCCCGCCGATCACGCTCGGTCTCCTGCGGCTCTTGGTCGGGGTCGCAGTGCTGGCGCTGGCGCTGCGCCGGCTGCCGTTGCTGCGCGACCCGCGGGTGGCCGGCCTCGGCGCGCTGCTGGCGGCCACGCTGATGCTCCAGTTCTGGGGAACGGCGCTGGCGGGTGCCGCCGCCGGCAGCCTGCTGACCCTCCTGACGCCGGTCTTCGTCGCGCTGCTGGCGCCCTGGCTCCTGGCGGAGGTGACCCGGGCCCACCAATGGGCGGGCATCGGGGTGGCCCTGGCCGGGGCCGCGGTCGTCTCCGGCGGCGCGGCCGGCGCCTCGCTCTGGGGCGACCTGCTGCTGGTCGGAGCCTCGTTGACCTGGGGCGCCTACACGGTTGTCGGCGCGCCCCTGGTTCGCCGCCTGGGCGCCCTCGAGATCACCACCGGAGCGAGCATGTGGGCGGTGCCGCTGATGCTGCCGGGGACAGCACTCGAGCTGGCGTCCGGTCGCCACCTCGCCTTCACCGCCGGCGGCGTGCTGGGTGTCCTCTACCTTGGCGTCTTCGCCACCGCACTGGCCTGGTGGGCCTGGTACCGCGGGGTGGAGAGGCTGCCGGCGGTGACCACCTCGGTCTTCTTCCTCGCCCAACCCGTGGTCGGGATCGCGCTCAGCATCCCCATCTTTCACCTCGCGCTCTCGGCGGGCTTCGTGGTCGGCTCGGTCCTCATCGTGCTGGGGATGCTGCTCGCCTCATGAGCCTGGAGCGGGGCGTCGAGCTCTTCAACGCGGCTCGATTCTGGGATGCCCACGAGGCGTGGGAGGAGGCCTGGATGCCGGACCGCGGGGGCATCGACGCGGGCTTCTTCAAGGGCCTGATCCAGGTGGCTGCTGGCTGTTTCCACTACGGCCGCCACAACCGGCGAGGGGCGGTCAACAAGTGGCGGAGCGGAGCCGGCTACCTGCGAGCCTACCCGGCCACCCACCGCCGGGTGGCGCTCGCGCAGCTGCTGGCCGAGGTGGACGCGATGCTGGGGGCGATGGACCGCTCTGCGGAGTGGCCCTATCTGGCGATGCCGCAGATCCAGCGTGCCCTGAGCCGCGGCGAGCGCTACGAGCTGACCTACGACCGGAGGGCGGCCGCCGGCGAGGACGTCCACGGCGAGGCTCGCTTCGTGCATTCCCTGGGCCCGCCGCGATCGGTGCTTGACGCCGGCTGCGGCACCGGAAGGATCGCCCGCGAGCTCGCCCGCAACGGCGTCGAGGTGGTCGGCGTGGACATCGATCCGGAGATGCTGGAGGAGGCGGCGCGGCGCGCGCCAGGCCTGGAGTGGCACCGCCACGACGTCGCCCTGGTCGACCTCGGGCGGACCTTCGCCTGCGTGCTGATGGCGGGCAACGTGCTGCTCTTCGTCGAGCGCGGCCGCGAGCTGGCGGTGGTCGCCAACCTCGCCCGCCACCTGGAGCCGGGCGGCCTGCTGGTGGCCGGCTTCGCGGTCAAGCCCGGCGAGCTCTCGGTCGCGGACTACGACCTGCTCTGCGCTGCCAACGGCCTGGAACCGCTCGAGCGCTGGGCGACCTGGCAGCGCGACCCCTTCACTCGAGCCAGCGACTTCGTCGTCACTGTCCACCGCTTCGCAGATGCCCGCTGAGGCTGCCCAGGGAACGATGCCCACCGACCGGGGCCACCCACTCGCTTTAGGGTCCGGTTCCTGGGGCTGAGGGCAGGGGCCGGGTCGGGGCAAAGCGCCCGGTTGAGGACGTGCCCGACGGTCGGGTTCAGTCCGCCGGGTAGGGCGGGAAGCGGCGACCGGCCGACTTCTCGACCAGCCCGCCGTGCCCAAGGGCCGCGAGATCGATCGGCGAGCCGGAGAAAACGTAGGGGAGGACCAGGTCGAGCGAGGTGTTCTTGCCAAACCCGGCGCAGGAGGCGATGCCGAGGACCGTCGCGGCGCCCAGCCGGCCCATCCATAACATCGACCCCGGGTGCGCTGGCATCCCGAAGCGGATCAGCTCCCCGCCCGACCGGGCCAGCTCGGTGTAGGCAGGGTCCAGGGGATCAATCGAGGAGGCGCCGGCGAAGAGGACCAGCTCCGCGCCCGCCTCGGCGGTGTGTGCGTAGGCGGCGGCCACCGCGCGCTCGCTCCGGGCCACCTCCTCGACGCCGAGGAGATGGGCGCCGTACCAGCCCAGCTTGCGTTCGACGGCTGCGGTGAAGAGCGACCGGGCTCTCGGCTTCAGTTTCTCGGTCACCACGATCGCCGTCCGCAGCGGCAGGAATGGCAGGAGCTCCAGGACCCGGTGCTCGAGGGCGAGGTAGGCCGCCTCCCGGACCACCTGCTCAGGCACCGCCACCGGGGTCACCTTGCAGCCAGCGACCTCCTCGCCGGTATCGACGGCCTGCCCGTCGTAGAGCGTGAAGAGCGCGACGCCGGAGAGCGAGTTGATCTTCCCGACCAGCGCGGCGTCCACCCGCAGAAGCCCGCGCCGTTCCGCTACCAACCGGTACTGGCTCTGGACCGGGCCCTCCACGCGAAACGGCCCGAGCTTTGCCAGCGCCGTCGCCAGGCGCAGGCCCGCCTCGTCCTCGTGGAGGTCGCCGGGCTCCAGCTCGACGACGTGGACCTCTGCGTGCTCTCGGAGCTGAGGCAGGTGCTCGGGACCCAGCACCGTACCCTTGCGGAGCTCGGCCGAAAGGTCGTGGGTCAGCACCCGACCCTGGACCTGCTCGATGGTGGCGGTGGCGCCGGACAGGCGGATGGACTTCATACGGCCGTGGCTAGCATAGGTTTTGAGTTGCGGCCACCCATCATCCTCTACAACACCCTCGGCCGGTCGAAGCAGGAGCTCAGGCCGCTCCAGCCTGACCGGGTCTCCATCTACACCTGCGGTCCCACCGTGTACCGGTTCGCCCATGTCGGCAACCTCCGCACCTACCTCTTCGCCGACCTGCTGGTGCGGACCCTGGAATACAACGGCCTCCAGGTGAGACAGGTGAAGAACATCACCGACGTCGGCCACCTGACCGACGACAGCTTCGACCGCGGGGAGGACAAGATGCTGGTCTCGGCCCGCCTCGAGAAGAAGTCACCGGCGGAGATCGCCGACTTCTACACCGAGGCCTTCCACGCCGACGAGAAGCTCCTCAACATTCGCCCGGCCTCTGTCTTTCCGCGGGCCACCGAGTACGTGCCGCAGATGATCGAGCTGGTCGCCCGGCTGATCGAGCGCGGCCATGCCTACGAGTCGGGCGGCAACGTCTACTACGACATCTCCAGCTTCCCGGCCTATGGCCGACTGAGCGGGAACACGACCGACAAACTGCTGGCGGGGACCAAGGGAGACCCCGACCCCCGCAAGCGGAGCCCGCTCGACTTCAGCCTCTGGAAGAGCGGCGAGAAGCGGCTGCAGGTCTGGGACAGCCCCTGGGGGCCAGGCTTTCCGGGCTGGCACATCGAGTGCTCGGCGATGTCGATGTCGCTGCTCGGCGACCGCTTCGACGTCCACACCGGGGGCGCCGACAACGTCTTCCCCCACCACGAGGCGGAGATCGCCCAGTCGGAGGGCGTCACCGGCCACCGGGTCGTCAGCTGCTGGGTACACGGCCAGCTGCTCTTCCTGAGCGGCACCCGGATGGCCAAGTCGGCGGGAAACTTCTTCCGGATCACTGAGCTCGAGGAACAGGGCCACGACCCGCTCGCCTTCCGCTGGCTCGCGCTGCAGGCGAAGTACCGGGCGCCGCTGAACTTCAGCCCCGACGGGCTGGCCGGGGCGGGGAGGGCATTGGCGTCCCTGCGCAACCACGTGGCGGAATGGCGCTCGGGCCCCGACGGGCCGCGGAGAGATTTCGGTGACCGCTTCCTGGCCGCGATCAACGACGACCTCGACCTGCCGGCCGCGATGGCCCTGGTGGCCGAGCTGGGCCGGTCCGACCTGGCGCCCGGAGCCAAGGCCGGCCTTCTCCTGGACTGGGACCGCGTCCTCGGCCTCGACCTCGCCCGGGCGACGCCCGAGAGCGAGCTGCCGGCGGGCGCGGCCGACCTGCTCGCCCGCCGCGACAGGGCCCGGAAGGCGAGGGACTTCGCGACCTCCGACGGCCTGCGGGCGGAGCTCGCGGCGCTCGGAGTGGCCGTCTTCGATGGTCCCGAAGGGCAAAGCTGGAAGGTGACCGCCGCCAGCACCTAGGATTCACGTCGGTGGAGTACGACGCCCTCATCGTCGGCGCGCGCGTAGCCGGCGCCTCGCTGGCGCTGCTGCTGGCAAAGCAGGGCCGCCGGGTTCTCCTGGTGGACCGCGATCGCTTCCCCAGCGACACGCTTTCGACCCACTTCGTAGCCTTCAACGGGATCGGCCTGCTGGCGCGGTTGGGCGTCCTGGGTGACGTCGAGGCGGCCGGTTTCCGCCGGATCAGCCGCCACCGGACCTGGGTCGAGGACGTGCTGCTCGAGGTCCCGGCCGGCCCCTCGGGCGCCTACTCGCTGGCGCCGCGGAGGGACGTCCTGGACTCGGTCCTGGTCAAGCACGCGGTCGCCGCCGGCGCCTCGCTCGCCGAGCGGACGCGGGCCGAAGCCCTGCTCCTGGAGGGCGACCGGGTGGTCGGAGCCGTGGTCCAGGAGGCGGGTGGTGGACGGCGCGAGGTCCGTGCCCGAGTCGTGGTCGGCGCAGACGGAAAGTATTCCAAGGTCGCCGAGTGGGTCGGCGCCGAGAAGTACGCCGGGGTGCCCGCGCTGCGCCCGGTCTACTACGGCTACCTGCTCGGCGTCGAACCGCTCCCCGTGGTGGCGATGGAGATGTGGTTCGTCGCCGGCCAGATCGGCTTCCTCTTCCCGATGCGGGCGGGTGAGGACTGCATCGCCCTAGAGATCCAGCCCGGCGACTTCGATTCCTTCCGGTCCGACCCCGTCGCCACCTTCTGGGAGCGGCTCCAAACCCTGCCCGGACTTGCGGACCGGTTGAGGAATGCCCGGCTTGAAGGCAAGCTGCAGGGGTCGAGGGGCATCGAGAATCACTTCCGCAAGCCCTTTGGGCCGGGCTGGGCGCTGACCGGCGACGCGGGCTACCTGAAGGACCCGAGCACCGGCCTCGGCATCACCGACGCCCTGACGCAATCTTTCCTGCTGGCAAAGGCCCTCGACGGATGGTTCGGCGGCGTTGATTGGGAGACCGCCATGGCAGGCTTCCAGCGAGAGCGCGACGAGTCGGTGATGCCGAGCTACCGGTACACGCTCGCCGTGACCGAGAGGGTGGACCGCGAAGGCGGATTCCACCGCCTCGACGTGCTGCGGGCGCTGGCGGTCAGCCCGCACCTCGGAAGGGTGCTGGTCGAGGCCCTGCCGGACCTGGCAAACCAGGTGCTCGAACCTGCCGACCAGGCGCGGGTGGCGATCATGACGCGGCTCTACCGGCCGACCGAGCAGCCGGCGGCAGGCTGACCCCGCCTCAATGCCCGAGATCACGGCTAACGGACTCCGCTTTCACGTTCGGGACTCCGGTTCAGGGCCGGTGGCGATCCTTCTCCACGGATTCCCGGACACCGGCGAGGTCTGGCGGCACCAGGTGCCGGCGCTCATGGCGGCCGGCCTTCGGGTGGTGGTGCCGGACATGCGGGGCCGGGGGCGCAGCGAACGCCCGCTATCGGTTGACGACTACCGGCTGACCAACGTGGCGTCCGACGTGACCGCAATTCTCGACGCGCTCGGCGTGGAGCGGGCCCACGTGGTCGGCCACGACTTCGGCGCAGCGGTCGCGTGGCTCGTCGCCTCGCTCTTCCCCCAACGGGTGGATCGGCTGGCGGTGCTCTCGGTCGGGTTCCCGGGAGCCGCCGGTCCGCCAGACCTCGAGGCCCTCCAGAAGGGCTGGTACCGGATCCTGATCCAGACCGAGGGCGTCGCCGAGGACCTAGCGCGCCAGGACGACTGGTACCTCTTCCGAACGCTCTTCGGCGGGGCGGCCGACACCGACGCCTACATCGCGGAGCTGTCCGACCCCGCGGCGCTGACGGCCGGGTTCAACTGGTACCGGGCCAACCTGCCGCTCTCACGGCTGTTGGCGCCCCCGCCAACCCTACCGCTCGTGCGGGCGCCGACGCTCGGGATGTGGAGCAGCGGGGACCTCTACCTGACCGAGAGGGCCATGACCGCGTCAGAGTCGCGCGTCACCGGAGGGTGGCGCTACGAGCGGATCGAGGATGCCACCCACTGGCTCCAGGTGGACCAGCCCGAACGCGTCAACGCCCTGCTGCTTGAGCACTTGGAGGGCCGCTAGTCCCGTTCGTAGCCCAGGTTGGGCGAGAGCCAGTGCTCGGTGTCGGCGACCGGCGCGCCCTTCCGCCGGGAGTAGTCCTCGACCTGGTCGCGGCCCACTTTGCCGACGGCGAAGTACTTGGAGCCGGGATGGGCGAAATAGAGCCCTGAGACCGAGGCCGCCGGGAGCATCGAGAAGTTCTCGGTGAGCGTCATCCCGACCCGCTTCGCCGCCAGCAATCCGAAGAGCTTGCCCTTCTCCGAATGGTCGGGGCAGGCGGGGTAGCCGTAGGCGGGCCGGATGCCGCGGTAACGCTCGGCCACGAGGTCGTCGTGGGGCAGCTTGGCGTCGTCGTACCACTCGTTGCGGACGACCTCGTGCAAGTACTCGGCGAACGCCTCCGCCAGCCGGTCGGCGAGCGCCTTGACCATGATCGAGCGGTAGTCGTCGCCCTCCTCCTGGTAGCGCCCCGCCAGCTTCTCCGCGCCGATCCCGGCGGTCACCGCGAAGCCGCCCAGGTGGTCGTCACCGGCGGGCGAGATGAAGTCGGCCAGCGAGAAGTAGGGATGCTCGTCGCCGTGGTCAACCTGCTGGCGGAGCATCGGCAGCCGCGTCCCGTCGGCGAGCACGAGGTCGTCCCCCTCGGAGTGGGCGGCCCAGAACCCGTAGACGCCGCGCGCCTTCAAGAGGTCACCTTTCACGATCTCGTCCAGCAACTCTTGCGCGTTGCCGTACAGCTCGCGCGCGGCCTCACCCATCTCGGGGTGGTCGAGGATGCCCGGGAACCGTCCTCGCAGCTCCCAGGCGTGGAAGAAGAAGGTCCAGTCGATGTAGTCGCGGAGCGTGGCGAGGTCCGGCTCGACGATCCGGGTGCCGAGGAACTCGGGCTCCGGCAGGTCATCGAAGTCGAGGCGCAGCCGCCGGCTGCGAACCGTGTCGAGCGGCAGCAGGACCCGAGCGGCCTTGCCCGCGTGCTGTTCGCGAAGGCGTTCTTGGAGCTCCCGGTTCTCCTTGTCGAGGGCGACCTTGCGGACCGGGTCGAGGAGGTCGGCGACCACGCCCACGACGCGGGAGGCGTCGATCACGTGGAGCGTCGGCTGGCCGTAGGCGGGGGCGATCCGGACCGCGGTGTGCTGCTTGGAGGTGGTCGCGCCCCCGATCAGCAGCGGCAGCTTGATTCCGCGCCGCTCCATCTCCTTCGCCACGTTGACCATCTCGTCCAGCGAAGGGGTGATGAGGCCCGAGAGGCCGATCGCGTCGGCGTTCACGGCGACGGCGGTGTCGAGAATCCGGTCGGCGGGCACCATGACGCCGAGGTCGATGACCTCGTAGTTGTTACAGCCGAGGACCACGCCGACGATGTTCTTGCCGATGTCGTGGACGTCGCCCTTGACCGTTGCCATCACGATCTTGCCCCGAGCCTGGCGGTCGCCGGCGTCCTTCTCCGCCTCCATGAACGGCTGCAGATAGGCGACCGCGCGCTTCATCGCCCGGGCGCTCTTGACGACCTGGGGCAGGAACATCTTGCCGGCGCCGAAGAGGTCGCCGACCACCTTCATCCCGTCCATCAGCGGCCCCTCGATCACCGAGAGGGGCCGGCCGTACTTGAGCCGCGCCTCCTCGGCGTCCGCCTCGATGAAGTCGACCAGGCCGTGGACCAGCGCATGCGAGATCCGCTGCTCGACCGGGGCCTCTCGCCAGCCGAGGTCCAGCTCGCGCTTGGTTCCCGACGTCTCCACGCTCCGGGCGAAATCGACCAGCCGCTCGGTGGCGTCCGGGCGGCGGTCGAAGAGGACGTCCTCGACCAGCTCCTTCAGCTCTGCCGGCAGGTCCTCATAGACCGCCAGCTGGCCGGCATTGACGATGCCCATGTCCAGCCCGGCCTGGATCGCGTGGTAGAGGAAGGCCGAATGGATCGCCTCCCGGACCCGGTCGTTGCCGCGGAACGCGAAGCTCAAGTTGGAGATGCCGCCCGAGATGTGGGTGCCCGGGCAGCGGCGCTTGATCTCGGCTGCCGCCTCGATGAACGCCTTGGCGTAGCCAGCGTGCTCCTCCATCCCGGTGGCGACCGCGAGGATGGCGGGGTCGAAGACGATGTCCTCGGGCAGGAAGCCCGCCTGCTCGGTCAGGAGCTTGAAGGCTCGCTCGCAGATCTCCACCTTTCGTTCGGCGGTCTCGGCCTGGCCGCGCTCGTCGAAGGCCATGACGACGACCGCGGCGCCCATCGCGTGCGCCTTTCTAGCCTGCTCGAGGAAGGGCTCCTCGCCCTCCTTCAGGCTGAGTGAGTTGGCAACCCCCTTGCCCTGGACGCACTTGAGGCCGGCCTCGATGGTCCCCCAGCGCGAGCTGTCGACCATGATCGGGATCCGTGCGATCTCGGGCTCGGTGGCGACGAGGTTGAGAAACCTGGTCATCGCCAGCTCGGAGTCGAGCAGGTCGGCGTCCATGTTGACGTCGAGCAGGTTGGCGCCGCCGCGGACCTGCTCCAGCGCCACCGCCAGCGCTCCCGAGTAGTCCTCGGCCTCGATCAGCCGCCGGAACTTGGCCGAGCCGGTGACGTTGGTGCGCTCTCCGATCACGACGAAGCTCGAATCCGGGCCGATCTCGAACGGCTCCATCCCGCTGAACCGGGTCCGCGGATTGGGGTCGGGGATCCGGCGGGGAGCGATACCGGCCACCGCCCGGCGGATCTGGGCGATGTGCTCGGGCCCGGTCCCGCAGCAACCGCCCACCGCGTTGACGAACCCCGCCTCGGCGAACTCCTTCAGCAGCGCCGCCGTCGTCGGTGGCTGCTGGTCATAGCCGCCGAAAGCGTTCGGCAGACCGGCGTTCGGGTAGCAGAAGACGGGCACGCTGGCCACCCGGGCGAGGTCGGCGAGGTAGGGCCGCATCTCCTCCGCACCGAGCGAGCAGTTGATGCTTACGGCCAGCGGGTGGGCGTGCTCGACCGAGATCCAGAACGCCTCCACGGTCTGGCCGGAGAGGTTGCGACCGCTCCGGTCGACGATCGAGATCGAGATGACCAGGGGCAGCTCCGGCGCCACCGAGCGCGCCGCCGCTATGGCCGCCTTGCCGTTCAGGGTGTCGAAGATGGTCTCGATGATGAGCAGGTCCGCGCCGCCGTCGCGCAGCCCGCGGGCGGCCTCGGCATACCCCTCGAAGAGCTGGTCGTAGGTGACCGTCCGGTAGGAGGGATCGTCGACCCGCGGCGAGATCGAGAGGGTGACGTTGGTCGGTCCGAGCGATCCGGCGACGAAGCGGTCGTGGTAGCCGGCGACGACCCTCCGCGCGATCTCGGCGCTGGCCCTGTTCATCTCGTAGACGTATCCCTCGAGGCCGAAGTCGCGCTGGGAGATCGGGGTGGCGGTGAAGGTGTTGGTGGTGATCACGTCGGCCCCCGCGTCGAGGTACGCGCGATGGTTCTTCTCGACCAGGTCCGGCCGGGTCAGGCTGAGGATGTCTGGGTCGCCCTGCAACGGCTGCGGGTGCTCCGCGAAGCGCTCGCCCCGGTAGTCGCCCTCGGCCAGCTGCTCGCGCTGGAACATGGTCCCCGTCGCGCCGTCGAGGATCAGGATCCGTTGGGCGAGGAGGGACCGGATCCGCTGCAGAGGGGTGCGGGAAGCGCCGGCTTGCGTCATTTGAAGTGATCCATTCTCCCTGAGGCGCTCGATTCCACGCCTATTCGCCCAGAAAAGGGAGAGGCCCGGCCCCAATTGGGGAGCCGGGCCTCGAAGGGAGGGAGGGAGGCTAACTTGCGGAGCGGTACAGGGACCTGAGAGGGCCCCCGTCGTGACCCCGTTGCTTGCCGTGGCCGGCGCTCTTGCCGTTTCCGCTTCCGTTGTCGCGGCCCGCGGCGGCGGCGTTGACAGTGCCGTTTCCGCCGTTGGGCTTGCCATCGGCCGCGACGCCTGCTCCAGCGGCGGCGCCGGGCGTGGCGGCCTCGACGTTCGGGCGAGGGCTCCCCAACCGAGGGGTGACGGCCGCGGCGGAACGCGCAACGGGCGCGGCCGGGGTGGCCGGGGCGGCCACCGCCGGCGCCTGGGTTCCGGCCACCACCGCCAGGCCGGTTCGCGTCCAGACCGCGGGGTCGGGGCTGTGGGTGGCGACGGTGGCCGCCACCGCCCCGCCACCTCCGGCCGCCAGGGTCAGGACCACGATCCCGGCCGCGGTCTTGCTGGTCAGGGCCGCCAGGACGCCGGGGCCGGCTGCCGCGGAGACACCGGCGCCGATCGCGACCGCGACGAAGCGGCCGGCCAGCGGCGGCACCGCCTCGCCGACCACCGGGCCGAGGTGGCGATTGAGCTGCGCCTCGATGTAGGTCTCGAACGGATCAGACATCCACGGCCTCTTTCTCAGCAGAAACGTTCTCCGGCCGCTCAGTACCCGTCGGACGCGGAAGGTCGGGGCCCAACTCCCGGCGGAGCCGTTCCCGGGCGGCCGCCAGCCGCGAGGCCACGGTGCGTTCGGGGATGTCGAGGGACTGGGCGATCTCGCGGTTCGTGTAGCCGTGGTAATGGCGGAGCACGATCGCGGCCAGTTGCCTGGGGGGCAGCTTGCGGAGGGCCTTGATGAAGTCGCCCGAGAGCGCCCCGTCCGCCTGGGGATCGGCCTCGTGGGGGCGCCCGAGACGGCGGACCAGCTCACCCACCTCGCGGAGCTTCGCCCAGCGCCGGTAGGAGAGTGCCTGGTTGACCGCGATCCGGTGCAGCCAGGCCTCGGCCGGTGCCGACGGCTGCCACCGGGCCCAGTTCCGAAAGGCCTTGAGGTAGGCCTCCTGGAGGCAGTCCTCGGCCGCCGCACGGTCGCCCAGCATCAGCACCAGGGTGCCCAGCAGCCGGGGGTAGGTGGCCTGGTACAGCCGCTCGAAGTCAGCGGCCGACCCGGGCTGGTAACCCTCCTCCATCCACCCCTATGAACGCACATCGAGACGGCTTATTGGCTGCCCAGTTGTTGGCGGTGTGAAGGCGGCGAATTCGAGGAGGACCTGATTCGAGCTTGACAGTCGAACAAGTGTTCGACTAGGTTTCGATGCCAGAGCATGCCACTGCCGCCCTTCGACCCCGGCGCGCTGCCCGGCGAGGTGACCCTCGACCGGACCCTTCCCGGCGCGGCGGCCGAACTGGTCCCCATGCCGGCCGACATGCCCCAGGACCTGGTGCTCGCGCTCCGGGACCGCGGGATCGAGCAGCTCTACTCGCACCAGGCCGCCGCCCGCAGGGCAGCCCGCGCGGGTCGCCACCTGGTGGTCGTCACCCCGACCGCCAGCGGCAAGACGCTCTGCTATAACCTCCCGGTCCTGGAGCGGATCCTCGGGCGGCCGGAGAGCCGCGCGCTCTACCTCTTTCCCACCAAGGCGCTGGCCCAGGACCAGATGGTCGAGCTCGGCGAGATGGTCTCCCGGCTGCCGGTGCGGCTCCTCGTCCACACCTACGACGGCGACACCCCGGCCGGGCAGCGGACCGCCATCCGCGAGGCCGGCCACATCGTGCTCACCAACCCGGACATGCTCCACACCGGGATCCTTCCCCACCACACGCGCTGGCGAAAGCTCTTCAGCGGCCTCGAGTACGTCGTCATCGACGAGCTCCATACCTACCGCGGCCTCTTCGGCAGCCAGGTCGCCAACGTCATCCGCCGGCTGAAGCGGATCTGCCAGTTCTATGGCTCCTCGCCGCGCTTCCTCTGCGCCTCGGCCACCATCGCCAACCCCCGTCAGCTGGCGGAGCGGTTGCTCGAAGAGGCGGACGTCGAGCTGGTCGACCGCAACGGCGCGCCGCGCGGCGAGCGACGGATCGTCTTCTACAACCCGCCGCTTACCAATGCCGCCCTCGGAGTCCGGCGCTCCAGCCTGCTGGAGGGCTGCCGGATCGCCGCACCCTGGATCAGGCAGGGCGTGCAGACGATCGCCTTCTGCCGCTCCCGGGTGAGCGTCGAGGTGATGCTCAGCTACCTGCAGCAGTCGCTGGCACCGGCACTCGACGCCAGGCGAAAGGTCCGCGGCTACCGGGGCGGCTATCTTCCGCTGCGGCGGCGGGAGATCGAGGCCGGACTCCGCAGCGGCGAGGTGGTCGGTGTCGTCTCCACCAACGCGCTCGAGCTGGGCATCGACATCGGGAGCCTCCAGGCGGCGATCTTGGTCGGCTATCCGGGCACCATTGCCAGCACCTGGCAGCAGTTCGGGCGGGCCGGGCGGCGGACGGGCGGCATCGCCGTCTTCGTCGCCTCCTCCAATCCGCTCGACCAGTTCATCGTCCGCCACCCCGACTACTTTCTCGGCTCCAGCCCCGAGGAGGGGCTGATCGACGCCGACAACCTGCTGGTCCAGGCCGGCCACCTGCAGGCCGCGCTCTTCGAGCTCCCTTTCGCGGACCGGGAGAGATTCGGCGACTCCGACGTCGGACCCCTGCTCGACCTCTTTCAAGAGGACGGGGTGGCGAGCCGCTCCGGCGGCCGCTGGTACTGGAACCGGGAGTCGTTCCCCGCCGAGGGCGTCTCCCTCCGGCGGATGGCGGCCGACAACGTGGTCATCATCGACTCCTCCAACCCGCGCCCCGAAGTGATCGGCGAGATGGACCAGTTCTCGGCGCCGACCCTGCTCCACGAGGAGGCGATCTACCTCCAAGAGGGCGCCCAGTACCACGTCGACCGGCTCGACTGGGAGGAGAAGAAGGCTTACGTCCGTCCGGTCCAGGTGGATTACTACACGACAGCGCTGAACTCGCTCTCGATCCGCGTCCTCGAGGCCTTCGCCGGCCCTGACGGCGGGTCGGTCGAGCGTGCTCACGGGGAGGTGAAGCTCACCTCCCTGGCGACGATGTTCAAGAAGATCCGCTTCCAGACCCACGAGAACATCGGCTCCGGCCCGATCCGGCTGCCGGAGCAGACGCTCCACACCACCGCCTACTGGACGAGCCTCGCCGAGGATGCCTGGGCCGGGCTCGACCGCGACGAGATGGAGGCGGGGCTGCAGGGGATGGCCCACGCGCTCCGCCACGTCGCCTCGCTGCGCCTGATGTGCGATCCCCGCGACCTGGGCGCGGTGCCCGAGGTCCGCTCCCCCTACACGGGCCGGCCCACGGTGACCGTGTACGAGGTCTACCCAGGAGGCGTCGGCTACGCGGCGAGGCTGCACGAGCTCCACTGCGAGCTGCTGGAGGGCGCCGCCCAGCTGGTCGCCGAGTGTCCCTGTGCCGCCGGTTGCCCGTCCTGCGTCGGTCCGCTGCAAAACATCGAAGGAGCCAAGGACGCGTGTCTACGGATGCTCTCCGCAGTCGCCTTGCCAGCCTAGCCGGGGGAGGACCACCCACAGAACGGGAACGGGGCGGGTGGGTGGAACCGCCGCGCCGGCGTCCCCCGCGCGGCTTCGAGCCGGTCGAGAACGACTACGGCGTCGCCTGGCGCTGGGCGGAGGTGCTGCCGGTCGGGCGCCTCGACCGGGCCGAGGCCCGCTCCGAGCTGGGAGGTCTGGAGGTGGACGACTTCTGCTTCCTCGACACCGAGACGACCGGCCTGGCCGGTGGCACCGGCACCCAGGTCTTCACCGCCGCGGTGGCACGCCCGCACCCGAACGGCGTGGAGCTGGTGCAGCTGTTCTTGGCCGAGCCGAGTGACGAGCCGGCCTTCCTGGCCGCACTGGACGCCGAGCTGCAGCTCAGTCCGGGCCTGGCCACCTACAACGGGGGATCCTTCGACCTACCCCTGCTACGCACCCGCTGGCTGATGGCGCGGATGCCCGGCGAGCTGACCGAGGGAAGCCACCTGGACCTGCTCCACCTGAGCCGAAGCCTCCTGCGGCCGCGTCTGGACAGCTGCACCCTGCGCGCCGTGGAGGAGCGGCTACTTGGCTTCGAGCGGGAGGAGGACATCCCCGGCCACCTGATCCCCCAGGCGTACTTCGACTACCTGCGCACCGGCTGGAGCTCAGCCCTGGAGCCGACACTTGAGCACAACCGGCAGGACGTGCTGAGCCTCCAGCACCTGCTCCACCGCCTGCTCCACCGGCTCCGCGGCGCTGACTCGGCGATGCGCGCCTCTGACTGGCACGCGCTGGGCCGCCACCTGCTTCGCCGCGGCCGCCGCTCGGCCGCCTGGAGGGCGCTGCGGGCCGCGGCGGAGCTAGGCGACCTCGACGCCGCCTTCCTGATCGCCCGCCGGAAGGCGGTGGTACTGGAGTGGCGGCTGAAGCAGCCGCTGGCGGCGGTCCGGGTGGTCGAGGCGGCGATAGCCAGGATCGGGCCAGAGCCTGACCTCGAAAAGCGCCGGCTACGGCTCCGCCGTCGCCTCGACCGGGCGCATGACCCTGACCGGCGGCGTTCGCAGAATGGCCGCCAGCCGCTCCCCTTCCCCGACCAGGCCGTTGAGGCCCTCGAGGACGTGGGGGTCGTAGACCTTCCCGGAATCCTGGTTGAGCCGGTCGGCCGCCTCCAGCGGGCTCAGGCCTGCCCGGACCATCGCCTCGAAGGCCTCGGCGACGCCGAGGATGCGGGCCAGCAGCGGGATGTCGTCGCCTCGGAGCCCGTCCGGTGACCCGCTGCCGTCCCAGCACTCGTGGTGGTGGCGCAGGATCTCCGCCAGCTCGGGCAGGAAGCGGCCCCGGCGAACGACGTCCTCGTCCATCATCGGATGATCGGTCTCCCAATCGCGATGGCCCTTTTGGACGCCCGCCACGGCCCCCAGCACCCGGCCCGACTCGTGCATCAGAGCGGCGGAGCGGATCAGCTCGGCCTCGCCCTCCGGGCGCCCAAGCTTCTTGACCAGGGTCTCCGCGAAGGCCGCGATCCGGCTCGAGTGGCCCTCGCCGGCGGGGTCGTAGGCGTCCATGGAACGGGCGACGGCGACCACGATCTGCGGCCCCGCCTCGTTGATGGCGGCGAGGAGCGAGCGCGGGTCGTCGATGAACGCCCGGGAGAGCTGACCGGCGGCGGCGGAGCAGTCCCGGCCCGAGCGCTTGGCGAAGTAGAGGGCCTGGTCCGCCGCCATCACGAGCTCGTCCGGCCCGATCGCATCCCCCGGAGCGGAGCCGACCCCGATGCTGAAGGTGAGGTCGCGGGCGGGCGTGGCCGGGATCTTCGCGCGGCGGACGGCGGCGATCATGCGCTCGGCGGCCGAGCGAGCCTGGTCCTGGTCGGTGTCGGGGAGGATGACGGCGATCTCGTCGCCGCCATAGCGGGCGACCAGGTCATGGTCGCGCGTGGTCTTGCGGACCAGGTCCCCGGCGGCCTTGAGGATCTCGTCGCCGTGCCGGTGGCCCATGGTGTCGTTCACTGACTTGAAGTGGTCGACGTCGATCAGCATCACGCTGAAGGGGGTTCCCCGGCGCCGGAAGCGGGAGAACTCGAGGTCCAGGCGGTGCCGGAACTCCCGGTGGTTGAGCAGGCCGGTGAGCCCGTCGGTGATGGCCTCCCGCGTCTTGCGCTCGTAGCGGAGCGAGTTGGCGAGGGCGCCCGACGCGCTGCCGGCGAGCGCGTTGACGAGGAAGAACTGCTGGTCGGTGAAGGCCTGCGACTTGTTGTAGTGGCTCAACCGGAGCACCGCCGCGACCCGATTCTGGACGGAGATCGGCACCACGATCACCGAGAACGGCGGCTGCATCCCGAGCAGCCGAGCGTCCGGGTGACGCTCGTCCTTGATGTGGATGGCATCGCCGCTGGTGAGCACCTTCTCGATCAGCGCGTCGCCCTTGGCCATCGCCGCCTTGTCGCTGCGCCCGCCGCGCCCGTGGTAGGCGGCCAGTTGGAGCCGGCCTCCGTTGTTGAGGACCAGGGCGCCGGTCTCGGCGGACGTGATCCTGACCGCCTGCTGCAGCACGACCTCAAAGAGGTCGTTGACGTCGAGGCTGTAGGCCAGGGCGGAGCTCATCTGCTGGAGCGCCTCCGCCTGGGCGGCGCGCGAGATCGCGAGCCGGCGCTCGCGGATCAGCTCGTCGCCGATCAGCCCGGTGACCAGCGCGACGACCAGGAAGAGGAAGACGTTACCGAGGGACTCGAGGCCCAGCTGGGGGTGGCTGGTCACGTCCTGGAGGGTGGGCGCGGTGCCGCCCACGAACAGATAGATGAAGGAGACGACCAGCGCGCAGACGAGGCTGAAGGCGAGTCCGAAGCGGACGGCGCTGGCGATGATGGCGAGGAATAGAGCCAGGATGTAGGGGCTGGTGAGCCCGTTCGAGAAGTAGATCAGCGCGGCTCCCGCGAGGATGTCCACGACCATCGTGGCCAGCCCGAATTGGGGCCCCGGCTTATAGCCGCGGCTCAGCAGGATGGTCACCAATAGGTTGCCGAGCGCCCACACCCCCAGGACGCCGTCCACGACCAGCTGGACGCCGGCGAAGCGGATGCCGCCGAAGTTGTTGAGGACCAGGAGGACGAACAAGAAGATCCAGCGGAAGATCTCCGCGACGCGCTCCGCGACCGCCCGCCGGTCCGCGTCGAGGAACTCCTCGACCGCAGTGACGTGGGTCTGCTTCCCGAGCAGCGCCGAGATCGCCCCCATCCCAAAGCGGCTCACGGGTGGCAGCACTTTAGCATCGGGGCGCGGGCGCGGCGACCGGCTCTCCGTGAATACGCGTTGCAATACGCAAAGCGCAAATGGCACGCCGCAAGTTCGTCCCTATAATCCCGTTGGCTTTCAAGATGGCTGGGAGGGACCCCCTGACGATACGGCGCGCGGCCGATCGAAAATTCAGCCGCGGGCAGGCCGCGACCGAGTTCGCGATCAGCTCGATCATGCTGCTCCTCCTGGTCTCCGGCATCGTCGACCTCGGGCGCGCCTACTTCTACAACGTGTCGATGCACGGCGCAGCGCGCGAGGGCGCCCGGCACGCCGCCTGGTTCGACCCCGGCACCGACTCCAATCCCTACATGGACGACGTCGACGTGCTCTGTTCTGTCAACCAGAACCTGGCCGGCTCCGGTTTCCTGGCGACATTCCCTGACGGGACCCATCCGCCCTGTCCGGTCTCGACCCAGACCTCCGCCCAGAACTATCCCGGCAACCACACCAGCTGCCCCAACACCGGCAACGCCTTCAACAACCCGCCGGTGCCCACCAGCTTCAATCCCCCGGCCAACAACACGCCATTTCTCTACGCCTGCTACGCGACCCAGTCCGGCGGCTACGTCGGCGGCATGCCGGCGCCACCCGGTAACAACGCCTACTCGCAGGGTGACGTCGAGGTCATCCTCCTGATGTCGCTGGGCATCGTCACCCCCCTTGCCCAGTCGATCTTCCCCAGCGGGATCGGCATGGTCAGCTACGCGCACATCGCCGTCCAGGGGTCACCTCCGTAAATGCGGCGCCTGCTGACGCCGTCCTGGTTTCGCAGTGAGCGCTCTCAGTCGCTGACCGAGTTCTCGCTGATCGCGCCGATCCTGCTCCTGGTTCTCTTCGGGATCCTCGACTTCGGACGCGGGGTCTACTACCTGGTGACCATCGACCAGGCGGTCAATGAGGGGGCTCGAGTCGCCATTCGCGCCCCGACTCCGCCCAACCCCGACTTCTTCGCGCCCAACAACGCCCAGGTCGTATCGGCGGTGAAGGCCGAGGCGCCGGCGCTGGTGATCAACCAGCCAGCCTGCATCAACGGGCCGATCAACACTTCGAGCAACCCGAGCCTCCCGGCCAACACCGGCTGGATCTACGTCACCGCGCCGGGCGGAGTCGCCCCCTCGGGCACGCCCGCCAGCCCGGCCAACGCCCCCGGTGGCGAGGTCGCCGTGGCGGCCTCGGGCTCCTGCTACCAGGTGGTCCCGGCCGGGATCACCCCGGGCCAGGTCAACGTCCCGCTGCAGGTGACGATCAAATTCAACTTCGTACCCGTTACCCCTCTCATCGGACAGTTTCTGGCCTCCGGACACCCATGGATCTTGACTGGATATGCGGTTTATCGAACTGAGTACTGACGACACTCGGGGGCACCCCCGGCTGCGCGGGCGCCGGAGCCAGAAGGGCCAGGCGATCGTGCTCATCGGGCTGATGCTGCTGGTCCTCTTGGGCATGGTCGGCCTCGCCGTCGACGGCGGCCGGGCCTACGTGGACCGCCGGGAGGTCCAGGACGCCGTCGACGCCGGGTCCCTCGCCGCGGGGGACAACTTCCTCAACAGCAACTCCCAGTCCGCCGCGGAGAGCGCGGCGTCGAGGGAATACGCCGCCAACGAGAGGATCACGGGCAGCGAGACCGACACCAACTGGGGAACAGACCACGCCACCGCCAGCTGGAGTGGCTACCCGGGGACCTTCTCGATCGTCGTGGCGCACAACGCCTTCAACGGCACCGACTTCACGCTCACGGCGACGCACCGGCTGACCCTCGCCTTCATGCAGGCGCTCGGCATCCCGCCGCTGATCCAGGTCGCGGCGTCCGCCCGCTCGGTGGTCATGAGCCAGTCCCAGACGCCGGCGCTCCTGACACTCGGCCAGAACGGCTGCCCAGGCGGCCCCAACGGCAACTCGCTGGTGCTCCAGGGGAGCGCCAACGTCGCCATCATCGGCGCGCTCTACGCGGACGGATCGATCCAGGCCTCGTCCAACGCCACCTCCGTGACCGTCGCCGGCAACGCCTTCGACAACTGCGGCGGGGTTCCGGGCACGATCCAGATCGACTGCTACAACCCCAACACCAACCCCCCCTCTGACACCGGCATCCCCGTTTCCTCAGGCTGCCCCGCAGGGGACTACGCCGGCGCCGCCTACACGGGGGTTCCTCCCCTCCCCGACCCTGGCTACGCCGGCCCTTCGCTGGCCGGGCTCACCGTGCAGCCGAACCCGGGCACGAACGTGGTCCTCCAATCGGGTATCTACCCCAGTGATCCGAAGTTCCCTGCCAAAACCTCGTGCTATTTCCTCCGCCAGGGCGTCTACGAGTGGCAGGGCGGCTTCACGGCCAACGGCGGCGTCTTCAGCAACGAACTTCGTCCGCCCGACGAGGCGGCGCCAGGCAGCCTGACCACGCGTGCCAACCCCAATTTCTGGTACGGCACCGGCACCAACGTCGTCCAGTGCGACGGCTCCTTCTCGGTGGCCGCGGTCGACTCGCACAACAACAAGACCAAGCCACTCCAGCCCGGAGGGACCTGGGGGGTCTTCGTGACCTCGGTCCGCCAGCCGGTCGTCAACGGCACCCAGTACTACCGGGAGAGCGCTCCCTCGATGTGCAGGACGGTGACCCTCGATGGATCTTCCAAGGGCATCCAGGTTGCCGTCAGCAACGTGCCGGGAGCCACCTCATATAACGTCTATGGAAGCCCCAGCGGCTGCGGCGGCCCCTTCGGCTATCTCGGCAGCGTCCTCAACCCCGTCACCGAGTCCAACAGCAGCACCTCGACCTGCCCCGCCCTGCCGACCCTGCCGGTTACTTCATCTGTCACCGCCCCGACACCGGCCGCGAGCGGCATCCAGAACAGCTGCTCTTTGGGCTACGTGGTGTCCGACTACTTCGATGCTGGGACAGTGACCCTGAGCCCGTTCGCGGTCAGCCCCTCCTACTGCACGCTCAGCCCCTCGGGCCCGACGCCCGGCTGCCAGTACCCGTATGGATCCCCAACCGCCCCGGGCGCCAATGACGGCGGCCTTCAGGCTGGGACTTACCCGTCGAGCCCGCAGGACTCGCCCCTCAAGGACGTCATCAGCAACGGCGGCGGTGACCGGGCCAACGAGCACGAGTGCCGGCTCCAGACCTCGACCAGCACCGCCGCGCCCTGCGCGGGCGCCACCGTCACCCCCGGCGCGGTGCAGTTCTACTTCCCGCCCAACGCCTGCCTCGCCATCCAGGGCAGCACCAACAGCAACTTCGGCGACCTGTTCATCTTCGGAGGGCTGCAGTACTACGGGATCGTCCTCTACGCGCCCTCCGGCAACACCTGCGCGCTGATGAAGCTCGCCGGAGGATCCCAGACGACCCTCATCGGGACCATCTACACACCGACCGCCAACTTCAACATCCAGGGTGGTTCGCACACGGCGGTCGAGGGCCAGGTCATCGTCGGGACCGCGTCCATCGACGGCACCTCCGGCACAGCCATCACCTACGACCCCGGACTGGCACCTCCAGCACCTGGCGCGAAGCTGATCTACTAGACCCGGCCCCGCTAGGCTTCAGCCTGAGTGAAGGTCCTCGTCACCGGCGGAGCCGGGTTCATCGGCTCGCACCTCGTCGACGCCCTGGTCGCCCGTGGCGACGAGGTGCTGGTTTTGGACGACCTCTCCACCGGCAGCAGGGCCAATCTGAACCCCGCGGCGCGCTTCCACGAGCTCGACGTCCGGCAGGTCGCCGCTGCGGACCTGATCCGGGCCGAGAAGCCCGACGCGATCTCCCACCACGCCGCTCAGATGAGCGTCAGCCGCTCGGTCCGCGAACCGGTCTTCGACGCCGAGGTCAACGTGCTGGGCTCGCTCAACGTCGCCATGGCGGCTGCCGACGCCGGCAGCAGGTTGGTCTTCGCCTCGACCGGTGGCGCCCTCTACGGCGACGCCGAGGTCATCCCGACGGCGGAGTCCGCGCCGGCGTGGCCGGTCTCCCCCTACGGCATCGCCAAGCTCTCCTTCGAGCACTACCTCTTCGGCTTCCGGGCCCAGTTCGGGCTCAGCTACCTCGCGCTCCGCTACGCCAACGTCTACGGGCCTCGCCAGAACCCGCACGGGGAGGCCGGAGTGGTGGCGATCTTCTGCGAGGGGATGCTGGGGAAGCGCAGCTACCTGATCAACGGCACCGGCACCGACACCCGCGACTACGTCTACGTCCACGACGTGGTGGCCGCCAACCTTTTGGCGATCGACTCCGAGGCCTGCGACCACCTCAACGTCGGCACCGGCCGCCAGTCCGACACCAACACCATCCACCGCTTGGTCGCCGAAAGGTTGGGCAGGCCGCCCGACGCCGAGCACGGCCCCGCCCGGCCGGGTGACCTGCGGGCTTCAGCCCTCGACTCGTCGAAGATCCACCGACTGCTGGGCTGGAGTCCCAAGGTCTCGCTCGAGGACGGTATTGCCTCGACCGTCGACTGGTTCGTGGCTCAGGACCGAAGCCAGGACGGCACCGAGCGGTAGTTGCCCAGCGCCAGCGACGCGGGCTTGGAGAAGATCAGCTCGGCGTTGACGATCACGCCCAGGTAGTAGAGCCAGCGAAATCCGGGGTCGCTCACCTCGAACGCCACCACGAGCGCGAGGTTCAAGGCCAGCAGGAGCCCGACGGCGGCAGCCTTGCGGGTGGCCAGGCCGAGCACCAAGCAGAGGCCGACCAGCGTCTCGGCGATTCCCTGAACCACGGCCGCCAGGTACCAGTTGGGCGCTACCACGATCGCTAAGAACTCGTGCAGGCCCGGGATTGGGTTGACGGCTGCGGCACCCTGGATGATGCCCTTCATCCAACCCACCCCACCCCATTTCTGGCTGGCCCAGTAGAGCCAGAAGACGCCGACCACGACCCGGTAGAGCGAGCGCCAGAGCTCAGGCAGGCGCACGGCGTGAGACCCCGATGGCGGCCAGCAGGAGAACGACCAGCGGCACCCCGTAGTCGAACTCGGCCCAGAGCAGGAAGGGCGCGCTCCGGCCGGCGGCGTCGAGCAGCACGTCGAGCGGCTCGATGACGGCGTAGAAGCCGAGAATGGCCAGGTTGGCGAGCAGCATCGCGCTGGCCAACCGGCCGCGGACCACCCAGGCCAGAGCCCCCAGCAGCAGCAGCGCCAGGGCGGGACCGGCGAAGTCGAAGACCAGGTGGGAAGACAGGTCGAGCGGAGCGCTGGGCTGAGTGTGGAAGGAGTCGACGGTCAGTGGCAGGAAGCTGAAGCGGTAGCCCTGCACGATCAGCACCCCTGACCGCCCCATCGCATAGAGGGCGACCAGGTGCATCACCTCGTGAGTGGCGAGCGCGATGAGGTAGACGGCGACGCCGACGAGCCAGGCGCCCGCCGCCCGGCCGGCCCGGCTCAGCGCATGGCCCGCAGGACGGGATCCGTCGCCAGCTCGAAGGCGGCCGCCACCGGCCGCAGCCGGAGCCGCCGCAGCCGGTGCTGGACCGCTCCCTTGAGGATCGCAAAGCGCAGCTTGCGCTCGCTGAAATCGGAGTTGAACAGCAGGCGGTTGTGACGTATGTGGTGCCATTCGCCCTCCTGGCGACGCTCTTTGACGCGGCCGTAGAACCTGGTGCCGGGCAACGGGTAGGCGATCGTGTAGCTGACGTAGTCGAGAGGAAGGTGAGACGAGAACCTGATCGTCCTCGCCAGCGAGTCCTGGGTCTCGCCGAGGTAACCGACCATGAAGAAGCCGGCCGCCTTGATGCCGGCTCTGACACAGGCTTCGACCGCGGCCCGCGACTGCTCCGGCGTGATGCCCTTCTGCATCTGCTTCAGGACGCCCTCGTCGCCGGACTCGATGCCGAAGAAGATCCGCTTACAGCCGGCGCGCTTCATCTGCGCGAAGAGTTCGTGGTCGACGTGCGTCACGCGTGAGAGGCACTCCCAGGTCAGCGGGATTCGGGCGGCCTCGATGTCGCGGCAGAGCTCCATCGTGCGCTGGTAGTTGAGCGTGAAGAGGTCGTCGGACATCCAGACGTGGTCGTAGCCGAGAGCCGCGATCTCGCGCATCTCGGCGATGACCGACTCCGAGGAGCGCGACCGGAACAGGTCGCCGAAGACCGGCTTATGGCAGAAGTCGCAGCGGAAGGGGCAGCCGCGACTGGCCATCAGCGGCGTGGTGGCCTCCTTCCAGTGCCGCCTCCAGTAACGGATGTACTCGGCGTTGGGGAGATCGGCGCGGTGGGGCGGTGAGAGCACGCTCAGGTCCCTGCTCCGCGCCCGGCCCTCGGTCTTGACCACCGCGCCGGCAGACGACTTGAAGACCAGGCCCTTGATCTCCTCCCAGCGGCGGTCCTCGAGGTGACGCATGATCTCGACGATCGTCTCCTCGCCCTCGCCGACGGCGACCAGATCGAAGGCGTCCAGGAAGGGCTCCTGCTCGCCGCTCGGGTAGGGCCCACCCACGACCAGCAGGCCCTTGCCGCGAAGGTCAGCGGCGAGGCTGAACGCCTCGTCCTGCATGGTGATCATGCAGTAGATCCCGATCACCTTCGGGTGGAGGCGACTGACCTCGGCCAGGACCTCGGCGCGCTCGAGGAAGGTGTGGTCCAGCTGGCGAACCGAGTAGCCGGCGTTGCGGAGCGCGGAGGACAGGTAGGCGAGGCCCAGCGAGGGCATGATCCAGTGCCGCCCCTTGCGCGGTGCGCGCTGCGGGTAGATGAGGACGACGTCAACTTTCTCCATTTTGCTGCTCACCTCGCTCTGCCGACCGTGAGGTCGTATGACGTGGTCGTGAAACCGGGCCCGAAGACGATCTCGATCCCGCTGAAGTTGAGGTCAGGGCTGCGGACCTCGCGCGCTGCGTACATGCCCGCGGCGCCTTCAGGGCGGTCGACCGCCCATTCGAGGCCGGCGCTGCCCGAGCGGAAGCGTCCCCAGCCACCGGCGACGGGCGTCCAAGAGCCGACCTGGCTGCCGATCCGGGCCTGGCTGGCGTCGGCGAAGTCGTCGAAGGCGGCTGACAACTCGTTCAGGAGGACGACCTGCTGGAAGCCGGGGGCGAGATCGGCGGCGGCGACCTGGACGTCGATCCGGCCGGCCTCGACCCGGTAGGCGACGTCCACCCGGCCGCGGCTCGGGGCGGCCGTGAAGACGCGGTCCTGGTCGGTCCCCAGCCGGTCGAGCTGGAAGGACTTGAGCCAGGCGGGGTGCCCCGGGCTGGAGATGTCCACGGTCACAGCGCTGCCGCTGAAATAGTCACCGTCGGGGTACCGCACCAGCGGGACGCCAAAGCCCATGCCCTCGCCCGCCAGCGTGCCAGCGCCCGTCTCCAGGAAGACGCCCTTTTGGAGACCGGCAGTCTTTCCCTGCGCGGGCTGGTCGGTCGGGCTGAGGTCGGCGAGGGCCGACCCGGTGACCCAGGCGCAGAATCGCTCCGGCGGCAGCGAGTAGACGTGGGCGAGCTTGCCCCCGGCGACGTTGTAGGCCGCCTGGTCGCCGAGGAGCTGAAAGGGCGGGGGCGGCTGTAAGCCGGTGGCCAGGCCGGGGAAGACCGAGCTGAGCCGGTAGTAGCTGATGTCCTCGCTGACGACCGTCGAGACCATCCGGTCGCGCAGCCAGCCGGTCGCCAGCACCGGGTC
>Ga0307373_10003991_pt1 | contig 25099 bp, 18 predicted proteins | sample OX2MG_FD_202534 | JGI IMG/M metagenome (GOLD analysis project Ga0307373, IMG submission 202534) | Soil microbial communities from Risofladan, Vaasa, Finland - OX-2 | ecosystem: Environmental > Terrestrial > Soil > Coastal area > Acid sulfate soil | place: Finland: Risofladan, Vaasa | collected...
CGCGGATATCGCCGATCAGCTCATGCATCAGCTCCTGCTGGCGCGCCATCAGGATGGTGAATTCGTTTTGCAGCTCGGACTGCACACCGCTCAGCCGATCCTTTTCCGCCTCGGGCATCGCCGCCATCTCACGCTGCAATTCTTCGGGCGATTCGGGCGGCTTGCCCTTGATCAGGGGGAGAAAAATCACCCCGCCGCCCTGCGCGCTCTGCAGGGCGAAGCCGCGCTCGCGGGCCCGCGCCTCGAAAGTGCCAAACAGCTCCTGCGCGCGCTTGTTGTACTTGTCGCGCAGCGCCGTGCGCTCCTGCTCGAAGTCTTCGCGGCGAAACGCCTTGGGCAATTGATCGACCACGAAGTCGACCAACTCGCGCATCCCGGAGCGCAGCGCGCCGCCCTGCCCCGCGCCCAGATAGATCGCGATCGGCGCCTCGGGACTGCGGAAATTATTGACGTAAACCCAGTCGCCCGGAGTGGGCATCAGCGCCGCGCGCTCCGCCACCAGGCGCAGGATCGAATCGCGCTCCTCGCGCGTGCGCAGGCCGGACACGAAGACGTTGTAGCCGGGCGCGGCGATATTGATCGCCAGGCGTATCGCGTCGAGCGCGCGGGCCTGGCCGAGCAGGCGGCCGTCGGCCGCCTCGCGCGCCATGCGCACCAGTTCGTCGGGTCCGAGCGGCGAGGCGGCGCGCAATTCGGCGGCCTTGAGCTCGACCGGGGCCGGCGCGGGCTTGAGCGCATCCGCGGGCTGCGCGTTTACGGGGGCCACGCCGGCGCGGCCGGCGGCGTCGGCGGGATGATCATGATCGGATTTTTGCGGCATCGTGACTCGATTCGAGAGGTGACTTAAGCGAGGGTTGACTCGGTGCGCGGCGCGACATTTCGCGCGAGGGTCGGCGGAGCGGCCTATTCGACCGCGACGCGGCGGCCGGGTTTCTTCGGCAGCACGATCAGCAACGCGCCGTCGCGCCAGCGCGCGCTGACACCGTCGCATTCGATCGGATGGGCGAAGTCGAAGCTGCGTTCGGCGAAGCCGGTCGGACCGGGGATGCGCACGATCAGGCGCCGCTCGCTGACTTCGATTTCGACCGCGTTGGGATCATGGCCAACCACCGCCAGTTGCACCGCGTAGTCGGTCCCGCGGTCGATGACCGACGCGCCGTGGCCGGCGCGCGTGCGCGGCTCGCGCCAGCGCGCGATCAGCAAATCGTCGAAAAGTTCGTCGACCGCGCGGGTGAAGTCCGCGAACGGGTCGGGCGCTCCGGAAGTTGGGCGTCGTGAAGCCACGGATGGAGTCTAGTCCAGAGCGGGGGCCGCGGTCGAGGATCGCGGCCCGGGGGGGGGGCGAGCCTCCGCACTTGCCCGAAAGATGCGCCGGGCGTATGTTTCGCAGCGTGCCGACATTCACCAAGATCCTCGCCGCCACGGATTTCTCCGACGACTCGAATCACGCCCTGGCCTATGCCGAAGAGCTGGCGCGCCGCTTCAGCGCCGAAATCGTCGTGATGCACGTCGATCAGCCGCTGGCGCCGGTGATGGTTAGCGAACTCAGCCCGGGACTCGACGTGAGCGCGATGAACCGCATCGCCGAGGAGCAGCGCCTGCTGGCCCAGCGCGAGCTCGACCAGTTGACCGCGCGGATGCGCGACGGCGGGCTCAAGTCGCGCGGGATGCTCAAGGTGGGCGCCCCATTTCTGGAGATCGTCAACGCGGCGCATAACGACGGCGTCGATCTGATCGTGCTCGGCACGCATGGGCGCAGCGGTCTCGCGCACGTTTTGCTGGGCAGCGTGGCCGAGCGCGTGGTGCGCAAGGCCCATTGCCCGGTGCTCACGATTCGCCATCCGGCGCGCAAGTTCAAGCATCCGCTGGATCGGCCGGAAAAGGCCGACAAGTCCGACAAGTAGCGCGAATCGGGAAGTAGCGCGAATCAGATCGATCGCACGCTGGGAAAACTCCGCACAAGCCCGGTCGTCATTCTGAACGGAGTCTGCAACGTGAAAAATCCCGGGATTTTTCGCTGATCTCAAAATGACATTGTAGGCATTGCGCGGGGCATTCCGGGTTAACCAGCAGATAGAGCTACGGCGCCGTCGATTCGCGAACGGCGCCGTTTTTTATTCGATTGGGTGGACGATCGCGCGGAGTTCGCCGCGCCGCCAGCGCGCTTACTTGCCGGTGAAGCGCGGCGCGCGCTTTTCGGTAAACGCCTTGATCCCTTCCTTGAAATCCTGCGAGCGGGTCATCCGAATCGCGGTCTGGTCTTCGTCGATGCAGGCGGTGGTAAAATCGGTGAACAGATGCTCATAGACCATCCGCTTGGCCTCGCCGGCGCCGAGCGGCGAGCATTGCGAGGCGATTTCGATCGCCAGCGCGCGCGCCGCCGGAAGCAGGTCGTCGTGCCCGACGACCTTGCTGACCAGCCCGATGCGATAAGCTTCGGCACCGTCGACCAGCTTGCCGGTCACCGCCAGCTCGACGGCGTTGGCCAGCCCGACGATGCGCGGCAGCAGCCAGCTCGCGCCGAGCTCGAGCGCGAGCCCGCGGCGCGGAAAGATGGTGCCCATGCGGGCGCGGTCGGAGGCGATGCGGATGTCGTAGTGGAGCGCGTTGGCGAAGCCCATGCCGACGCAGGCACCGTTGATCGCGCCGATAATCGGCGTCTTCATCGCGAGCAGCCAGGCGAACCGGCCGCGGAAATTCGGATGCAGATCGTCGCCCGCGCGCGCGTGATCGAGTTCGTCGCCAAGGCCCGCGTCGGAGGCGATTTTGGTCAGCGCGCCCATGTCGAGTCCGGCGCAAAACGCCTTGCCCGCACCGGTCACGATGATCGCGCCGATCGCGGGATCGCGCTCGGCGTCGTCCATCGCGGCGCGCATCTCGTGCTCGAGCTGGCCGCGCCAGGCATTCATGCGCTCGGGGCGGTTGAGCGTAACGGTCGCCACGCGATCGGATTTTTCATAGATGATATCGGTGAAGTTCATCTTGCTGCCTCCTGCGCCGAGCCGCGGCGCCGCAATCGTCCGGGCGCTGCCGCCAATCTAACATCGCGGGCGGTGCGGCGGAAACCCGGCTTTTCTTGGCGCGCCACGGCTGTTAGTAACAGCCCCATGTCCGTAGATCCGACGCTTCGCCTCAATCCGCGCCGGCGCCGCCATCCCGCGCGCCATGCCGCCGTTTTCCTCTGGTTCGCAATTATCGCGATAAGCCCGCCGCGCGCGCGTGCGGCCAGCGCCCCGCGCGAAATGGTCGTCGCCGAGAGCGAGCCGGCCGCGCAGGCCGGACTCGCGATGCTCAAGCAGGGCGGCAACGCCATCGACGCGGCGGCCGCCGTTTCGCTCGCCCTCGGCGTGACCAACGCCGGATCGTGCGGCATCGGCGGCGGCGGCTTCATGCTGATCTACTGGGCCAAGACTCATCAGCTCTATGCGCTCGACTACCGCGAGACGGCGCCCGCGGCGGCGCGCGCCGACATGTATATGCGCAACGGAAAGCCGGACGAAGATCTCGCCCGCACGGGCGCGCTGGCGATCGCGGTGCCGGGCGAGGTAGCCGGGCTCGACGCGGCGCTCAAGCGCTTCGGCACGATGAAGTTCGCGCAGGCGGCGGCGCCGGCAATCAAGCTCGCGCGCGACGGCTTTGCGCTCAATCCGCATCTGGCCAAGGAAATTGCGTTCGTCGCACCGATGATCCAGGCAGACCCGGCCTTTCGCTCGGTCTACTTCACCACCGACGGCCATCCTGAACCTGCCGGCGCAACAATTTACAATCGCAATCTCGCCGCGACGCTGACCGCGCTCGGCGACCATCCGGCGGCGAATTTCTATCACGGCGCGATCGCCACGCAGATCGCCGGCTTCGTCAAGGCGCACGGCGGTATCCTGACCGCAGCCGACCTGGCCGGCTACCGTCCGATTTGGCGCGACCCGATCCATCTGCCGTATGCCGGCTACGAGGTCTACACGATGCCGCCGCCGTCGTCGGGCGGCGTGGTCCTGGAGATTCTCGGCATGATGGCGACCGGCCAGGTGGCGGGCTTGGGCGCCGACTCGCCGCCCTACCTGGTGCGGTTGATCGAGATGATGCGCGAGGGCTTTGTCGATCGCGCGCAGTACGCCGACCCGGCCTTCGTCAACGTGCCAATCGCCGAGTTGCTGTCGCCCGCGCATATCGCGCAGGCCCGCGACCGTGCGACGCATCACATGACCGCACCGCCGGCCGCCGCCGCGCACGATCATGGCACGTCGAATTTCGCCGTCGCCGATCGCTACGGCAACGTGGTCGACGTCACCACCACGGTCAATACGATCTTCGGCGCCAAGCTGGCCGTGCCCGCGCTCGGCCTAGTGCTCAACGACGAGATGGACGATTTCGGCGTCGCGCCGGGCGTGCCCAACGCGTTCAAGCTGGCCGGCGAAAAAAACAATGAAGTCGCGCCCGGCAAGCGGCCGCTGTCGAGCATGTCGCCGCTGATCGCGCTCAAGCATGGAAGGCCCGCGCTGGTCGCCGGCGGCGCCGGCGGACCGACCATTATCAGCGGCGTTACCCAGATCGCGCTCGACGTAATGGCGTTCCATCTCGGCCCCGCCGCCGCGCTGAACCTGCCACGCATTCATGATCAGGCCGATCCGGATATGGTCTTCGTCGAGGCGAGCATGCCGCCGCAAACGGTCGATCAATTGCGCGCGATGGGCTACCGGATCAAGCTGGTGCCGGAGCTCGGCGCGGTCAACGCGATCACGATCGAGCCGGGTGAGTTGAGCGGCGCGTTCGATCTGCGCAAGGGCGGCGGCGCGGTCGGCGATTGATGGCCGGCGCCAGCCGATCGCCGGCCCAGGCCGCGGCCCCGCGCACGGCGCACGACCGTCGCCGAATCGCGATCGCCTTCGCGGGCGTCGGCGGACTCGCCACGCTGCTCGTCTTTTTTCATCTGGGGACATACGGCCTGTGGGAACCCGACGAGGGCCGCTACGCCGAAATCGCCCGCGAGATGCTCGCGACGCACAACTTTATCGTGCCGCATCTCAACTACGTTCCCTATATCGAAAAGCCTCCGCTGCTGTACTGGATGACCGCGCTCGCGATGAGTCTCGGCGGCGTCAACGAGCTGGCCGCGCGGATGGTCGGCGCGATCGCCGCGATCGCCGGCGTCGCGATGACCTTGGGCTTTGCGCTCGCGAACTTCGATCGGCGGCGCGCGACGCTCGCCGGCGTGGTCCTCGCGACCAGCGCGCTCTACGCCGTGATGGCGCAGGTGCTGACCACCGACATGCTGCTGACCGCGACCATCGCGGCGGCGCTCTACGCCTTCTTCATGCATTGGCGCGACGGCGGGCGATGGTGCTGGCTGTTTTACCTCGCGATGGGCTTGGCGATGCTGACCAAGGGGCCGATCGGCGCGGCGCTGCCGATGGTCATCGGCGCGATCTTCCTGTGGCGCGAGCGCGATCTCGCCGGGGTCATCCGCCGCTTCAGGATGATCCCCGGAGGCGTGCTGACGGCGGCGATCGCGGCGCCGTGGTTCGTCGTGATCACGCTCCGCGAGCCCGGCTTCTTCGACTTCTACTTTATCGGGGAACATCTGCGGCGCTTCTTCGAGCCGAGCTACAGTCACGACCAGCCGATCTACTATTTCGTACCGATCATGCTGGCCGGACTGATGCCGTGGACGCTCGCCCTGCCGTTCGTGCCGTGGCGGCGGCTCGCGCCGAATCCGGCGCGGCGCTTTTGCGTGATCGCGGGCGCGACGATCTTCGTGGTCTTCTCACTTGCCAGCGCGAAACTCGCGCCCTACGTCCTGCCAGCCTTTCCGCCACTCGCGATCGTGATTGCCGATGGGGTGCTTGCCGCCGCCGATGACACTGATCTAGCGCGCGGGCGGCGCCGGCTGATCGCGATCGGCCCGCTACTCGCACTGGCCGGCGCGATCGCGATCGCGGTCGGCATATTCGCCGCACGCTTGCGCGCGCCGTATCCGCTGATGGTGCGGCCGGCGATCTACGCCGCGGGCGCGATCCTGATTGCGGGCGGAATCGGCTGCGCGATCGCCTTCGCACGGCGCCGCAACGAAATCGGACTCGCGATCTTTGCCGCCGCGGCCGCCGCCACGCTCATCGCCATCAGCTACGGGCGCATCCTGGCCGAGCCGCTGCGCTCGTACGCGCAACTCGCCCGCGCGATCGAGCAAGCCGCGCCCGACGCACGCCTGGTATGCTTTCCGCGCTACGTGCAGTCGTTGCCGTTTTATACGCGCCGGCGCGTGATCCTGGTCGGCGATCGCACCGAACTCGCCTTCGGCGCCGATCACGTGGCCGACGCCGGCCAGTATTTCTTCTACCGCCGCGACGCACTCATCCGGCTGTGGAACGATCCGCGTCCGACGGTCTTCGTCGTCGATCGCTTCGTGCTGCATCAGCTCGCGCCGATCCTCGGACCCTGGCGGGTGATCGCGTCCGATCGCAAGAAGCTCGCGATCATGCGCGCGGGTGCCGCGCCGGCGCCACCTCGAGACCTCAACGCAGTCGCGAAGCCGGTCGCGCACGATGCGGATAACCGCTTCGATACGACCGGAGGATCGGCGCCGCCGGCGCGGTAATCCAGTTCCGGTAATCCGATGAACGACGCGGACCTTTCCTCCAACGCCGCCCCGATCGCCGCGGCGCGCCAGCGGTCTTACCAGACGTTCGCGCTGCGCGCGGGACTCGGCGCCGCCGTGATCGGCGTGATGCTCTGGCGCTTCAACCCGCGCCCGGTCTTGCGCGCGCTCGGCCACGAGCGGCCGGGCTATTTTGCCGCCGCGATTGCGCTCTATCTGGCCGGCCAGGTGATGTCGTCGTGGCGCTGGCAACTGCTCGCGCGGCTCAATGCGATCGGCGGCCGATGGCGCGAATATCTCGCCTACTACTTCGTCGGCGTCTTCACCAACCTGTTCGTACCGGGCTTGATCGGCGGTGACGCGGCGCGCGCGCTCTACCTCGGACGGCGCCACGATCGCATCGCCGCGGCGATCGCGTCGGTGGTGGCCGATCGCCTGGTCGGGTTGATCGCGCTGTTCTGGTTTGCCGCCGTCGCGGTGCTTACCCTCGGCGCGGTCGCCCTGCCGCCGGCCATCGTTCGCCCCACCGTGATCGCCGGCGGGGCGGCGCTCGCCGGATGGCTCATGGCGCCGATCGCCGCGCGCATCGTCCCGCGCCTCGGCCTCCGCGTCGCGAGCTTTACCGATCCGGTCCTGCCGTACTTGCGCCGCCCGCTCGCGACCGTTCCGGCGATCATCCTGTCGCTTATCCTGCAAGCCTCGCTCGCCGGATGCCAATATCTGCTGGCGCTCGGACTCGGTCTCAAGCTGCCGCTGGCGGCCTTTATGCTCTGCGTGCCGATCGCCAACGTCTTCGCCAGCCTGCCGCTCACGCTCAACGGTCTGGGCGTGCGCGAGGCCGCCTACCTGGTGCTGTTCGGCTATGCCGGCGTGGCCAAGCCCGACACGATCGCGCTGGGCCTGCTGTGGTTCGCCAGCACGATGATCGGCGGGCTCAGCGGGATACTCGCCTTCGTGACGACCAAAATGCCGGCGCCACCGATCGCCGCCGGCAATCCGATCACCACCAGTGTGCCACGGGTAACAAGCGCTCCCGGCGATCGCCTCATCTGACAATTTGCAACATGGTTTGAAAGGTCTGCAATTGGCTATCATTCTTGCTGAAAAGTGTTGAAAGCAAAGGAATTTTGCCGCTTATCTTGCCTTCACTCGATAGCCTTTGTATAGTCGCCCTAACCATTCGGACAGGCACCCCGGAGAGACGCGCGCATGGATGTAATGAAGACCCTTTTTCTCAATCCTCCCTCATACGACGACTTCGATGGAGGTGCGGGATCACGCTACCAGGCGACGCGCGAGGTCTGGTCGTTCTGGTATCCGACCTGGCTTGCCTATCCGGCCGGGATGGTTCCGGGAGCGCGCCTGCTCGACGCGCCGCCGCATAATTACACCCCGGAGATGACCGTCGCGGAGGCCAAAAATTACGATTTCGTCGTGATCCACACCTCGACGCCGTCGTTGCGGATGGACGCGCGCACCGCCGAAGCGATCAAGGCCGCCAATCCGAACTGCACGATCGCGTTCGTCGGCGGCCACCCGACCGCCCGTCCCGACGAGACCCTGCAACTCTCGTCGGCGATCGATATCGCCGCGCGCAAGGAATTTGACTTCTCGATGCTCGAGGTCGCGCAAGGCCGCGACTGGTCGAAGATTGGCGGCGTCAGCTATCAGAAAAACGGCGTCATCAGCCATAACCCCGACCGCCCGATTCTCTCCAACGCCGAACTCGACACGCTGCCCTTCGTTTCCGAAGTTTACGAGAAAAATCTCGACTACCTGCGCTACAACAGTCCCTATTGCCAATATCCCTACGTCTCGATGTACACGGGCCGCGGATGCCCCGCGCGCTGCACCTTCTGCCTGTGGCCGCAGGTGACCCAGGGCCATACCTACCGCGTGCGCAGCCCCGAGAACGTTTACGAAGAGATCGCGACGCTGAAATCCAAGTTCCCCAAGATGAAGGAGCTGTTCTTCGACGACGACACCTTCACCGCCGACCCGATGCGCGCGCGTAAGATCGCCGAGTTGATCAAGCCACTCGGCATCACATGGTCGACCAACTCGCGTGCCAACGTCGATTACGAAACGCTCAAGGTTCTCAAGGACAGCGGCCTGCGCCTGTTCGTGGTCGGCTACGAGAGCGGCAATTCCGAAATTCTCAAAAATATCAAAAAAGGCGTCCGCATCGACCGCGCGCGCCGCTTCACGCGCGACTGCCACGACATCGGTATCCTGATTCACGGCACGTTTATTCTGGGCCTGCCGGGCGAGACCAAGGACACCATCGAAGAGTCGATGCGCTTTGCCCGCGAGATGGATTGCGAGACCATCCAGGTCTCGCTCGCTTCGCCCTATCCGGGCACCGAACTGTTCGAGTACGTGACCAAAAACGGCTACCTGGCGGTCGATCCGTTCCTCGACGAATCGGGCTACCAGAAGTGCACCGTGCAGTATCCCGGCCTGACCAACGATGAGATCTACCGGTCGGTCGAGCGCTTCTACCGCAACTTCTATTTCCGCCCAAAGTATATCTTTAAGGCGGTGCGCAAGATGGCCTCCTCGAGCGAGGAGTGCGGGCGCCTGCTCAAGGAAGGCATGCAGTTCCTGTCGACGATGCGCGCGCGGCGCGCCCAGTCGCGTGAAGCGCAGCGCGTGCAAGCCGCCTGAAGCCGCTCGTCATGCTTCACACGCGGCGCGGTCGCGCCGTTTTGCCCCGCGCCCAATCGTGCGCCGGCCAACGGGCGCGTGTCATTGATCGACCGATCGGCGCGCCCCATCTGGGCCAATAGTCTACCATGCTCAGGATCGTAACCGGCGTGGCCGGCCTATGCGTCATAGCATCGCTCGGGTACTACGTGGTTGCGTCGATTGCGGCGTTGCGCTTTGCCGTACGCGCGGCTTCGCCCGCTCCGCCGATACCCAAGATTGCGCCGCGCGTTGCGATCCTCAAGCCGCTGCGCGGTCTGGGCGCCACGCTCCTCGAGAGCCTGATCAGTTATCTTGAACTCGACTATCCGCGCGTCGAATTTTTCTTCGGGGTTGCCGATTATTCCGATCGCGCGGCCGAGGCTCCGGTGGCCCTGCGCGAGCGTTACCACTTTACCCCGATGACCATGGTCGTCGGCCAGGAACCGGGCTGCGCCAATCGCAAGGTAGCCAAGTTGATCAAGATGGCCGAGCGCGCGCCGAATGCCGAGATCGTGCTGATCAGTGACGCCGACATCGCCGTCGACCGCGACCATCTGCGGCGCGTGGTCGGCGAGATGTCGAGCGACGATCGTGTCGCGATCGTCACCTGCCTCTATCGCGCGCGCCCGCTCGGCTCAATCGCCTCGCGCCTCGAGGCGCTCGCCGTGAACACCGACTTCGCGCCACAGGTGATGCTCTCGGCGGTGATCGAGCCGATCCATTACGCGCTCGGCGCGACGATCGCGATCAAACGCACGGTGCTGGAGGAAATTGGCGGCTTCCGCGCAATCAAGGACGTGCTCGCCGATGATTTCTTTCTCGGCCGAATGGTGGCCGACCGTGGCTACCAGGTCTACCTGTCGGGCTCGCTGGTGACGACCATCGCCTACGAGCGCACTTTCGCCGACTTCTGGAATCATCAGTTGCGCTGGGCGCGCACCTACCGGACGGCGCGGCCCCTGAGCCTCGCGACGATCGTCACTCACGGACCCTTTTGGGCGCTGCTCCTGCTGGCGGCGAGCGGCGGCCAGCCCTTCGCGATCAAGGCGCTGATCCTCGTGCTGGCGGCGCGTCTCGGGATGTCCGCGCTGATACTGGTGCGGGTGCTGCTGGTGCCCGAACTGCTGCGCGATCTGTGGCTGGTGCCGTTCAAAGACCTTTGCATGACCGCCATCTGGTTCGCCAGCCTGCTCAGCAACAAGGTCATCTGGGCCGGGCGCCGGCTCGAAATTCTTCCCGACGGCAAGATGGTCGAAGTCGATGAATAGCCGATCGGCGCTCACCTGGTGCCTGCTCTTCGGCCTGGTCGCGAGCCTGCTGCTGGCGCTCGGACTCCTGATGATGAAAAGCCGCGCGGCGAGCCTGCCCACGGCTCGATCGGCCGCTGGCTCCGCGATCCGATCTGGCTGGGCGGCCTCGGCGTGCAGGCCGCCGGCTACGCGCTCTACCTGATCGCGCTGAGCAACGCGCCGGTCTCGCTGGTCGCCGTAATGATGCAGGGCGGAATCGCGCTGTTCGTCGTCTTCGCCGTGATCTTTCTGGGCGAACGCGCCGCCCCGCGCGAATGGGCGGGGATCATCGGGATCGTGCTCGCGATGGTAATCCTGGCGTTTTCACTCCAGGCCGGCGTCACCGAAGCGCCGGCCAGCGTGCGCGCACTACTCGTGCTGACCGCGATTGCGGCGGTGGCCGCGGTGCTCCCGGCCATGCTGGAACGGCTGCGCGGCAACGGCGTGGCCGCGGCGATCGCGTCGGGCATCGCCTTTGGTATGGCGAGCCTCTACACCAAGGCCCTGACCGATTCCTTTATGGCGGCGCCCGGACAGGCGGTGCTGCTGCGCGTCTTCGCCAACCCGTGGACCTACGCGGCCAGCGCCGCCAATATCACCGGGCTGGTGATGCTGCAAAATTCGTTTTGCGCCGCGCGCGGGATTATCGCGATGCCCCTCTCGTCGGCCTGCTCCAATATCGTGCCGATCGTCGGCGGGATGATCGCCTTCGGCGAGAGCCTGCCGGCCGATCCGCTCGCCGCGGCCCTGCGCCTCGGCGCCTTCGCCCTGACCGTCGCCGCCAGCGCCCTGCTCGCCATCGGCCAGGAAGATCGCACGCGCTGACTTCAGTTGGTCACGCCGGCCGCGCGCAATTCGTCCAGTTCCGCCGCCGAATATCCCGCCGCGCTCAGCACTTCCACCGTATGCTCGCCCAGCCGCGGCGGCATCCGCCGACGGACCGCGCGCTCACCGTCGATCGACACCGGAATATCGACGAACTTGAGCCCCGGGATGCGGAAGTCGGGCGCGACCGGCGCGAACATCCCAAGCGTGTTGACCTGCTCGTCGGCGAATACCTGGTCGAGCGTATTGATCGGGCTGACCGGCACGCCCGCCGCGCGCAAAATCGCGATCAGCGCGTCGCGCGAATGGCGCCGGGTCTCGCGCGCCAGAATCTCGTGCAACTCGGCGCGGCGCGGCACGCGCTCGTCATTGCCAATAAAGCGCGCGTCGGCGGGCAGCTCGGGCAGGCCCAGCGCCACGCACAACTGCCCGAACAGGCGATCGTTGCCGGCCGCGATCAGCACCCAGCTATCGGCCGTCTCAAAGGCCTCATAGGGCGCCGCGGCTGGCGAGCTTGAACCGGCCGGCCCCTGAACCTCCCCGGTCGCCTGGTAGTTCGTCATCATCAGCGCCGTCCAGGTCACCCCCGTCTCGAGCAGGCTGGTGCGCACGCGCGCGCCCTTGCCCGTGCGTGCCCGATCGATCAGCGCGGCGAGCACGCCGCTGAACAGCCACAGGCCCGACCCCATATCGATGATCGGCACGACCACGCGCGCCGGCGCGCCGCCCGGATGGCCGTTCATGCTGACGATGCCGGAGTAGGCCTGGCCCAGCGGATCGTAGCCGGGCAGATTGCGCATTGGGCCGCGATCACCGAAGCCGCTGATCGACGCATGGATGAGCCGCGGATTTTCCGCCGCCAGCTCGTCGTAGCCCAGCCCGCGCGCTTCGGTGCTGCCCGGCTTCATCGCATGCACAAAGATGTCGGCGGCGCGGCTCAGGCGCCGCACGATCGCGACGCCGCGCGGGTCGTCCAGATCGATGCAGACGCTCTGCTTGTTGCGGTTGTTGGCCAGATGCACGGTCGATTCGCCGTCCCAATGCGGCGCGAAGCGCCGCCCGTCGTCGCCGCCGCGGGGCCGTTCGATCTTGATTACCGTCGCGCCGAAATCGCCGAGCAACTGCGTGCAGTACGGGCCCGCGATATTCTGCGTCAGATCGACTACCGTGATTCCGTCGAGTATCGAAGGCATCGTGATCCTTGGCCCGCGCCCGCTCTATTTGAACCGCGACTTGGGCACCGGCAGCCCCGGTATCTCCGATCGCGTCTTCCAGATCGTCCCCTTCTTCGGCTTGTCCTCGGTGTTGTCGGCCGTGACGATATAGAGGTCGCGCAGATCGGTCCCGCCGAAGGTCAGGCTGGTCACGAACTTGGCCGGAATCTTGAGCCGAAAGTCGATCGTCCCGTTGGCCTTGAAGCGCACCACCTCGCCCGCTTTGACCGTCGCCACGAACACGCCGCCCTCGGCGTCGACCGCCAGTCCGTCGGGCCAGCCGTCCGGCACCTTGGCGAAGATCCGCCGGTCGGCCACCGAACGATCGGGCTTCACGTCGTACGCCCAGACCGCCTGGGTGGTCGAATCGGCGTGATAAAGCAGCTTGCGGTCGGGACTGAAGCCAAGGCCGTTGGTGACCTCGATACCCTCCCACAGCTTGGTGATTTTGCCGTCGGCATCGACGCGGAACAGGTTGCCCGGTACCGGCTTCTGATCCGACAGCGCGTCGAACTCGAGCGAGCCGACGTAGATGCTGCCCTGGTCGTCGGGCTGCAAATCGTTAAGCCCCTTGAGCGGCTTGCCCTCCCATTCGGTGAAGAGGTCGCGGCTCACTCCGGTCGCCTCGTTCCAATAGATCAGGCCGCGGCCCGAGCAGACCAGTCCGCCGCCCTCGTTAATCGCGATGCCGCCGACGCCCTTGCGCCCCGCGATCAGCGTGTCGATCTTGCCGTCGGGGCTGCGCCGGTAGACGCCGCCGTTGGGGATATCGCTGAAGCAGAGCCGGTTGCGATCGTCGACGCGCGGTCCTTCGAGCAGACCGTAGCCGCTGGCCAGAAGTTCCATTGTCGTCGCCATCTGTGATGCCCTCCAGCGCCGGATTTACCACGATCCGCTACCGCTGAGCCAACCCCGCGGGCGCAGCCGCCGCCCGCTAAGGCGGGGGCAGCGCGAGCGTCGGGGCGTCCGCCCGGCGCAGCCGCCGATGGCACAGGTAGATCAACACCGGCTGGAGCAGGCGCGTCACCAGCATAATCGCCAGTGCGCCGCCGATTACCACGATCGCCAGCGGGCGCTGCGTCTGCGCGCCTATCCGCGTCGAGATCGCCGCCGGCAGCAGCCCCAGCGCGTCGACCAGGTCGGTCATCATGGTCGCGCGCAGCCGCCGATCCGACCCCATGATGATCGACTCGACGAACGCATGTCCCTCCGCCCAGAGTTGGCGGATATAGAAGCTCAGCAGGATACCGTCCATGGTGGCGATCCCGAAAATCGAAATGAAGCCGACCGCCGCCGACACGCTGAACGGTGTGCGGGTCAGATACAGCCCCAGGATGCCGCCCATGCAGGCAACCGGGATTTGCGCCATGATCACAAAGGTGTCGATTAGCGAAGTGGTCGCGGCGTACAGCACGCCGGCGATCAGAATCAGCGCAAAGGGCACCACCACCATCAGCCGGCGATTGGCCTGCTGCAATTCGCCGTACTCGCCCGCCCATTCGAGATGCACGCCGTCGGGCAGCTTGACCTGAGCGCCAACCGTTTTCTTCGCGTCCTCCACCGCGCTCTGCAGGTCGCGGCCGCGCACCGCGAAGCGCACCGGCACGTAGCGTTCGAGGCCCTCGCGGTAAATAAATGAGGCGCCCTCCGCGGTTTCGATCCTGGCCACCTGGCCCAGCGGGATCTCGCCGCCATTGGGCAACGGAATGCGGATGCCGTGGATCGCGGCCAGGCTCGTGCGATATTGTTTCTGCCAGCGCACTACCAGGTCGAAGCGGCGATCGCCCTCCAGCACCTGCGTCACCGCCTGCCCGCCGATCGCCGCCTGGATCACCGCCGCCACGTCGCCGACGTTGAGCCCGTAGCGCGCGCATTGCGCTCGGTCCGGCGTGATCACCAGGTTCGGCTGGCCGAGCGATCGGTAGACCGCCAGATCGACCAGCCCCGGCACGCCGCCCATCACCTCGACCACCTCGTTGGCGATCCGCTCATCGACGGCCAGGTCGGGACCGAACACCTTGACCGAGTTCGATCCCTTCACCCCCGACAGCGCCTCGTTGATGTTGTCTTCGATATTCTGCGAGTAGCCGAAGCTGACGCCCGGAAATTCTCGCGTGAGCCGATCGTCGATCTGCTTGACCAGGTCGCCCTTGGTCAATCCGGCCGGCCATTGGTCCTGCGGCTTGAGATCTACCGAAAACTCACAATTGAAAAAGCCGGTCGTCTCGGTCCCGTCGTCGGGCCGGCCCAATTGCGAAACCACCGTGGTTACTTCGGGAAACGAAATAAACACCGCGCGCATGCGGTTTACCAGCACCGCGCCGTGGTCGAGTGAGATCGTCAGCGGCATCGTCGCGCGCGCCCAGATGTTGCCCTCCTCGAGCTTCGGCAGGAACTCGCCGCCCAGCCGCCCGAAGAGCGTGAACACCATCAGGGCGCCGATCACGATTACGCTCAGCGTCACTCGCGGCCAGATCAAAATGCGCACGAAGACGCCGTGGTAAAAGCGGCTGATCAGGCCCCACAAGCGCTGGCGGTGATGCTTGATCCCGCGCGCAAACGCGAACGAGCTGAGCACCGGCGTCAGCGTTACCGCCAGCAGAATCGCCGCGCCCAGCGCATAGGCGTAAGTGTGCGACATCGGCGAGAAGATCGCGCCCTCGACCCCGTGCATCGTAAACAGCGGCAGGAACGCGATCATGAAGATTAGCGTCGAGAACAGGATCGGGCCGCCGACCTCCTGCGCCGCCGACAAGATCCGCAGCCGCGCCGGGCGATCGCTCATCCCCGGCGCATCCGTCAGGTGGTGATGGATGTTCTCCATCACGATCACCGTCGAATCGATGATGATGCCGAAGTCGATCGCCCCCAGCGAAATCAGATTGGCCGGCGTATTGCCCAGCCACATCAGCAGGAATGCGCCGCATAGCGCGAGCGGAATATTGATCGCCGCAATCATGGCGCTGCGCGTGTCGCCGAGAAAGAAGATCAGCACCAGGAAAACCAGCACGATACCCATCGTCAGGTTTTCGAAGACCGTCCGCAGCGTCGTCTTCACCAACCCGCGGCGATCGTAATACGGCACCACTTTGTAGCCGTGCGGCATCACCCCGGAGCTGTTCAGCCAGTTGACCTTGGCCTCGACGCCGTCGATCGTTTTGAGCGTGTCCCCGTATTTGCGCATCAGCACGATGCCGCTCACGACTTCGTCGCGATTGTTCATCCCGACGATGCCCAGCCGCGGCGCATAGCCGACATTTACCTGGGCGACGTTGGCGACCGTGATCGGCGTGCCCTGCGCCGCCGACAGCACGATATTGCGAATGTCATCGAGCGACTTGATGAAACCGATGCCGCGAACGTCGAAGGTCTGCTCGCCGACCGTCAGATAATTGCCGCCGGCGTTGGTGTTGGAGTTCGCGATCGCGCTGGTCAGGGTCGTCAGCGGCACGTGGTAATAGGTCAGCTTCTGCGGATCGATCTCGACCTGGTATTGTTTCGTCAGCCCGCCGAAACCGCTGACGTCGATCACCCCCGGCACGGTCTTGATCTGTTTCTCGAGTACCCAATCCTCGATCTCTTTCTCCTTAAGCAAATCGTGATCCGGACTTTCCACGGTGTAGCGATAAATCTCGCCGATCGGATTCTCGGGTGAGATTCCCGGGCTGGTGCCCGGCGGCAGCGTGACGAAGGTGAGCTGGTTGATGGTCTGGGTGCGGTCGAAGTTGTAGTCGCTGTCCCAATCGAAGTAGCAGCGGATGTCGGAGAGGCCGTAGAGCGAGATCGAACGCGTCGCCTGCAGTCCGAGCATCCCGGATAGCCCGAATTCCAGTGGCACCGTGACCAGCCGCTCGACCTCTTCGGCGCTGAGTCCGTTGGGCAGCGTCAGCACCTCGACCATCGGCTGCACCGGATCCGGATAAGCCTCGATATCGAGCTGGGTGAAGGCGAAAATTCCTACCGCCAGCAGGATCAGCGCGGCGCCGGCGACCACGACCCGCTGGCTCAGCGCAATTCGCATCAGTGAACTTATCATCGCGGCGGATCCTCCCGGCTAGGAACTCTCGCCGTTGGCCTGATGCCAAATCGAATTAACCTGGATCGATTCGGCTACCACCACGCGCTCGCCCGCCGCCAGTCCGGCGATCACCCGCACGGAACCCTGCTCCTTCCACGAACCGATTCGCACCCGCCGGCGCTCGTAGCGGCCGCCGCCCAGCGCCACGTAAACAAAATAATCGTTGGTGTCGAAGACCAGCGCCTCGATCGGCGCGACGACCGCCTCGCCCGGGTTGGTCACGACACGCACCCGCGCGAGCATCTGCGGCTTCAGCCGCGCGCCGGGGTTGCGCACCGCGCAGCGGATTTGCAGCGTATGGGTGGTCGGATCGAGGTCGGGGCTGATGCGTGCTATCACGCCCGTGAAGACCGCGTCGGGATAGGCGGTGGTGGTCGCCCGCATCTGTTGCCCGACGTGGATCCGCGCCAGATCGTCCTCGTAGATACTGGCGACGATCCACACGTCGTCGAGTGTGCCGAGCGAGTAGAGCGGGTCGCCAGCCGCCACCGCCGCCCCGCGCATCGCCTTGTTCTCGAGCACCGTGCCGCTGATCGGCGCACGCATCCAGACCGTCGGGTTCGGCTCGCGGATCGCCGCGATATCAGCGCTGTCCATGCCGAGCAGTTCGAGTTTGCGCCGCGCCGCCATGACCATCGCGCCCGCCAGGTTGCCTTCAACCGCTGCCGGCGCGCCGAAGTCGGCGCTCGCAGCCTGCGTCGCCGCCGGCGCCACGCTCAGCCGGGCGGTGATCTTCGCTTGAAGAAATTCGGCCTCGGCGGTCATGAAGTCCGGGCTGTAGAGCGCGACGATCGGTTGACCCCGGCGCACGTTGTCCCATTGCGAGACGCGCGTCGCGTCGATCCGGCCGGCCACGCGCGACACGATCGTCGCAACGCGCCGGTCGTCAAAGGCCACCTGCCCGTTGGCTTCGATCACGCCCGGCAGTTCGATTTGCCGCACCAGGGCGGTCGTCAGGCCGGGCACCGGCGGACCGGGGATTTCAAGGATCGTGCGGCCGTCGGCCTGTGTCGCCAGTCGCGGGGCGGCCGGCGTGGGCGTGGTGGCCGCGACCGGACCCGGTAGCGGACCCGCGCAGCCGCCGATCGCTACTGCGATCGCGGCGATCGCCGCGGCCATGCGCCAGCCGCGCAAACCGATCACGTGCTCGCTCCCGCGCCCGCGCACCAACCTGCCGCGCATCACTTGGAGACCGGCCCGCCAATCGCCTGCTCGAGCGCGATTTCAGCCGCCAGGAATTGATTGATCGCCCGCAAGTAGCCAATCCTTGCGTTGAAGGCCCGTTGCAAGGCCCCCACCAGCGTCACGAAATCGATTTTCCCCGACTGATACGCGACCAGCGCGACTTGAAAATCCTGACGCGACAGCGGAATCAGCGTCTCATGATAGACCGTCGCCGAACGATAACTAATCTGCGCGGTCCGGTAGAGCATGGTGACGCTGGCCGCCGTCTGGCTGCGAATCAGCGCCGCATTGTCGCGCGCCGCCTCCAGATCGTAATTCGCCCGCGTCACATCCTCGCGCTGCTTGACCCAGAAAAAAATCGGTACGTTGAGCGTAAAGAAAAGCGAATGATCCTGCAGCGCGGTCGCCGTCGGCGCCGCCGATGCTAGTAAGAAATGGTCAAATTCATAGCCGATCGTATAGTTCGGCAAATACTCCATTTTCGCCAGTGTCAGCGCGGTCGCGTTGTTCTTTTCGGTCAGCGCCGTTTCGAGAATTTCCTGCCGCACCTGGCTGGCGCGTTCCACTAGCTGATCGAGCGGCGCCGTCAACGGCTCCAGCTTGAGCGTCTCATCGAGATTCAATGCCTCGTCGGGCCGGCGATAAATCAGTTGGTTAAGAGTTGTGCGGTCATTGGCGCGCGCGACCTGCTGCTGATCCTGCGCCAACCGTTGATTGGTCAGATCGAATTCGGCGCTGATGAAATCGGTCTGCGTGACCTGATTGGCCGAATAGGCCACCTGCGTGACCTTCAGCACCTGCGTCAGGCTGGCAATCATCTCCTGATTAACCTGCCCCAGCGCGTCATCGAGCAACGATTGATAGTAGCTCGTCTCGACCTGCGCCCGCAGATCGCGCATCGCGGCTTCATAGGTCAGCCGCGCGATTTCGGCCGCACGCCGCGACTGATCGGCCTGCAGCAGCGCCTCGCCCGGGAACTGCAATGATTGCGACACGCCGTAGCTCTGATCGGTCGCTCCGACGAAGGGATTTTTCGGACTGTCGACATTCAGGAAAGAAAACATCGGATCGGCCGGCGCATAATTCTGCCGTATCGAATGGACCGCCGCCATCCATTGCGCCCGCATTGCTTTGATTTGAGGATTCATCTCGACGGCGATTTCCATCAGTTGCGCGGCGCTCAGCGCCGGGTCGGCCACCGCCGCGCGCACGGAACTCGCCGCCGCGATCGTCACGGCCGCAATCAGGATAACTATTGGCCCACGCTTCATCATCTTCACCCGACCTCAATGCCGGCCGCCGCACCTGCCCGTACTGTTCGATCGTCCGCCGCGCATCGCTCGCTGTGGCGTTCGGATGAATCGACCTTATGGCATTGTCGCGTTGCGGTATTATTAAAGCGACATCGTGGTGCATGCGAAACCGTCTCGGCTCACGACGATACACAGCGCACATGGTTTCACGGCATTGCATAACGCAATCTCGCCGCGCGCCGCCGGCCACCCGCGGCGCTTATGGCAAAGAAAAACCGGCGCCCCGTTGAGTTCGAAGCGCCGGCTGTATATTCCTCGTCCGCATTCACCACCCGCCACGCCGGCGGGAAGGCGGCGAACGGCTAATGTGCCATGTTCATGCCCGACGTGGCGGAGGTGTCCGCGCCACTCGCTGCCCCGGATGCCGATGCGTCGGCGGGCGCCGCGCCGGCCTGCTCCGGATGATAGTTCTGTTCGAGATCGCGCAGATACATCACGACCTGCCAGCGCTCGGTCGAGTTCATCGCGTCGTCGTACGAAGGCATCCAGATGCCGCCGTTGCGGATATATCCATAGATATAGCCGTCGGGCAGATTCTTGCTCACCCCGGTCATCAGGTTGGCCGGCTTATGCGCCAGCAGATGCACCACCGGTCCGTTACCTTCGCCGCTCACGCCGTGGCACGGCGAGCAGTTGCTCAGGAACAATTCGCGGCCGTGCGCGAGATTGGGCGGCGTTGGCTGCAGCGGATTGTGCAGCTTGACCGTCATGGTCTCGAGCTTCATCTCGGGCAACGCCTGCTCATTGATGCCGGGCAGATTGGCGGGCTGCCCCGGATGGATGTCGTAGTGAATACCGTCTACCGGTAGCACGCCCGCGGGCATCACCCGCGGCGGGACCGAGAGCGGCTGCACCGCCGCGCCGCGGAACATATCGATGCTCCACGGGAAGGCTTGAGCCGGTGCGACGCCGGCCACGATCGACGCGGCGAGCGCAAATGCGCCGGCCGCGAGTGCGCCGCACGCGCTGGCGCGATTGCTGCGCGATCCGCGCGTATCAGGAAAAATCTTTGAGCTGCGCTTCATTTGAATCCGTATTCCGCTCCCGCTCCAGCTTTTTGCGCCGATCCGCTGCGACCCGCGTTAAGGTCCGTCCGCCTCTTCGTGACTTCGCTTACCTGCGGCGCGACAGGCACCATATCCTGCCGGCCGCGCCGCGATCAAATCCCGCCATCGCTTTGCGCGGCATGCGCGGCGATCTCCATTCGCCGTTGGCGCCGTCGCGCGCGATCAGCGCGAACCCGCACCCTGCGGCCGGGTCACTTGGTCACCGTGACGTATCCGATCATGCCGTCCTTTTCGTGCGGCAGGCAGAGATACTTGTAGGTCCCGGCCACCTTAAAGGTGTGGTCGAAAGTCGCGCCGGGCTGCATGAAGCCCGAATCAAACGGCTGCGCGCCCGGCGGCAGCGAGACATCGCCCGGCTTCTGCGCGCTGTCGGGATCCGCGGTCACCGAATGCAGCGTCTTGGCGTCGTTGACCCATTCGACGGTGTCGCCAACCTTTACACTAGCCTTGGTCGGCTCGTACATCGGCGGCTTGTCGGTCATCTTGATAACCAGCGCCGGCGCGGCCACGGCCGCCGTGGCACTCATCGCAACCGCCAACCCCAGGCTCACGCCGGCCAGCGCCACACGCTTCATCCAAATCGCCTTGCGCGTCGGGCGGCCACCCGTGCTCGTCGGGAAATCAGCTAAACTCTTATCCATCGCTTTAACTTTTCGCGCCGCCTACTTAGGGCTAATACCCCAGCGAAGGCTCGCTAAACAACCTCCATTGACTAATCAATCGCGGGCCGGCCACCACCTGATCGTGGCGCGCGGGTCCATCTGCGAGATCCAGAATACTGTTAGCCAGTGTAATTCGTCAACTGCCGTTAATGTAGCTTAGCTTCTATCTTAAGACGATTCCGCGCGCGCCCGCGAGAGCGCCCGGCCGCGCGGCCGGGCGCATCGATTACCAGTGCCGCGATAGCAATCGATGGTGGGCGGTCCGCGGCCCCGCCACCACGCCGTCGCGCTTACGCGGCGGCGTGCTCGATCAACTGCGAGGTCAGCTCCAGGCCACGCGCGTTTGCCCCGACCGTGACCCGCGAGCCGTCGCGAATCTCGCCCAGCAGCAGCTTGCGGCCGAGCGCGGTCTCCAGTTCGCGCTGGATCATGCGCCGCAGCGGCCGCGCGCCGTACACCGGATCGTAACCGTGCTCGGCGAAGTAGTCGCGCGCCTGGTCGGTCAGCTCGAGCTCGATCTTGCGATCGGCCAGCCGCTTGCGCAGCCGCTCGAGCTGGATATCGACGATCTGGCGCAACTGCTCCTTCGACAGCGGATGGAACACCACGATCTCGTCGACGCGGTTGAGAAACTCGGGCCGGAAACTCTGGCGCAGTACGGCCAGACATTCGGTCTTCATCTTCTCGTAGTCGCGGCCCTTGTAGCCCAGGATGGTCTGGCTCGCGATATTCGACGTCATGATCACCACCGCGTTCTTGAAATCGACCGTGCGTCCCTGCCCGTCCGTCAAACGGCCGTCGTCGAGCAGTTGCAACAGGACATTGAAGACGTCGGCGTGCGCCTTTTCGATCTCGTCGAACAGGATCACCGCGTATGGCCGCCGCCGCACCGCTTCGGTCAACTGGCCGCCCTCGTCATAGCCGACGTAGCCCGGAGGCGCGCCGATCAGCCGCGACACCGAATGCTTTTCCATGTACTCCGACATGTCGATGCGGATCATCGCGGACTCGTCGTCGAACAGGAACTCGGCCAGCGCCCGCGCCAGTTCGGTCTTGCCCACCCCCGTCGGTCCGAGAAAGATGAACGACCCGATCGGACGATTGGGATCCTGCAGGCCCGCCCGCGCGCGCACCACCGCGTCGGCCACCGCCGAGACCGCTTCATCCTGTCCGATCACGCGCTTGTGCAGATGCTCCTCGAGATGCGCGAGCTTCTGCACCTCGCCCTCCATCAGGCGCGACACCGGGATACCGGTCCAGCGCGCGACCACCTCGGCGATATCCTCCTCGTCGACCTCTTCCTTGATTAGCCGCGAACCCGTGCCGTTGTCGGCCGCCTGCTCGGCCGCGGCGAGCTCTTTTTCGAGGCTCGCGAGCTTGCCATATTGAAGCTCGGCGACCCTGTTGAGATCGTAGTCGCGCTTGGCCTTGTCGATCTCGTGGCGGGTCTGCTCGATCGCGCTCTTGAATTTGGCGAGCTGCTCGATACCGCCTTTTTCCTTTTGCCATTGCGCCTGTAGCGCCGTGCGCCGCTCGTGGGCCTCGGCCAGTTCCTTTTCGAGCTTGCCCAGCCGCTCTTTCGACGCGGCGTCGGTCTCGCGCTTGAGCGCCTCGCGCTCAATCTCGAGCTGCATCACGCGCCGATTGGCCTCGTCGAGCTCGACCGGCATCGATTCCTTTTCCGTGCGCAGCTTGGCCGCCGCCTCGTCGACCAGATCGATCGCCTTGTCCGGCATGAAGCGGTCGGCGATGTAGCGATTGGAAAGCATCGCGGCGCTGACCAGCGCGGAGTCCTTGATGCGAATGCCGTGATGGACCTCGTAGCGCTCCTTGAGCCCGCGCAGGATCGAGATGGTGTCCTCGACGCTCGGCTCGTCAACCTTGACCGGCTGAAAGCGCCGCTCGAGCGCCGCATCCTTCTCGATATATTTGCGGTACTCGTTGAGCGTGGTCGCGCCGATACAATGCAGCTCGCCGCGCGCCAGCATCGGCTTGAGCAGATTCGACGCGTCCATCGCGCCCTCGGCCGCGCCCGCGCCGACCACCGTATGCAGTTCGTCGATGAACAGGATGACCTCGCCGTCGGCCTCCTGCACTTCCTTGAGCACCGCCTTCAGACGCTCTTCGAATTCGCCGCGAAACTTGGCCCCCGCCACCAGCGCGCCCATGTCGAGCGCGACCAGCCGGCGGTTCTTGAGCCCCTCGGGCACGTCGCCCGAGACGATTCGCTGGGCCAGCCCCTCGGCGATCGCGGTCTTGCCCACGCCCGGCTCGCCGATCAGGACGGGATTGTTTTTGGTGCGCCGCGAGAGCACCTGGATTACGCGGCGAATCTCTTCGTCCCGGCCGATTACCGGGTCAACCTTGCCCGCCGCAGCCAGCTTGGTCAGATCGCGCCCATAGCGTTCGAGCGACTGGTAGGTCGCCTCGGGATTGCTCGAGGTCACGCGCTGGTTGCCGCGCACCTGCTTGAGCACCGTCATCAGCTTGTCGTGGGTGACGCCGGCCTCGCGCAAAATCCGCGCGGCCCCGCCCGGCTCCGCCAGCATCGCGATAATCACGTGCTCGATCGATACGTAGTCGTCCTTGAGCTTGCCGGCTTCCTGCTCGGCGCCGGCCAGCAGGCGGTTGAGCCGCTGCGTGACGTAGACCTGTCCGCCGTCGGCGCCGCTACCGGTAATCGCGGGCAGCTTGCGCAATTCGTCGGCGAGTTTGCCGCGCACCGCCGCCAGGTCGGCACCCGCCAGTTTCAGGATCGAGACGGCCAACCCCTCGCTGTCATCGAATAGCGCCGACGCCAGATGCTCGACATCGACGGCCTGATGATGCGCGGCGACCGCGGCGTTCTGCGCACGACTCAGCGCTTCCTGGAGTTTTTCGGTCAGGCGGTTAGCATTCATAATGGTTTTTTCGCTTCCTCGTGACTAAAAAATAACCACTAATGCTTGCGCGGCAAGCGTTTATCCCCAATGCGCGGCCATCCGCACGTAGCAGCGATTCCCGTTAGCGGCGCGCGCGGCGATTTGCTAAACCAGTCCAGTTGAACGGGAGACCAATCGATGCGCGTTAATCTGACAATCAACGGACATCCGCGCGGCGACGAAATCGAGCCGCGCATGCTCCTTGTGCATTACCTGCGCGAGGTCGCCGGCTTGACCGGCACCCACGTCGGTTGCGAGAGCACGCTATGTGGCGCGTGCACCGTGCTGCTCGACGGCCGCGCCGTGAAATCGTGTACCGTGCTGGCCGCCCAGGCTGACGGCGCCACGATTACCACGGTCGAAGGGCTCGCGCATGACGGCAAGCTGCATCCGATTCAGGATGGCTTCTGGGAGGAGCACGGCCTGCAATGCGGCTATTGCACGCCGGGCATGATGATGGCGGCGGCGGATCTGCTGAGCCGCAACACCAGCCCCAGCGACGCCGATATTCGCCACGCGATCGAGGGTAATCTGTGCCGCTGCACCGGCTACCAGCACATCATCAAGGCGGTCCAGAACGCGGCGGAAAAGATGCGCTCGGCGAGCCGCGGCTGAACCGTTCGCACGCATGATCGATCTTCGTTTACGGGGCGTGGACGCACGGCGCGGGCCGGAAATTCCGGTGCTCGGCTAAGGCAAGGAGGCAATGATGGCGGTCGTACCGAAATTTGTCGGCGAACGAATCAAACGGCGCGAGGATCCACGCCTGATTACCGGAACCGCCACCTACGTCGATGACGTGCGGCTCCCCGGCATGCTCTCGGCGATAATCCTGCGCAGCCCCCATGCGCACGCCAAAATCAATTCGATCGATGTCGAAGCCGCGCGCAAGCTGCCCGGCGTGGTCGCCGTTCTGACCGGCGCCGACCTCAAAGGCAAGCTCGGCAGCATCCCGTGCGTCGCGCCCGCCGAACATATCCCGTTTCATCCGGTGCTCGCGCAGGGCAAGGTCCGCTACGTGGGCGAGGCGGTCGCGGTCGCCGTCGCCGCCAATCCGTATCTCGCGCAAGACGCCGTCGATCTGATCGATGTCGATTACGATCCGCTCGACGCGGTGGTCGATCCCGAGCAGGCGCTGGCCGACGGCGCGCCGATCCTCCACGAGGAATTCGGCAACAATCTGGTCACCCGCGCACTGGTGCCAAATCCGGCGGTCGACGAAGCGCTCGCCAAGGCCGACCGTGTGATCAAGTTCCGCGTCGGCA
>Ga0307373_10003992_pt1 | contig 25098 bp, 22 predicted proteins | sample OX2MG_FD_202534 | JGI IMG/M metagenome (GOLD analysis project Ga0307373, IMG submission 202534) | Soil microbial communities from Risofladan, Vaasa, Finland - OX-2 | ecosystem: Environmental > Terrestrial > Soil > Coastal area > Acid sulfate soil | place: Finland: Risofladan, Vaasa | collected...
GTCGATTGATCGGCCTTCGGCACCAGCAATTTCTGGAACACGTCGCGAGAGTGCGATGACGTCATATCCAGCCTCGACGAGCGCAATCGAAAGTTTGCGTCCGACGAACCCGGTTGCCCCAACTACAGCGACTCTCACCGCTCAACCATGCACCATAACCGAGCACCAAGTTGCGCGACTTCCTGCTGATCAAGTACTGGCCTCAAGTGGGCCGCGTAATCGCCCCGCCGAAGCTCAATGTGCCAGATCGCGACCCAAGGACGAACAAAGGGACAAAACCGTCGATCTGCTCGGCCGACGGCGGCAACGAAGGCTGCCCTGAGTGTTTGGATGTCGGAAGTTCTGTGCGCCTGGGAAAGGGCCCCGGTCGGCTCGAGAAAAGGTCAGCGCGGTGGCGGGGTTATGACTTCAGTGTCGTAGCGGGACATGATGTCGACGACCACTGCGGGATCTAGGGTTCGGGGGCTGGGCGGCGAGTTCCCTGAAGTACCCCATGTAGAGGTCGGGGGCCACCGTGCAGAGCATGACGACCGTTACTGCTTCGGCTTTGCCTCCGCTGATTGTTCCCGGATTATGAACTTGGCCTTGAGTGCGAACTTAGCTTTGTCGGGTTATTTGAGTCAGAATAACTCATTATGGGGATAGAGGATCCAACTGTCGGTGAAGAAGTCTGAGGCTGCCCAGAAAAAGTGGACACGTGATTAGGCGGCTTTCGCCGTGATGGCTAACGATAGTTCGAACGTGACTGGACTGACGTTGTTGATCTGTGAGTAGCGACGACGGTGGTTGTAGAAATGGATGTAGCCGTCGATGCCCTGCCGGAGTTCTTCCATTGAAGCGAAGGCGTGACGATAGAAGTACTCGTGTTTGAAGATCGACCAGAACGATTCGGCACTCGCATGGTCATAACACGAGCCCGTCTGTCCCATCGAGCGGACGAGCCCGACCTTTTCACACAGCGCGACGACCCGGTAGTCGTTGAACTGACCGCCTCGGACAGCGTTGAGGATTCAGCATCTCTTTGGCCTTCCCATACCCGCGCGAATGTCCAACTTGGGTTGCCAGATACTTTTGTGAAGACAATCTCCTGCTTCTCAATCCCCGGCTTATTTCGAAGGTTTGTTTCGCCCGGTCATGGGCGCTATCTAAAACATTGAACTGTCCGACGTTTATCAGGTGACTCGCGAGCGACGAAGCAGTATTGTCGAAATCGTGGCGTACTGGTGGATGAACCAGAAACAGCCTCGACGTCACGAAATCCGTTGTGAGTACCTCTGGTCCCCAAAGACCGCAGCCGGAGGTCGGCGAAGCATGTTTTATGACAACATGAAGCTCCTCGAACCAGAAGATATGGTCCTCTCTTACTTTGACAGTGCGCTTCGTTATGCAGGAGTGGACGTGAGTCGAGCTATTTCAGATCCTAAACCGGATTTCAGATTTGTGGCAAACGCTTGGTCCGATGATGGCGGGTCGGTAGAAATGCGCTTTACGCAATTATCAATTGCCGTTCAACCCCATTCGTTCACTACCCAATCCACCTTTGGTACCGATTAGTGGCAGTTATCAGCAGTTCGTGAAAGATCTAGAGCTTTGGAGGTTCGATATGGTTGCCAGCGACGCGCTTCCTGATTACGAGGTTGTCGATGCTGATGCTCACGTCATTGAAACAGACGTTACATGGCAGTATCTCGAACCTAACGAGAAAAAATATCGACCGCAGCTCGTCACGAGCTCCTCGGGATCCGACAAACAGTACTGGGTCGTGGATGGAAAGGTTGTGGGTCCGCCGATTCTCACAGATACCGACCGTGAGGTCGAACGTAAGTCAACCACCTCTGCGCGCAATATCGCGACTCCGGCAGCGGCGCGGAAGATGGAAGATATTCCGCTTCGGCTGGACCATATGAGTCAGCTCGGTATTGATACCCAGGTTTTGCACAACAGTATTTTCATCGAACAGATCACAGAACGTCCAGATGTGGAAATCGCTCTCTGTCGCAGTTGGAATCGTTGGCTTGCAGAGATTTGGCGCGAGGGAGGCAATCGCTTACGGTGGACATGCGTATTGCCAACTTTGTCTCTTGAGATCGCCCTTTCGGAGATTCGATTCGCCAAGGACAATGGTGCTGTTGGAGTATGCCTCCCGCCTTTTGACCGTAGTTTGATGATACTTGACGAGTATTACTATCCGATTTTTTCACGCAGTCAGGAGCTGGATCTTCCGATCATCATCCACGTAGCGAATAATGACCCCGCGCTCATGCGCTCACTCAAGACGCGGTCAGGATTACTTGGAGGATTCGCGTCTTTCCGCATTCCTACCGTTATCGCGTGCTATGGCTTACTAACGAGCGAAATTCCGAGCATCTTTCCTTCGCTTCGATGGGGTTTTATCGAAGCATCCGCGCAATGGATACCTTGGGTCTTGCATGAAAGCGCTCGACGACGTGCAATTACCTATTCAAAGGAGGATAATCCCTTCGTCGCGGAGAACATCTACGTATCCACACAAATCGGAGACGACTATCAGTACATTATCGATGCCATAGGAGAAGACCGCCTCGTTCTAGGCACCGATTATGGTCACACCGATACTTCGAGTGAAGTCGATGCAATCTCACAGTTCGCGGCTCTTTCCATCGATTCGAAGTTTCAAGAGAAGGTGTTGTGTACCAACCCGAGGCGCTTGTACGGGCTATCTCCGCTTTTTGATTCACGTGCTTGAAAATGGTGTTTTGCAGCCTCGCTCATTGACGACCTAGCCGACGGATCCTTTTGCAACCTGGATGCCTAGGTTCAGATCGTCACGCCCATTATCGACACGCTGTGCTCGTGTTGCTCCATAGCACTACATTCACTGATGACGTTGGCCCACAAAGCCAAGAGTCCATTTACGAAGTCGGATGGTCACTCACCTCAAGGCGTCAAACACAAGATTCCCGCATAACGGCCGCGCCTGTTCGTTGAAGCCACTGCCGCCTGATAGCGAAGAGAACTTGTTGTGGGCCTGCGGATCGAGACGCAAGCAATTCACATCGTTGGGAGTTGCCGTCGCGAGTGGAACCAAAACCACCCGAAGCACTCACAAATGCAACGTTTTCTGAGCATCCCGAATGATGCGACCGAGCGTTCATGCGTTAGAGTCCGACAGCGACAGGGAGAGTGTGATTTCGCTCCACTCCGGCGCCGATTCCAATGATCATGAGGACTCAATGCAGAAACGGCGGGAATCCCTTCATATTTTCGATGCGAAACCCGGCGTGGTGACCGGGCGTGGAAAGCACAGCGGGACAGACAGTAAACCAGCGCATTGTTGTAAATCGACGCACAGCTACAGAATACGCTGGGCTTTTCTGAAGCGCGATGGTTTCTGAGCGAGGGGTGAACTGAGGTTGCTCGAATTTGAAGGATCGATGAACGACGACGAGGACGAGGTGGATTTTGTCTGCGTTGGCTCGGGAGTAAGCGGCACCGCAGGAGCTGTCGTAGCGGCGCGTCTCGGCTTGGAGACGACTTTATTGGAAAAGGAAGATGCATTAGGCGGCGCTACGGTGGACTCCTTTGGGATCCTCTTCGTGCCAAACAACCATCTGCAAGATTCAGACGAGGTGGGTGACTCGCTCGAGGATGCCCGCAAATATATGTATTGGATGGGCGCGGGATTGGAGTCATCCGAGCACGTGGAAAACTATCTTCGATTTGCTCCGGTCGCTCTACGATATTTTGCGGACGAAGTCGGGATTCCGTTCTATATCGTTAAAAATCTGGCAGATCACCACTATCCGAAGGCTCCAGGAACCCGACTCTCTGGTCGCATGCTGCAAGTCCAGCCCTTTGCTACGGAATCTCTTGGGCCGTTCCGGCATCTTTTGGCTCACTCGCGATACATCGAGCGCGCAACGTTTGAAGAGGTGAGTCTCTGGGGTGGACGCTTCGGACAGGATAACTGGGACGCAGAGTTGATCAAGGAGCGAGAGGCGCACGATGTGCGCACGTGGGGCGCGGGCCTCGCCGGCCATTTTCTGGCAGCTGCTATCTCCAGCGGTGTACGAATCATGAACAACGCCTCGCTCGAGCGTCTCATCGTGAAGGACGGAGCAGTCTCTGGTGTGTTGTATGTGAGAGACGGAAGGCGCACACTTCTACGTGCTCGGAAGGGCGTATTGCTGGGCACCGGTAGTGCATCGAAGAACCATCACCTGATGCACTGGATTGATAACAATCGAACTCACGAGCTCAAGATTGATTCACCGATTCCCGGATCATGGACAGGCGAGGGACTCGGCGCTGCCCTGGAGCATGGCGCGGCAATGGCAGTCAGATACGGAGAGGCACGATACGCGAGTTTGCTATCTCGGCCCGAGAAGAACGAAGAGGGGAGGCCATGGCTCCTCTCCCTGCGAGATTTTGGAGCTCCTCACGCCGTCATCGTGAATCGGAGGGGACTTCGATTTACCAATGAATCGGACTTCAGGGAGCAAGCCGGAAGGGAGCTGCTTAGCTTCGATTCAGATGCCTATGAATACACGAACGACCCCTGCTACTTCGTCTTCGACCAGACATATGTCGACGAGGTAGGCCTCGGTACGAACAGGCGTGGTTCACCCGTTCCGGATTGGATTGCAAGGGGCGACACGGTTGTGGAGCTAGCGACGAAGTTGGGTGTTGATCCAGTTGGTCTTGAAGGGACGATCGAGCGGTTCAATGAATTCTGTGACCGAAATTCCGATGCCGATTTTCATCTGGGCGAGATCCCGTTTTACCAAGCCATTGGTGCCGGTACGCAAAACGCGGTTCCAAATCCCCAGCTTGGAAAGCTCATTCGCTCTCCCTTTTATGGTCTTGAACTGCGCGCTGGAAGTCATGGGAGTCCCGGTGGTCTGGTGACGAACCTGCATGGCCAGGTCATGCACTGGAATGGCAGACCCATCGAGGGACTGTATGCCTCGGGATTGGTGGCAGCCACGCTTTGGCACGGAGTTGGGTACAACGCTGGTTTTCATCTGACTGGCGGATTCACCTATAGCTATTTGGCAGCACTTCACGCCGCGGGCCAAGTGTGACCTGCAAGATTGTCTGTAGAGCATTCGATCTGGTCTGCGGAGATCGAACCTCTCCAGGAAGAGTTAGAAAACGGTGGGGGGCAAAGGACAACGTCAAGAAGTGATGCTCAAACGAAATTGGAGCGGAACTACTGGAGACTTTGGAAGGACCCGTTGAACTGGTCCACCCGATTTCACATTCCGGGGAACATATCAGGTGGATCATCGATCGGGCTCCCGTCAAGTTCACCATCTATCCGAAAGGAAACGCAATACGACCACAGTGGTCCTACCCTTTTCTCTATTCACACCAGAAGGTCGCGGGGAAAGTGGGGGCTTGGTAAACCTCATTGAGAACCGTCTCCCCGGCGAGAACGCAGGTAAGGATTGACTCGAGAACGGGCCATTGATCAAAAGCGATCTCTCTCGGGGACCTACCGATGTGTTCTTCAATGGAACGGTCGTGAGCCCGGGCAAGCAGGGAATTGATGTACATGTATCGCATCGAAGAATCGACGAACGCGACTCCCATTCGCGCGTCGTCGATAAACGAAAGCATGCCTTCCGGATTTTCGAGAAAGCGAACCTCGGGAGCAGAGTCAGTACCCCGAGCTATCGCAGGTGCCTCTCCGGCGGGGTCTGGCACGGTCTCATCATAAAGCGATTTTTGCCTCTTATGCAGGAAATTCATTGATCCGGTGACCCCAATCCAGACATCACAATTCCCCGCACTCAAAGCCACGAGTCGAAGGACCCTCAGGATTGGAACGCAGGAGTCAAACACGGCTTTTGTCCGCGAAGCTATATTCAACCAGCCGTCTGCCAGACTCGGGGCACAATTGAATCCGAGTCGTGCGAGACCCAGAGAAAATGCCTGACCCCAACGTCAGTCAGTTCGCCAACCGAGGCGATGCAAGCGTCCCATGACTCCCTCGGCAATCGCCACTGGGAGTTGTCATCTTGTAAGTACCCACTCGCATTCGCTCGTGCCACATCCGTGATCTGAGCATCACCCGCCCGGTCAGGCACGGATTCATGAGGTCACCCGGTGCTGACAACGAGCATTCAACGAACCTTTGATTCATCGCCCGCAAGCGGCAAACGGTCACAAGAACGCGTCGAGAACAGAGCCCATCGGTCCGGCGGATCCGTCAATCTTGGTCGATCAGCAGATCTAGGGAAAGGGGCTCGGATGATTCTCTCGATGTGCCGAGGGTATGCCCTACAACGAACCCGGCACTCCGACGTGCTCAGCTCAATTCCGGGTGGTTAACATCGGAGATTCAGCGCCTCAAAGATGACGGGGGGGCAATCACGCAAGACCCAGATGAGATACTCCGACAAATCTTGTGCAACCAAAGGAGGAAGATGTGCCCTATGTAGCGACCGGCGCAATCCGCATGTACTACGAGGAGTACGGACGCGGAGCTCCACTCTTGCTCATCTCGGGCACCGGCTGGAGCGGCGAGCACTGGAAACTTGAACAGGTGCCGTATTTCTCGCCGTCGTACCGGGTGATCATTTTTGACCACCGAGGCGTTGCTCGCACCGACAGGCCGGCCGAACGGTACACAACCCGGATATTTGCCAACGATGCCTTCGAAATGCTCGATGCTCTCGGCGTCGACGAGCGGGTGCATATTCTCGGCCACTCAATGGGGGGTCGCGTCGCGCAGTGGATGGCCCTGGACCGCCCCGAGCGGGTACGGTCTCTCATCCTTGCTGCGACCGGTCCTGGCCCGATTGACGACCGCCCCCGCTATCCCGGCATCACTCCGGAAAATGCCGCAGAGTTTGTTGAACTCGGTTGGCCAGGATATGGCGAAGAACACGTGCGCGGTGTGAACATGTTTCTTCATGCAAGCCCTGATGTAATCGAGCGTTTCGCGGCGACCCATCGCGGTCAGTTCGGCACGGATCTTCTGAGTTACCTGCGTCATCTCGACGCGCGTGTCCGCCACGACACGAGGGATCGCCTTTCCGAGATCGTCACGGATACTTTGGTGGTCGTTGGCGCCGAGGACAACTACTCCTCACCGGGTCACCTTGACACGTCAAAATATCTCGCCGAGAGGCTCCCCAATGCCGAACTTGTCGTGATCCCGGAGGTAGCGCACGCATTGCATATCGAGACAGCGGACACGTTCAACGAAATCGTCAGCAAGTTTCTCTCGCGCCATTGACTGGAAGAGCCACGGTCAGCGAGATATCGCGATCTATTCTCTCCGAATCAGCATGTGCACTGTTGGACCTATCCCAAGGAGTCAGCGGACGCAATAACTGGAATGTCGGCTGCCTATCGTTGGAGGTCACGGACCCGCCGCGTAAACTCAAGAGAGCCGTTACGCGTTGGGCAATGACTCCAAGGCGCGATGTGGAGCTTACAAACTAGCGTATTGCGCTCGCTTGGAACTCAATATGGTCGTCCATCGCGAGCACGAGATCCGGCTCGATGCGTTGATGTTGTTCCGCGACAAGACGAATCGCCGTCCCGTAACAGATGAAGGCGCAAACGTGGCGGGAATGTCCGAGTGGTCCATCGATGATCGTGACGTCAACGACCCCTGCTGCATTCATCGCGAGCGCGGCTGTCTGCATCTGGTCCATTGCCTGTTCCCGAGCGATCTGCAGTGACCTGGTGATCACAGGGAGTTCGATGTTCTGCCCGATCTGAGCGAGGGTCTTGCGTACCCCTTGTACTGGCGCGGCAACAAAGCCTGCTCCTGCAACCAGGTCGATCGGGGCCCAACCGGCACGTTCGAGCAGGACAAAGTCGCGCACCGATAGGTCGGTGACGAACGGTCGTCCAGGGGATGCCAACTCATGCCGTATCGGCGTTACCGCCGTACCGGTAAAGGTCACCGATGCGGTCGGACCGTCGATATCAACCTCGACCTCAACACCAACGACACCCACGCCGCCCGCCGTCGCGCACTCCTTGCGGAGCCGTTCAGAGCCACTTTGAAACGCGCTCGCGACCGCCTCTGTCGCATTGGGCAGCTCGATTGGGCCCCCTTGGCCGTACGGAACAATGAACGTTCCATAGGGAATCGCGACAATCGAAATGCCGGTGACGAGGTCGACCGGCTCGTAACCCATGCCATGAAGGAGCAACGTCTCGTCGATCGAAAGATCCGAGGTGACCGACTTGTCATGGCGCGATGGGGCCGCGCCGAGCGCGGCGACCGCCGCACGCATCTCGGATGCCATATCTTCACTCACCGGTCAGCCAACTGTATGACCGGGCGAGGCGGAGCGAGTTTGGCGAAGGCTTTGAATGATCTCACCCGGTTGCCCCGGATCTGCGCCTCGATCTGTGGACCCTCGCCAGTGTCAATGGTGCGCACACGCAGCGACGCGCCGTGCAGCGTGTCACCTCCGAGTTCGGAGCGGACACGTTCTCGAACGAGCTGGCGCGCGGCACTCTGTGCACGCACGAGCTGTTCGATCTCTCCCTTTTGCGGAGCGCCCCAGTTACCGATGTTGGCGCCAATGGACAGACCGCCGCGCATCTGGTACTCGGTGATGCACGATCCGATGACACCGACTGCGGTGATGCCAAGCGCAATATCGACTGGAGCAAATCCCGCCTCAACGAGCTTGTTGAGTTTCTGGCCCGCAAGAAAGGTCGCGAATGGCCTATCGGGTCGAGCGACATCCGCAATGCCCACGGCCGTTCCCGACAGCGCGATCTCGAAGGTCGAGTTCTCGACGTGATGGATGGATCGATCGACAACATCGATGACTCCATGTGCACCAAGTGATGTCGCCTCTTCGAGAAGCCGTCGCTTTGCGGCGCCGAATGCCTCTGTCCAGGCCTCTTCGATCCAGGTCATCTGGTAGTTGAGCCCGTACCCGCGATGTTCAGATGAGACAAAGCCATGCGGGCAGTTGTATTGCTCGGAGTATCCACGAAGCTGGTTGGACCCAAAGCCCACGCCCACCATGGAAGACCGCATTGAGTAGAAATTCCACGAGACGACAGAACATCCCTGCACAAAACCGAGAGGCTGCAGTCCTGAGTCAAGGCATGCGGCAAAATCATTCGTTGACAACCCGGAAGACCATGCAGATGATGTCGACTCGGACGCGGTCATTTCACTAGTTGTCAAGGGAGATGATCGTCTGCGGAGAGAGAAGGGGGGCGGATCCCTCTTCCTTGCTCACGGCCGTTCCAAGCGCCAGGAATTCGATGGTGTGACTCCCCCACATGTGCGATTTTTCAATCAGCTTCACCTCCACGATGCCAGACGCGCCGAGTCGGGTCGCCTCGTCTTGCATGCGCGTCATCGCTAGCTCGCGAGCGTCGTACAGCGCCTGGGTATAGTTCGGAAGCTCGGTGTTCTTGCCCACCTGGGACATCGTCTGCCCGATTCCACGATGGGCAATGTGATAGACGCAGGTGCCCATCACGAGGCCAAGCGGAATGTGCCCAACCCTTCGCAATGTCCAAAAGGCCTGACCCGAAAGATCCGAGGTGAATGGTTTTCCTTCGACATTGCGATAGGAGCGGCCGTCCTCGGCCTTGATCGCCGTGCCCATCGCGATGAACTCGGCCGTATCGGCTCCAAACTCGTAGTAGTTCACATCGAGCCGCACACCAACCACTCCATCTGCGCCAAGTTCAGTCGCCTCCTCTTCCATTCGCGTCACGGCCAGCTCGCGGGCTGCGTACATTGCAGATGTAAGATTCACAAGCTCCTGGCTCGAACTCCATTTCCGCGCCTGCAGGCCAATGTGGTAGATCGACGAACCCATGACGAACCCGAGAGGATGGAATCCCGCGTCCTTGACGAGAAGGAACTCATTGACCGAAAGGTCAGAGGTAAATAGGCCGTGTTCGAGCTCCTCGAGGCGGTGCGTGGCATCCTTTGGAAGGTCCGTCGGCGGGCCGTCGGGTGTGTCTGGCATTAGTCTCCTCCGATGATGATGGTTTCCAGTGCTTGGCGGGTGATCGCGCTGTGTTCTGACTCGGTGTTCAACGCGTCAAGGAGCATCTTGAGCCATCCCGCCACGTCGGTGACATCGGTTCGTATCCGGATACCGCCAGAGACCCGAGCGATGAGAAACTGCGGCGCTCCATCGTGTAATTCCGCGATGAGCGACATCCCCGAAAGTTGTATATCGACCCGTCGGATGCGGCCATCCTTGCGCAGTCGACCTGCGCGTTCGACGCGGAGGCGATCGCCGAGTGCCACCGAGAGACGCTCGAGGAGAAGGCGAAACATAAGCTGAATGTCGCCCCCGTCGGCGTGTAACGATGAGAGCGCAAGGTCGAGGTTGAATGCGTTGCTCGATTCCGACATTACCTCGCATGCTACATCGGTACGAAAGTCTCGCACCGACGCGCCATCATCTGGATAGCCACTCTGACCTTGCGACCAATCCGGCTCGCGAGATCTCCCTCCAACTTCGCAGCTACCAGCGAGTGGTCATATTGAGGTGGCGCCGGCTGAGCGCTTTTCAATGTGACGTTCCGATCAGCGCTCATTTGAGCTCATTTCGATTCGGACAGATTCGGTTGTTCTGTGTCTCTCAATCGATGTTGACACTAGAGGCTCGAGCAACCCCCTTTGGCCGATTGCGACCCCCAAGGGATACTGGCCTCTGTTGAGGCTCTCGTCAAGTCCCTGCAGACTTGACTCGCTCAACACTGGTGCTGTCCGGAGGGAACCCTCGACCGCACCAGGACAGCCGCCCAGGGCATTGGATGCCAAGTTCGAAAACAGCATAAACCTGGTCTGACCTTGACCCCGCCTGATGAACCACGTTTATGAGAGCGTGGTCAGGAGGACCAGTTCACGGGGATCTTGTCACCTCACCTTATGCGTTGACCGTTGACACTCGTATAGATGGAATTCGTATGCCCTGGAAAAAGAGTCCTCAGAGTCAGATCCGCACCGATAGACGTTATTAGAGAAGTAAGAGGGTTTTTCCGGCGCTCGCCAAGGCGTTGCCGAGCGGTTCAAAGCATCGCTCGGCGAGCAGCTCCAGAGAAAGCTCACAATCAAAGAGGGCTAAACAGATACCGTCAACCGATGTGGAGGTAGCTCGGTCTGCAAGCTGCCGGGCCACGCTCTCTGGCGAACCGATTATCGCATCGCCAAGTAAGGCGTTGCTCAATGCCGTCCTATCTCGGGCGAGGATCTCCTTGACCTCCTGTACTGGCATCTCTCGACCGTCGGGACCTACCATCCGACCTCTTCGAGTAGCGATCGCGAGAAGGTCCGCTTCGCGGAGTATTTCTTCGGCCTTTTCGCGCGCCTCAAGGTCTGTTCTCGCGATGATGACTCGTTGCCGCCCGATATAGCCAACATCGCTTTTCATTTCCTCTCTCACATGACGAAACTGTTCCCCGTTCGCCGATTGAGTGAAAAGATAGTCTCCGTTCTCAATCGCAAACTTCATGCCAGTCGGTGAACTTCCCGCATTCACGACCACAGGGCCGCCTTCTTGCAATGGACGGGGATGGCACTCAGCTTCGTTGAGTGTAAAGAACTCACAAGAATGCGATGATTCGCCAGTGAGCCATAGCTCCCGAACTGCCTTCAGCCACTCAGTAGCCTGCTTATACCGCTGATCATGAGGCATAAGCGTCAGACCCATTGAACCAAACTCGCTCTCGGACCAACCGGCGACAATATTTAGGCCCCAACGACCGTGACCGATGTGATCTAGATCGGCCCCCAATTTGGCGGCGATGACAGGGTTCCAGACAATTGTGTGCGCGGTAGAGATAATCGTGATCTTTTTCGTGGACTCCAACAATGCTGCCGCGAGCGTAAACGTATCGAATCCATACATCGCATAGCCGACATTGTCTCCCGGGATTCCCTTCCAGCGTCCAACCGTTAATCCGAATGAGAGACCGATGTCATCTGCAAGGCGAGCGACCTGCCGATTTATTTCATAGGTAGAGTCGGTGAGACCTGGAGCAGCCGTCATGTACTGATTCGCGTGCTCATTTGGGAGGAAGATTCCGATTCTGACACCTCCGGGCGTCATCGCCAGAGCCTTGGGGAGTGAAAGCTCATCCATAATTCCTCCTAGGGTTGAAAAAGTTAGCGTCGATTTGCGATCTGGTAGCTGCCCTGGAAACGTTGTCTTTCCAACACCGACGGAGTCAGTTGCACACGCCCAAGTAGTCAACAAGAGCACCAGAAGGTCTTCTAACGCGCCGACTTCTGGCGCTCGTGTTCGACCTTGTTTCTATTGGGGTTTCTATTGGGCCTGAATTGAGACCATCGGTTACCTGGCTGCTGCTTAATCGGAAAGGTACTTTGGACCGAGAAATAGGAATACTGGGACATTCCTTGCTTCAAGAGCACCACCGTCGCAACGTTGTCGCTTTAACATGTTCCGGCTAGGAAGCAACCTAGACTCGTCTCTTCCTTGATCGACTTGATGAAAGCGGACTTGGCGGTAACCGGGTTATACACCTTTGGGTTCAAGGAATACGAGAGCATCTGAGACCGAAATCCCGGACGCTTTTCCGCCCAGATCGCTGCAGCACGCATGGCGTCTACCTTGTAGCCAGCAACGCCAGTCTGAAGCGCAAGGAGTCCACTGGGCAGACTCGTTATGTCTTCAACGCTGGAAGCTTGCGCCTTCTGCGCTTTTGTCTTGGGTGGATACTTTCTGAAGAGCTGCGCGAATGTCGGAGCACTCGACTCAACTCCTCGATAGAGAGTTCCTAACGGAATCTTTCCCGTTATCGCCAATGCCTTTGCCTTGCCTCCCGTGATGAGGGGACCGATGATTGAACTTGGGAGGAAGGTCAACGGCGCATCTCCTCGTTCTAGGCCAGTTGCCTCTACCGAGACCGATGGGTAACCCGGTATAAAGTGCAAATGGATACCGAGCACTCCAAGAACCGCCTGCGGCACCGCTGAAACGAGAGAACCATTAGCGCCAAGGATCATTGAGATCGGAGTGCCGCTATTGGCAGCCGTCTTGCTGGCCGACATCAGCTCGGCAACGCTCGTGATTCCAGAAGACGCGCTTGCAACGAGCACCTGAGTGGAGAGTCCATCTCCTGCGATCCATGCCAGTCGCTCCACGTTGAAGTTGAGCCCTTGGACACCGGCAACCAGGTGTGAGATCGAAGTGAACTGTTGGAAGACACCCGCGGTGAGACCCGTAGGGCTCGCCGCTGCGGCTTGATTCATGCCGGGGACGCCATTCGCGATCGAGATGTCCTCGACTTTGAACGAGGCATGGAGGTACTCGGCAATGTACGGCATGATCACTCGTGCGTAAAGGTCGTAAGGGCCTCCCACGGTTCCAGAGTCGATCACGGTGATCGTCTGGCCCTTGTAGAAGGCAAGACCCTTTTGCAATGGGGTCAGCTTTCGATGCGGTCTCGTTGATCCAGACACTGCCACTGTCGAGACCGCAAGATTGGTACAACATGCGACCAACGCAATTGAGGTAGCTTTCAAAGCGGCAGACCTACAGCTCGTCCTACTGACATGCCGGGACGTGAATAGCCGACGCGAAGTCATGTATTCCCCATTTCGAATCCCCATTGCCAACTCGAAGTACCTGTGGACAAAAAATATTTCGAATGTTTAGGTAACCGACTATATCAATGTGAATTTGTATTCTTCGCAAAGAAATTTCAGGCGGTCGGACAATTCTGACGGGAACAAGATCGATGATCTAGCTGACCTTTGCCCCAATCCATAAGACTGGCCTGAACTTCTTTTGAAATGTCATCGCCAACAAGGCACCAACTCGCTCGGCGCACTTTGCCTACCGACACGATCGAGCATCATCGCTCTCGATTAAGATATCTGCAATCTCGCGTGGCACACCCGTGACGGACCGGAGCGAAAGGGCCAATCCTCGTTGGACATCGCATCATCATCCAATGACCACCTGTCCAAAGACACTGCACAGCCCAAGAGCCTCGAGCAGCAAAAGAATCCCCACGATCGAAAGCATCACCCACAAACGCCATCCTGATACCCGTCGAGTAGCGGGCGGCGGCATGTACCAGGCACCGAGAAGGCTCGATGAATACGCGGGAACCAACCGAAGCGGATTGGCATCATCCTCAATCGGGCAATTGGGGTCCGCTTCGAGCGCGAGCTCCGAAAGCTCCTTGTCCGAGATTCCACTGGCAGACATTTTCGAGCACCCGCCCGTGTTGACCTGGTTCGACGCCATCGCTCTACTCTCCCTGGAAAAGGTCATCGGGGGGCAGTCATCCCACCTGTGACGTTTTCGGGTCTCCTCGCTAACCCTATCTTGCGCCTACCTCCGACAGCCATCGCCGGTCAATGTGATGTTCCTTTTCCTCTCCAACCACCGGCATGCCTCCATGCCAGCGGTCCAGCCAGCTGCGCCTCAAACTGGCTATCGAGCGGTGGTGGTGAGCATCGTGATCGCTGGCGCGCCGGTCACACCACTCAAGAAGCCCCACCATCGAGCTTCTCCATCGATACCGGTCGGCTCGGTGACAGCTCTTGTCCGCGTATGGAGCCGCGCCACCATGCAAGCGGAGATCTCTGCAAAACTCTGACCAGAAAAGTTCAGGCTTCTGGACCAAGAGTGGTTGACGATATCTCTTCAACGAAGGAGAGACCCAATGAATTGGTCCGCACCCCTCTACCGACTCTACGAGCATCGACTGATCAGCAAGCTTCCACGAGATCGCATGCCTGCCCACATCGGCGTCATTCTCGATGGGCACCGTCGGTTTGCAAGACAAGAGGGGCAGGCCGACCTGCTCGATACCTACCGCCAAGGAGTTGCAAAACTCGGAGAGTTCCTCGAATGGAGCGCTCACCTAGAGATCCCAGCGATAACTGCCTGGGTTCTCTCGACAGAGAATCTAGGTCGGACCTCGGCAGATCTTGATCCGTTGTTCGTCGTGCTCGAGGAGTTGCTCAAGGGCCTGCCCGCTCAGGCACAGCGCCTCAGATTTTCCCTGCAGGTCATTGGGAGCATCGACCTGTTGCCAGCATCCCTTGCCCTTGCGGCAAAAGAGGCAGAGCGCGACTCGCAGTTTGGCGGCTGGCAGTTCAACCTTGCACTTGGATATGGGGGCCGCCAGGAGATCGTCGATGCATGTCGCTCCCTGGTGTCAGATCTTCTCCAATCCGGAGTTGCTGCCGAAAAAATCTCCGATCACATCGACATCGCCGCGCTATCAAAGCATGTGTACGCAAGCTCCCTTCCAGATCCCGATCTCGTCATCCGGACAAGCGGAGAGACAAGGTTCTCGGGCTTCCTCCTCTGGCAGGCCGCGTACTCGGAATTCGTGTTTGTCGACCCCTATTGGCCCGCTTTTCGCCGGGTTGACTTTCTCCGCGCGCTGCGAGATTTTGTGCACCGAGACCGGCGGTTTGGCAAATAGGACCAGAGATAGGATCAAACCTTCTCGTGTGACAAGAGACGCAGTGACGATTGGACGCATGCACTCGTCCGGAACGACATTGCGCCCCTGTCTTGAGGCTCACGACGCGATCTGATCTGAAAGGCACCGATCGAATCTGTCGACCTCGATGCACTGCATCATTCACTCTGAGAGCACGAGGTCCTCAACGAGACGGACGGCAACCTGTGAAATCTCCCATCTGCTGGAGTTTGAACTCAGCACGGGGAAGAATGGGTGACCGGCGCCGTCGAACATTGCATCGATCTGGTGTCGCGTGGGGCGGGTCAAACGGACTGAGTTGTACGGGCGGAGTTTTACAGATGGAGGCACGCATGAGTAGCGAAGATCTACCGGCATCGAGTCAGAACCGACCGATTCTCAATGCGCTGGATCGTCGTTCGCCGGGGACACATTACATGGTGAGCGACTACGCAAGCACGCTCGATGAGTCGATCCGCGCACGTTCCGTTGACAACTTTTCAAAGGTGTTTGCCATCGGACCCGAAGATCGAGTCCTCCTTTTGCTTGACAACGCGATAGATCCACGCGTTGTCCGATTCATCTGGGAGTTTGCCCGAGGTCGTGGTGCGGAGACCAAAGCGGTCACGCTTGATCTCCACGGCATCTCGGGGGGGCACAGCTCGGTCAACCCTGCAATACCCGAAGATGTGAAGCCTCTCTGTGAATGGGCAACGTTTGTCGTCTCGACCTGGTTCTCCTCCGCGTCGAATCCCTATTTCAACAGACGCAGACGCGAGGGCCAGCGCTGGGTGAAGATCACCTACTTCCGGAATCTCGACATGCTCAACACCGAGGCGGCAGCATTCCCACTCGACGTGATCAGCCTTCTCCTCTCGACCACCGCGCAGGCCTATCCCTCACGCGGAGAGGCATTGATCCACGTGACAGACCCGCGCGGCACCGATCTCGTGCTGCGGATGGACGAATCAACCGTTCAACACACCATGAACGGAGCCCTATGGAAGGGTCAGGTGATGGCAGACCATCCAGGATGCTATGTGCACTACCTCACGACCCACGGTCCGAACTTCTATGGCCGGGTCCAGGCGGACCAGATCATCGATCACGTCGACGGCATTCTCGTTCCCCAGTGGTCTGTCGGTTTCCCGGACTACTTCGACCAGCCGGTCACGATTGCCCTCGAGGACAACCGGGTCGTCAAGATGGACGGGTCCAGAACCTGGTATGGCGATGTACTCGAAGAGATGCTGATCGGGAGCCGCCTGATCGAGCTCGGCTGTGGATTCAACCCGAAATGGCCACGCGATCAGGTCTACCCCGCGGGCACGAACTCCCCCGGTGGCATTCATTTCGGAATGGACCTCATCAAGGAGTCCCGCTACATCAAGGAGATGATGCCCGATTGGCCAGAGCCGCCGGTGCACATGGACCTTGTCGATCTCGATGCGACGATCACGGTCAATGGAGCCACGGTCGTCGAGAACGGCCGCCTCAGCGCCCTCGACGATCCGAAGGTAAGAGAGTGCGCAGGGCGCTACGGCTCTCCGGAGTATCTCCTTGACAGTTGGCCCTTCATCACCGGCCACTGAAAAACGGATCATCGTACAGTTCTCACCTCATAACAGTTCCACTGAAGGTCACGTCGGCTCTATCTCAGCCGGACCGTATGGGCTCGCGCACCGACCGGGACACTTTCGCGTGCTCGGAATCCTCGCCGATACCCGTCACCCGCGACCGGTTTTCTTCATAATCCACTACGCGCCAGCGGAGGAATCAGCTCGCTATCGGTGATCTTGCGCGTCCGAGCAGGCGAAGCGCGTTGTCACAGCTGACCATCTGCCGATCGGCCCCCTCGAGGCCCGCATGATCGAGGGTCTCGTGGACCCGGGTTCGACTGGCGACATTGAGTCCGATCGGCCAGTCACTTCCGACGAGAACGTGATCGCTGCCAAGGAGATCCACCGCATAACGAAGCGAACTTGGCTCGAACCCCATCGTGTCGAAATACACATGCCAGCGCTCGTCAGGCGGGGCCGTTTGACGCAACCTCTCTGCCCCTGGCAACGTACCGGCAACCACAAGTCCGCCACCACCAAGCCAGGCGAATACGATCTGCAGACCATCCACCTCATCGAGCACGCCGGAGTTGACAAGTGCGAGCAGGCTTGCGGCACTCGAGGTTCCACGGGCGAGCATGCGGCCCCAGTTCCCGAGCGGTGCAAGTTCGGCGCTGAGTTCCTTTGGACTCACTGGATGCGCGAAGACCGCAAGACCGAGATCTGCTGCGACCTGCAGCGTTGCACGGGCCTGTGGAGCGTCAAGGAAGAGGTCACCGTGCGCGCAGTCAACAACAATCCCGGGCAGTTCGAGCTCTCGACTCACCCGCTCAACCTCCGCCGCCGAAGCCTCTCCCTGATAGGCATCGATTGTGGCGAGTCCCGCCAGGTGAGCACTCCTGGCGACCACCTCTCCAAGATGGTCATTCATCGCTTGCATCGCGGAGATCTGAAGATGCGCTCCATCAGGTGTGACGAGTGCGGGGGGCGCGCTCAATACCCGTAGGTCCACCCCAGCCTCTTGCTGATCACGGATCAGGCCATCAAGGTCCGCGATTCGTCGCGCAATGCCCATCCAGCGAGCGACGTGCTCGGGTAGCGAATTCACCGGTGGGAGCGCCGGCCATTCGGGTCCCGCATAATGGCAGTGAAAATCAACGACGAATTCCGTATCTCCCTCGACCACAAAACACCCCCTTTGGATACCGAGACCGTACTCAATGATCAACTCAATGATCATCACCCGGGCGATCTTTCATATCATTAACAAGAATGCTGTGTCGTGTTGAAAAGAGCTGCCTTGCGCTTTTCCCGGAGCTCTTGGTCACCCGTCGTGGCAGTTCTTCGACCTGGCTGAGGACTCCCGTGGCATCGCGTCCGTCTCTTGACGGGACTTCGCAACTGTAGAACCATCGAGTCCGGACATCGCACGATACGCCGACACGTGACTTCGGAGGTGATTTTTGCAGCTGGGAGAGCACACAATGGGGCGCATGATGAATGCCGTCGTCATGAACCAGTTCGGGTCCTCCTCCGTGCTCGAATATCGACAGGTATCGGTCGAAGCACCAAAGGACGATGAGGTGACTGTCGAAGTCCATGCGGTTTCGATCAATCGGACACTTGACCTCAGCGTTCGCAGGGACGGGGACGATCGCAGGATTACGCTGCCACACATCCTCGGGGTCGATCCCTCTGGGATCGTTGTCGAACTTGGCAAAGGCGTACGCGACCTTCGACCGGGTGACCGGGTCGCCGTTGTCGCCTCACGATGTGGCCAATGTGCATCGTGTCGACGCGCGAATCGATGTGAGCAACAGTTCCATCCCGGGGTGGAACGATGGGGCGGTTACGCCGAGTACATCACCGTTCCCGCCTGGACGCTTCTCGAAGTCCCTGATGACCTTGAATTCGCCCAGGCAACGGTTCTCCTGCGCCATTACCCGACCGCCCATCACCTTCTCTCAGATGTCGCAAAACTGTCAGCGGGCGAGCGCGTTCTGGTTCTCGGTAGTGCTGGAGGACTTGGCTCTGCAGCCGTCGAGGTCGCCAACCGACTCGGAGCCGAGGTCATCGCCGGAGCCGGATCCGATGAACGCATGCAGGCAGGAATGTCCCAGGGCGCCATCTGTGGCGTCAACTACCAGCGCGAAAACCTCGCCTCACGCGTCATGGAACTCACTGACGGCGAAGGGGTCGATGTCCTTGTTGAAAACATCGGTGAGCCGAAGCTCTGGGGCGATGCCTTTCAATGTGTTGGTCGCGGTGGCCGCGTCGTCACGGCCGGAGCTCATGGCGGAGGCAATGTCACACTTGATGTGCGAAGGCTCTATCAGAACCGCATTTCGATCCATGGATCAAATGGCCGCTCCGATGACAACCTTCGTTGGGTACTTGCACAAAACAGCGTGAAGGCCTTCCGACCGTTGATCGGTATCGTCATGCCACTTGCCGAGGCTCGCCTCGCGCATGACCTCGTCGAGACCAATGCGATTATAGGAAAGATCGTCCTCGATCCACGTTCTCGCGCGCCAACGCCGATCTGACCCATCCGTGTCGAGCACCTCGGCATCTTCCCGAGGATCCAGATCGTCTGGGTTTTTCTTGCGGCGATCGATTGCAATATGCACATGGTCGCGTTTAGCCTCTCGCGACAGGGAGGTGGGACGTACCTCACCGAGAGCACATTGGGGATTTTCATCGATGAAGAGCGGTGCACAGATGCCAGGACAATCACGACTCGTCGCAACGTCGCTTGACCATCTCGTACTCTACGTGGCAGATATCGAGCGATCCAAGAACTTCTACATCAACCTGCTCGGATTCGTTGTCACCCATGAGCATCTTGAAAGGAGCGCAGTTGCGCCGCCCGACGAGGAATTCGATGTCGATATCCGCTGTTTTCTCAAGTGTGGAGAAAACCAGCTTGGTCTGTTTCTCAAAGACTCCGGAGTTGTCCATGGAGGTGGTGAGGTGAATCACCTCGCATTGACACTCAAGGGGGTTGCTGAGCAAGAGGTGCGCAAGATTCTTGCTCAAGAGCACATCGATGTTCATTCGCGTCTTGGAGATCAGAGCTGTATCTATATCAAGGATCCCGACGGTCACAACATCCAGCTCCTGCCAAGATAGGACTCGATCTCGCGCTGATCATCCAATCGTGCGATGACCAACCTCTTTTCGCCAATTCGATCTCACCGCGACTCGTTCGCTGGCTCTTGCGCATCCCGGACGAGAATTGCTGGTCCATGGTCAGATGCTGCACGACACCGGCTGCGAAGTGTCGCGCGGTCAAGATAACTGGCAGCTGCTCGCGCCACGGTCACCGCAGAAAAAGATTCACGCCAGCCTCCCAACGGCCACGAGAATCGACGGAACCTCGACCCGGGCGCTTTTCCACGCTTGAACTCAGGCGCCCGAGTCGCTACTGTTCGCCCGCAACAACTATTCAGACCCGCAGGGCAAATCCAAAGTGAGGATTCATGCAAGTCGTCGATCTCCATCACCATTTCATGCCACTCAATGTTCTCGAGCAACTTCGCATCGTCTCCGGGGGCAAGGCGCGGCTGATCAATGAGAAGATATCCATCGCGTTGAATCCCGACCTCGCCGATGGCGAAGCTCACCTCGAGGCAATGGACCAGGCCGGGGTCGACGTCGCCGTACTCACCCAATCGGGACTCAGCGTTCTTGGAGACAAGATCTGTCGAGACATCAACGAGGGAATGGCGGCTGTGGCTGAACAGTGGCCCAGTCGGTTCATACCAACCGCTCATATCTGCATCGATGACCAGAATGCCGCGCGCGAACTCGAAAGCTGCGTCGAACAATATGGGTTCGGCGCAGTTGCCCTGCCGTGTTCGTCTCCCGAGCGCCAGCTTGACGACCCATCACTGGGACCACTCTGGGCGGTGATCGAGAACCTGGACATCCCGATAATCTTGCATCCAGCGCAGCTTCCCAATGGTGCCTCGCTTGACTACGCGCTTGAACGTTCCTGCTATCGCCCGTTCGACACAACGGTTGCAGGCGTGCGTCTCTTCAATGGCGTGTTACCTCAGCACCCGGGACTCAAGTTCGTGCTACCCCACTGCGGCGGTACGATCGTCGGTCTCAAGGGCAGGCTCGCGATGTTCTTTGAGCGACCTGGCATCGCGCTCCATCGGCTTTTGCCACGCACGCGCGCTGAACAGCGCGCCGAAGGACTCGACACGATCTTCGAACAGTTCTGGGCCAAGCTCTATTTCGATACCGCCGGGACGGGAGCCTGGAGTCCGATCGTCGAATTCGCGACAGGTCTGGTCGGTGCAGACCATATGGCCTTTGGAACGGACTATCCGCTTGAATCACATTCGGGCGAGACGATGCGCGAACTCGTCGAAATGATTGAGAATCTGGAGCTTTCGACCGAACAGCGCGCGCAGATCGCGTCGGGCACCGCTCTAGACCTGCTCGGGCTGCCCCTTGAACAGGCGCTTTCGGCGAGGAGCTAACCCTTGGGACAAGATGTCTGTCGCGCGCAACCATCTTGGACACAAGACACCGTGTCAAGGTGATGACCGAAACCACGAGATCCCACGATCGCTGACGATGGCGACTATTGCACGTGCGACGACAGCGCGCGCAAATTGATTGAGCGGTAGAGCAACAGACCATAGCCAACGCCGACTAGGAGCTCTGCAACAAAGACGAGATGAAAAACATTGGCCACCGTCAATGCGCCGAGAGAGAATCCGATCACCACTATGCCAAAAACGATAAGCATCTCCGGATGTGCCCGGACAAGGCACGCCAACCATCCCGCAGTGACCGTTTCGAATATCGCCGTCGCCACGTTGACGCCGACATGGAAGTCATTAAGCGGATTGCTCAACTTGTAGGGGTAGGTACTCAGGAGATTCAATACAAGCAATGCCGCATAGGACCTGAGGATCGCGCGTGTGATCACCGAATCGCGAGTACTGCCCCGAATCAGTCTTGCGCCACCAAAGGAATACACTCCGCCAAGAACAAGTGCAAGAGAATACGGGATTGCTGTCTTGATGTGAATCCCATAGTTACTCAGCCCGCTCTCGTCACGCTTGAGAACGAAACCGGGATGCAAAGCGACGCACAACGCGAGGAAAAGCCAGAGACAGATCTGACCCCTTGCCACCAGACGCGCCGCTCCCTCGGTCATGATTTCAGCATAGGGAAAGCGCCAATGATCGCGAGATGTTCTGACGCCAAGGGCGCTCGTCAGACGATCGCAAGCCCATGTCTGATGCGTCTTCGCGTTCCCCACAACACGATATTCCAGGGAAACTCACGGATCCGGTTGGGAAGCAAACCGTTCACCCAGGCGATCAGCCCGGTCAGTTTTCCAAACATCCATTCACGTCTCGCGTTCCATGGGAGCCCAAGTTCATTGCGAAACCGACTGTCGAGAAAACCCGTCGTCACAAACCGGTAGAACGGACCGAGGATCATCTCGATCGGAGCTGGGAGAAACGCCAGCGAGGCAATCCCGTTGAGGTAGGAACGAGTCTGCTCGTCTGTTGAAAGGTGTGTGAGCTGTTCGCGCCAGTACCGTTCAAACGCGGCGCGGTCCTCGGGCCAGTTTGCCGGTGAGACCTGGAGCGTTGTGACAAACCTGGCGCAATGACGGTACATCTCGTCGAGCAGTGCGGGATTTTGCTCACCATAGAGAAACCGTGTCGCATCTTCGAAACCCCGGTACATGCAGGCCCCGACCCAGAGTTGGAGGCGCGGATCGAACGCGTGGTAGTCGACCGGGCTCCTCTCGTCTGCCAGCACTTGCCGATGCTGACCGTTGACCTCGCGGCGCAAGACCTTCCGTTCTCCCTCGCTCCCGAACAGCGCAATTACGATGTAAGCGAGTGTGGTCCGTGTGCGCTTGAGCGGGTGTTTGGCAAGTGAGCCACTCTCGACCCTGCTCTCGACAACACCGCGACCTACGGGGAGTTGCGATAACTGCATGATCACGTTCGCGCCAGCGAGCAAAAGTGCAAGGCCGCTCATCGCAATCGAGCGCAGGTCGTCCGACATCGCCTCGACTCGATGCTCGTCACCGAGCTCATCTCGAGAAGCAACCATGTTCGTGTCCGACCCCTCTCGTCGCGACCACCCGTCTACCCAGTCTTCTTGACCTACCGCTCACGCACCAGTGCAGCCCAACTGGTCGCGGTTCTTGCCGATGTGGCTCAAATTATTGACCTTCGCGAAATACCCTGTTGCCTACGTTCCTGGGTCGCCGCCAGCGCCCAGGCGACTACGGTCTAGCCACTGTGCGATGATTCGTGGACCAAAAGGGTACTTCCTCAGAAAGAAGGAACATCATGAGCGACCAAGCGCAGGGCGAGCTGCTCTACGAATACACGGTGCAGTTCACCCAGGTAGTGGAGTATGGCGTGTCAATGGAGGCGCTGATGTCAGGCCAGGCAGCCCCGCCACCCGAAGGGGCGCGTTTTGACGTTTACTTCGAAGGCCCTGTCACCGGAACCAAGCTCAGCGGATCGGTCAAGGGCGTGGATTACCTGCACGTACGCGCTGACGGCCGCTTCCAGCTCCATATCCACGCCGAGATCACCACCGACGACGGCAAGAAGATCGCGCTGGCTGCCGACGGCGTCGGCATGGGCGAGCCACCGGTGCTTCAATTGCGTGAGAACGTGACGCTGACGACCTCGGTTCCCGAGTACTCCTGGGCCAACACGATCCAGGTCTGGGGAACTGGGACCGTCGATGCCTCGAGGGGAGAGGTCCAGATCAAGGGGTATGCCGCCTGACAGCAGTCCAGCCCACACGGTTGATTCGTTGGTTGCAGGGTAATCGGCGAAGATCAATAGCTGTGGGATGTAGGGAAACTCAAACATCATCTGCGGCCAAAGAGGCGCAATCGCGCGCCCAACCCAGATCGCTGTGCGATTGACCGGTTCAGCGACCGCTTGGCATCGGAGTGACCGGACTGGGCCTCTGGCAGGAAACAGATTGCTCGCTAGGTTCAGATCCGGTAAAGCGACGTGGCGTTGTCGCCGGTAATTCGTTCTGCGGAGACCCGCTCGAGATCGGAACGGCCCAGTACGGTCGCGTGCGCGTTCATCACCGAATAACGATCGCCATGCGTGTAATCCGTCCCGACGATGAGATGACGATCCTCTCCGACGGACTCGAGAACAGCAGGGATGTCCTCGGAGGTATCGCAGGTGACGTAGAAATCAAGCTCCGCGAGCGGCATCTGGCCTCCGGCGCCAAATCCATTCGTACCCAACACGTGGGGTACCCACCCCGACCCTGCTTCGATGAATCCGACACGCATGCCCTCGGGAAGCTGTCCGTCTCGCCTCGCGCGCAACAGTTCGGCAAAGGCCGAGTACACCGGAGTCTCACCGCTGTTGCTCTGGGTGAACGGCGAAAGGAACTTGTTGACCGGCGCCCAGGCGGTTCCCTGGTGAAGACACAGTGCAAGGTCGCGTTCCGCGGCAGCCTGGTAGGCGCGAAAGAAAAACGGATCGCTCGCCCCCCGGCCCCCTGAATCGATACCGAGTTTGAAGATTCCCACTGCACCGTTGTCTTTCGCAAACTGGATCTCTTCAAGCGCCTCCTGCGGGGCGATATAGGGGATCATCGCCACCCAACGCAATCTTCCCTTGGAGTGCGCGCAACGGTCCGCAAGCCAACGGTTGTAGCTCTTGTGCAACATTGCCGTGATATCGGGCCGCAGGGAGGGTTCGTGGAGGAACAGCGTTGGATAGATCACCTGTGTCTGCACTCCGAGTGCGTCCATGTCGCGCATGCGCGCACCGACGTCTTTCAGCTCGCGGGTCTCGAGCGTGGTGCCGGTGCGCTCATCGGAGCGACGCCGCCGCGGAGCAAGCCGCCCATCGATGTACCAAAGTCGGTGATAGCCAATCGGGAGATAGCTCGGGATCTCCTCGTCCGCAAACTCGATCGTGTGCGGAGCGAGATGGCGCTGATTCGGTGGAATGTACGACCACGTCTCATCACACTCATCCACATGGGTATCAGAATCAATAAAGCTCATCACTTGGCCTCGCCTCCACAACCTCTCTATCAGAATCCACCACAGGAACGAAACGCCCACATTCTCATCAGCGAGCCTGCGTCCTCGCGT
>Ga0307373_10003995_pt1 | contig 25090 bp, 21 predicted proteins | sample OX2MG_FD_202534 | JGI IMG/M metagenome (GOLD analysis project Ga0307373, IMG submission 202534) | Soil microbial communities from Risofladan, Vaasa, Finland - OX-2 | ecosystem: Environmental > Terrestrial > Soil > Coastal area > Acid sulfate soil | place: Finland: Risofladan, Vaasa | collected...
GAACGCGAACGCGAACGGCGCCGCGCCGATACGCCGTCTCGGGCAGGTACTGAATGAAGTTCGCCGTGCGAACGCATTCCGGCGTTACGTCCCGGCCGTTCACCTCCAAGCGAATGCTCGATGGATTGACCGGCACGGCATCGGTGACGAAGGTCGCATAGATCGCGGGGGCGTTCAGCGTCACGGTCGCACCATCGCTCGGTCCGACCGTTGAGATGCCCGGTGCCCGACCCGACGCGGAGAGCGTCTGCGCCGCGCGCGCTTCCACCGAGCTGCCGTCGTGCATCTGGAGGTGCGCTACGATCGGCGTATCCGCGAAGTTCGCGTTTGCGGCAATAGCGTAGCTTCCAACGTACGTTCCCGGTGCGCGTTCCGTCATCGCGATGCCAGCGACGTACGCACCGATGTCGAACGTGGCGGCGCCGCCGGGAGCGCCGTGCATGGTCACGTTCAGCGTGTCGCCGGCACGCAGCGGGTGCGTTGCATCGATCGTGACGTCACTGATGTTCGCGCTCCCGCTTTGTCCGCTCGTCGGCTCTGCCGCGCGCTCGGCGACGATCTCGCGGACCTCGCCCGTCTCGACGTTGTACCGCACCGTCACGCGATCGCCGGCGACGAGATCGCCGAACGACGCCGGCTTTCCGTTCAACGATACCTCGGTATCGCGATCGGGCGCGATAACGTGGCCATCTTGCATCAAGAGCTCGTTTGGGTTCACGACCGCGACCACGCCGTACCGAGAACCGTATTCGTCGACGACCGACGTCACGGTGCCGTCCGAGCGCATGGCGATCTCGGCATAGTCTCCGGGCCGGATGTCGGTGAGCTCGCCGGGGATGTCGATGTCGACGCCTACGTCATGCATCGTGATCAGCGCGTTGTTCGAAATCGGAATCGTGCGAACGGACCCATTGAAGGAAAGGGTCACGGTCGGCGGCGCGGAGTCGACGTCGACCGCCGTTACGGTTCCGACGTTGACCGTGCGGTTGCCGACGGTGAAGTCGCCGAGTCCGGACCGGCCGACGAGCTGCGAGACGATCGAGACGACGTGCTCGCGGCGATTGAAGGTCGCCTCGGCACCGAGCACCGACGTGAAGAAACGCAACGGCGCGTAAAAGACGCCGTTACGGCGCGTCGCCGGCGCATCTAACAACACGCGCGCGCCGTCGACCGTGGCAATGCGGCTGCCGTCGCGCAACACGACCGTCTTCTCGCCCACGTGCGTGATCATGCTCGAGCCGAGGGTGCTGAAATCGAGTCCTAGAGCGTGTACCGTGCGTTGCACCGGAACGAGCAGGATCCCACGGATCAAAAGCGGCGGCGGCTCGAGCGGCAGCGTCTCTCCATTGATGACGATGCCGATCTCCGGTGCCGGGGCGGCGCGGTGCACGGCGGTCAGAGCGAGCACGGCTGCGACGAGGAGCGCGGCGCGCCAAATCATGCGAGCACCTCGCGATAGACATCGGCGGTTGCGCGCGCGCACCGATCCCACGTGAACTTCCGTGCGAGCATCTGCCCATGATTGACGAGCCGGGCGCGCAGCCCCTGGTCGTCCAGAACGGCGGCAAGGCATTCCGCAAGCATGCGCACGTCTCTGGCCCGAAAGGTCAGCACCGCGTCTTCCAGCACGGCGGGCACGGCATCCGCGCAGACGACGACCGGCGTTCCCGCGGCCATCGCCTCGAGCAACGTCAGGCCAAAGCCTTCGCGCAGAGCGGGGTGCACGAGGGCGCTCGCTCCGCGATAGTACGCCGCGAGCTCGGGCACGGAGAGCTCTCCGAGAACGCGCGCGTGTCGCCGCTTCGTCGACGCACGCTCTAGAGCGCCGCCAAAGTCATCCGGGCCGCTCATGTAGAGATCCACCTCGTAACGCTCCGGAAGAGAGCACCAGGCCTCGAGCAGCGTCGCCAAGTCTTTGTGCCTGCGATGATTCCCGACGTACAGAAAGTACGGGCGTTCTCCTGCGTGCGCGTCGGCGCCTGGAGCCGGCGCAAAGAGCTGCGGATCGACACCGAGGGCAACGACGCGAATCTTCGCGTGGTCGACGCCGAGAAAACGCTCGATGTCGTCCACGGTGCGCTCGTCCGCCGTTATGACGCGTGCCGCGCGCGCACAGGCTCGCCGCACGACGAAGCGATAATACCACGCCGCTTTACGCTTGAAATGCTGCGGAAAGCAGAGGTGGATGACGTCGTGCAGAGTGACGATGGAGCGTACTGGCACGACGAGCGGCGTGTATTGTGAAAGAAAATGAACGAGGTCGACGCCTGCCTTCGCGATGGCGAGCGGCAGCGCGACCTGTTCGCTCCAGTCGAAGTTTCCTCCCTGCGAGAACGTCGCGTACGCAAACTCGGGTGCCACCAGGGGAAGCTTCGCACACATCTCGCGCGCGTAGAGTTTCATGCCGACGGACATCTGCCGCGAGAGCCGAGCGTCGAGCCCGACACGCTTCATCGCGCTTTGCGGCACGCCACGTACCGGTAGCGCGCCGACCAATACGCGGCGGCGATGCCGCGGCCGCCGTCGAGAAGCGCGCCTTTCAGGAGCAACAGGCGTAGCCAGCGCGGCCACACGAGTAACCATTCTTGCGCGGTGCGCAGGGGCGAAGCATGCAGTGCGGCGGCTTCGAGATCCGTATAGCGCTCGAACTTCGCGCGGTACGAAGCGGCATCTGCATAAGAATAGTGCAGCAAGGTTCCACGCAGCTCAGCGACCGGGCCTTCACAGACCCAGCGTTCGTGCACCTGAGCGCTGCCGCCCGCGGCGCAGCTCCCTTTCAAAAGCGCGCGCCCGGTACGAAAGAGGCGCACGAGAGGCTCGTTTTTCCACATGCGCAGGGCCTTTCCACAATAATACGTCGAGCGGCGCACGATGTAGCCGTCGACGTCGCCGTCTGCGCAGAGGATTGCGTCGCGCAGCGCGTCGTCGAGCGCTTCGTCGGCGTCGATCATGAAGGTCCACGGCGTCGCAACGTTCGACGCCGCAATACGACGCGTGTCGAGAAAGCCCGTCCAATCTCGTTCGATGACCTGCGCGCCCGCGGCACGGGCAAACTCGACCGTTCGATCGCGCGAGCGCGCGTCGATCACGAGCACCTGCATACCGCGCGGCAGGCTCGTCAACGCGCGGGGAAGATTGCGCTCTTCGTCACGAGCGAGGATAACGGCGGTGATGTCGTACGGGTTCAGGGGCGCTGCATAGCTGTCGATGTGCTCACGGTGACACCGCTATCGCTACGCCCATGATGCGTGCGCCCGAGCGCGGCGCCCACAAAGTCGCGGTAGAGCGGCGAGGGGCGATTGGGGCGCGATTTGAACTCCGGGTGCGCCTGCGTGCCGACGAACCACGGGTGCATCGCCTCGGGAAGCTCGATGACTTCGACCAGCTGCGTTTTGCCGACGGTGTGAAAACCGGTGAAGAGCATGCCGTGCTCTTCGAAGATCGGCGCGTAGCGGTTGTTGAACTCGTACCGGTGGCGGTGGCGCTCGCCGATCTCGAGCTCGCCGTAAGCGCGCGCCGCATGCGAATTCGGGACGAGCGTGCACGCGTAGTTTCCCAGACGCATGGTTCCGCCGTACATTTCGAGATTACGCTGATCGGGCATGAAATCGATTACCGGGTCCGCCGAAGTCTCGTCGACCTCGGTCGTCATCGCGTCGGGAAGCCCGCAGACGCTGCGCGCGAACTCGATGCAGGCCAGCTGCATGCCGTAGCAGATTCCGAGAAATGGGATCTTGCGTTCGCGCGCATGCCGGATCGCGAGCAGCTTGCCCTTGACCCCGCGCGAGCCGAAGCCCGGCGCGACGAGAATGCCGTCGACGCCGCGCAAAAGCTCCACGCCGTCGCTTTCTATGTCCTCTGAATCGATGCGCTTAATGTCGACCCCCGCATCGTGCGCGGCGCCGGAATGGTAGAGCGCTTCGTTGATGGACATGTAGGCGTCCTTGAGCTCGACGTACTTCCCGACGATGGCAATCGTGACGCGGCGCTCCGGATGCAAGATACGCTCGACGATCGCCTCCCATTCCTCCAAGTGCGGCGCCCGCGTATCGAGATGAAGCTTGCGCACCGCCGCATCGGCGAGGCCTTCTTTCTCCAAGTTCAACGGTACGGCATAGATCGTCGGCGCGTCGTTGTTCTGCACGACCGCGGAGCGAGCGACATCGCAGAAGAGCGCGATCTTTTCCTTCAGCTCGATCGGCATCGGACCGGAGGTCTGCGTTCGGCAGACGATCGCGTCGGGGAGGATGCCGATGCCGCGCAGCTCGCGCACGGAGTGCTGGGTCGGCTTCGTCTTGAGCTCGTCGGGGGCACCGAGGTGGGGAACGAGGGTCAGGTGCGCGTACATGACGTTCTCGTCGCCGACATCGTAGCGCATTTGACGGATCGCTTCCAAGAACGGTAGCGACTCGATGTCACCGACCGTCCCGCCGACCTCGACGATGCAGACCTCGGCGCGGCTTGCCTCGGCGACGCGCTTCACGTGCGCCTTGATTTCGTTCGTGATATGGGGAATGACTTGTACCGTCGCGCCGAGATATTCGCCGCGGCGTTCCTTCTCGATGACGGCCTTGTAGATTTGCCCGGTCGTCACGTTGTTGGCACGCGTGAGGTTCTCGTCGATGAAACGCTCGTAGTGACCCAGATCGAGATCGGTCTCTGCGCCGTCCTCGGTAACGAAGACCTCCCCGTGTTGATACGGGTTCATCGTGCCGGCGTCGACGTTGATGTAGGGATCGAGTTTTTGAATCGAGACGCTGATGCCGCGGGCCTTCAACAGGCGCCCGAGCGATGCGGCCGTGATGCCCTTTCCGAGCGAACTGGCCACGCCCCCGGTAAAGAAAATGTACTTGGCCACTCGGGATTGCTGTGTTCAGCGCGGGCGGTTATCGAACCTTTGTCTTCTTTGGCAAATCGAAGGGAATGACAAGCCGAATGTAGCGCTCGAGCCCAGCATAATCGGGACCGACGCCGACGCGTGCGCTCGGAAACGCCGCCGCGGCGAGATCGCGCAGCGCCGCGATCGATGGCGGCGCGGCCTCCAGAAGCACAACTGCGCCGTCGTTGAGGCGCCCCGGTAGGCGCGCCAGGAGACGGCGGTATTCGCGCAATCCGTCGGACCCGCCATCGAGCGCCTCTCGCGGCTCGAAAGCCGCAGGCTCGGGTCTCCGAGGGAGTTGCGCGGTGGGAACGTACGGCAGGTTCGCGACGACGCAATCGAAGCGCAGCTTTTCGTCCCGCGGCAGAAGATCCGCGAGCTCGAACCGGAGGCGTCCTTCGACAAGCTCAGGATGACACGCGACAGGGTCGGGATGGCGCAGGGCACGAGCGTTGCGTTCGGCAACGGCAAGCGCGTCCGTGCTGCGCTCGGTCGCGTAGACAACCGCTCCACGCAGCTCCGCGGCGAGCGTGCACGCGATCGCGCCGCTTCCCGTGCCCACGTCGAGGATGACCGGCTTCGCATAGCTGCGCAGGTGCTCGAGGGCCGCTTCGACGACGTGCTCCGTCTCCGGTCGCGGGACGAGCACCGCCGGGCTCACCTTGAAGGGCCGCCCGCAGAACCATGCCGTACCGATGAGATATGCGACAGGCTCTCCGAGCGCGCGACGCTCGACGAGCGCTTCGAAACGCTGCAAATCGGCGGCCGAAAGCGGCTCGTCGCCATGAGCGATGAGCCAGGCGCGGTCGTGCTCCAGCGTATACGCGAGCAGCAGCGCTGCGTCGGCGCCGGAGGACGGCGACGCTCCGGAGAGCCGCGAGCTCGCCGAGCGCAAAGCTTGGGCGACATCCTTCGACACGCTCAGGATGGCGCCTTAGAAGCCTGAGCTGGCGTCGCAGTACCGGCTATGCTGCAGAGCCTGCGAGCAGCCGGGCACGCTCGTCACGCAGCAGATCCTCGACGATCTCGCCGATGTCGCCGTCGAGAATCGCGCGGAGGTTCCCGTAGTTGCGATTCGTGCGGTGATCGGTAACGCGATCCTGCGGCACATTGTACGTGCGGATCTTCTCGGAGCGATCGCCGGTGCCGACTTGGCTACGGCGCAGTGAGCCCGTGGCCTCTTCTCGCTCGCGCCGCTTGCGCTCGTGGAGCATCGCGCGCAGCATCTGCATCGCACGCTCGCGGTTCTGCTGCTGCGAGCGCTCTTGTTGCGAGGCGACGACGATACCCGTCGGCACATGCGTGATGCGAATCGCCGATTCGGTCTTGTTGACATACTGCCCCCCGGCTCCGCTCGACTTATACGTATCGACCTGCAGGTCCACCGGCTTGATCTCGATCTGAACGGTCTCGTCCACTTCGGGGAGCACCGCGACGGTAGCCGTCGAGGTGTGGATGCGTCCCTGCGCCTCCGTTGCGGGGACGCGCTGCACGCGGTGGACGCCCGATTCGTGCTTGAACCAGCGATACGGCTGCTCTCCCCTTATGGAGAAGACGATCTCTTTATAGCCGCCGGCTTCGCTCGGGCTCTCCGAAACGACGGCGACCTTCATGTGGAGCGATTCGGCGAAGCGCGCGTACATGCGCGCCAGGTCGCCGGCGAAGATCGCGGCTTCGTCACCGCCGGCGCCGGCGCGAATTTCAACGAACACGTCTTTGTCGTCGTCAGGGTCCTTGGGTATTAGCAGCTCCGCCAGCCGTGCCTCGAGCGCCTCGCGACGGGCATGCAGCGAGCGCTCCTCTTCCTCCGCGAGCTCGCGCATCTCCGGGTCGGCAAGCAATACGGCATTCGCCTCGAGGGCTTCGAGGGCCGCGCGATAGGCACGATACGCCTCGACCGTCTCAACCAGACGAGCGCGTTCCTTGACCAGACCGGTAAACGTAGCCTGATCGAACGCGCCGCCGGCTGCCGCCAGCTCGGCCTCGATCTCGTCGAACCGCCGGCTGGTCGCCTCGAGGCGCTCGAACGCGCGCTCGTCCACGACCGCCGCTTACGCTTCCGCCGCGGCCTTCTTCGCTGCGCGTTCCTTGGAGCGAGCCGCCGCCTCCTCTTGCTTGCGCCGTGCGATTGCGGCACGCTGGTTGAACTTGTCCACGCGTCCGGCCGTGTCGATCAGCTTCTGCTGGCCCGTGAAGAGCGGATGGCACGCCGAACAGATCTCGACCGCGATCTCTTTTCGGGTCGAGCCGGTGGTGAAGGTGCTCCCGCAGGCGCAGTGTACGCGGGCCTCCGGATACCACGTAGGGTGGATCTTCTCTTTCACAGTCCCTCGATTATAGCAGCGGCGGCAAGGGGGCTCACCCAAAGATTAATACCTGATTATAGAGGGTGCCGGGGAAAGAAGGCGGTACCTTCTTCCCTAGTGGCCGCCAGGTAGGACCTCGGCCCAACCCCCATCCTCCGGGGCAACATTGGAAACCCGGATAGAAAGAATCAAACAATGCGACTACTCTCTTGGCCATGCGCTGCAATCTTCGCAGCGATGGCCCTCTGGGCACCGGCGATCTCCCACGCGCAGGGCACGCCTGACTTTGGTGTGCCACCTTCGGGCACGATCCCGATCCTCTACAACGACCATCACGTCTATGCAAACCCCGACGTTCTCAAGCAAGATCGGGTGCTGGCCGCCTTGGTGCGCAACGGCACCATTCTTATTCCGCTTCGCTCGATGTTCGAGCAGATGGGCGCCACGGTATCCTACGATCCCTCGACGCAGACCGTCACCGCTTCCAAGGCGGGCGCGTCCGTCTCCGTTACGGTCGGTAAACCCGAAGTCGTCATCAATGGCGAGACCCGACCGCTCGACGTCCCGCCGATCATGTGGCACGGTCAGGTTCTCGTTCCCGTGCGCGTGATCTCCGAAGGCATGGGCGCGTACGTAGAGTGGGTTCCGGACCGGCACATCGTCGTCGTGCGCTACATCGTACCGACGCCGATGCCGCCGCCCCCCACCATGGCACCGCCGCCGCCCACCATGGCACCGCCGCCTCCGACACCAGCGCCCAACAGATGGGCCGGCATCTATGTCGGCGCTAACATCGGTGGGATCGTCAATCACGATACCGGCGGCGACACGTGCACGACGCCGGGCGGCGTCGTCTACGGACCCGGATGCTCGATCGATGCCGGCATCGGCAAGATGAACGCGGCGGGCTTCCTCGGCGGCGTTCAGCTCGGAGCGAACCTGCAGGCAGGCCACTTCGTTATCGGCCCTGAGTTCGACTATCAGGGAACGACGCTGCAAGGCTCGTCGAACTTCTACGGAATCCTGCCGGAGTACGGCAGCAGCGGCTGCTGCAACGTGCACTTCTCCGCGTCTGAATCAATGACGTCGTTTCAAACGGAACGCCTGCGCATCGGGCTCGCATCGCCGAACACGCTCATCTATCTCACGGGTGGCTGGGCGCAAGCCAACGTCACGCTCTCGACGAACTACGCGTTTTCGCACCTTCAATACCCCGGGACGATCAGCGTCGAGCGCAGCGGCTGGACCGAGGGACTGGGCGGCGAATGGGCCATCAGTCCGCGTATGTCCATGAAGCTCGAGGGGTTGCTCTACACGCTGCAGCCCTACTCAACGGCCTTCTTTAGGACGGGAAGCACGTCGGGCTACTCCGGTGGCAAGGACTTCTACTTCCACGGAAACGTCGTGCGGCTCGGCGTCAACTGGAAACTCTGAACATCGTCTCTCGTCATCCTTCGACAACAAATAAAGAGGGGCGCCGCGGCGCCCCTCTCCTTTTTGTCTCTTTACGCGCGTACGCTACGGAAGATTCAGCGTTCCGCAGCTGCAGTACGTGAAGAGTGCCTGAGCCATTCTCGCGCCGAAGGGCACGCCGACGCCGGTAACCATGTCATATCCCGGTCCCGTCTGGAAGCCGGTGTAGACGGTGCCGTTGCTGTTCGTGCCGTTCGATCCGGCGCACACGTCGTAGATGCTGCCGGAGGTTCCGCCGGCGCATGCCGCCTGCGTGCCGTAACCCGACTCACCCTGCGCGATCGCGTAGAGTGCAGGAGCCGCGGCGATTCCCCAACGGTAGCCGTACGTCCCCGAACCGTGCGCGTGCGCGCAGGTCGAGTTCGCCTTGCACGCCGAGAGGAAGTCCGCGAACATCGCCGCCATCTCCGGCGCTGCCGCCGACGTTCCGCCCGATGCGAAGAAGTACCCCGGGATGTAATCTGCGTACATGAGCATCATCGGGCCCGTGTTCGGGTCCGCGAGCAGGGAGATGTCAGGCGTCTCCCGCATCGTCGCGCCGATCGGCGCTGCCGATTGCCACGACGGTGCCGGAAAGAAGAGCGAGGGGCCGCCGCCCGAGCCCGGTGAGTTGTCGAAGTAGCCGTCACCACCCCAGGTGGTATTCTCGCCCCACGCCGTGATCTGCTCGCCAGGTTGGAGCTGGCCGGAGTTCGTGAACGGAGCGTTCACGCCACCGACTGCGATCGCGGACGGATCCGTCGCCGGATACGACGCGCACTGCGACGTCGCCGGGTAACCGCCGTTGTCGCATTGGTACGCCCCGTTGTCGCCGGACGAAACGAAGACGGTGACGCCTTCGGCCGCGAGCGCAGCCATCTCGTCCGGTCCCGGCCCGTTGCCCGATGCATCGAAATAGCATCCGGCGTTGCATTCGGCGTACGGCTCACCCAAGCCGAAGCTGAGCGAGAGCGTGTCGACGACGTCGTCGGCGATCACTTGCTGGATCTCGTCGTCGGTGAGGTAGATGCCCTCGACGCCGGTCGAGCCCGCGGCGCAACCGTAGTAGACGCAGTCTTGCGTGTTGTAGGCGAGGTAGAAGTCGACGGTCGCTCCCGGCGCCAATCCCGCCTGTTGCTCGGTGTCGAGTTGCGCTTCGCCGTCTTCCGGATTGCACGTCGCGCTTGGATCCGCGACGTACTGGTTGCCGCACGGTCCGGTTACCGGCGGCGGCGTTTGCAGACCGCCCGGATACGGGTCGAACGTTCCCGTTCCCGTTCCGTTGTTCTGCGCGTTCGCGGGCTGCGCGATGACGTTCTTCTGCACGACGCTCGCGTAGAGATTCGTGCCGGACGCCAACGCATAGGCCGGAACGTCGTCAGGCGAGATCGGCCCCGTCCCGATGATGCCGACGTTGATGCCTTGCCCGCGGTACCCGTTGTTGATCAAGTGCGCGTAGTCAAAAGCATTGCGCAACAACGGTGCCGAGTAACCCGCTCCGGCGACGCCGGCGGGACGCTCGATGTAGGTATGGGCCGGGTGGAAACCGACCATGTTCATCACCGAGACGACCGGAAGAGCCGACGCGAAGTGCGGCGGAGCATCCGGCGCAGGGCCGAGAACCTTGATCGGACCGACCGACGTTTGCAGTTGCCAATAGCCGAACTTCGTACCGAACGCAGCCTCGACGTTCGCCTGCGTTCCGCTCACGACCATCGTCAAGTGCTGGGGCCACGTCCCCGTGCTCAAGTGGTAGCCGGCAAAGTACTTGCCGGCGGTCGCGATCGCGGCGCCCGACGCGCCATACATCATGCCGATTTGCTGCGGCGTCAGCCAATGGCGATAGTTCCCCGAGTGCGGATCGCCCGTGGACCTGGCGTAGGCAAGCAGCCCCGGCGCGTTGCGCAGCTGCGGCTGCACGTTGAGCGTGATGTTGCCGGCAACCGTGGCCGGCCCGAGATATGTTGCCTTGCTCTGAAGGATCTGCTGATTCCACGCGACGGCGAGCGTCGCCGGACCGTGATACGTCTGCATGCCTCCCCCGGCGCCCTGCGCCATGGGCAGAGCGCCGCCGGCGCCACCGCCGTGGCAGGCCGAGAGCAATGCGGCCGCTGCCGCGATGGTGATGCTGCGCAGAATCGTGCGCTTGGTCATCGTACGGCCCCCCCTGCCCGATGGCTCATGATGGTGTGCAGCACGCGCTCCTTCGCCTGCGCGCGTAGCCTTGTCGTTTGGACACGCACGAGCGCTCGCGCGAGTACCGCGGCGTTTACCGACGCGCTCACCGAGTTTCCAACGCTCTGCGTCGACACGGAGTTCGAGCTTCCGTGCGAGAGGACGCCGACGCCCTTGCCGCTCTGCAACGTCAGCGTGCTCGTCGTCGTGGTCACGATCAACGGGGTGCTGCTCACGAAGGGATAGTAGCGGTTAGACAAGTTCCACTCGTAGTACGTGTCGAGCACGTCGGTACTCTGCACGCAGACGAGGCCGTACGTCGTCGACGTATACGCGTCCGTCGTCGTCTGCTCGGTGAAACCGAAGAGCGGATCGAGATCCGAGACGACCGTGTGGATCTTGTTGCCGGTCGTCCCATACGTTGCCGGAACGCTGCAGCCTCCCGGGAAGCTCACGCCCGTCGTAATCGTGGACTCGTTCGACGCGAGCGTCAACGGGGTCGTCGAGAACCACTGCGCGATATTGATGGTCTGGGCCGGCGAGGCCGGCGGACATGAATTGTAGTTGTACGCATTCCAGGTAACGAAGCCGCCCGACGGCGCGGAGATCGTGTACTCGCAGATGTACCCGAAGGTCAGCCCGTAGGAACCCGGAGCGGCGATCCACGTCGCCGACGCATCGGCGTTGACGGTCGCCGTATCGTTGATGAAGGTCCCGTTGTTGACCTCGTTCTCGCTGTACGAGCCGTCGCTGTTCGTCGTACGCGTGTCGTTGGTGCCGTCGTTGTAGGTTTCGGTCAGATTCGCCGTCGCACCGTTCGTCCAGTTGGCGCCGTTGTTCTCCGGCTCCTGATCGACGACGAGCGGCGTCGGATACGTAACGTTTTGCGAGTAGCCGTCGCTGTCCGCGTAGACCGTGTGCGTCTCGGCGACGTTCGTGACGGCGCCGTTCGGTGACGGCGTGACGAAGGTCGTCAGCGTCGCCGTCAGGTTTTGATTGGGCTCGGTCAGCGTTTCATCGGCGACGACGGCACCGCTGCCGGTGACGCTCGTTACGCTGTCGCTGAGCGAGTAGCTGACGCTCGTGTTGGGATAGGGCGTCGCGTTCGGATCGCCGCCGCACGCTGCACCGCATGGATAGCCATTGTAGACGTTGGCGATCGTTTCCGTTCCGCTATAAGTGGCGGCCTGCGGCGTGGTGTGGGGCCCGGGCGGCGGCAACGATCCGCCTCCGCCTCCACTGCCCCCGCCGCCGCATGCCGCGAGCCCGGCCGCTACTACGAGCGCACCGAAGCCCACGTACAACTGCTTCACAGTTCAAAGCTCCTTCTGCACAGAAAACCGCTCCCCGTAGCGGGGAAACGCTCGCCCCGGCCTTAGCGATTGCCGGGGTTCCTCCTCTTTTCACGAAGCCCGCAAAGCATGCACATAACGCGAGCGACGACCCTTGCTCTGCTCTGCACTTTGGCTTTCGCGACCGCGGCGCCGGCCAATCTCCGACTCGACGGCGCGGCGATCGTCAACAGCGGATCGACAAACACCGTCGGCTGGCGAATCGCTATGCACTCCAACGGTTTCGGGACGGTGAGCGGCGCCGCCGGGCCACGGAGGTTCTCGGTGCCATCCGGGCTCGCGCTCAAGTTTTTGAACGACGCTCAGGCTGCCCGCGACGCGCATGCGGCGGGAAGGCCGTGCATGAAAAGCGCGTCCTTCGGGACGCGGCTGAACGTGCTTTGGCATGGCTGGACCTCGCCGGATCTCTCGTGCCCCGTTGCGTTTGCACCATTAACCGCCCTGAGCAGCGACGTCTCCCGCATCGTAGACGCCGCAAATCCTTCCGGCGGCATGCGCCGGATCCGCCTGCCGATCGCGCCGCGCCGCGCTCCCACGTCACCGCCTAAGGGGCCACGCTTCGCTTGGAGCGGAGCAAGCGTCCTCAATCTCCGCTCGCAGTAAAAAGGAGCTCCTTTTGCGGCGCGGGCGCGAGGGAGCGCGGGCGCGTGCGCCCAAGTCAGCGGCGTGAAGCGCGCGATTATTCCATTCGGCGCGGCGGCTCTGCTCGTCGCGATGCTCGCCGGAGGCGGTTTTCCGGTTCCGTCGGTCGGAGCCACGGCTCCCCCTTCCCCTCCACCACTGGTCGACACGTCCCCCGCGCCGTCGCCGAGTGCGACGCCGACCGAGATTCCCGGCGTCCAAAGCCTCTTTCCCTCGAGCGGACACGGGCCGCACGCGTCGCCCTCGCCGCCGCCACCGCAACGCGTCGGCATCGAAGGCGTGTGGGAGCTCGCGATTCAGCGCGGCGGCAACACGACGTACACGCATCTCAAGCTTCACCAGCAGCAGAACGCCCTCACCGGCATCTACATCGACTCGAGCAATAAGCGCGCACCTGCCGTCGGCATCGTCAACGGAAACAGCGTGCGCGTCGTCGTCACGCTCCCCAACGGCTCGACGATCGTCTTTCAAGGAACGCTCGACGGCACGACCGACATGATCGGCATGATGACGACGCCGACCGAACAGCTGCCGTTCTCGGCCGATTATCGCCCGAAAGAGAACTTCTTCGACAACATCAACGAGCAGCCGGGCGGCCTCGCCAACCCGTTCCCGTCGCCTCCCCCCAAGTAACCGTTCGACTCGTCCGCCATGCGGACGGCTCAGGATGACAGGGTCGTGCTGCCGAAACGTGCCGCATGCACGATAGGGCCTTTGGGTTCGCGACGCGCGCAATCCATGCCGGCACGCCGCCCGACCCTGCGACCGGCTCGCGCGTTATGCCGATCTACCAGACCGCGGCGTACGTCTTCGGCTCGACGCAAGAGGCGGCCGAGCTCTTTGCGCTGCGTAGCTACGGCCACATTTACAGCCGCATCAGCAATCCGACGGTCGCGGCATTCGAAGAGCGCATGGCGAGCCTCGAGGGAGGACTCGGGGCCGTCGCGTGCTCGAGCGGCCTCGCAGCGCAACTCTGCACCGTGCTCTCGCTCGCACAGTCCGGCGATCATCTCCTGTGTTCGCAGAACGTCTACGGCGGAACCATCACGCAGCTCTCGGTCACGGTCAAGCGCATGGGGATCGAGACGACGTTTGCGCCCGTCGACGATCTGCACGCGCTCGCGGCGGCGATCCGCCCGAATACGAAGCTACTTTTCGTCGAGACGATCGGCAATCCGGCAGGAACGCTTGCCGATCTTCCCGCGCTGGCAACGCTCGCGCACGAGCACGGCATTCCGTTCGTCGTCGACAACACGTTTGCGACGCCCTATCTGTGCCGGCCGATCGAGCACGGAGCCGACGTCGTCCTCCACTCCGCAACGAAGTTTATCAGCGGTCACGGCACGACCATCGGCGGCGTACTCGTCGAGGCGGGAACGTTTCCGTGGGGCAACGGGAAGTTTCCAATGCTCTCCGAGCCGAGCCCCGGTTACCACCAGAAGGTCTTCACCGAAACCTTCGGCGAGTACGCATTTCTAATGCGCGCGCGCGCCGAGGTTCTGCGCGACGTCGGCGCACAGCTCGCGCCGATGGACGCGTGGCTTCTCCTGCTCGGCTTGGAGACGCTCGCGCTGCGCATGGACGCACACGTGCGCAATGCCCAGGCGATCGCGGAGTTTCTGCGTTCGCGGCCGGAGGTGGCGTGGGTCACATACACGCAAGGCGCCGTCTTCACGTTCGGCATCGCCGGCGGACGAGAGGCCGGGCGGCGTTTCATCGACGCGCTCGAGCTGTGGAGCCATCTCGCCAACGTCGGTGACGCGAAGAGCCTCGTGATCCATCCCGCCTCCACGACGCACTCGCAGCTGAACGACGAAGAGATGCGCAAAGCGGGTGTCGCGCCGGAGTCAATTCGCCTCTCCGTTGGGCTGGAGGACGTCGACGACCTCATCTGGGATTTGGATCGTGCGCTGCACGTCGCGGTTGCCGCACGAGAGCGCGTATGATTCTGGAAACGCCGTCGGAGCGGCGCGCGCTGCTCGAGCGCATCAAGAGCGTCGCGATGGTAGGGGCGTCGAGCAACCCCCTGCGCCCGAGCTATACCGTCTTCTCCTATCTGCGCACGCAGACGCCGTTCGCGGTAACGCCGATCAATCCGACGATTTCCGAGATCGACGGCGTTGCTGCGTACCCGTCGCTCGCCGTCTACGCGCAGGAGCACGGTGCACCCGACGTCGTCGACGTCTTTCGCAAGCCGAGTGAGATCGTCGAGGTGGTGCGCGAAGCGATCGCAGCCGGAGCCAAGGCGATTTGGTTTCAGTACGGCGTCGTCAACGACGATGCGATTCGCCTCGCCGACGAAGCCGGACTCGACGTCGTCGTCGATCGCTGCATCAAGGTCGAATACGCGCGTTTTCACGGCGGGCTTGCAACGAGCGGGCTCAACAGCGGCGTTATCACGAGCCGCTGGGAGAAGCCGGCCGCGCAGTGAGCGCGGCGTACGACGACGAGGCGCGCGGGCTCGATCGCGAGATCCTCTCCGTCATCTCGGCCTGGCGCAACGGTATCGCGCTCTCCGATGCGGAGTTCGACGATCTCGCGTTACGCATCTTCTCTCATCAGATGCGTCACAACGTGCGCTACGCTCGGTACGCGGCCTCGCTCGCGATCACGCTCGACGCTCTGCCGCGCTCCTGGCAGGCCATACCGCCCGTGCCCGCCGCCGCATATAAGGAAGCGACGCTCGCGACGTTCGATCCGTCTACGGCGGCGCTCGCCTTCGAGACGAGCGGCACGACGCGCGGGAGCGGCGGTCGCCACTACATGGAGAACGCGGCACTCTATGACGCCGCGCTCCTCGCGGGCTTCGATCGCTTCGTCCTCACCGATCGGGCGCGTCTGCGGTATTTGAACCTCGTGCCGAATCCGAGCGAACGGCCGGGTTCCTCACTCGGGTATATGATGGCGCGCGTCGCGCGCGAACGCGGCGATGGCCGAACGGGCTGGTACCTCCGCGGCGACGCGTTGCTCGCAAACGAGCTTTTCAGCGATCTGCACCGGGCCGTCGAGGAGGGTCAGGCGGTCTGCATAGCGACGACGGCCTTTGCGCTCGTTGCTGCGCTCGACGCGGCGCAGGAGGGCGGTCTGCGCTTTGCATTGCCGCGCGGGTCGCGCATCATGGAGACCGGAGGCTTCAAAGGCCGCACGCGCGTTGTCTCGCGCGAAGAGCTCTATGCGAGAGCGCGAGAGCGTCTGCGCGTCGACGAGGCGCACATCATCGCCGAGTACGGCATGACGGAGCTGACGTCGCAATGGTACGACAACACCGCAAGTGTTCGCGACGGCGGAGCGCAATTGAAGGCCGCTCCTGCGTGGTTACGCGCGCGCGTTGTGGGCCCGGATGGAGAGACGCTTCCCGACGGCGTCGTCGGCGCGCTCGTGCACGTGGATCTCGCGAACCGTTCTTCCTGCGTCGCTGTGCAGACAGAGGATCTCGGCGCGTGCTTCGGGCGCGAGATCGTGCTGCTCGGGCGCGAATCAGGTGCGCAGTTGCGAGGGTGCTCGCTCGATGCAGAGACGCTCGACGCGCGCTAGCATCGTTCGCGCGGTGGCGGTTGCCGCCGCGCGCTGGTGCAACCCGGCCTTTTCGCCGCGCGAGCGCGCGCTCGCACGCGTCGTAGAGCGCACGCGCTACAGCGTCCCCGTCGTCGCGTACGCCTTCGACCGGCTCTTCGAATCGATCGCTGCCGACGCGCTCGACGAGACCATCGCACGCGAGCTGGGAGACGCCCACTTCGAGCCGATCGGCCGGGTCTGCGTCATCTCGAGCCGAACGACGATCGGCGTCGCGATCATTCCCGCAATCTTCGCCCTGTGCGCCGGCTGCGACGTCAGGGTCAAGGATCGCGAGGATTCCCTCGTTGGGGCCTTCTTCGAAACGCTCGCCGGCGAGTCGGAAATCCTCGCCTCAGCGGCGCAGGCAGCCGCATGGAACGGCGAGCGCGAAGAGCACGATCTCGCAGCGTACGATGCCGTGGTCGCGTTCGGCAGCGACGACGCACTGCGTGCGATTCGCGCGCGGCTTCGCCCCGATGCGCGCTTCATCGCGTACGGCCCGAAGGCATCGATCGGATACGTCGCCCGCGAAGCGCTCGCAAGCGAGGACGTTGCGTCGAGCGCCGCGCGCGGCGCCGCACGTGACTTCGTGCTCTACGACGGCGAAGGCTGTCTCTCGCTGCACGCGCTCTTTGTCGAGCGCGACGGTCGCCTCTCACCCGAACGGTTTCTCGAACTGCTCGCGGGCGCCGTCCAGGGTGCTTCGATCGATTTTCCACTCGGCGCACGCGCTGCAGGCACGATAGCGCGCGTTGCGAGCGCGCGCGACCTCGGGCGTTTTCGCGGCGGGCCGGTGCACAGCGATGCCGAAGCGACCTTCGTGCTCGAGATCGGACACCCGGAGCGCGCGCCCGCGTTTTTGCCGCGCGTCTTGGCTGTGCACGGCGTTCGCGACCCCGTCGAGATGCGTGCATACGTCGGGCGGCACCGTCTTCCACTCGAAGCATGCGCCGTTGCCGGCGAGCGCTACGACGTCCGCGCCGCTGCCATCGCGGCGGGAGCGAACCGCATCGCGCGCTTCGGCGAGCTGCAGGCGCCGCCGCTCTCGTACGCGCATGGCGGGAGGCCGCGCGTCAGCGAGTTCGTACGCATCGTCACCGAGGGCACGCCGTGAGCGAGATACCTGGCTCGCGTTCGCGCGCGTTACGCGCGCGTCTGGCCGCGCGGGAATCGCGCAACGTGACCTATCTCGCCGACGACTTCCCCGTCTTTTGGGAATCGGCAAGCCGCGCGACCGTCACCGACGTGGACGGGAATCGTTACATCGATCTCACGGCGGCGTTCGGCGTGGCCGCGGTCGGCCATGCAAACCCGGCGGTAGCGGCGGCGATCGCCGAGCAAGCGCAACGAATGATGCACGGCATGGGCGACGTCCATCCCACGGAAGTGCGCGTGCAGCTGCTCGAACGATTGCTGCAGGTCGCGCCGCGCGGACTCGAGCGCGCGTTCCTGGCAACGACCGGATCCGAAGTGGTGGAAGCCGCGATGAAGACCGCGATCCTTGCGACCGGCAAATCCGCGTTCGCCGCGTTCGCCGGTGCCTATCATGGGCTCTCGCTCGGAGCGCTCGCGGTCTGCGGCATCGAAAAGTTTCGCCAGCCTTTCGCGGCGGCGTTGCCGCTGCGGCCGCTCCTTCTCGGGTTCCCGCACGCAGCGATGCCGCTCGGCGATGCACTCGATGCCGCGCGCGCGACGCTGAGGGCGCACGACGACCTCGCCGCACTCTTCGTCGAGCCGATTCAGGCGCGCGGCGGATGCATCGTTCCGCCGCACGGCTATCTTCGCGGCCTGCGTGCAGTCTGCGACGAGCTCGGCGTGCTGCTCGTCTTCGACGAAATCTACACCGGCTTCGGACGGACCGGCGAATGGTTCGCTTGTGCGCACGAGGGCGTGACGCCGGATTTGCTCTGCCTCGGCAAGGCGATGGGTGGCGGCTTTCCGATTAGTGCGCTCGTGGGAACGTCTGCAGTCATGGATGCGTGGCCGGCGTCGAGCGGCGAGGCGCTGCACACGTCGACGTACCTCGGGAATCCGATGGGGTGCGCTGCCGCGCTCGCGACGATCGATCAGCTCGAACGGCTCGGTCTTCCGGCACGCGCGAAGCGGCTCGGAACCGAGCTCGCGCCGCGGCTCGAAGCGATCGCGCAGACGCGTGGCGTAGCCGCGGTTCGTGGGCGCGGGTTGATGTGGGGCATCGAGCTGCACGACAGCGCGCACGCAGACCGCGCCGTACGAGCGGCGCTCGCGCGCGGCGTGATCGTGCTGCAGGCGGGCACGCGCGGTGAGGTTCTCTCCGTGACACCGCCCCTCGTCATCGGCGAGAGCGAACTCGAGCGCGCATTTTCGGCGCTGCGGGATGCGATCTCGCAAAGCTTTTGAACCGATAGGCAAACGCACGCTATCCTGAGTCTGGTCGAAGAGCGAAGGATCAGGATGACATGAGCGGGCGGCGGGTAATAGGCAAGGTATGAGCGAGCACATTCGCATAGGCATCGTCGGAGCCGGGTTCGGCGCGAAGGCGCATCTGCCGGCGCTTCTCGCGCACCCGCGCTTCGAGGTTGTCGCTCTCGCGTCGCCTTCTTCCGCTGCCGGCATCGCAAAAGAGCGCGGCATCGCCCATGTCTTCGCATCATGCGCGGACATGGTTCGCGGCTGCGAACTCGATGCGGTCACGATCGCATCGCCACCGTTCGCGCACCGAGAGGATGCCGAGGCGGCGTTCGGCGCGGGCAAGCACGTCATTTGCGAAAAGCCCTTTGGACTCAACGTCGTGCAAGCCGAAGAGATGCTCGCAATGGCACGGCGTGCCGGCACGATAGCAGGGCTGTCGCACGAGTTCCGCTGGGTTCCGCCACAACAAGCGCTCAAGGAGCTCGTCGAGAATCGTCATCTCGATCCGCTGCGCGAGATTGAGATCACGCAGCTCTCTACCTTTCTTCGCCTCGACGGAACGCGCGAGCGCGGTTGGTGGTTCGAGCGCAGGCGCGGCGGTGGCATCGCCGGCGCGCTGCTCTCGCACCTCATCGACATGGCGAACTGGCTGGCAGGACGCCCGCCGACGCGCGCCACCGGATTGATTCGTACCGCAAACCCGCATCGGCACGACGCCAAAGGCGCGTTCACGTCCGACGTCGACGACGGAGCCTTCGCGTTGCTCGACTATGGCGAGGGTCTCGTCGCCCGGCTCACCGTCGACGCAACGACGGCGCACGCATCGTTCACGTCCGCGCTGCACGCAGAGAATCGCACGGCGGTGGCGAGTGGCGAGAGCATCGCCGAAACGACGCTCTACACGGTCGACGAGCACGAAACGGCGGAGTTGCAGTGCAAGGCATCGCCATACGCGCACTTGGCGAGCGTACAGGCGAACGTCCCGTATCTGATGGAACTCTACGACGCGTTCGCGGCTGCAATCGACGGCAAAAGCACCACGGGGCTTCCGACCTTTGCCGAGGCGGTCGAAACCCAGAAGGTGCTCGCAGCCGTCGGCTTCAGCGTACGAACTATGGCAGGGTCGGATCGTTGAGCGCTTTTGCCATCGCGCGATAGACGTTGAGGCGACCGCACCCTTGGTGCGGATCCGCAATGTCGTCGGCCGTCGTGCAGAGCAGCTGTTTCATCGCCGACGCCGACTGGTAGCTCGAGTTTACCGACAAGACGAGCGCAGCGGCGCCTGCGACGTGCGGTGTCGACATCGACGTCCCGTCGACCAGAATCCGGCAGTCCCCGCTGCCCGCGTCCGTCGGGTAATCGCCGTTGCAGTTGCCCGCGTCGCTCGTAGCCCAAGGCGTCGACGTCCAGATGTTCTCGATCCAATGCAGGTTGTCAGCGTCGGCCGAGCTCGTAGCGTCACCACCGGGTGCGACGATCCCCCAGGCGGTCGCATTCTTCGGATTCGCGCCTGGCGAGCCGTACTGCGAGTACGACGCCACATACTCTTTCGGGCTCGACGGCGTGCCCCCGGCGTTGCCGCCGGTAGGGCTCGTGCCGTTGGGTGAACCGTCGTCGAGCGACGTCGCTCCCACCGCGATGACGCCGGGATCGCAAGCGGGTGCGTCGATGCCCGAGCCACCCGCGTTGCCGCTCGCAGCCACGACGATGACGCCCGCCGCAATCGCGTTCGCAACCGCCGTGCTCTCGGGCGGCGAGTCCGGACAGTTACCGCCGAGGCTCATGCTGATGACGTTGACGTGATGGCTCACCGCATCGTCGATCGCCGATGCGATGTCTTGCAGAGTAGCGCTGCACTGCGGGTCGCTCGTAGTCGGGCTGCTGCAGTTGTTATCCGGTACGGGAAAGACGCGATACGCGTAGAGGACGACGTTGCCGCCCGCTCCCGTGAATCCCAGGCCGTTCCCCGTGTCTGCGGCGGCGATTCCCGCCGTGTCGGTGCCGTGCCCTTGGGGATCCGTCGTGAAGTTTGACGTCGACTGCACGTTGGAAGAGTTCGTGATGAAGCACTTCTGGTAGACGACCTTCGTATTCAGTTCCGCGTGGCCGGTGTCTTGACCGGTGTCGATGACGGCGATCGAGACGGACGACGACCCGAGAGCGTTGGCGTTCTGCACCGTGCTGCCGTTGCTCGACTGACTGTATTCGAACGCATGCTCCAACTGGATCGCGTGCATATCCCATTGCCCGGGAACGTCGTTGCTCTCGTAGTACGGAGGATCGGTGTTCGTCGCGGGGGGCGGCGTTGCCGGCGGCGTCGGCACGGCGGTCACCGCGAAGCCGTCGAAGTACGGGTCGCTCGGAAAATAGCCCTTGTTGACGGTCAGCGGGTAGCGGCGCGCGCTTGCGTCGTTGACGCTGACGACGCCCGGTGCCGAGCGCATCTGCGTGATCACGGAGTCGACCCGCGCGACCGGAACGGAGATCATCCGCGTCACGAGGCCGACGTGCGAGAAGTCCAGAGCGCGCACGAGCGTCGCACCTGCGGCCTGCTCGCGAGCGGCTACCGACGCCGGGGCGGAGAGGACGATGCTGCGCCGGTACGTCACGGCGATCGCTCCCGACGGCGCCACCGTTGCCGGCAGCGGTGCCCGCGACACCGGACGCCTAACCAGAGCCTCTTGCGCGCCCGCGCCGATGCTCACCGACGTCGGGCTATCGGCAGTCGGGCAAGCGAATGCCGTGTTTGGAGGCGGCACGTGCCCACCTCCGCCGCCGGGGGGCATCCCGCCGCTTCCCCCGCTGCCGCCGCAAGCCGAGAGGAGAGAGACGGCTGTTGCCACGGCGAGCGTCCTGGCAGCGAAGCGCTGGTGCATTGCGATAACGGCCCCTTCCGGAATCAAAGTTTGCGGCAGCTACGACGACCGCGCCAGATCTTCCCCGCCAGCCAGTATTCCCCATATCAGGCTGAGCAAGGCCTGGGTCGCTCGGATTTGGATCTCTTCGCGGTCGCCGGGGAGCCTCACCGAGACCGCCCGGGCGCCGCCTGGCCATTCCAACGCGAGCCAGACCAACCCTACGGGCTTCTCCGGCGAACCTCCCGCCGGGCCCGCGATGCCGGTCGTCGCAACGCCAACGTCCGTCGAGAAGGCGCGCCGCGCACCCCGTGCCATCGCACGCGCGGTCTCTTCGCTCACCGCGCCGTTGCGCGCGAGCGTCTCCGCCTCGACCCCGAGCAGCGCGCGTTTGACGTCGTCGTCGTACGCGACCACGCCGCCGGCAAAGCTTTGCGAGGCACCCGCCACCGCCGTGAGCGCAGCAGCGACGCGACCTCCGGTGCACGACTCGGCCGCTGCAAGCCACCAGCCGCGTTCGCGTAGCTGCGTGAGAATCGCCCGGGCGAGCGTTTCGTCGTCGGTACCGTAGACATGGCCGCGCAAGCGCGAGCGGATTTCCTCTTCGAGCGGAGCAACCATCGCGCGCGCAGCTTCCTCGGTGCGCGCTTTGGCCATGATTTTCACGTCACACGCGCCCACGTGCGCGAGCACCGCGACCTTCGGGTTCTCGCCGGCCCGAAACAGATCGTCGATGCGATGGTCGATCTCCGATTCGCCAAGGCCGGCGACGTGCAGCACGCGCGTCACGATGCGTTCGAGCACGCCGAAGCGCTCGCGCAACCGCGGTACGAGCTGTTCGGCGAGCATCGGCTTCATCTCGTGCGGTACGCCCGGAAGCGATGCGATGAACGTTCCGTCGTTCGTCCAGACGATGAAGCCAGGTGCCGTTCCGCGTGCGTTCTCGAGCACGGTGCTGCCGCGGGGAAGATCGGCTTGCTTGCGATTGTTTTCACGCATCGGACGGGAGATCGAAGCGAAGAACGCCTCCATCCGAGCGATCGTCGGCGCGTGAGGCACGCACGCGATCCCGAGCGCATCGCAGACGGCCTCCTTCGTAAGATCGTCGACGGTCGGGCCGAGGCCGCCGGTCGTCACCACACCGTCGGCGCGCGCGAGCGCGGCGGATATCGTCGCGGCGATACGCGCGCGATTGTCGCCGACCGCGTGCGTCGCGTAGACGTCGATGCCTGCGTCCGCCAAGCGCTGCGCGATCCACGGCGTGTTCGTGTCGACGAGCTGACCCAAGAGCAGTTCGGTTCCCACTGCGACGATCTCCACGCTGGGCATGCCGTGCTCGTGCCTTAAGCCGCGATCCTGCGCCGAATGATCTTTGCCGAGGACCGCACCGCCTCGTCCGCGACGTGCAGTACGCGCGGAGAGGATGCCAGTCGAAGTCGCTCGTGGCCCCAAATGCCGACCGACTGCCACGATGGTTCGTAGTACGACCACCAAGCGAGGCCGGCATACGATCCGCGCGCGTGAATGCGGCTCGCCCAGGCCTGCGTCACCGAACGGTCTCGCGTGACGACCCGCGAGGGGATCAACCCTTCCGCGAGCAATGCCGCGGCGTCGTCGAGATTGCGAACGTCGAGCGCGCTTGGCAACGCATACGACGCGAGCGCGAATCGGCTCTTCGGCAGCAGCGGCGTTGCCGGCTTTGCCTCCACGACGATACGGTCCCACACGTCGAAGGCGCCAAAGCACTCCGCGACCGCGCACTCCGGCGTACTGCCAACGTAGAGCACCGTGTACGCCCGAGGGGCGACCGAGTCGATGCGCCCTCTACCGCCCGGCGGCACGAAGAGCGCCCCGCCCGGAGCGCGGTCTGCGGCCGACGGGTCGAACGGAAAAACGCGAAACACCGTCACGCGTACGCGCCTGCTTCGATTTCATCGAGCGCATCGATCACCGCGCTGGCGCCGCCAGTCGCGACGACGTCGATCGGCCGTGCGCCGCCCAAGCGCGGATCGTGCCCCATGAGCCAACGCGCGGCAAGTGCGGGATTGTAGACCCGATGCGCGCGACTGAGAACCGCGTGAACGTCGAGGATGCGCGCGCCGAGGTCGTTGCCGATGCGTCGCTTGCCGCGAACCCAAAGGCTCACGGTCGACCGATCGACGCCCAAGAGCCCTGCCACGGTTACTTGTCCGTAGCTCTCCACCATTCGCTCGAGCAAGGGCATTACGTCGGTCAGGGGCGTAGCATCGCGGGCCGGCTCGAGCCGGTGAATCGTCGGCACCCAGGTCGCCATGCCCTCAGCCTACTCCGGGTCTCGATTTCTGTCAACCACATCCGTTGACAGCCAGCTCGGGTACGTAAAGCAAACGTCCGCAGTGAAGCCCGCTGCGTTGTCGATTGCCGCCTTACGGCGCAGCTCGGATTCCTCGGGAAGCGGATGCTCGGCACGCATCTGCTCGCGTCGCTCGGCCAAGACCCCGATGAAGCGCTCAAAGGTCGCGTCCATCGCGCGTTGCACTGCCTGTTTCAATACCTTGCCTACGCGCGGAGCGAGGCCCGCCGTCGAGATTGCGACGCGCACCGGACCGGCCTTCGCAATCGCTGCCATCGCGACGAAGCCGTACGCCGGCTGATCGATGCAGCAGAGCAGCGTGCGATGCTTGTCCGCGAGCGCGCGAAGCCGCTGCGAGAGCGCCGCGTCTTGCGGCGTCGAGATGACGAAGAAGGCCTGCGCGACGTCTTCTTCTTTCACGTCCGCGCCGTCGTAGATCCGGCGCACGTTCGCACCCGCCTCTTCGAGCGCCGCGGACTTCTCGATGGCTTCGCGATCGTCCGCAGCACCGATGACGAGACACGGCCGGCTGACGAGATTCAGGCTAACGGGAAAGAAGATTCTCAATAGTCCACCGGGCGCAGGTAGAATTCGTTGATGGCCGTGTTCGAGAGCATGGCCGTCGTCGGCAGATGGCGTTTCCAGTGCGTGCCGTCGACGCGCTTGCGCACGATTGCAACCTCCCGGGGAGAAAAGCCACGCTCGGCGAGCTGTTCGTCGGAGTACCCGAGCAGCAAGCGCGAAAGGATTGCGTCGGCGCGCACATACGTGATGCCGAGATCGGCTTCGTCCGTCTGGTTCGCCTCCAAATCCGCGCTCGGCGCTTTCTCGATCAGGCGCTTCGGGACGCCGAGATACTTTGCCAACTCCCACACTTGCGTCTTGAACAGATCGCCGATGGGGTTCACCGGCGGCGCGTCGTCGGCGTGCCACGTGAAATACCCGAGGAGACGCTCCGTCTTGTTCCCGGTGCCGACCGGCAGCGCGTCGAGCTTCGCGGATTGATCGAAGAGCACGACCATGCGCAGCCGCGCCATCACGTTACCGCGCCGGCGCGCGTCCGCGTCGGGCTCGTGACGCAAATAGCCGTCGACGGCGTCGCTGATGTCGATCGTTCGCGACTCGATGCCGAGATCGCCGATGACGAGCTG
>Ga0307373_10003998_pt1 | contig 25082 bp, 22 predicted proteins | sample OX2MG_FD_202534 | JGI IMG/M metagenome (GOLD analysis project Ga0307373, IMG submission 202534) | Soil microbial communities from Risofladan, Vaasa, Finland - OX-2 | ecosystem: Environmental > Terrestrial > Soil > Coastal area > Acid sulfate soil | place: Finland: Risofladan, Vaasa | collected...
GACTACCATGCGTACGAGCGCAAGCTCGACGCGCTGTTCGCCAAGGAGAAGCCGGCATGAGCGAAGCCCAAGCCACGACCCCGAAGCCGAAGAAGTCGGTCGCCCTGTCGGGCGTTCCCGCAGGCAACACGGCGCTGTGCACCGTCGGGCGCAGCGGCAACGACCTGCACTACCGCGGCTACGACATCCTCGATTTCGCCGACCAGGCCGAGTTCGAGGAGGTCGCGTACCTGCTGGTGCACGGCAAGCTGCCCACGCCCGCCGAGCTCGGCGCCTACAAGAGCAAGCTCAAGGGCCTGCGCGGCATCCCGGCCGCGGTGCAGGCGATCCTCGAGCGCATCCCCGCGAACGCGCACCCGATGGACGTCATGCGCACCGCCTGCTCGGCGCTCGGCACGGTGCTGCCCGAGAGCCACGACCACAAGCTCGCCGAGGCGCGCGACATCGCCGACCGGCTGATGGCATCGTTCGGCTCGATGCTGCTGTACTGGCACCACTACTCCCACTCGGGACGGCGCATCGAGGTCGAGACCGACGACGATTCGATCGGCGGCCATTTCCTGCACCTGCTGCACGGGCGCGCGCCGAGCGCGCTGTGGGTACGCGCGATGCATACCTCGCTGATCCTGTACGCCGAGCACGAGTTCAACGCTTCGACCTTCACCGCGCGCGTCATCGCCGGCACCGGCTCGGACATGCACAGCGCGATCACCGGGGCGATCGGCGCGCTCAAGGGGCCCAAGCACGGCGGCGCCAACGAGTTCGCGTTCGACGTGATCGGCCGCTACGACGGCCCGGACGAGGCGGAAGCCGACGTCGTGCGGCGCATCGGCGAGAAGCAGATCATCATCGGCTTCGGCCACCCGGTGTACACCATCGCGGACCCGCGCAACAAGGTGATCAAGGAGGTGGCGCGGCAGCTGTCCAAGGACGCCGGCAGCATGAAATTATTCGACATCTCCGAGCGCATCGAGCAGGTGATGTGGCGCGACAAGAAGATGTTCGCCAACCTCGACTGGTACAGCGCCACCAGCTATCACATGATGGGGGTGCCGACGGCGATGTTCACGCCGCTGTTCGTGATCTCGCGCACCAGCGGCTGGTCGGCGCACGTCATCGAGCAGAGAATCGACGGCAAGATCATCCGGCCCGGCGCCAACTACACCGGCCCGGAGAACCGCAAGTGGACGCCGCTCAAGCAAAGGAAGTGACCGTGGCCCAGTACGAATCCGACCTGACCAAGTTCATGCGCCAGTTCATGGCGCAGCACCCCGAGGAGCGCGCATCGCAGAAGGCAGGCCGCGCCGTCTGGTGGGACAAGGAGCCCGGAGTGCGCACGCCTCCCCCGCCGGCGCGCCACGCGCCGAAGTCCGGCGGCAACGAATACACCTTCGAGCCGCTGAGCGAAAAAGACTCGGCGGCGTAGGAATCACCCGGAACAACCCCGCCATGTCGTCCCACATCTCCAACGTCCGGCCCAGGCCCGACGAGGTCCTCGTCAAGATCGCCGACTACGCGACCCGGTATGAGATCAAGAGCAGGGCCGCCTACGACACCGCGCGCCACTGCCTGATGGACACGCTCGGCTGCGGGCTGCAGGCGCTCGAATTCCCCGCCTGCACCAAGCTGCTCGGCCCGATCGTGCCCGGCACGCTGGTGCCGAACGGCGCCAAGGTGCCCGGTACCCAGTTCCAGCTCGACCCGGTGCAGGCCGCGTTCAACATCGGGACCATGATCCGCTGGCTGGACTTCAACGACACCTGGCTCGCCGCGGAGTGGGGCCACCCGTCCGACAACCTCGGCGGCATCCTCGCCGCGGCCGACTGGCTGTCGCGCAACGCGCTCGCCGCCGGCAGGAAGCCGCTGACCATGCGCGACGTGCTCACCGGCATGATCAAGGCGCACGAGATCCAGGGCGTGCTCGCGCTGGAGAACAGCTTCAACCGCGTGGGCCTCGACCACGTGGTGCTGGTCAAGGTGGCCTCGACCGCGGTGGTCGCGCACATGATCGGCTGCAGCTACGACGAAGTGGTGAACGCGGTGTCGCAGGCGTGGGTGGACGGGCAATCGCTGCGCACCTACCGGCACGCGCCCAACACCGGCTCGCGCAAGAGCTGGGCCGCGGGCGACGCCACCAGCCGCGCGCTGCGCCTGGCGCTCATCTCGAAGACCGGCGAAATGGGCTATCCGTCCGTGCTGAGCGCCAAGACCTGGGGCTTCTACGACGTGCTGTTCAAGGGCAAGCCGTTCAAGTTCCAGCGCTCGTTCGGCTCGTACGTGATGGAAAACGTGCTGTTCAAGATCTCCTACCCCGCGGAGTTCCACGCCCAGACCGCGGTCGAGTGCGCGATGGACATCCACCGCGAGCTCGCGCGCCAGGGCAGGACCGCCGAGGACATCAAGAGAATCACCATCCGCACGCACGAGGCCTGCCTGCGCATCATCGACAAGAAGGGTCCGCTCGCCAACCCGGCCGACCGCGACCACTGCATCCAGTACATGGTCGCGGTGCCGATCCTGTTCGGCCGCCTTACCGCGCAGGACTACGAGGACCGGGTCGCGGCCGACCCCCGCATCGACGCGCTGCGCGCCAGGATCGCGTGCGTTGGCGACCAGGGCTTCACGCGCGACTACCACGACCCGGACAAGCGCTCGATCGCCAACGCGCTCACGGTCGAGCTGAAGGACGGCAAGACCCTGGGCGAGTTCGTATGCGAGTACCCGATCGGGCACAAGCTGCGCCGCAAGGAAGGCATGCCGGTGCTGGTGGAGAAATTCAGGGCCAACCTCGCGCGCCGCTTCCCGGCCAAGCAGCAGCAGGCGATTCTCGAGCTGTGCCTGGACCCCGGGCGGCTGAGCGCCACGCCGGTGAACGAGTTCGTCGACCTGTTCGTCATCTGAGTCAAGGACGGAGGCTTTCATGCCGCATAACCTGCACAACACGCTGCGACCGCTGAAGAGCGGGAAGTTCTACTCCCTGCCCGCGCTCGGCAAGGCGCTCGGCATCGACGTCGCGCGGCTGCCGGTGTCGATCCGCATCGTGCTCGAATCGGTGCTCAGGAACTGCGACGGCAAGAAGGTGACCGAGGAGCACGTGCGCCAGCTGGCCGGCTGGAAGCCGAACGCGCCGCGCTCCGAGGAGATCCCGTTCGTGCTGGCGCGCATCGTGCTGCAGGACTTCACCGGCGTGCCGCTGCTGTGCGACCTCGCCGCGATGCGCGGCGTGGCGCAACGCATGGGCAAGGATCCCAAGCTCATCGAGCCGCTGGTGCCGGTCGACCTGGTGGTCGACCACTCGGTGCAGATCGACCACTACGGCACCAAGAACGCGCTCGACCTCAACATGAAGCTCGAATTCAAGAGGAACGAGGAGCGCTACCAGTTCATGAAATGGGGCATGCAGGCGTTCGACACCTTCCGGGTCGTGCCGCCGGGCATCGGCATCGTGCACCAGGTCAACCTCGAGTACCTGGCGCGCGGCGTGCACCGCAAGGACGGCGTGTATTACCCCGATACGCTGGTCGGGACCGATAGCCACACCACGATGATCAACGCCATCGGGGTGGTCGGCTGGGGCGTGGGGGGCATCGAGGCCGAGGCCGGGATGCTCGGCCAGCCGGTGTATTTCCTGACCCCGGACGTGGTCGGCGTGCACCTCAAGGGCAAGCTCCATCCGGCGGTCACCGCGACCGATCTGGTGCTCAGCGCCACCGAGATGCTGCGCAAGGCGAAGGTGGTGGGCAAGTTCGTCGAGTTCTTCGGCGAGGGCGCGGCCTCGCTCGCGGTGCCCGACCGCGCCACCCTGGCGAACATGGCGCCCGAGTACGGCGCGACCATGGGCTTCTTCCCGGTCGACGACAAGACCATCGCCTACTTCCGCGGCACCGGCCGCACCGACGCCGAGATCGACGCCTTCGCGGCTTACTTCAAGGCGCAGGAGATGTACGGCATGCCCAAGAGGGGCGCCATCGACTACAGCCAGGTGCTCGAGATCGACCTCGCGAGCATCCGGCCCTCGCTCGCCGGCCCGAAGCGCCCGCAGGACCGCATCGACCTCGACCGGGTGAAGAGCACCTTCGCGACGCTCTTCTCCAAGCCGGTGGCCGAGAACGGCTTCGCCAAGCAGCCCGCGGACCTGAACCGGCGCTTCAAGACCTTCGACGGCATCGACATCGGCTCGGGCGACGTGCTGATCGCGGCGATCACCTCGTGCACCAACACCTCCAACCCGGGCGTGCTGCTCGCCGCGGGGCTGCTCGCCAAGAAGGCGGTCGAGCTGGGCCTCACGGTCAAACCGCACATCAAGACCTCGCTCGCGCCGGGATCGCGCGTGGTGACCGACTACCTGAGCCGGGCCGGCCTGCTGCCCTACCTCGAGAAGCTCGGCTTCTTCCTCGCGGGATACGGCTGCACCACCTGCATCGGCAACGCCGGACCGCTCGCGCAGCCGATCGAGGAGGCGGTGGTGAAGAACGACCTGGTGTGCGCCGCGGTGCTCTCGGGCAACCGCAACTTCGAGGCCCGCATCCACCCCAACATCCGCGCCAACTTCCTCGCCAGCCCGCCGCTGGTGGTCGCCTACGCGATCGCCGGCACCATGCTGAGGGATTTCCGCACCGAGCCCATCGGAAGATCGAAGGACGGCCAGGACGTGTACATCGGCCACATCTGGCCGACGCACGACGAGGTCGCGGCGCTCATGCAACTGGCGATGGACCCGCACACCTTCCGCCGGCTGTACGCCGACCTGAGCGAGGCGAATCCGCTGTGGAAGCGGATTTCCGCGCCCTCGGGCCAGGTCTACAGCTGGCCGCAATCCACCTACATCGCGGAGCCGCCGTTCTTCGAGGGCTTCGACATGCGGCCGGGCAAGGTCGGCGACATCGCCGGGGCCAGGATCCTGGGCGTATTCGGCGACTCGGTCACCACCGACCACATCTCCCCGGCCGGATCGATCAAGCCCACCTCGCCCGCCGGCATCTACATGCAGGAGCACGACGTCGCGGTAGTCGACTTCAACAGCTACGGGGCGCGGCGCGGCAACCACGAGGTCATGATGCGCGGCACCTTCGCCAACGTGCGCATCAAGAACCTGCTGCTGCCGGCCAAGGCCGACGGCACGCGCGTCGAGGGCGGGTTCACGCTCTACAAGGGCGAGCAGATGCCGATCTACGAGGCGGCGATGCGCTACCTCGCCGAGCGCACGCCGAGCGTGGTGTTCGGCGGCGAGGAATACGGCACCGGCTCGTCGCGCGACTGGGCGGCCAAGGGCACCCAGCTGCTGGGGGTGAAGGCGGTGATCGCGCGCAGCTTCGAGCGCATCCACCGCTCGAACCTGGTCGGCATGGGCGTGCTGCCGCTGCAGTTCAAGGGTGCCGACTCGGCGCAATCGCTCGGCCTGAAGGGCGACGAGCAGATCGACATCCTCGGCCTGGCGGACATCCAGCCGCAGCAGGACGTGACGCTGGTCGTGCGGCGCGCCGACGGCACGCGCCGGGAGATCAAGGTGCTGTGCCGCATCGACACCGCGATCGAGGTCGAGTACTACCGGCACGGCGGCATCCTGCCTTACGTGCTGCGCGAGCTGATCGGCGGCGCGGCCCCGGCCGCGGCCAGGGCCGCCTAGACGCGCGGGGAGGATCGACGTGCCCCCGCGCGGCAACCGGCTCGCCTGCTCGCTGCGCACGCAGGACGACTGCCACGGCGCCTACGACGTGTATCCGGGCGAGCAGCCCGGCTCGGTGTCGCGGGTGGATCCCGTGCGCTGGGACAAGCCGCCGCAGAAGCCCGTGCTCGAGGGCGCGTTCACCGTGATCGGCGACATGGGGATGACCGGGCAGGTGATCCTGGTCAACCAGTACCAGTGGAAGGCGCTCAGCGACGCGAAGCTCGAGTCGTTCTTCTACGGGGCCATCCTGTGGGGCAGGAGCCCGTTCAAGGTGATCGAGGACGCGCAGGTCATGCTCAAGCGCGGCAAGTAACGGCCGCGCGCATGAGCGCCGACCTGGACGCCTTCCTCGCCCGTCTGCACTCGCGCGACCCGCACGAGCCCGAGTTCCACCAGGCGGTGCGCGAGGTGCTCGCCAGCCTGTGGCCGTTCGTCGCCCGGCACCCCGCCTACGGGCGCGAAGCGCTGCTCGAGCGCCTGGTCGAGCCCGAGCGCACGGTGATGTTCCGCGTGCCCTGGGTGGACGACCGCGGCGCGGTCCAGGTCAACCGCGGCTATCGCGTGCAGATGTCGGGCGCCATCGGCCCGTACAAGGGCGGCTTGCGCTTTCACCCGTCGGTCAACCTGAGCGTGCTCAAGTTCCTCGCTTTCGAGCAGCTGTTCAAGAACGCCCTCACCACGCTGCCGCTGGGCGCCGGCAAGGGCGGCAGCGACTTCGACCCCAAGGGCAAGAGCGACGCCGAGACCATGCGCTTCTGCCACGCGTTCATGGCCGAGCTGTACCGCCACATCGGCCCCGACACCGACGTGCCGGCCGGCGACATCGGCGTCGGCGCGCGCGAGATCGGCTACCTGTTCGGCGCCTACCGCAAGCTCACCGGGCGCTTCGATGCGGTGCTCACCGGCAAGGGCACCGCCTACGGCGGCAGCCTGATGCGCCCCGAGGCGACCGGCTACGGGCTGGTGTATTTCGCGCGCGAGATGCTGCACACGCGCCGCCACGACTTCGAGGGCCAGAGGGTGGCGGTCTCCGGCTCGGGCAACGTCGCCCAGTACGCCATCTACAAGGCGATGGAAATGGGCGCCCGGGTGGTGACGGTCTCCGATTCCGGCGGCACGGTGCACATTCCGCAGGGAATGAACGCCGAGAAGTGGCGCGCGCTCATCGAGCTCAAGCAGGAGCGACGCGGGCGTATCCGCGAGCTCGCCGAGCGCTTCGGCCTGCCCTTCCTCGCCGGCGCGCGGCCCTGGCGCGTAGCCTGCGACATCGCCCTGCCCTGCGCCACGCAGAACGAGCTCGACGAGGAGGATGCGCGCGCGCTGGTGGCCAACGGCTGCATGTGCGTGGCCGAAGGCGCCAACATGCCCTCGACGCTCGGCGCGCTGCGGGTGTTCGCCGAGGCGGGCATCCTGTACGCGCCGGGCAAGGCCGCCAACGCCGGCGGCGTCGCGGTCTCCGGCCTGGAGATGAGCCAGAACGCCCAGCGCCTCGCCTGGAGCGCGGCCGAACTCGACCAGCGCCTGCAGACCATCATGCGCTCGATCCACGCCACCTGCGTCGAGCACGGCGAGGGCAAGGGCCGCGACGGCGCGGTGAGCTACGCCGACGGCGCCAACATCGCCGGCTTCGTCAAGGTCGCCGATGCGATGATCGCGCAGGGGATTGTGTAGCCATTCCGGTCGCACCGCCCCCAGCGACCCCACTTTCCGCGCCGCCGCCGCGGGTGCAAAATCCCCGTTCCCCACCGAGGGATGAGGGTGCGCCCATGTACGTCTCCCAGGCCAGGCAACGCGGACTGCTGCGCGTGATCGAGAACATGGTGCACGGCTACGGCCACGCTGAGATCCGCACGCGCATCGGCGAGGATCTGCTGCGCCTGCTGCGGGCCGATTACTACGCCTCGTACGTCTGGGACCCGGCGCGCAAGGTGTTCGCCGACGGCGTGTCGATCAACATGAACCCCGACAACCTTGCGCGCTACGACGCCTACTACCAGTTCCACGACCCGATGACGTACAAGCTGCAGCGCCGGCGCAATCCGACGCGCGTGACCGAGATCATCCCGCAGCACGCGCTGGTGAAGACCGAGTTCTTCAACGATTTCCTGTACCGCGACGGCCTGTACTACGGCGTCAACCTGTACGCCTACGACGGCGCGCTCAACATCGGCGACGTGCGCATCTGGCGCGGCCGGCGCCGCGACAACTTCGACGACGAGGACATGGCGCTGCTGCGGCTCGTCAAGCCGTTCCTCCGCCTGGCCATGAAGAGCCTGCGCGCGGCGCCGGCCTACGCCTGCGCGCTGCCCGCGGCCCGCGCACTGTGCCTGACGCCGCGCGAGGGGGAGATCGCGCGGCTGCTGTGCGCAGGCAAGCGCGACGAGGAGATCGCGCGCGCACTGGGCATCGCCTTCTCGACCGTGCGCACGCACCTGCGCAGCCTGTTCGAAAAGTCGGGCACCTCCGGCCGCACCGCGCTCGTTGCGCGCCTGCTGCGGCCTCCACAGGATTGAGGATGGTCGGCGCCAGCGGCGCACGCTAGGCTACGGCCGCACCAACTCAACCCGGGAGGCCGGCCATGCAGGATTTCACCGAGCTCGGGATCGCCGCCGCCGCCGATGCGCTGCGTCGCGGCGAGATCACCGCCGAAGCCTACGCCGAGGCCCTCCTCGCGCGCGCGGCCAAGGCCGCCCCGCTGAATGCCTTCATCCACCACGATCCGGCCGCAGTGCGCGCCGCGGCGCGGCAGGCCGATGCGCGCCGCAACAGCGGCGCGGCGCTCGGGCCCCTGCACGGCGTGCCGCTGGCGCTGAAGGACAACCTCGACACCGCCGGCATGGCGACGACCGGCGGAACGCCGGGCCTCAAAGGCAACCGTCCGCAGCGCAACGCACCCGTCGTGCAGAAGCTCCTCGACGCGGGGGCGATCGTGTTCGGCAAGGCCAACATGCACGAGCTCGCGTTCGGAATCACCAACAACAACGCGGCCTTCGGCCCCGCGCGCAACCCCTACGACCGGGACCGCATCCCGGGCGGCTCCAGCGGCGGCACCGGAGTCGCGGTGGCCGCACGCGCGGTTCCCGGCGGGATCGGAACCGACACCGGCGGCTCGGTGCGCATCCCGGCCGCCCTGTGCGGGATCAGCGGTTTCCGGCCGACGGTGGGGCGCTGGCCGCAGACCGGGATCGTGCCGATCTCGCACACTCGCGACACGGCGGGACCGATGGCGCGCAGCGTCGCCGACTGCGCCCTGCTCGATTCCGTGGTCACCGGCGCCGCAGCCGGCGTCGCCCCGGCCTCGCTCAAGGGGCTGCGGCTCGGGGTCCCGCGCGGGTACTTCTGGGCGCCGCTCGACCGCGAGCTCGGCCGCATCCTCGAGGACGCGCTCGCGCGCCTGCGCGCGGCGGGCGCGGTGCTGGTCGAGGCCGACATCCCGGACGTGGGCGCGCTCGACGCCGCGGCGAGCTTTCCGATCGCGCTGTACGAGACCGTGACCGACCTCAACGGCTATCTCGCTGCCCACGGCATCGAGGGCGGGTACGCGGGCCTGGTCGCGAAGACCGCGAGCCCGGACGTACAGGGCGTCCTCGGCAGCCAGCTGGGCAAGGACGCCATGCCCGAGGCGGCGTATCGCGAGGCGCTCGCCAAGCACCGCGTCGGGCTGCAGGAGGCGTATCGCCGCTATTTCAGGGAGCACGACCTGGCCGGCGCGCTCCTTCCCACCACGCCGCTGCCGGCCGCCAAGATCGGCGAGGACGAAACGGTCCTGCTCGACGGCACCGCCTGTCCCACGTTCATGACCTTCATCCGCAACACCGACCCCGGCAGCGTCGCCGGCATCCCCGGCCTCAGCCTGCCGGCCGGAGTCACGGCGGCCGGCTTGCCGGTGGGGATCGAGATCGACGCCCCGGAGGGCGCCGACGCCCGGCTGCTCGCCATCGGCCAGGCGCTCGAGGCGGTACTGCCCAGGATTCCAGCCCCCAAAATCTGACCCGGCGCCGACGCGCCGCCATTCGCCCCCCCGACAGCAAGGAGATTCGCATCATGGACGACAGCAAACACATACCTGCCCGCCGCAGCGTGCTCCGCGCCGCCGTGGGGGCCGCCGCGCTCGGGCTGACGCCCGGCGTGCTGCGCCGCGCCCAGGCCGCGGAGCGGGAGTTCAAGATCGGGTTGTTCATCGCCCTGAGTGGCCCGGCTTCGCTGTTCGGCCCGACGCAGAAGGCCTGCGCCGAGCTGGCGGCAGCGGAGATCAACAAGGCCGGAGGCATCCGCGGCCGGCCGATCAAGCTGATCCCGACCGACGCCGGCGGCCCGCCGGCGGAGACCGCCAAGTCCGCGATCCGCCTCATGCTCGAGGATAAGGTGGACCTGTTCATCGGCTCGCACGACAGCGCGACCCGGGAGGCGCTGGTCTCGACCATCAAGGGCCGTGTGCCCTACATCTACACGCCGGTGTACGAAGGCGGTGAGTGCTCGTTCAACGTGTACTGCCTGGGCGAAACCCCGCACCAGCAGGTGCAGCCTTCGGTGCGCTGGATGAGCAAGGAACGCAAGGTCAAGTCGTACTACCTCATCGGCGACGACTATGTATGGCCGCGCAAGTCGAACGAGCAGGCGAAGAAGTACATCGCCCAGTACGGCGGCAAGGTGCTGGCCGAGGAGTACGTGCCCTTCGGCGCGCCCAACAAGTTCGAGGAGGTGGTCACGCGCATCAAATCGGCCAGGCCCGACGCGGTGCTGATCACGCTGGTGGGCGCCGACAACGTCAACTTCAACCGCACCTTCGCCGGCTTCGGCCTGGACAAGGACATCGCGCGGCTTTCGCTGCTGCTGGAGGAGAACACGCTGCACGGCATCGGGGCCGAGAGCAGCGCCAACCTGTATTCGTGCATGGGGTACTTCGCCAACCTGCGCACTCCGGCCAACGAGAAGTTCAAGAAGGCCTATGCGGCCATGTTCGGCGACAAGGCCCCGCAGCTCAGCACCATCGGCGTCGACTGCTACGCCGGCCTGAACTGCGCCAGGGCGCTGTTCGGCAAGGCGCACGGCAGCAGCGCGCACGCGCTGATGAAGGCCTCCGAGGGGCTGCGCTTCGAGACCGCGGCCGGGAGCGTCACCATGCGCGGCCGGCAGGTCGACAAGGACATGTACCTGGCCGAGTGCAAGGGCACCGAGTTCGACGTGATCCAGACTTTCCGCAACGTCAAGAGCGGCACCGTCTGCAGCACCTAGGCCGGACCGCAGCGCGCGCCAAGCCCTGAGCCGAGCTTCGTGGACGCGCTCCTCGTCACGCAGAGCATCAACGTGGTCTACGGGATCGCCACGCTGGCGATCCTCGCGCTCGGCCTGGCGGTGATTTTCGGCCTGCTCGGCGTGCTCAACCTGGCGCACGGCGAGCTCATCATGCTGGGCGCGTACTGCGCCTGGGTGACACAGGCCCACGGCTGGCCGTTCCTCGCCGCGGTGCCGCTCGCGCTGGCGGTCTGCGGCGCGCTCGGCGCGCTCGTCGAGTGGGCCCTCATCCGCCCCCTGTACCGGCGCCCGTTCGACACGCTGGTGGCCACCTGGGGCCTGAGCCTGCTGCTGCGCAAGAGCGTCGAGGCGCTGTTCGGCCTCGGCTACAAGAGCGTGTCGATGCCGCTGCAGGGAACCGTGCGCGTGCTCGACTCGCCCTACCCGGCCTATCGGGTCGCGTTGATCGTCCTAAGCGTAGCGGTGCTCGCCGCGCTGATCCTCTGGTATGGCCGCAGCGGCACCGGAACGCGCATCAAGGCGATGGTCGGCAACCCAGAGCTCGCCCAGGCGCTCGGCATTCCGGTCAAGCGCCTGGCCGCGGGCACCTTCGTGGTCGGCTGCTGCCTGGCCGGTCTGGGCGGCGTGATGGTCGCGCCCTTGGTGCCGGTACAGCCGTACATGGGGCTGGACTACATCCTGCAATCGTTCTTCGTTCTGGTGGTGGGGGGCTTGGGCAGCGTGCTCGGGCTGCTCTCGGGGGCCGCGGTCATCGGCGGCGCCAACGGCATCGTTTCCGCCCTCTTCAACGCCACTTACGGCTACTTCACGGTCTTGGTGCTCGCGATCCTGTTTCTATGGCTGAGACCGCGCGGCATCTACGCCCGCAGCTAGCAAGGCGCACATGCGACTCGCGACACCCCCGCTGCAGCTGGCCGGCCTGGCCGCCGTGCTGCTCCTGTTGCCGCTCGGGCTGGGCGACTACTGGTCTTACCAGCTCGCCCTGTATTACCTGTACGCGGTGGCTGCGCTTGGCATCGGGCTGTGCTGGGGCCGCGCCGGGTTCCTGCCTCTCGGGCAGGCGATGTTCTTCGGTCTGTCGGGTTACCTCTCGGGCCTGGCGCTGATCGCGTTCGAGGGCAGCGTCTGGCTCATCGTCCTGCTCCCGCTCGCGGCGCTCGCATCGGGGGCGCTCGCATACGCGATCGGAACGCTCGTGTTCCGCCAGCGCGGCGAGAGCGGTCCGTACTTTTCCATGATTACGCTGGCCCTGTCGCTCCTCGCCTACCAGATCGCCAACAGCTGGGACTCGGTGACCGGCGGCTTCAACGGCCTGAAGGGGATTCCGGGCCTGCCCGGCCTGGACAGCTTCGGCGCCGCCTACTATGTCGCGGCCGCGGCGCTGCTGCTGGCGCTCGCCCTCACCACCTGGGTGCTGCGCGCGCCCCTGGGCATCCTGTGGGCGGCGCTCGCGCAGAACGAGCGCCGGCTGGTGCTGTTCGGCTTCAACAGCAACCAGCTCAAGGCGGTCGCGTTCGGCCTCAGCGGCCTGCTCGCCGGGATCGGCGGCGCGCTCTACGCGCCTCAGCAGGGCCTGGTCACGCCGCAGCTGTGCGGATTCCTGCTGTCGGCCGACCTGGTGATCTGGGCCGCGGTCGGCGGACGCGGCCGGATGCTGGGCCCGGTGCTCGGTGCAGTCGTGGTGGGCGCGCTCAGCAGCACGCTGCGCGTGCGCTTCCAATTCTGGGAAGTGCTCGTCGCGGCGCTGTTCATCGCCGTGGTGCTCCTTTTCCCGCAAGGCATCGTCGGCGTGTTCGCGCCGCTCGAGCGCCGCTTCGCGTCGCGCCGCCGCCGCGCGGACCTGGGCGCGCCGCGCCGCGGCGGGGCTCAGGACGCCGCGAGACTCGTGATTGACGGCGTCAGCGCGCAGGTCGGCGAGGTCAAGATCCTCGACCGGCTCTCCCTCGCGTTCGAGCGGCCGGGCATCTTCTGCATCATCGGGCCCAACGGCGCCGGCAAGACCTCGACCTTCAACCTGCTCACCGGCGAGCTCGCCGCGGCCGCAGGACGGGTCGAGCTCGACCGGGACGCGGTCACCGGCATAGCCCCGCACCGCATCGTGCGCCTCGGGGTCGGCCGCAAGTTCCAGATCCCGACCGTGTTCACCGACCTGAGCATCGCCGACAACCTGTGCATTGCGCTCTGGAGCGGACGCGCCTCGCGCGCCGACCTGCTGCGCCCGCGCCTGCGGCGCTGGAGCAGCCCGATGCTCGCCGAGCTGCGGCAGCGCTACGGATTCCTTGCCGACGCGACTCGCAAGGCGGCCGAGCTCTCCCACGGCGAGCGGCAGATCCTCGAGCTCGCCATGGCGCTGCTCACCGAACCGCGTCTGCTCCTGCTCGATGAGCCCTGCGCCGGACTGTCGCCCGAGGAAACCCAGCAAGTGATCGAAGTCATCCGCTGGGCGAGCCGGCGCCTGGGCGCCACCGTGATCGTCATCGAGCACGACATCAGCCTGGTCAAGGAGCTCGCGGAGGAGGTGTACGTACTGCATAACGGTGCCCTGCTCGCCCAGGGCACCGTCGCAGACATCCAGTCCAACCCCGCGGTCCAGGCGATATATGTCGGAGCGCAGAAATGAGCGCCTCGCTGCTGGAATTCGAGGGCTTGGTCGGCGGCTACGGCAGCGCGCCGGTTCTGCGCGGCGTGGCCGGGGCGGTGGCGCCAGGCGAAGTCCTGTGCGTCATCGGGCGCAACGGGGTCGGCAAGAGCACGCTCATGAAGCTCCTGTTCGGCTACCTGCGCTGCTGGCACGGAAGCATCCTTCTTCGGGGCCGCCGCATCGAAGCGCTGGAGCCGCCGCAGCGCTGGCACCTGGGAATGACCTACAGTCCCCAGGAGCGGCCGGTGTTCGACGACCTTTCGCTGCGCGACAACCTCACGCTGACGCGCGGCCGGCGCGACCTCGCCCCGTTCGCACCGTACTTCGAGCGCTTCCCGATCCTCGCGCAGCGGCTGGCCCAGCACGCCGGCACGCTCTCGGGCGGCGAGAAGAAGATCCTGTCGTTCGTGCGCGCGCTGGCCGAAGACCAGCCGCTGGTGCTCCTCGACGAGCCCACCGAGGGCGTTCAGTGGGAGAACATCCTGCACATGGAAGCGCTGATCGAGCGGCGCAAGGCAGCGGGCGCGGCCTTCATCGTGGTGGAGCAGAACCTCGCCTTCGCCGAGCGCGTCGCCGACCGCTATCTGGTCATGGACCAGGGGCGCGCGGTGCTCGCCGGCCCCCGCGCCGAGATCGGCCGCGAGCAGTTGCTGGAGCACTTGCACGTTTAGGAAGGTGAGCGGGAGTCGGGCTTGCCTTGGGCTTCCAGGGTTTCCGCTTATTTCGCTCAAGCTCGGGCGCGGCCTCTAATCAACGTCCGGCGCGTTTTGCCTTTCCATGGTCTCCACTTTTTGCGTATTTCGCTCTACGGAGCGAAATACGCAAAAAGTGGAGATTGGGTGAAAGCCAAAACATAACTAACGCCACGCTCTTCCCGCACTCTGCTCGCACCTACCCCTTCCTCCTCCACCCAGCCCCAACCCCCATCAACACCGCGCCCACGAACACGGCCGCCGCCGCCAGCTCGAGCGCGAGCACGAAGTTGCCTTCGTGCGCCGCGAGCTCGCCCGCGAGCACGGGGCCGACGATCTGTCCGATGCTGAAGGCCGCGGTGAGCAGCCCGATCATGCGCGTCGGGTTGCGCGGCGCAATCGCGCCGCCGAGCGACACGGTCATCACCGCGATTCCGGCGAAGGTACCGCCGAAGCCGATCGAAGCGACGAGCGCCGCCCACGGCGTGCCGCTCGCCACCGGCAGCACGATCGCGATCGCCTGCACCACGTAGGCGGCGATCAACGCCGCCACCAGCCCCGTGCGGCGCGACAGCGCCGTCCATGCCACCGCCGACGGCGCAGCGGCCAAGCCGACCACGATCCACAGCGCCTGAGCGAGCGTGTGCAGTTCCGGCATCGCCTTGGCGATCGCCACCAGGAAGGTGCCGGTCACCGCGTAGCCCCCCCCTTGAAGGAAGTACACCAGGTTGAGCAGCGGCGCCGGAAATCTCTCTGCGCGCACCGGGCGTCCAGGCGCCACGACCGCGGCGCCTTCGGATTCGCTCGGCGCGAGCCACAGCCAGCACGGCACGAGCAGCGCGCAGCACGGCAGCGCGAGCGCGAGCCAGCCGCCGCGCCATCCGAGCGCGTCGCCGCCTGCGGCGATGATCGCACCGGAAGCGGCAATGCCCACCCCGATGCCGGCATAGATCCACCCCATCCACGACTGCCGGCCGTGGCGTGCGAGCCGCTCCAGGATCAGCGCCGAGGACCAGACGAGCACCCCCGCGCTCGCCACCCCCGAGACGAAGCGCAGCAATACCCAGTAGGCGAGATTCGTGCTGACCGCCATCGCGGCGGTCGTCGCGACGCTCGCGGCGAGGCAGGCGAACAGGCCTGGACGCCGCAATCGTGGACGCGTGAGTGCGGCGGCGCCGAACGCGCCGAGCAGATAGCCGAGATAGTTGACGCCGGCGAGGCGCCCCGCGACGTCGGCGCCGAAATGCCCCGCCTGCTCCATCGCCGGCAGGAGCGGCGTGTAGGCGAAGCGCCCCACGCCCATCGCGATCGCGAGCGCGCACATCCCCGCGAACAGCGCGCGCGCCAGGCGCGGATCATCGCGCGCGTTCACCGGCCGCGCGGCTTCGTCGTCGCTCACCAGCCGCGCAGCCGGTTGAGCTGGCGGCGATCCTTCTTCTCCGGGCGGCCGCGGCGCGACGCCTCGGGCTCACGCATCAGCTTGTTCGCCTCGAGCTTCGCCGTGCGGGTCGCGCGGCTCGCCTCGCTCTCCTCGTACAGCAGGCGCGCCTGCGCGGCCGGGCCGCGCCGATCGCTCAACGCGACCACGGCGAGCGACCAGCCGAGCCCGCCGATCGCGAGATCGAGCCGATCGCCGCGCTTGAGCTCCTTCGCGGGCTTGACGCGCTCGCCGTTGAGCTTCACGTGCCCGCCTTCGATCGCCGTCTGCGCCTGGGCGCGAGTCTTGTAGAAGCGTGCCGCCCACAGCCATTTGTCGAGCCGCATCAGGCCTGCGCCAGCACCCCGCTCGGGCACGACACGCCGGTGCCGCCCAGCCCGCAGTAGCCGCCCGGGTTCTTGCCGAGGTACTGCTGGTGGTAGTCCTCGGCGTAGTAGAACTCGGGCGCGGCGCGGATCTCGCTGGTGATCGCGCCGTGGCCGGCGCGCGTCAGCGCCTCCTGGAAGCGCGCCCGCGATGCCGCCGCCGCCCTGGCCTGGGCTTCGCCGTGGGTGTAGATCGCCGAGCGGTACTGTGTGCCGACGTCGTTGCCCTGGCGCATGCCCTGCGTCGGGTCGTGGCCCTCCCAGAACACCCTGAGCAGCTCCTCGTAGGACACGAGCCGCGGGTCGTACACCACCAGCACCGCCTCGGTGTGGTTCGTCTGCCCGCTGCACACTTCCTCGTAGCTCGGGTTGGGCGTCGTGCCGCCGGCGTAGCCCACCGCGGTGGTGTACACGCCCGGGGTCTGCCAGAACTTGCGCTCGGCGCCCCAGAAGCAGCCCATGCCGAACACCGCCTGCTCGAGCCCTTCTGGAAACGGCGGCGTGAGCGGATGGCCGTTGACGAAATGCCGCTCGGGCACCGGCATCTTCCCGCGCCGCCCCGGCAGGGTGTGCTCGGCGGGCCGCAGCTCGGTGAGCTTCTTCATGAATCCGAACATGGCGTGACTCCTCGGGTTGCGCACGCGCCTTGGTCGCGCGAGCGCCGCGGATCCTGACGCGAGGATAGCACCGCGCGCCGCGCGTGCCGCGCGGCGTCGGCGCTACTGGACGCCCGGCCCTACGCCGCTGCGCTCGCGGCGCGCGCAGCCCTCACCCGGGGCGCGGTCTCCCTCACGGCGATCATCGCGCCCGCGACCACCACCTGGCTCAGCACGGAGATCCACAGCGCCGCCGCCAGACCCAGGTGGTCGGCGATCGCGCCGGCGATGACCGGCATCAGGGTCGTGCCGACGATGACCGCGAAGAAGTTGGTCATGCCCAGGGCCGCGCCGCGCAGCTCGTCGGACACCAGCTCGCTCACCGTCGTGGCCAGCACGATCGGCAAGGTCCCCCAGCCGAAGAAGCCGCTGATGCCCAGCAGCAGCCGCATCTCGCCGATACCGTGGTCAGCGCCGAGGTAAAACACGAGCGCGGCGGCGCTCAGCGGCGCGGCCAGGAACACCGTGCGCCGGCGGCCCCAGAAATCGGACAGCAGCGGCAGCACGAGCTGGCCGGCCACGCCGGACAGGCCCCACACCGACGCGATCGTGCCCGCCTCGAGCAGCGTGAAATGCCGCACCTTGGTCAGGAACAGGACGTTGAAGCCGATCGTCATCTGCAGCCAGGTCAGCACCGCGCAACCGGCGATGGTGACCGCCAGCACCGACGGGTCGCGCAGCAGCCGCGCGCCCGCGCGCCACTGGATCGGATGGCGCTCGGTGTGCGCCGCCGGCTCGCGCATCACGAAGAACAGCGCCACCAGCACCAGCAGGCTCGCGGCGCCGACGATGGGGAACGCCCAGCGCCAGCCCAGGTGCACGGTGATGGTGGTGATGATCAGCGCGCCCAGGCCCGCCCCGATCAGCGTATAGCCGGCGGCGAACACGGCCTGGTTGAAGCCGCGCCGCTCGGGCGAGGACTCCTCGTTGATGGTGGCCTCCCCGACCGACCAGCCCACGCCGTCGCCGATGCCGAGCAGGTCGCGCACGACGAACATCGACAGGAAGTTCCACGCCGCGCCCATCGCCGCGGTCATCACGCAGGTGAACGCCACCGCCGGCAGGAGCACCTTGCGCCGGCCGTAGCGGTCCGACAGCCAACCCCCGATCCAGCTCGAGAACGCCCAGGTGATCGAGGTACCGGAGATCAGCAGCCCGGCCTGCCACAGCTTCATGTGGAACTCGGGCACGATCTTGGGAAAGATGAACCCGATCCCGACCCGGTTCAGGCCGACCGTGCCCCAGAACAGGACCAGCAATGCCAGGATGCCGTATTCGTAGCTCTTCGAGCGCGGGCTTGCCATCGGATGCTCCTCCTTTTGTGTACCCTCAACGAACGCTGACACACGTGTCAGCCCTCACCATCCGTGTGGTCCGGATTGCTGTAATCGGTGAAGTGTAGCCGCGCGTGTCTAGCCGCGCTCGAATGCCCGCACCGGGCGCTTGCCCCTCGGCGCAGGGGGCGGAACGACGGCTTCGGCCCCGACCTCCGGCACGTACGCCCCGCTCACGCCGATCGGCGCGTCGCCCTGCACGGTCACCCGCTCCATGGTGCGCCGCTGCGGATAGTAATCGTGCGGCGCGTAATGCTGCACCGAGCGGTTGTCCCACATCACCACCGTGTCGGGCTGCCAGCGCACCCGCAGCTGGTACTCGGGCACGTGCGCCTGCGCATACAGGAACTGCAGGATGGTCCGGCTCTCGTCCTCCTTCAGGCCGCGAATGCGCACCGTGAACTGGGGATTCACGTTGAGGATGCGCCGGCCGCTCACCGGGTGCACGCGCACCACCGGGTGCCATGGATTGGGGTACTCGTCCTCGAGGCGGTGCAGCGTGCGCCGCTCCTCCGGCGAGTCGCCGAACAGCGTCCGGAAAGGCTTGAAATCGTGCAACGCCTCGAGGCCGTGGAGGTACTGCTTCATGCGCTCGCTGAGGCCGCGATAAGCCGCGGTCATGCTCGCGAACAGCGTGTCGCCTCCGACCTGCGGCACCACCCTGGCACGCAGCACCGTGCCCATCGGCGGCGCCGCGCGAAAGGTCTCGTCGGAGTGCCAGCAGTCGGTGAGCGCCGGCGGATTGTCGGCCGAGTAATCGAGCACGATGACTTCCGGCTTGTCCTCCAGGTTGGGCGAGAACGGATGGATCGACAGCTCGCCGAAGCGGCGCGCGAACGCCATCTGCTGCTCGAGGGTGATGGACTGGCCGCGCAGCACGATCACCTCGTGCTTCACCAGCGCGTCGTGCACCAGCCGGAATTCGGCCTCCGACAGGGCGCTTGCAAGGTCGATGCCGCGGATCTCAGCGCCGATGTGGCCGTTGATCGGCAGTACCTGCGGCTGCGCCGCGGCCGCGGCTGGAGCCGCAGCTGCGGCCGAAGAACTCTCGACGGACATGTTGTGCCTCCTGTCGCGCCGTTTTAAACCCCCGGCAGGTAGTGGTCAATGTCAACGAGTTCGGCACAGCGAAACGGCGCGCGGCGGCCGGGTAGAATGGCGCCTGCGCTTCCCTCACACTGAGCTGCGATGAAAGCCTGCATCTACGGCGCCGGCGCGGTCGGCGGATTGATGGCCGCCTGGCTCGCCGAAGCCGGCGTGGACGTTGCAGTGATCGCGCGCGGCGCGCAGCTCGAGGCGATCCGCCGCGACGGCCTGCGCATCCGCAGCCGCACGGCCGGCACCACGCTCACCACGCATCCGCACGTCGCCAGCGACCCGCGCCGGCTCGGCGCACAGGACTGCGTCATCGTCACGGTGAAGGGCCACAGCCTGCCGCAAGTCGCCGCGGGGATCGGGCCGCTGCTCGGCCCGGACACCACCATCGTCACCGCGATGAACGGCGTGCCGTGGTGGTTCTTCGACCGCCTGGCCTACGGCGCGGGCAAGCTCAGGCTGGAAAGCCTCGATCCCGGCGGCGCGCTCGCGCGCGCCATGCCCACCGAGCGCATCGTCGGCTGCGTCATCCATCTCGCCGCATCGATGCTCGAGCCGGGGATCATCAGCCACAACCACGGCAACCGGTTGATCCTCGGCGAGCCGGGCGGCCGCAACACGGAGCGCACGCAGCGACTCGCCGAGGCGTTCGGCCGCGCCGGCTTCGAGTGTCTGGCCAGCCACCACATCGAGAAGGACTTCTGGGTGAAGCTGCTCGGCAACGTCAGCTTCAATCCCGTCTCGGCGCTCACCCTCTCTACCGCCGACCGGCTGATCGCCGACCCGCAGGTCAAGTCCTACATGGTGGCGATCATGCGCGAGGTGCTCGCCATCGGCCGCGCGGTGGGCGTGGACGCCGACATCGATCCCGAAGCGCGCATCGACATGGCGCGCGCGCTCGGCCCCTTCAAGACCTCGATGCTGCAGGACATGGAAGCCGGCAAGGCGCTCGAAATCGACGGCCTGCTCGCGGGCACGCTCGAGATCGCGCGCCAGGCAGGAGTTCCCGCTCCGTTCACCGAGAGCCTCTACGGCCTGATCCGGCTGCGCGCCGCGGCGAGCGGCCAGTATCGGTGACGGTGTAACCCGCAATCGCACGCGGTGCATGCGGCTGCGCCCCGTGCGCTGCCGGCCATCGACCTGCCGACGCTTCACCCCTGCGGACTTTCGGCCATGTGCTGGCAGTACTTCTCGAGCTCCGCGGGCAGGTCGCCCGGACAGACGCCGCACCGCTTGTTGCCGGGCACGGCGTAGTCGATGAATTTCGGATAGGGCAGGTTCAGGCTCGCCATGATGGTCCTGAACTCCTCCAAGGTCCGATCCTGTCCAAGCCGGGGATTGCGTTTCTTTTCCTGCGCGATCGAGGAAACGTGCCGCCCGTGGTAGTCATGCGCCGGGTACACCAGAACGTCATCCGGCAGGGAGAACAACTTCTCTCTGACGCTCTTGTACAAGGCGTCGGCATCGCCGTTCTGGAAGTCGGTACGACCGCACCCCTCGATGAGAAGCGCATCTCCGGTGAACACCCGGTCGGCAGCCAGGTACGCGAAATGCCCGTCGGTGTGGCCAGGCGTGTGCAACGGCTGCAGCGCAATGCCGCCAACCCGGAACGGCGTGCCTTCTTCAACGCCGAAGTCGACGCACGGCAGCCGATCGCAGGCCGGCGCGGCGATCCTGCTGCCTGCCTTCCGCTTCAGCTCCAGCCCCGCAGTTATGTGATCCGCGTGGATGTGGGTATCCAGGGTATAGGCCAATTTGAGTCCAAGCCGGTCGAGCTCTGCCAGATCGCGGTCCATGGCGACGATGACCGGGTCGATCAAGACGGCCTGGCCGGTTTCCTCGCACCCGAGCAGATAGGTGTAGGTGCTGGAGAGCGGCTCGAACAGCTGGCGGAATCTCATCAAGGCTCCTCGTTCAATCCCCCTCCGGCGCCGGACCTCGGCGCTCCAAATGCCCAACGGGAGACTCGGGGTTGTCGTGCACGAGCGCCATTCTCCCCTTTGCATTTCACCGGCTCTGTGCGCCGTCGTACATAGGTCGCGAGTCATCGCGACGGCGCCTCTGCGCCCGCAGTCGGTAAAATGATGCGCCTCCGCGTAGATCGAATTGCCTGGTGACCGAGACACCGAGAACTCACGGCCTGTGCGTCGCCCCGATGATGGACTGGACCGACCGGCACTGCCGGTACTTCCTGCGCGCCATCGCGCCGCGCGTGCGGCTGTACACCGAGATGATCACCACCGGCGCGCTGCTGCACGGCGACGCCGCGCGCCATCTCGCCTTCGATCCCGCCGAGCATCCGCTCGCCGTTCAGCTCGGCGGCAGCGAGCCCGACGAGCTGGCGGTCTGCGCGCGCATGGCCGAGCGCCGCGGCTACGACGAAGTCAACCTCAACATCGGCTGCCCGAGCGAGCGCGTCCAGCGCGGCGCGTTCGGCGCCTGCCTAATGGCCGAGCCGAAACTCGTCGCCGACTGCGTGCGCGCCATGCGCGCGGCGGTGTCGATCCCGGTCACCGTCAAGCACCGCGTCGGCATCGGCCGCACCGAGTCCTACGCGTTCATGCGCGCTTTCGTCGCCGAGGTCGCCGCAGCCGGCTGCGACACCTTCATCGTGCACGCGCGCAACGCCATCCTCGCGGGCCTGTCGCCCAAGGAAAACCGCGAGATCCCGCCGCTGCGCTACGACCTCGTCCACCGACTCAAGCGCGAGCTCCCGGCGCTCGAAATCGTCGTCAACGGCGGCCTGGCGAGCTGGCCCGAGATCGAAACCCAGCTCGAGCACGTCGACGGCGCGATGCTTGGGCGCGCGGCCTACCACCACCCCTGGCTGCTGGTCGAAGCCGGCGCCCGCCTGTACGGCGAGCAAATTCCCCGCAGCCGCGCCGACGTGGTGCACGCGATGCTCGGCTACGCCCGTCGCGAGGTCGCCGCGGGCACCGCGCTGCGCCACGTCACGCGCCACATGCTGGGGCTCTATCACGGTCACCCGCGCGCACGCCTGTGGCGGCGTATCCTGTCGGACCCGGCGCGGCTCGCGCGCAACGACCCGGCGCTGCTGCTCGAGGCGCTGGAGGCGGTGGAGCATCCCGCGATGGCCGCGGCGTAGCGCTGATTTGCTTTGCTTTTCCCCCGATCTCCTGTTTTTGCGTATTTCGCCGCCCACGGCGAAATACACAAAAACAGGAGACCCATAAGAGACCGCACCTCACCCCCGCCCGAACAAACCGCCCACGGCCTCCCATTTCACTCCCCCGCTTCCCCCCTCCCCCGCCCGGCGTATCATCCCCCGTCCCCTTCGAAGGATCCCGCAATGACCGTCAAGCTCAAGTCCGTGAAGACCTCCTCCGTGCGCGACCGCGTGAGCGACGCGGAGTGGCAGGTGCGCGTCGATCTCGCCGCCGCCTACCAGCTCGCGGCGCTGTTCAGGTGGACCGACCTCATCTACACGCACTTCTCGGCGCGCGTGCCGGGGAGCGAGGATTTCCTCATCAACCCCTACGGCCTGATGTTCGACGAGATCACCGCGTCGAACCTGGTCAAGATCGACGCCGGCGGCAAGGTGCTCGACGATCCGAGCGGCGCCGGCTACAACGAGGCCGGCTTCGTGATCCATGGCTGCGTGCACGAGGCGCGCCCCGAGATCAACTGCGTGATCCACACCCACACGCGGGCCGGGGTGGCAGTGTCGGCGCAGAAGTGCGGCCTGCTGCCGATCAGCCAGCACGCCATGTTCGCGTACGGCATGCTGACTTACCACGACTACGAGGGGATCGCGCTCGAGCTGGATGAGCGCACGCGCCTGGCGCGCGACCTCGGCAAGACCTCCAGGGCGATGATTTTGCGCAACCACGGCCTGCTCGCGCTCGGCACCACCGTGCGCGAGGCCTTCGAGACCATGTACTACCTCGACACCGCCTGCCAGATCCAGATCGACGCGCTCGCCGGCGGGCGCGTGGAGGTCGGGCTCATCTCGGAGCCGGCGGCGCAGAAGGCCTTCGAGCAGTTCCAGCGCCCGAACCGCGACGCGGCGAAGAAGGACTGGCCGGCGCTGCTGCGGCTGCTGGAGCGCAAGGGCATTCGCTACCGCGACTGATTAACCCGCGCCGGCGGCCGCCCGTCTCGCCCGGCCCGGCAGCTGCAGCACCGTCGCAATGCTGAGCAGCGTCGCGCCGAACACCGTGAAGAACACCGCCTGCGGCAGGCCGCGGTCGAGCATCCAGCCGTAGAGGATCGGCATCGACATCGCGCCCAGGTCGAGCCCGGAATAGACGAAGCCATACACCTTGCCGGTGGAGCCGGGCGGGGTCGAAGCGCGCACCAGCAGGTCGCGCGAGGGGTTGGTGAGGCCGGCCGAAAACCCGGCCAGCGCGAGCACCGGCGCGAGCAGCGGCTCGCTCACCGCGCCGAGCGCCACCGCAAGCATGAACAGCCCCGCCGAGAACATGCCGCCCGCGGCGACCAGGTCGTGGCGCGGCGTGCGCTGCGCGACGTAGCCGCCGGTGAGCACGCCGGTCGCGGCACCGAGCAGGTAGGCGGTGAGCGCCGACGACGCGAGCGCCACCGGCGCGTGGTAGAAGGCGACGATGCTCGACACCCCGAAGGTCTGGATGCCGGTGAGCGCCACCGACAGCAGGAAGAAGAACAGAAAGCACATCACCACCGGGGCCGCGGCGAGCGCGCGCAGGTCCTGCGCCAGCGTGGTCGGCGCGCGCGCCCGCCCGCCGGCCGGGCGATGCTCGACTTCCAGCTTGCCGCCGTTCGCCAGGATCAGCGCGATCATGACCAGGCCCATCGCGGAGGCGCTCATCAGCGCGATGTGCCAGCCGTACAGGTGGGTCATCGCCAGGCTGAACGCCGGCGCGAGCGCCCAGCCGATGTTGCCGCCCAGGCCGTGGAAGCTGAACGCGTAGCCGAGCCGGCCGCTGTCCACGCGCGAGTTGAGGATCGAGAAGTCCGCCGGGTGGAATACGCTGTTGCCCATGCCCGCGATCACCGCGGCGATCACCAGCGTCGCGTAGCTCGGCGCGAAGCCGGCGAGAAATACCCCCGAGGAGGCCAGCGCGAGGCCGAGCAGCAGCATGCGCTTCGCGCCGAAGCGGTCCACCGCGAAGCCGGCCAGGGTCTGACACACCCCCGAGACGGTGTAGTACAGCGCGACCGTGGCGCCGAGCTCGGTGTAGCTCACGCCCAGGTCCTTGCGCAGGATCGGGAACAGGACCGCGATCACCAGCTGGTAGAAGTGCGACAGCCCATGCGCCAGCGTGATCAGGCCGATGATGCGGGCGTCGCGCCTGAGGGTCTGGGCGGTGGGCTCCATGCCTCTATTCTTCCACGATCCGGTTCACGAAGCGCGCCACCGCCTCGAGCGTGGCCTGCGGCTGCTCGCGGTGCGGGCTGTGGCCGCAGTCGGCGAGCTTGACCACCTGGCAGGGCCCGCTCACCTGGCGCGCGATCGCCTCGACCTGCGCCATGGTGCCGTACTGGTCGTCCTCGCCCTGGATCGCGAGCACCGGGCAGCGGATGCCCGGCAGGGAGTCCTCGATGTTCCACGCGCGGAACGCCTCCGAGAGCCACACGTCGTTCCAGCCGTAGAAGGTCTTCGTCGCGTCGCGGTGGTACTTGCCGAGCTTCTCGGGCAGATCGGTGCTCTCGAAGGCCCGCTTCGCCTCGCGGATGCCCGCCAGACCGTGCTCCTCGACGAACACGTGCGGCGCCTCGAGCACCAAGCCGCGCACCGCATGACCCGCGCCGGCGTGGATCAGCGCGATGGAGGCGCCATCGCTGTGGCCGACCAGGATCGGCGACTCGATCTTGAGCGCCGTGAGCACCTGCGGCAGCGCCTCGAGCGCCTCGCGGTGCATGAAGCGCGTCGTGTGCGGCGCCTCAAGCACGTCCGATTGCCCGTAGCCGTAGCGCGCGTACACCAGCGCCGGGCAG
>Ga0307373_10004000_pt1 | contig 25072 bp, 23 predicted proteins | sample OX2MG_FD_202534 | JGI IMG/M metagenome (GOLD analysis project Ga0307373, IMG submission 202534) | Soil microbial communities from Risofladan, Vaasa, Finland - OX-2 | ecosystem: Environmental > Terrestrial > Soil > Coastal area > Acid sulfate soil | place: Finland: Risofladan, Vaasa | collected...
GGTGCGCGCATTTCGAAGTCCGGCAGCGCGACGCCCAGCCCCGGCGACCTCCAGGGGCTCAGCAAGCCCGTCGCCAACGACGCGGAGCACGTGAACGTGGTGATCGACTCGGTCGTGCGCTGAGCGCCGCACCACGCACTGGCGTCCCGGGAGACGAATCGAACGTCCGACCCGCCCCTTAGGAGGGCGATTCAAGAGAAGAAAAACGTTGACACAACAGACATCTAGAAATTACAAATGGGTACGTTCACACTTCGTTCACAGTCGAAATGGCGTGCATTCGCAGGCTGTGCTCAGGGAAATGGAACGTCCAGGTGCGCAAGCTCGGGCACGTGGCTGTATCGGAGACTTTCATCACCAAGGCCGCCGCCGAACGGTGCGCACGGGAAACGCAAGTCAAGCTCGAGCACGCATCGTTCGTCGACCAGGGCAACGCCCAAAACACCACGGTTAAAGATCTGTTGGGCGAGTACGAAAACAAGATCACGCCGCGCAAGCGCTCATGGAGGCGGGAGAAGTCGCGGTTAAAGGGCCTGGTGGCTAGACTCGGAAGATACTCCTTGGCCGAGTTGACTGCTCAGGCGGTCGTCGACTTCGTGGATGCTCGAGCAACCGCTGGCGCGGGTGGCGACACGATCAGAAAGGACCTTAACACCCTGTCGCACGCGATCGATACCGGTATCGCGCTATGGGGGATACCGCTGCCATTCAATTCCGTCGTAACAGCGCGGAAGATTCTTTTACTATCGAACCTCTCTTGGGAGGCCTCGGCGAGTTCGTCGCGACATTCAGATGGACAGCCAAGCGTAGCGCTTGAGGGAAATGGGCAGCATGAAAGGAGGTCTATGTCAGCCCTCGCCGGAGACCCGAGATCCTAGCGCCTCGAACGGCTCCAGCCAGCCGGTAAGCGACCGCCCCGAGGTAACAGCATCTCGCTCGCCCGGCTAAGCCTCAGGACTTCGATCCGCTACGCCAATTGCCGTGCATCACCGACCTCGATGCCGAGGCGGCATACGGTACCCTTAAGTTTCGTACGGCGTGCGGGGCTAAAGCGCGTGACTTTTGATTACAGTCAAAATGCCTCAAGCCTTGGCGGCTAGCCTCGAGCGATTCCACTGCCGGGAAGGATGCGTCCATGTTAAGTGAACCGGTTCGAAACGTGATGGAGCGTAAGAAGGTTCTCATGGCGCCTCCGGACACCAGTGTCGGCGCAGCCGCCAAACTGATGGAAAAAAACAAAGTCAGTGCCGTCATGGTGGTTGAAAACAAACATCTGGTCGGCATTTTTACCGAGCGGGATGCCGTCTTTCGCGTCATCGCGCAAGACCGTGACGTGCGTACGACCCGGCTCTTCGAAGTCATGACGAGGGCGCCTAAGACTGTCGCACCAGACAAGTCATTCGGATACGCATTGCTCCTGATGCACGAGAATGGCTTCCGTCACGTACCCGTGATCGAGAACGGTGAGCCCATCGGAATCGTCTCAGCGCGCAACGCGCTGGATCCAGATTTGGAGGAGTTCGAATCTGAAGCGCGACGGCGGAAACATATCGGTCGGCAGACCAAAGACGACGCATGATCGGTTGCCACATCCGGCGATCGGCGAACATCTGCTCTGGACCGCAAAGGTCGCGTGCCGCCCTCGTCGCGCGTGAAGCGCCAACGCGCTTTCCTCGGTGCACCCGCTGAGGCAGCCGCCAATTCTATCTGCGAGGGTTGCTCCTTCACATTCACGATCTTGGGTACACTGTTGGGTTGCGATTGCGGGAGCCCGACGTTGGGAAGGAAACAATCGCCGCCATTCTCTGGCACACCCACCCGGGGATAACGGTGCACTACTCGGTGGCGCAAGTCGCCGAGCTGGTGGACGCGCTCAAAGGCATTGCCGGTTTGCGACACCCATTTGATCTGCAGAAGACCCGATTTTAGAAGTTTTGCAATTGCTGGTGGGTCGGTTCGGCGCAGCAATACCAGGGCTCGGATAGGCGCGGGATCGGAGCGCCCGTATCGCTTTCTGCCAGCGCCGGTAGTTCCACGCCCAGCGCCGCGTGCGCCAAGCGTCCAGACGCGTGCGAAAATGTCGCGCCGGTTCAGGCCCTCAGCTTCGGCATGCGCCACCAGTTCCTGCACGGTGAGTTGCAAGCGATCGACGCGCGCGTCTGGGTTCCTCCACGGATAGCCCAGGAGTCTGGGGTCGAACTCGCCGATGTGCTCCTTAAATCCCGGCAGCTCCAACAGCAGTGAACCCTGCGGAATGAGCAGGCGTATCGCCAGCTGGATCGGCGGCACGCTCTTAACCAGATCGAGATCGAGCAGGCGCTTGAGTAACGCAATGTAGTCCTCCCGCGTGGTCCAGGGCGTGAAGGCTACGAAGGTCGGCGCGAGCGCGATTCCGGCCGCGCGGGACAGCGCTACGGCGCGTGCGAAATCGTCATTTGTGTGGTTCTTGGCGAGCAGTTCGAGTACGTGATCGTCGATCGATTCCACCGCGGTGGTGATGAACAGGCAGCCGGTGGTTTTTAATTCCGGCAACAGTTCCGCGTAGTCGATAATGCGCTGGATCTTGATGGTGGCGTCATAAGTGATATCCGGAAATTCGGCGTGCATGGCGCGCGCCAGCTTGAGTGCGTGGGTCAGGCCATTCAGGAAATCCGGATCGTCGAACGAAATATGCTGCGCGCTGGCCATCACCTGCTGGCGCACGTCGGCCATGACGGTATCCACCGGAACGACACGGAAGATACCGTGATACACCGGTACCACCGGGCAGTGGCGGCACAGGTGCTTGCAGCCGCGCGTGCCCTCGGCGAAGCCGACGGTCTTGCGGCCGCCCTCCGGAAGTTGCAAATCCGCGTAGCGCGCGAGCGGAGGCAGCGGACGGCGGTTTGGCGTGAGAAATTCCATTTTTGAGAGATTTATTACCGGCTCGGTTTGAACCTCACTGTCGCCGGCGCGCAGGCGCTCCACCAGCGACACCAGCGCCGGCTCGACTTCACCGCCCAGCACGGTTTGAACGCCCAGGTCACGCAGCAGCTTTTCATTCATCGGCGCGTACAGACCGTAGACACACAGATGCGCCTGCGGCGCTATGGCCCGCACCCGCGGTATCGCCTCCACTGCTATACGTGTGACGGTGTGCATGGCGACATAAATCGCCACGACGCGGGCATCGCGCAATACCTCGTGGTCCAGGCGCTACAGCGCGAGATCGATGCACCGCACTTCGCAACCGGCGCGAGCGAGCCAGGCGGCCGGCTCGGCCAGACCGAAGGGCTGGCGGCCGATCTCATAGGGATTGATCAGGACGACTTTCATAAGTCAGAAGCGTTGGAAATGGAGATGACAGATTACAATTACAGCGTGCACAAAGATTGAGGGGTCATTGATTGCAGATGCAAGAAATGATTGAATAGAAACGAGTGACATAGCCTTCGCGTGTCGCGCCCCCTGTACTGGTTCGCGCCTGACGTGCGTATTCCCTGCGTCGCTCGATCCCAGGTTCTAGCCGGGATCCCGAACCAATCCGTTGACTTCAGGCAGGTCACATTGACATGTCGTTATCCCCTCAGGACCGCCTCTTTCATCGTCTCCACGAACTGGGAATTGCGACAATCACCGTCCCTTACCCTGCGCACCGGACGGTTGAAGAAGGTCGCGCGCTTCGTGGCAGTATGTCCGGAACATTCACGAAGAATCTGCTGCTCAAAGACAAGAAGAAGCGCCTGTTCCTGATTGTGGCGGAGGAAGATCGGGACATTGATCTGAAGACTTTCAATTTGCGGATCGGCGCGAAAGGCCACCTGAGTTTTACGTCCGCAGAATTGATGCGCGAGGTGTTGGGCGTCGAGCCGGGCACCGTCACTCCGTTTGGCCTCATGAACGACCTCCGCAGGCAGGTGACGCCGGTGATCGATGCGTCACTGATGTCAGCCACTCTCGTCAATTTTCACCCGCTCGTGCAAATCGCGAGCACCAGCATCCGCCCGGATGATGTGGTGAGCTTCATGCGTGCCTGCGGGCACGAACCGCTGATTGTCGAGATGTAGGCGATCGTATCGGCGCGCGTCAAGGTAGTTGTCGCCTCATTCATGCAGCCATTGGCTGTGTATCGATGCAGCCTGAATGCGCCTTGATGACGGCGTCGCGCTCAGGGTTGAGGGTTACGGCGAACACCGGTGACCAGTTGCGGGTGTGGCCTGACCATCGAGCTGGGTTCAGCTCGCGCGCTCGTGAGTACAGCACATGACGGGCGGCCAGGATGGCGTGATCATCGCCGGCATGACGCTGCGCCGGGCTGACGTAGCGAATGCCGCTGTGCCGGTGGTCGTGGTTGTACCAACGCACGAACCCAGCGGCCCAGGTGCGCGCCGCGTCGAGATCGGCGAAGCCCTTGGCGGGGAACTCCGGTCGGTACTTGGCGGTGCGGAACAAACTCTCCGCATAGGCGTTGTCGTCGCTCACCCGAGGGCGCGAGTACGAGGGCTTGACGCCCAGCCAGTTGAGCATCGCCAGCACAGTGGTGGCCTTCAGCGTGGAGCCGTTGTCGCCGTGCAGCACCGGCTTGTTGAGCAGCGCTGCAATGCCCTCGGCCAGCGCCGTGCGTTTGACCAGGTGGGTGGCGTGGTCGGCATGGTCGCTGTCGTGCACCTCCCAGCCCACGATCTTGCGGCTGTACAAGTCCAGGATCAGGTAGAGATGGAACCAGCGCCCCAGCACGGTGGCCGCCAGGAACGTCATGTCCCAGCACCACACCTGCCGCGGCGCCGTGGCGATGTGCGTTGTGGGTGGGCGCACCGCCTGCGGCGCCCGAGCACGCCCGCGGTGGCGGCTCTGGCCGTTGGCGCGCAGCACGCGGGCGAAGGTGGACTCGCTGGCGAGGTACACGCCCTCGTCGGCGAGCATGGGCACGATGCGCGCAGGCGGCACCGCTGCGAAGCGCGGCTCGTTGGCCACGCACAGCACCTGCGCGCGCTCGGCCTGGCTCAGGGCGTGCGCGGGTATGGGGCGCACCGCCTGCGGCCTGCCATCGGCGCCCACGAGCCCTTCATGGGCCTTCCAGCGCTGCAGGGTGCGTACGTCAATGCCGGCGATGTCGCACGCCAGGCTCAGTCGCGCGCCTGTGCTGTGAGCCGTATGAATGTCGTTGGCCAGGCTGCGGCGATCTTCGAGGTCGATCATTCGTCCTCTGCCTTGTTGAAGATCGCCGCGACTTTTTTTGACAGCACCAACAGGGCTGCGGTCTCGGCCAGAGCCCGGTCTTTGCGCAGCAGGTCGCGTTCGAGCTCCTTGATGCGCTTGCGGTCTTGCCGGGTGGCTTGCGGGCTGGCGCGGGCCTCCTCGGGCTCGGCCAGCGCCGCGGTGGCGCTCGCCCGCCATTTGTCCAACTCGGCTGGGTATAGGCCGTGCTCGCGGCACCACGCGCTCTTGCTCGCTTCAGGTATCGCGGCCGTGGCAATCACCGCCTCGAGCCGGCCGCCCGCAGTCCAGGCCCGCCCTCGGGCGGGCCTGGACTGCGCATCCTCGCGCCACCTCTCCAGAGTCCTCACCCCAATGCCCACTTCTCGCGCCACCACCTCCACTGCCGCACTCTCGGGCGGCAACAACCGCGCTACTGCGCGATCCTTGAATGCTTGTCCATATCGAGCCATCTTTATCCTTTATCGCGCCCCCGGGTTTTGGTTCTATCGGAGCGACAACTATTCTGACGCAGGGGGGTATCGGCGGGCCAAGATGCTCGGCCGCGTGCCGAGGGTCATCCGCAGCGCTCGCGTCGCGTCCCACGACTGGGGCGACGCCCCACCGACGTTGCCCACGATCGGATTGGGATTGAAGTGGGTTGACATTCCTAATCGTCCACTGCTGAATGACCGGGTCGCAGCAAGCGATCGCGCGCTGAAAAATGCCTGCGACGCGGCAGACAGGTTGCGCGCAGTCGAAAGGGAAAAAGGGTCCTGGAACGTGGCGTTGACGAATGCAAGGCTCAGCCCCGGCGGGCAGCGCGCTGGCACCGCGAATGCGGGAAGTGCGGCGGAAGGAAATCGGGGGCGCGAGGCAGAGTCCGGAGCGGGTGGCAGCGACTCGGGCGCACCTCACGATAGAGCGAACGACAACGCATGGAAAGGCAATTTCCGGTTCAACGACAACAGACAGAAGTATCTGATGTTCGTGAACACCTGCACCGAAAAATGGGCGGTCGGAGAACGGGTTGAACAGGAGCTGCAGAACATTCATCCCAAACCGCCCGCCATCCGGGTGTTCGATGCCGGCGTTGGCGACGGCACCGTCCTGACGCGTGTCATGCGCTCGATGCACCTTCGTTTTCCGACGATGCCGTTCTACATCGTTGCGAAGGAGATCAGCCTCGAGGACGTGAGATTGACCCTGGAGAAAACTCCGGACAGGTTTTTCGAGCATCCCGCGATGGTGCTTGTGATCACCAACCTGTATTACAAAGAGGCCCCTTGGCTCAACCCGCAATCGGTAACCTCAGCAATGACGCTTAGCTGGAACGAGGTAGCGTTGTCGGGGACAACCTCGAGGGAATTCGAAAAGCAGATCACGGCGTTGCAACCCATGCTTGCCGAGAACTGGCGCACCACCGTCAACAAGGCCACAGGCAACCTGGGATACGAGCGGCCCGCCGTTCTCGTGCTTTATCGGGAGGATCACAGATTCCTGCTCACTTCCGTGATTCCTCGCAGGGGCGTTGAGCGGGCGGACTTCGATCTGGTGATCGCGTCGCAGCCCTACCGACTGCGGGCGTCGGTGGAGTTCAAGGCGTCGCGAGTGCTCGCGCCGCTGGCGAAAGCGCTCGGCCCCGGCGGGCGGCTCGTGGCGATCCAGTCGCATGGCGACGATCCGGGGCAAGAGATTCTTCAGGGAGTGTGGCCCGGCGAGAACCCTTTCACCCACGACCGGCACCAGATCCTGAAGGCGGTCAAGGAATCGCTCGGGTCGGCGACGAAGTCGCTGAACTTCAACGCGACCCCGGCGAACCGGGCCCTTTTCCGGCACAACATGCACACAATGCCGGCAGAGATCGAGGGCTCGATCGGAACCTCCACGCTTTTTGCAGCGTGGAATGCGGCCATCTACGTCGGGCAGATCGAGGATGCTCGCCTCGAGCGGGTTCTGCATAGCGGCGAGTACATGGATGTGACGCGGGAGGTGCTGAAGAAGCACGGCGGCCTGTGGTTCTGGGACGAGGCATTCTGCATTTCACGGCGCCGCGATTTCTAGGGACTAATGTATGACGCCGCAGACGGCGAATCTGTCGGAAGTCGGACGTACGATGCGGGAACTTGCAAGGCGCGCATCGATCGAGGTCTCTGTACGAGAGTTGCTCAGGGCGAGCGACGCTGCCGTGCCGCTATTGCGTGACCGCGAGACGTTCCTGCCTTGGACGCCGAACATGGCGGCCGACGACATGGTCGCTGCAACGTCGTTGGCGCGCAGGCTAGGTCTCACACCGGTGCCGCATATCGCGGCGCGAAGGCTTGGCAGCGAAGCGGCGGCGCGAAGCCTGCTGGCGAGGCTCTCCGAGTGCGGGGCAGAGGCTGTTCTCCTGATCGGCGGTGATGTGCGTGATCCAGCGGGACCGTACCGATCCAGTTTCGATCTGCTGCGCACCGGGGTATTCCAGAGAGCTGGGTTTCGCAAGCTCGGGGTGGCGGGCTATCCGGAAGGTCACCCCGCGATCGACGATGGCATCCTCCGCGAGACCCTAGACCTGAAGCTCAACTACGCGCGCAACGAGGGGCTGGAGGTTTTTATCGTGTCGCAGTTCTGCTTCGAAGGTTCGGTAATCGCGCAATGGGCGAAGAGTCTTCGCGCTAGCGGCGTTTCGGTGCCAATACGGGCGGGGGTTGCCGGTCCCACCAACCTCGCAAAGCTCCTGGATCTTGGTCTGCGCTGCGGTGTCGGAAGCTCCATACGGGCCTTGAAGGGAAAAATGGGGTCTGTGGTGCGCCTGGTTGCGGCACACGAACCTCAAGACGTGATCCAGGATATCGCAGCAGCATGCCTGGCGGAGCCCGCGCCCGGAGTACTATCGGTACATCTGTTCGCGTTTGGAGGCGCAGAGATGACTGCGCAGTGGATGAAAAGGATCGCGGAAGGCTCGATCGAATTGCGCTCCGCCCGCAAGAGTGCTAGGTCCGGCGGGTAGGGCGGTGTACATCTCAAGTCGTCGCAGGATCGGGATCCAGTTGCCGGGCGAGATGAGTTTTCTTCTTTGGTGAAGGAGCAGAGAGATGTCGCTATTCCAGTTCACCTCCGAGTCGGTCTCCGAGGGACACCCGGACAAGGTTGCGGACCAGATTTCGGACGCAATACTCGATGCCGCTTTAGCCCAGGACCCCCGCTCGCGCGTCGCGGCGGAGACGCTGGTGAAGGACAATCTGGTGGTCCTCGCCGGGGAGATCACCACCGGCGCGAAGCACATCGACTACCGGGACATCGTGCGCAAGACCATCAGGCGCATCGGCTACACCGACCCGGCGATGGGGTTCGACGCCGATACCTGCACGGTGCTGGTGGCCTACGGGGAGCAATCGCAGAACATCGCGCAGGGTGTAGACGAAGGAAGGGGGCTGGATCTCGATCAGGGCGCCGGTGACCAGGGCCTGATGTTCGGCTACGCCTGCGACGAGACTCCGAGCCTGATGCCGCTGCCGATCTGGCTATCGCACCGGCTAGTCGAACGCCAGTCGGAAGTGCGCCGCGAGGGCAAGTTGCCCTGGCTGCGCCCGGACGCGAAGTCCCAGGTCACCATCCGCTACGTCGGCCGCAAACCGCATTCGATCGAGACCGTGGTGGTTTCCACCCAGCACTGTGCGGGACTGACCCACGAACAGATCAAGGAAGCCGTCGTCGAGACCATCATCAAGCCGGTGCTGCCCAGGGATCTGGTCAAGGGCGACATCAAGTACCTGGTCAATCCGACGGGTGCGTTTGAGATCGGCGGCCCCCAAGGCGACTGCGGCCTCACCGGGCGCAAGATCATCGTGGACACCTACGGCGGTTCCGCACCGCATGGAGGCGGCGCGTTCTCCGGCAAGGATCCGTCCAAGGTGGACCGGTCAGCCGCCTACGCGGCGCGCTACGTGGCGAAGAACATCGTTGCGGCGGGTCTCGCGACTGAATGCTTGGTGCAGGTGTCCTACGCGATCGGCGTGGCGCAACCCACGAGCGTGATGGTGACCACGCACGGCACCGGCAAGATCTCGGACGAGGCACTTTCTCGGCTGGTGCTGGACAACTTCGACCTGCGGCCCAAGGGCATCATCCAGATGCTGGACCTCCTCCGCCCGATCTATGAGAAAACAGCCGCCTACGGTCACTTCGGCCGCGATGAGCCGGAGTTCACTTGGGAATCGACCGACAAAGCGCTGGCGCTCGCCGCGGGCGCGGGCATCAAGCGGGAGAAGGTTACGGCTCCGTAGCTAACCATTATCCCGTCCTCTGAGGGGCGCTGCAGCAGGCCAGCAGGGCTTGCCAGGCTCGGGGCGGCGGATATCATATCTTTTGCAACGGCGCCCATTCTTCAAATCGGAGAATGGAACCATGAGCGCCGTACTCAAATCCGATCCTGACTATAGGATCGCAGATCTGTCGCTCGTAGACTGGGGACGCAAGGAAATCCGCATCGCGGAAACCGAGATGCCGAGCCTGATGGCGATCCGCTCGGAATTCGCCGCCCGGCAGCCATTCCCGGCATAGGGGGAAGACGTGCAAGCATTGATCTGTGGCTCGCTCGCGTTCGACAACATCATGAATTTTCAGGGGCGTTTCGGCGAGCACATCATTCCTGACCAGATACACATCCTCAATGTGTCGTTTCTCGTTCCGCAGATGAAACGAGACTTCGGCGGATGCGCCGGAAACATTGCCTACAATCTGAAGCTGCTCGGTGGCGATCCGGCGGTTGTGGCGACCGTCGGCGACGATGGCGCGGGGTACGCCCAGCGGCTGGACAGCCTGGCAATAGACCGCACCCGAGTCAGCGCCGTGCCCGGAATGCTGACCGCCCAGGCATTCATCATAACGGACCAAGACAACAATCAGATTACCGCCTTTCACCCCGGCGCGATGATGGAGGCACACGTCAACCACATCGGCCGGAATGAGCAGGCGCGTGTCGGCATCGTTGCGCCGGACGGACCCCAGGGCATGCTGCAGCATGCGGCGGAGTTCTCCGCGGCGGGCGTGCCGTTCATCTTCGATCCTGGGCAGGCGCTGCCGTCTTTCACCAGCGAGCAGTTGGGCTTGTTCATAGAGCGCGCCACCTACCTTGCGGTGAACGACTACGAAGGTGCCATGCTCGCGAAGAAGGTTGGCATGTCGCTGACTGAAATCGCGGGCAAGGTGGATGCGCTCATCGTGACGCGGGGCAGCCACGGCTCAACCATATACGCTGATGGGCAGGAGCTTACGATCGCCCCGGTTGTGCCCAGGCGCGTGACCGATCCGACCGGCTGCGGAGATGCCTACCGCGCCGGCCTGCTGTACGGAATCACTCGGGGCCTGAGCTGGGAGAATACCGGCCAGATCGCAAGCGCGATCGCGTCGATTAAGATCGAGCATCATGGCGGCCAGAACCATCGGCCGTCGGTGGCCGACATATTCGAGCGCTGCGCAAACGCGCAGCCCGCTTAGATGAGCGCCGCCGTGCGGCTGCGTAGGAGCGCGGCTTGCCGGAATGTACCAGGTGCGAAATCCGCATGGAGCGGATGGGACGAGACAGTATCTCTGAACCACAGCCGTTCTCATTGCAACAACTAGTCGGATGCGTAGAATTCTGAACCTTCGGCTCGCAGTGATTTTTCGTTCCTAGAGGAGGAATTTCATGGCCACTCAATCTCGCAAGTACGGTTTTGCCACGCAACAACTTCACGCCGGTCAAGTCCCGGACCCGACGACCGGCAGCCGCGCGGTTCCGATCTACCAGACCACCAGTTACCAATTCCGAAGCACCGAGCATGCCGCGAACCTGTTCGCGCTCAAGGAACTGGGCAACATCTACACGCGCCTGAATAACCCGACTACCGACGTGCTCGAGCAGCGCATCGCGGTGCTGGAAGGCGGCGTGGCGGGGCTGGCGGCGAGTTCAGGCCATGCCGCGCAGGCGCAGGCGATTTTCACGCTCTGCAATGCGGGTGATCACATCGTGAGTAGCAGCCGCCTGTACGGCGGCACGTACAACCAGTTCAATCATACGTTGCGCAATTTGGGAATTGAGGTGACCTTGGTCGACCCGACCAATCCGAAGAACTTCGAGCAGGCGATCCGCAAGAACACCAAGATCATCTACGGCGAGACGCTGGGCAATCCCGATATTGCGGTCTTTCCATTCGAGGAAGTCGCGTCGATCGCCAAGAAGAACAACATCGTGCTGATGATCGACAACACCTTCGCCACGCCATACCTGTTGCGCCCGATCGAGTGGGGCGCGAACGTCGTCGTGCACAGCACCACCAAGTTCATCGGCGGACACGGTACCACCATCGGCGGCATGATCGTGGACGGCGGAAACTTCGACTGGAGGAGCGGACGCTTCGCGAACTTCACTACGCCTGATCCGTCCTATCACGGCCTGGTCTACGCGGATCTCGTCGGCATGGGACTACCGCCTTTCGCGATCAAGGCACGTGTGCACGTGCTGCGCGACATCGGCGGCTGCGCCTCGCCGTTCAACAGTTGGCAGACGATTCAGGGCGTCGAAACGCTCAGCCTGCGCATGGAACGTCACACGCAGAATGGGCAAGTGGTCGCGGAGTTCCTGGAAAAACATCCGAAGGTCGGCTGGGTCAAGTATCCCGGCTTGAAGAGCCATCCCGATTACGAGCGCGCCAGGAAATATCTGCCCAAGGGCGCCGGCGCCATCATGGGTTTCGGGATCAAAGGCGGCACGGCGGCAGGCAAAAAGTTCATCGAAAGCTTGCGGCTGTTCAGTCATCTGGCCAACGTCGGCGACGCCAAGAGCCTTGCCATCCATCCCGGTTCCACCACGCACAGCCAATTGAGCGCCGAAGAACAGATTTCGGCTGGGGTGAGCCCGGATTTCGTCCGCCTCAGCATCGGAATCGAGGAGATCGACGACATCCTGTGGGATCTCGATCAGGCGCTTAATGCGTAGCGGATGTATCGCGAGCGATGAACGATGAAGGGTGAAAAGGCTCCGCGTTTTTGTCCTTCATCGCCGTTTTTCGATGCCAGTAAAGATTCCATCCAGCCTGCCCGCCCGCGCCACGCTCGAAGGCGAAAATGTCTTCGTGATGGGCGAGGAGCGCGCCGCGCGTCAGGATATTCGTGCGATGCGCGTCGCCATCCTGAATCTGATGCCGACCAAGATCGCCACCGAGACACAGATCCTGCGCTTGCTCGGTAACTCGGCCCTGCAAGTGGACGTGACCCTGCTGCGCACCGCCACGCACGATCCCAGGAACACTAGTGCAGATCATCTGCTCAAGCACTACACCACCTACGAGGAAGTCCGCGGAGAGAAATTCGACGGTCTCATCATCACCGGCGCGCCGGTGGAGCAGATCGAATTCGAGGCGGTGGACTACTGGCCCGAGCTTACCCGCATCATGGAATGGGCCGCGACCGACGTCGTCTCCACCTTCAATATCTGCTGGGGCGCGCAGGCTGCGCTGTACCATCTTTACGGCATCCCCAAGTATCCGCTCCCGCGCAAGATGTTCGGTGTCTTTGAGCATCGCACGCTCGTGCCCACCGAACGCCTGCTGCGCGGTTTCGACGATACCTTTTTCGCCCCGCACTCGCGGCACACCGAGATCCGCCGCGCGGACATCGAGAAAGTGAGCGAATTGAGCATTCTGGCCGAGTCGAACGAATCGGGTGTCTACATTGTAGGGTCCAAGGACGGACGCCATGTCTTCGTCACGGGCCATTCGGAATACGACCCGCTCACGCTCAAAGCCGAATACGACCGCGACGTGAGCAAGGGGCTGCCGATCCACGTCCCGAAAAACTATTACCCGTACGACGACCCGTCGCAACCGCCGCAGGTCCGCTGGCGTGGACACGCCAACCTGCTCTACGCGAACTGGCTGAACTACTGCGTCTATCAGGTCACGCCCTTCGACCTGAAGGACATTCTGCGGGGTACCATCCGCTCCGATTTCTGATTTGCGCGTCCGTAAAAACGGAAAATGCCGTCGGACATCCGGATCGCCAGGGCCGCGAAGCTGCAGCGTATTTTCAAGGTGGCCCTGGACAAGCTCGGCATCGCCGAGGAGCACCTCGAGCCCTACGGCCACACCAAGGCCAAGGTGTCGCTCGCGTATCTCGATTCGCTGAAAGGGCGCAAGGACGGCAGGCTGATCCTGGAGACGGCGGTGACGCCGACGCCGGCGGGTGGGGGCAAGACCACCACCACGGTGGGGCTGGGCGACGCGCTCAACCACATCGGCAAGAAGCCGGTCATCTGCCTGCGCGAGTTCTCGCTCGGGCCGGTGTTCGGAATGAAAGGCGGCGCGGCCGGCGGCAGCCAAGCGCAGGTGGTGCCGATGGAGGACATTAATCTGCACTTCACCGGCGACTTCAACGCGATCGCACTCGTCAATAACTGACTCGCGATGCTGATCGACAGCGAAGCGGTTAACTTCGAAGGCCGCCATGCCGCGATCGCGGACCGCAGCGACATCGATGGGAAACCGATTGCGAAGTTTGGCGTTGCAGAGGAACGTCTCAGTCAGCATCCGCCATTATTGACGGCGTGCTCGGCTACGCATCATGCCGGTTCCGGGCGGGGTGGGGCCGATGATCATCGCCATGCTGCGGCAGAACACCGTGAGCGCGGCGGAGCACGTGGCGACGATGGCCTGAGGAGGGTCTGCCCTCCAGCGGCCGACACAACAACAAACACGTGGTAGGCTGCGCCCCCCCGGCACGGGTTCAAACTGTGGCGCAGGTATCGCTTTTAAGCACGAAGCCTTCCTCGGATTCCCCAAGCCGGAAATGGCCTGCGGAAACGTTTCTAATCCAGTGTGCGGACTCGGCGAGGCCGCCAAACGGGAAAAAATGCAGTCCCGCAATGCCCAACTGTGCTGCGCACTGCGCGATCGTTCGAACCACCTTTTCCGGGCCGTGCCGCATGGGCATACGGGTCAGCGAAATGGGCTGCGGACCGAACGCCCGCAGCGAATCGCCGATGCCGCAGCGCGTTCCGTAGTTCAGTAGCGTGCGCACTGTCGCCGGGCCAGCCAGCCCGATGCGCACGGGCAGCGTCACCCCGCGTGCCCGCAACGACGCCAGCCAGTTTAGAACGACCTTCCCGTCGAAGCAGAATTGCGAGACGATAAACATTTCGATGCCGTGCGCGCTTGCGTAGGCGATTTTCCTGTCGAGCGCATCCAACAACGCCTGCGCGCTGATTTTGCCGTGTCCCTCTGGATATCCCGCGATGCCGATGCTGCGGATACCGTGCACCTGCAATAGCCCAGATTCGAGGAGCGCAAGGCTCGAGGTGTAGGGGCCGACCGCAGCGTGGCTGTCGCCGGCGATGATCAGCGCGCGAGTGACTCCCGCTTCATCGCGCAGACGGGCGAGGAACTCTGCCGCGACAGTCGCGTTCACCAACCGGCGCGCAGCGATGTGCGGGACCGGATTCATACCGATCTGGCGCAGACGCCTGGCGATGATTACGATGTGGTGGTAGGGCGTGCCCGGAAGAAAGGTCACGTAGACGTCGGTCGCCGCGGGCAACATGGAAGCGTAGCTATCGATCTGGATGTGGTTCTTGGTCGAGGTTTCGATCGACGCCCCCAGCGCGAATCTCGCGATCGACTCACCTAGATCCGCCGGCGCGGGAACTGCGGCAGCGTCGTTTTCAACGATGAGGGTCTGCACACGATCCCCTTAATCGCGGTGTCGCGAAATGATGTACGACTCATCCCAGAACCACAGCCCGCCGTGCTTGCGCAGGACATTGGCGGCGACCTCAAGGTAGCGCCGGTCGCCGATGGCGCCCTGGAGGCGCGCGTCCTCGACCTGGCCGACGTAGATTGCCGCGTTCCATGCCGCAAAAAGAGTCGAAGTGCCGATCCAGGCGAAAACCTCCGAGGGAAGCGCGTGCATGGCGTAACGGAACAGGGATCTCGCGTCCGAGTAGGCGTTAAAGTTGAGGCCGTGCGCCGCGCCGCCGAGAGTTTCCTTGACCACCTTCAGCATCTGGTGGCGGTTGTGCTGAAATGGATTCTCTCCGGGCCACACTCCCTGCAGAATCTCCAGACCGGCGTCGTCGCCGTGCGAATGAACAGCGAGCAGCCTTCCTCCCGGACCCAGACTCTTCGCCAGCGGGGCAATGACGCGTGCGGCCTTGAATTCGATCGACGCCCGCGCCCGGTAGGGCTGCGATGCGATGACAAGGTCGTAGTCGGCCATGGTGCCACCGCGACGCGGAATGACGGACTGGAGGAGGAATCGGTGATCTTCCCTGTAGATGACCAGCACGGCCGGCCGCGCGTACCCCGCGTTCCCGGTCGCGGTGTTCACGTTCACCCGCCAGTTCTCGGCGAGGAAGGGTGCCAATGCCGTGATCTGGTCCTCGAATTCGTGCGACGTCTTCCCCGAAAGCGCCACCTCGTGCCAGACCAGGCTCGACGCCGCAGCCATCGAGCTCGGCACCAGCCATGGCGCCTCGAGGTAGTTGAGATTCGTCATGACAAGCACGGTCGCGGGATGCTCGAAGAATCGGTCGGGCATTTTCTCGAGCGCCAGGCGCATGTCTTCGACGCTAATTTCTTTTCCGACGATATAGCACGGCGTTGTAGGGAAGCGATTGTGCAGCGCGCGCATGACGCGCGTGAGCACAGTGCCGTCGCCGACGCCCGCGTCGAAAAGGCGTACCGCCGGCGGGCGAGGGTGGATATTCGCAAGCTCCATCGCCACGCGCTTCGCCACGACCGCCTTTTCCGAGCAGGTGTTGACGAACAGCAGATACTTTTGCCGGTTGTCGAAGAAGCGGAAATCCTGCTCCGGACGCGCGGTGCAATCGGTCCGCTCTGCTTGCGCACCGGTGCCCAAAATTCTGGACGCGCGTTCGAGCGTCAGACTGCGCCCGGCGCGGTGGTTAAGGGGCGGGTTGGCGGATATGAAGGCGCGCACACGCTCGAAGGTTGGCGTCGTGATGCGCCCGCCATTGCGCAGGCGGTTGACGAATTTTCCGTCATTGACGGCAATGCGCCCGAAGGTCGATTCGGCGACACCGGCCTTTCTGCAGTAATCGATGATCTCGCTGACAAGCCGGTCGGATTCCATGGCCTCCTCGAGTCCCCTGCGATTCGAGAATGATTTGAGTCCATCCTCCACTCTCTGTCAATGCTTCTGCATCCCACTTTGAAAGTGGGATATTGAATGGGAAGAGGAAATAGCCTTATCTTTAAGCAGGATGGAGTGCTTGCGCTATGGCATTACAGAGATGTCAAGGAGCCATGGAGTGGGATGAGTGGGGCAAGTGGGATAAGTCAGCGGCGTTGCACATTGATCTATGTTCTCAAGGAAATGACTGCCCCCGGGAGCCCGGCGGCGCGCGGGCGCCCGGTCGGCGGCTCGTACAATGCGCGCTCGCCGCGTAGCGCGCGGGGGATGCGCGAGGGCCGTCGTTTCGTGCGCAGCACAGGCGAGGCGCATCATCATGAACCAAGGAGTTCGTAACGATGAGTAGCCGTGAGCAGCAGCCTAAGGCATCGCACCATCTAGCGTCCGAGACCGCAGCGGCCCAAGCTCTCGGACGCGTGGATGCGATCACGCGGGCGCTCGTGCCTCCTATCCATCCGTCGACGACCTATGAGCGTGATGCAGATGGTTGCTACAGCTCGGGTCGTGGTTATACGCGGCCGCACAACCCGACCTACGACGAACCCGAAGAACTCCTGCAAACTCTGGAGGGAGGGCGCGACTGCCTGCTGTTTGCCTCCGGCATGGCCGCATCCACGGCCGTGTTTCAAGCGTTGCTGCCCGGCGACCACGTAGTTGCCTCTCGCGTCATGTACTGGGCGCTGCGCAAATGGCTGGTCGAATTTGCCATGCCCTGGGGCCTCGAGATGGATTTTGTGGACACCAGCGATACCGACGCGTTGGCGGCGGCGATGCGCCCCGGCAAGACGCGGCTCGTGTGGATCGAGACCCCTGCCAATCCGACCTGGGACGTTACGGACATTGCGGTGGCGGCGGAGATCGTGCATCGGGCGCGTGCCCGGCTTGCGGTGGACAGCACGGTCGCGACGCCGGTGCTGACATGCCCCATCGGACTTGGCGCCGATCTGGTGGTGCATTCGGCCAGCAAGTACCTGAACGGACACAGCGATGTCTTGGCCGGCGCGATCGTGTGCGCGCGTGAGGATGCGTTCTGGCAGCGGGTTCGCGCGTGGCGCCGGGACGCGGGGGCCATGCTCGGACCTTTCGAGGCATGGTTGTTGCTGCGCGGTATGCGCACCTTGTTCGTCCGTGTCCAACGAAGCTGCGAAAGCGCGCTCAAGATTGCCCGGCACTTCGAAGGCCACCCGAGGATTTTGCAGGTTCTCTATCCGGGGCTTGAAACTCACCCCGGTCATAGCGTTGCGGCTCGCCAGATGGCGGGAGGATTCGGCGGTATGCTTTCAATCCGACACAAACACGGTGAAGCGGCGGCAATCGCGACCGCCGCGGAGGTCGCAGTGTTCAAGCGCGCGACTTCGTTTGGGGGCGTTGAGAGCCTGATCGAGCACCGTGCGAGCGTCGAGGGACCCTCGACGCCAGTTCCTCCGGATCTGCTGCGCCTGTCGATCGGGTTGGAGCACCCCGATGACCTGATCGCCGATCTCGAGCGTGCGCTGGAGCGATCGGCGAGGGCCGAGTCGACTTCAGTCGGCGGCGCTGGCCCGGTTGGATCCTCCGGCCTACGCGAACAAGATGACGGGGATTCAACGACTGACCGGTTGCGCAGGCTCGTCGAACGCCAAATCCGCCCACTGGTGATGGAGCGGGGCGGCGACGTAATTTTCCGGGGTTACGCCGATGGCATCGTCGAACTCGCGTTTTCGGGCTCCCCCGGCGCCGCGTTTCCGATCAGGGAAGATATACGCAACACGATCGTCCATTACGTACCCGAAGTCCTCGACGTGCGGCTCGCGGCCTCCGATGCAGAACCCGGCAGGAGGGGACCCGCGGGATCGGCAGGTTCGCTACTCGAACGCGTGAACCGGATCCTGGATACGCGGATCAACCCAGCAGTCCGCGCCCACGGCGGCTTTATCAGGTTGATAAACATCGACGGAGACACTGCCAGCATCCGGTTCGAAGGCGGCTGTCAAGGATGCGCAATGGCCGACGTTACCTTGCGACAGGGGATTGAGGTCATCATTAAAGAGGAGGTTGCAGAGATCGTCGCGGTCGTGGATGTTACCGACCACGCCAACGGTACCAACCCCTACTTCAAGACGAAGAAGGGCCCCTCTTGAACGCGGCGCGATTGGCCCAGCGGAGCGACTGAACCGTGCGGCGTGCGCTACTGCTGATTCCGTCGACATCGTACCGGGCACGAGACTATCTGGATGCCGCCCGGCGGCTCGACATCGAGATCGTGGTTGGATCGGATCGCCACCAGGCTCTGCACGCCTTTTCTGGCGGGCGCAGCCTCGCGCTTGAGTTCACCCCGATCGGTGAAGGTGTCGCCCGGATACTCGAGTATGCGTGCCGTTTCCCGCTTAGCGCCATCATCGGCACGGACGACGAAACAGCCGTGCTCGCGGCTGCGGCGTCTAGGGTCTTGCGGCTGCCCCACAACGACCCGGAGTCAGTGGCCAACTCGCGCGACAAGCACCGTTTCCGTCAGGTAATGGCGCGGGCGGGCGTTCGCTCGCCCTGGTTCAAGCGGATTTCTCTTGAAGAGGATTTGGAAGCGACAGCACGGTCGATTAGCTACCCGTGCGTGCTGAAGCCGCTCAACCTTTCCGCCAGTCGAGCCGTGATCCGGGCCGACGACGTGGCCGGGTTCGTCGCGGCATCCCGGAGAATCCGCCGTATTCTGGGCAATACGAGCGGCCCGGGTCACTCCACCCCGGGGAATTCGATCCTGGTCGAAGCGTTCATTCCCGGCCGGGAAGTGGCGCTCGAGGGGCTGCTTGAGCGCGGTCGCCTCAGAATGCTCGCGTTGTTCGACAAACCCGATCCGCTCGACGGCCCCTATTTCGAAGAGACCATTTACGTAACCCCTTCGCGGCTGCCGCAGGACCGGCAGCGCGAGATTACGGCGGAAGTCGATCGGGCGGCCAGCGCGTTGGGGCTCCGCGAGGGTCCGATTCATGCGGAACTGCGGGTCAACGAGGGCGGGGTCTGGCTTGTCGAGATAGCCGCGCGAACCATCGGCGGCCTGTGTTCCAGGATGCTTCGCTTCACGCAAGGGGTGACGCTCGAGGAACTGGTCCTACGCCATGCGCTTGCATGGCCGACAGACGGTCTTACCTGGCACGGGGATGCCGCAGGGGTGATGATGATCCCGATCCCGCGTGCGGGGCGATTGCGTGGGATCACCGGGCTCGATGCCGCGCGGTCCATCTCGGCGATCGACGACGTGATCATCAGCGTGGCGATCGATGACTGCCTGGTGCCACTACCCGAGGGAGATCGGTATCTCGGTTTCATCTTCGCCACGGCTGACGCGCCGGTAGACGTGGAGAAGGCGTTGCGCTGTGCCCACCAACAGCTGGCGTTCGATATCGAGCAGGCTGCCGCTTGATCCTTCTTCAGCAGATCAGCGCTTGTGCGAGAAACGAAGCTCCTTGCGCGGATTCAACAGGAACCGCATCGCAGTCTGCGTTGCCGGACCACGCGCCATGCTCCAAAGACCACCCAGACTGCCTCGTTCGGGCGGCGCGGCGGCTGCTTTCGTAGCCACGGCTCGGCAGCCGCGGCGCATTGTTCGCGCACATCGGCGCCGCGCGACCGGCAAACGATGGGCGAGTCTTCGAACCGAATCTGCGCGGCGTCCCACGGGCGGGCCACGATCGGTTTTGGGATAGAAGTGGGGTTGACACTCCGGGTCAATCAAGTGTGATGTCCAAGCATTAGCTTTGCATTTGCTCCTTTGTGCGTCGGGTCCGTGGTGCAGTGCAGCCGGATTTGATCTGTTCTAGCGTCTGGCGGCACTTGGTGAGCTTGGCTTGAATGGACTCGACGGTAGCGGTCCAGAGGAACGGCTTGGGATCTTCGTTCCAGGCCTCGAGAAATTGGGCGATGGCGACCTGCAGGTCGGCGACGCTGCTGAAAGTGCCGCGACGCACCGCTTTGGAAGTGAGTTCGCCGAACCAGCGCTCGACCAGGTTGAGCCAGCTGGCGCTGGTGGGAACAAAGTGCGGGATGAATCTCGGGTGAGGGGCCGCGCGTGCGTGGTCCGCGGACATCTGCGGCACGGGCGCCGTGTTCCCGTAGCCGTGCACCGAAAGGCGTCGCTGCATTCGGCCCGACCTACCAATTGCAGTGCTCGCTCTGCGTGTGCTCGCTCTGCGGTAAGTGATTCAATCGGCAGTCTTACGATGCCACCATGAATCCCCACAGTAACTACTTACAGCCGTAAAGCCCAAGAAGTCGAAAGTGGCGAGTTTGCCCCCCAGCGGTTCCGCCATCGCGAGGGCCTTGCGCTCAAATTCCACGAGGCGTGTCTTCTCCGGATGGAGTGTTAACCCGAACTTCGCGAACCTCTTTGGTAGCACGCGCAGCACCTTCAGCGCATCCACGAGATGGGCATCACTTTCATGACGCTGCGTCGCCGCTCCCCGGCTTTGCTCAAGTAGATCGCGCTGCTGCCGCGCTCGGCCTGGCGCACCGTCGAGCTCGACGTGCCCACCCGCAAGTACCGCACCCCGCGCGTGTTCGATCAGTCCACGTGCATCGAGGGCCACACCTTCCGGCAGCTGTTCATCCAGGATATGGGCCACGACGAGCCCACGATCCTGCTGACCAACGATCGGCGCGCCGCCGCCGCGGCGTTGATCACGCGCTACGCCCGGCGCATGCTCATCGAGAACGCCCTGTCCGACGCCGTGCGCTTCTTCCACGTGAACGCACTGTCCTCGGTCGTCGGCCTGAAGGTGAACTTCGACATGGCACTCCTCGTCATCGCCAGAGGCTTGTACCGGCTCCTGGCACGCCAAATGCGCGGCTACGCCGACGCCCAGGCGCGTCGCGTCTACCGCGACCTGATCGACATGCCGGCCAGCGTGCGCATCGCCCACGACGGCGTGCACCTGCACTTCCACCGTCGGGCACACCTACCCATCGTCGTTGACTCAGGACTGCTCGACAGCGCGGTGCCCATTCCCTGGTGGAGTAATCTGGCCCTGCGCATGAGCGCGTGACGACCACTCTCGCCAAACTCAAACTTAGGCGAATTTCGGTGCGTGGATGGTCAGGCTAGCGAACCCCGCGTCAGGGACGCGTGGGCCTCGCAGGCGCAGTTCCCGCTGGATCAGAAGGATCGGTCGCCTTTTTCTTGCCGATCACGAACTTTGGCGGATCGATCGAAAGGGCGTTTGCCGCGATTCGGTACTCTTGCTGGGCTTGACGCTTCGGAGCGCTCACCGTACAGGATACGCACGAACGTCCCTTCTCCCGCGAGCCGTATAAGCTCCCCGCGCAGGAGCTCGAACTTGATCCCGAGCTTCGCAGCCAATGGTTTCGTCCGTCATGCGATCGGATGGGATCGCATGAACTCAAGCACGCGCTCGAGCACGGACTGAGCCCCCAAGGGGTGCTCTGCGCTGAGCGCACCATCTCTGTTCGCCGCAGCGCTCCCGCTCGTGCTGCTTACAGGAAAGTCCTACCTCCCGCGGCGCGATACGTTGCCGGATTTGGCGCTGAGCTTTTTCAAACGGGCAGCCGCTTCTTTCTTGCCCACGCGACGCAGCGACGCGAGCAGCACTAGCTGGCGGCTGCGCGGACGCGCCGAGCCGCGCTCCCAGTTGTAGACTGTCTGGGCACTGACGCCGATCAGCTTTCCAAAGGCGGCCGCCGAGACGCCGAGCCGTGCGCGATTCGAATGAACGCCCTTCGCGGTGAAACGAACAACGCCACCCTCGCTGTCCGAAACGGGCGGCGAAATGAAGCCACCCAATTGGCGTTCCAGACGCGCAATCTCGCTTTGCAGCTTCGACGTCTCTCGCTTGAGTAGCGCAATCGCCTTTCGGTGCTGCGCGGCGGCCTTGCGCAAGCCGTCCGTCTCGCGACGGATCTCCTTGCGCGAGAGGCGTGAGATCTCCTGCTTGAAGATAGCGCTTATGTTCGGCATAGTCTGCTTTCTTGCGGAGCTGCTTGTCTGGGGAGGTTGCGGCGGGGTGAATCTTGAATTGTATACGTCCGCGGGTGGCACGCACCCGCGAATTGCACCTAATGATACAGGAGAATGAGCTCCGAAGTGTCCCTTGTCGCCAAGAACAGCGGAGTACTTCTTGCAGGTCAGGGGCTATCCATCCTGAAGAACCGCCGTTCCGTGCGAGTGGCCCCCCGCTCGCACTGTTTAATCGCAAAAAAAGCTAGCCGTAATCCGATGGACACAATCTTACTTCGGCCAAGAGCGACCTTCGGCGTCTAAGAATGCATTCACTGTGATCGAGATCCTCCTCGTTCGTTTCAAGACTCAGGTTGCAGCACAGGTTGCAGCGAAGCGACTATCTTCCTCACCTTGTCTTCCGTCGCGCCAGGAGAAGCCTGGGAAGGGAGGAAATCCGATGTAGATGGCTAGAAACCTTTCATTGGTGTCCAGAGGGTCCGACGCCCTCTCGGTAAAGGCTAACCACCAGCCGGAAGCGAGTCTTGGTTGCGGCATGGCAATGTCGTGCAGTCTAGCGTGAGTTTACCGCAGGAGGGTGATTTTTCTGGCGTAAGTGCGCGTTTCTGATCAGGAAAGCGACCGGCGTAGCGGTATACACACGACGGTCGCGCAGTGCATGTCTGGGGCGAACATCAGGCGGCGATCTTAAGTGCCTCCATGAGTCGAAGTTCCTCCGGGGCCAAGTCCTCGAGTTGAGTACTCAGGCGGGGCTTGGAGCCCTCGCTGGCCCGGCGAATCACAGTCACACGGCGAATCTTTTCGAGCGCATCGAGCAAGCTCTCGACGCTTGCATAGGGTGAGTTGGCCCGGCGGGCCCGCAAGAGAACAAGGCGCGCGAGCAGGTAGCCGAGTACGCAGGTGAATACGTGCACGTGCAGCTTCTGGTCGGTCCAGTGGCGCTGTGGTCGAAGAGCGATGTGGTTCGGATCCTTGAGGTGCGCGAAGACTGCCTCGATGGCGGACTGGCCATGGTAAGCGCGAATGATTTCCGCCGTGGGCCAGTCATGTCGGTCGGTCATCAAGACCAGACGGCCGAATGTGCTTTGAGCGAGCGCATCGAAGGCAGCCCGGTCAAACTCGTACTTGAGGGTGAGGTGCGGGTCCTCCCCCGTCAGCTTGAAGCGAAGAACCTCACGAAGGTGCTGTCGCCCCTTGAGGTAGTTCTCGATGTCGCGCTCGATCCGGGCCCGGTCACGCTTTTGCTGGCCACGTCGGAGCGTGTCGGCTTGTCCTGAGAACCACTCTTGGGCCTTCGCCACATGCTGCATCACGCCGGCCATCTGGCCGTCGCGCAAGCGCTCAGAGACAAGTACGACGACGGTACGCTCGGCCCCCCAGACCTTGCTCTTGGTTCGGTAGGCCAACACGGCTTCGTCCGCGTCGATTTCGACGGGAACGAGCAACCCATTGGCCTCATCGACAAGCTTGCGTTGACTGGCGACGGTCAGCGCGGAGACGTAGTGCAGCTTGGACTCGTCGACCTGGCGCTGATTCGCGCGCGACACGTTGCCCTTGTCGTAGATCACGGTCAGGAACTCGATGTCGCGGCGCAGGTCAACGATGCGCTGTTTGAGCGAGGCGAGCACCTGGGAGAAGCAGCTCGCGTCGGCGACGTTGCCGCCGTAGGTCCGGTGCCACAAGGGAATGCCGTGCTGGCGCGAACAAAGCAGCGCCACCCCCACCTGTCGGAGGTCGTTGCGCTTTTGCTTCTGCTTTCCGCGTGCAGGCAGCTTGCAGCGCTCGTTGGTGGAGGCGATGAAGGTGAAGAAGTTTGTCGCATCGTAGAGCAGCGTATCGAGCGAAAGTTGGAATCGCTGCACGACCTCGGCGATCAGCTCGCGCTCAATGGCCTCGATGAACTCGACGGGCAATTGGTCCATCTGGTCCCAGAAGTGCTGGCTCGTCAGCCGCTCCAGGTCCACGCCCGCCAGATGTCCAAGGGTCGTCGTTTTGGCCCACTCGGCAAAGGCGCGCTTGCTGGTGGCGCAGCAGGCGCGGCCGATGGCCACGAGCACCAGCGACTGACCCACAGTGAGGCCGTCGCGTTTCTTCGGTGCAGTGGATTCATTGCGCCGAAGCTGCGAGGGGCGAAGTCGGCGACCATGCTCGGCGAGCTTGTGATCAATTGCTCCAGCGATGCCCAGCTCCTGGCTCATGGAGAAGAGCGCAGCAACGGCGCCATGAGAGAGGCTGCGAACCCGGAGAGCCTCGGTGCCTTGAAGCCGGGCGAGGATGTCGGCGGTCTTCCCGAGGTACTCGATCGGGACCGGCCGCGGCTTGCCGTTGACCCGGCGAGACTCGACGATTCGCCAGTAAATCCGGCCATGTGCGCGGACCGCTTGGAGGCTCGCCATGCCGTGTGTATACACCCAATAAATGCCTCATGGCAAGCACAAATTGAAGCTCATGCCCGAGGCATTTACCAGAGAACATCGTTCTACATCGACCTAGTGCCGGCCGCGCACCGAACAACACCTTGTGTGTATACGTGCTGCAAACGGATGGCAAACGGTAGGTGCTGGCTAAGTTCCTATTTACGCAAGACTTTCGGCGTCCCCACCGATCGGATGGCCCTGCTTTATGCGGCGGGAGCACGCCAGCGCGGTAAACTCACGCTAGCGGATGAAAGGCCCGCTCGGGTAGCTGCTAGCCACAGGCCCGATATTCAGCCTTACAGGTGCTCTGGCAACAGAGTGCTTGGTGCGTAGGCAGGAAAGCAAGCGAGGTGGAATGGCGGCCGTG
>Ga0307373_10004003_pt1 | contig 25057 bp, 20 predicted proteins | sample OX2MG_FD_202534 | JGI IMG/M metagenome (GOLD analysis project Ga0307373, IMG submission 202534) | Soil microbial communities from Risofladan, Vaasa, Finland - OX-2 | ecosystem: Environmental > Terrestrial > Soil > Coastal area > Acid sulfate soil | place: Finland: Risofladan, Vaasa | collected...
CCTGCGCAGGGCGCGCCGGTCATCCTGGCGCAGCGTAATCCCGTCGCGGTCCAGGCGTTCCAGCAGCGGAAGGGTAACGCGACGGCTGCTGCCCAGGATTTGGCGCAACTCGCTCACCGTCGCGGGGCCGTGCTCGCGAATGAACTGGCAAATCAGCTCGGTGGCGCGCCGCACGCCCTCGGCGGCCATGGCCACTTCCGCGTTGATCTCCACAACCTCGCCCGTCTCAATCAAAAACCGCAAAGCCTGTTGCGAGACAGGATCGGGCGCAAGCTGCTTGCGCGATGGAGGATCGAACGGCTTTTCGGCCAGGGCGGAACGCAGCTTCGCGCCCGCAGCCTCCATCTGTTTCGACAATGCGGGACTGTGCGTTTTCCTGTGAATCGCGGCGCCAGCGCGCACAAAATCACTCGCGCACAAATCTTCCACGAATGCGTCAAACCATTCCGCAGCCGGTAACTCCGCATGAAAAGCGGTTCGCAGGTCCGTGAGGGATGCGCCCATCTGCTCGGGATGCGCGCGATGGTGCGCGTCGATCGCATCGGCCGCGCGGCGGCGCAGCGCCTGCAATTGCGCGGCATCGAAGATACGATCCCCGGCGAGAACGATCTTGCCTTCGGCCGCGAGCCGCGAAACGCACTCGGAAATCGCGCCATCGCTGAATCGCGATTTCAATAGCAGTTGTGGCCCGTGCGCCACGGCGTCGCGCGCGACCTGGGAGGCCACATAGGCCAGGGCGTCGCCCGGCGATCGCGCGCGCTCCTGGAGGAACCTTAGCCGGGCCGCGCTGCGGAAAAATTGCCGGCTCGCGTCCGGATCGAGCACGATGCCGCCCGCCAGCGTGTTTTGCTCGGCCCAGTCGCGCACGATGAAACTATCTCCGGCAAAAACATGCGTGGGCGACTCCAATCGCAATTGCGCCAGGGCGTGCTCGCCGATCTCCAGCCGTTTGGTTTCGTAAAACGCCACCTGAGCAGTGACATTTCCGCTGCCATGATGCACGCGCACGCGGGAAGCGTCTTTGAGGGGTCGGTTCGCCCGCGGCGAAATTTCCAGCAGCACATCGATGCATTCCGCCGGCCCGCCAAACGCCTCCAGCGTCAGCGTCTCGCCGCGGCGAACGTCCCCCACCGCATTCAGGTCGGGAAGATTGAGGGCGGTTCGCGTGCCGGGGCCGCTGGTCTTCACGTCACGATTGTGGGATTGGACATTGCGAATCCGCGCCTTTTTCCCGGATGGCTGGATCACGACCGTTTGTCCACGGCTCAGCGTGCCGCCCGTCAGCGTGCCCGTGACCACGGTGCCGATACCTTGCAATTTGAAAACGCGATCAACCGGCAGTCGCGGCTTTCCAATATCCGCCGGCACAGGTGTATCCGCCAGAACACGGCCCATAGCCGCTTTCAAATCGTCCAAACCGCGTCCGCTAACGACAGATGTCGGAACAATGGGCGCGCCGGCAAAATGTGTGCCCCGCAATTTTTCCCGGACGCCGGCGGCTGCGCCCTTTTCGTCCTGCGCCAGATCAATTTTGGTCAGCGCGACCACGGCACGGCGCACGCCGAGGTAGGTGAGAATTTGCAGGTGTTCCTCGGTCTGCGGCATCCACCCGTCGTCGGCGGCAACCACCAGCAATGCCAGATCAATCGAACCGACGCCCGCGACCATATTCTTCACGAAATCCTCGTGGCCCGGCACATCCACGATGCCCAGCAGAAACGAACTGTGCGGGTGCTTGTCGGAGGGCAATTCCAGAGACGCGAAGCCGAGATCGATGGTTATGCCTCGCGATTTTTCTTCGGGCAGGCGGTCCGGATCGGTGCCTGTCAGCGCCTGGACGAGCGCGCTTTTGCCGTGGTCCACGTGACCTGCGGTGGCGACGATGAAATGTTGGGTGTTGGATGCCATCTGCTTTCAGTGTCGCCCTGATAAGACGCTGGATTGTTTATCACAGCTCGCGCGATCCAGCCAATGCCCGGATCGCGCTGACCAGTTCCGCGTCCTGCGCCGGGAAAACAGTGCGCAGGTCAATTTTGAATTTTTCATGCGCGATATAGCCAATCACCGGCACGGCATGTTCCCGCAAGCGCGCGGCGACCTGTTGCGGTTTCCATGTGTCGTGGGCCAGATCGAGCGTAATCGAGGCAATGGCCGACCGCGGCAGCGTGCCGCCGCCAATCTGCGCGCGGCCCGCGCCCACACTCGCCTTCAGCGGAAGTCCATCCAGCGCCGCGATAATTTTTTCCGCGCGCCGGCGCAGCTCATCATTCGGCGTGTGCAGCATCTTCAGGATGGGAATATCGGCATGGAAACGATCGGAGTCGCGCGAAGCAGCGGCGCCCGGCACACGCAAATAACTGTCCACTACGGCCTGCAGCGCCGACAGAATCAACTTGTCGCAACGCAGGGCGCGGTAAAAGGGATCGCGCTTGAGCGCGGCGATCAGTTTCGCTTTGCCCGCAATGAGGCCCGCCTGAGGACCGCCCAAAAGCTTGTCGCCGCTGAAGCACACCAGATCGACGCCGTGGCGCACCACTTCGGCGGGCGTGGGTTCGTGATCAAGGCCGGGAATTGCCTGCGTCTCGATCATCGCGCCGCTGCCAAGATCTCCCACCAGGGGAACGCGCCGCTTGCGCGCCAGCGCCGCGAGCTGCCTGGTTGGCGGAGACTCGACAAAGCCGGCCATGAAAAAATTGCTGCGATGCACTTTCAGGATCAGCGCCGTCTGCGGCGTGATCGCGCGCGCATAATCCGCAAACGACGTCCTGTTGGTCGTGCCCACTTCGCGCAGCCGCGCTCCGCTGGCCTCGAGAATCTCGGGAATCCGGAACCCTCCCCCAATCTGGATCAGTTCGCCGCGCGAGATGATGACTTCGTTCTTATGTCGCGAAGCTTCCCCGGCGGTGTTTCTCGCGCGACGCCCTGGAGTTACTGCTTTGCTTAGGCAAAGGTGACGCAGGATCAGGACCAGGGCGGCCGCGTTGTTATTGACCACAGTGGCGGCTTCGGAACCGCACAGCAGCGCGAGATTGTGCTCCAGGTATGCCCCGCGCGCGCCGCGCGCGCCTTCGGTGAGCGCGTATTCCAGGTTGTTGTAATGCGACCCGATCTTCGACAATGTTTCGATCACGTCCGGCCCCAGCGGAGCGCGGCCGAAATTCGTGTGCGCGAGTATTCCCGTGCCATTGATGACCACGCGGATGCGGGAGGCGTCCACCGCGCGAAGGATTTCGCGTATGCCGGTGAGGACAGCGGCGAAGTCCGGAATCTTTCTCTGTTTGCGCAGCGCCGCGAGCTCGCGACGGACTACGGCGACGACGGTGGGGCGCGGCAGCCCCGTTTCGCCCAGTGCCAGCAGGATTTTTTCCACGGCCGGGATCGTTCGCAATGAAGAGCGCTTCATGGGCCCACCCTGATCTTCATTCTGGACGAAGTTCTGGACGAAGGTTTGGGCGAACGGACAATGCGGCCGATCACTGCGGCGCAGGGCGTTTGCAAGCGCGCCAGCCATTTCATGACCGCTTTCAATTTTTTGGGCGAAACGCACAGTAACAGTCCGCCACTGGTTTGCGCGTCGCACAGCAGCGTCTTCTGCATGTCTGAAGTCCGGTCCCATCGGGTGAAGCGGTTTGCCCAGGCGAGATTGTCACGGCTGCCGGCGGGGATGCAATCCTCCGCAATCAGATCGAAGACTTCCTTGCCGATCACCGGCAGAAGGTCCGCGGCGATTTCCGCGCTTACATGGCTGGCGCGGCACATCGCGCCGAGATGGCCGAGCAGGCCGAACCCTGTCACATCCACGGCGGCCCTGACCAGTCCGCGCTCGGCAAGTTCCGGCCCGGCCGTATTGAGGTGCGACATAACGGCAATCGCTTTGCGTACCAGCGAACGTTTCGTGCGTTCGCGCTTGATGCCTGTGGTGATGATGCCCGTGCCGAGCGGCTTGGTGAGGACCAACAGGTCGCCGGGCCGCGCTTTGGCGTTGGTCAGCATGAGTCGCGGGGAAACGATGCCGGTGACGGCAAGGCCGTAAATGGGCTCCGGATTGCGAATGCTGTGGCCGCCCAGGAGCACGCATTTCGCCTCTTTGATCTTTGTCGCGCCGCCGCGCAGGATTCGGTTCACCGTGTCGAGCGTCACCAGTCCGGTTGGTATGCCCACCAGATTCAGCGCGGTGAGCGGGCGCCCGCCCATGGCGTAAATATCGGACATCGCGTTGGCTGCGGCGATCTGGCCGAAGGCGTAGGGATCGTCCACGATGGGCGTGAAGAAATCCGTGGTCTGCACAAGCGCGCGGTTGGGGCCGATTCGGTACACCCCGGCGTCATCTCCCGTGGCCGCGCCGACAAGCAGATTTCGACTTTTCATGATCGGTAGCTGGCGCAGAACCTGCTCCAGAGCCTGCTGGCTGAGTTTGGCCGCTCAACCCGCGCAGGAGGAAAGTGCCGTCAGCTTTCGTATCTGCTCGCGTGACATGCGCCGTCACCTCCCTTCGCGGGTTTGCGGAATGAAAAAAACATTTTCACAAAAGATTGGCGGAGAGGGTAGGAATCGAACCTGCCCCCCGGCACGAAGTGCCGGGACAACGGCTTTGAAGGCCGCGACGGCCACCAGGCACGCGTCACTCTCCGGAAAAATCGCCGATGGCGAGATTGGAATAAAGTGTTTTCCCATTCACGAGGATCTCAAATGCGCCGCGGCGCTTGCAGCCATCCCGCCCGGCGATTTGATATTCTCTTTCAGAGCCGGAGGTCTTTCTCCCACATATCGAATTCTTGGGGCTCGTGAATGGAAATGGTACAACACTTGAGGATGGGTTGTACGCTCCGTTCGCCGACTTTCGCAGGCCATTCGATTTCGCGCAGGGACAATAGACTCTCGAAGCCGCGTTTGGGTATACTGCGGGCAGGCCGATCGCAAATCGAATGCGATGCGGCCGATAAATCGCTGCGAGTGGAGCATGATGAAGCGCTTATGGATGTTTACTTTGGCGTTCCTGTTTGTCTCTCCCCTCGCCCTGTCGGGACAGAAACCCATGACCCATTCCGAATCGTGGTCCGGAATCATCATTAACAGCGGCTGCACGGCTGAGGAAGCATTTGCCGAAGCCCCCAAGTGCACGGAGAAGGTGCCGGGCGGGAAACTGGCGTTTTATGACGACACCACCCGGAAAGTTTACGATGTGGAACCGCAGGCCCGGGCCGCGGGGCGCTTGGGAGACAGCGTAACGCTGCGCGGAGTGGCCGAAGGGAATACGATTCAAATTACTTCCCTCAAATCGCTTACTACGTTCGGGCTGGTTGTGGGACAAAAAGCGCCTGCGTTTTCCGCGCGCGACCAATTCGGCCGGGAACAAACGCTGCAAAGCCTGAAGGGACCGAACGGAACGATTCTGCTGATGTTTCGTTCCGCGGACTGGTGACCCTACTGCAAAGGGCAGCTGGTCCAGCTGCAAAACGCCAAAGCAAGATTTGAGAAGCAGGGAATCAAGCTCGCGGCCATCAGTTATGACACTGTGGCCATACTGAAATCTTTCGCGGACCGCCGCAAGATCGATTTCCCCATGCTGGCCGATCCGGATTCCAAAATCATTCGCGCCTATCATGTTCTGAACGCCGAGGCCACCGGTCAATTCAAGGGCATGGCCCGCCCCGGATATTTCTTTATCGACACCCACGGCGTGATTCGGGAAAAGTTTTTCGAAGCGAAGTACCGGCAGCGCTTTACCGGAAACAGCGTGATTGCGAAACTCTTTCCGGAACTGGGCGAAGAAGTCACCAGCGACGTCGAGGCACCCCACCTGCAGCTCAAGGTCGGGCAGTCCGACCCCACAGGCTTTCCCGGAAGCCGTTTAACCCTAACCGCCGAAGTGCAGCTCCCGCCGGACGTCCATGTTTACGCGCCGGGAACGAAAGGCTACAAGCCGATCAACCTACACATCGACCCGATGCCGGAAGTGGCGCTCGAGCCGGCCGTCTACCCGCATTCCAAAATTCTCTTCTTACCGGCGATCAAGGAGCGCGTCCCCGTTTTCGAAGGCGCCTTCCACATCAGCCAGGATTTTCTGGTGAATTCCTCGGCGGCTTTCAGCAATTCGCTTGGCACGGAGGGAAAAACAATCACGATTACGGGGAAACTCGAATATCAAGCCTGTAACAGCAAGATTTGTTTTCTTCCGACCTCGGTTCCCGTGCAATGGCATTTGCAGATCCTGCCGCTCGACCGCCAACGCGCCCCCGAAGACATCCGCCATAAATAACGGGCGCGGCGATCCAGGCTGCGCTCTTACCGAAAAGCCGTTTTTCTTTATTTTTGACTGAGGATGTGCCGGAACCAGCCCTGCCGGAATAAACGCTTGTGGACTGCGCGGCGCGAGAACTTCAGGCAAGGGCGCTATCACGCTTTTTTTGAATCGCTGCTGCGTGGAAGTCTACTGCTCGGGCTGCCCGGGTTTTTCCTCCGGCTGTCCGGCGCGATCTGCGCCCGGCGCGCCGCCGCCGGCGTGCCCGCCTTTTCGAATGAAAATACCGCCGCCGGGGGGACGGCCCACGAGGCGCATGGTGTCGGCGTTGATGATGAAGTTGGCTTCCACTTTTCCCGGCTTTCGGCCGTTCAAATCCGGGCCCTCGACGTTGGTTCCGAAGTAGATTTCCCAGCAATTCTTGATTGTTGGCCGTTGAAACTTGCAATCGACTGCGTTAACGGTTGCTTTCCACACCGGTTCGCCGATGGGGTGCATGGCCAGAAGCTTTGGCGAAGTCTGAAACTGATTCTGGACAAACGCGATCAGAGCCGGTCCTTGCTGGCGTTCCACTTCCGTGGTGTCGGCGGACAGGCGAGCGAAGTAAAGGACAAACACCGCTGCCACAACAATTCCTGCAATCGTGGATTTGCGCACGGTCTTCTCCTAGTGACCACTGGAAGCAGCCTCTGCGGCTGTTCCGTCCATCTGGCTCGAATGCGGGGCGTGGCCGGAAGAAACCACGCACAGCGTGTCGTGCTCGCGCAGGTAATAAACCGCAATGCATGCGGACAGCATAGGAAAGGCTCCCAGGAACAGGAGCACGTGTCCCCGGAACGGGTGCAGGTACTGTGCCATCGGCGCCAGCACCGCTGGTATGTGCGACAGCAGGACCAGCCCGTAGCTCAATCGTTTGGCGATGCCCAGCAGAAACGCCAGGATCAGCACCGCCTGCAGAATTCCGATGCCGTAGGCGCCCACAAAATTCACGCCCCGGATGGAATAGAAGCCGTTGAGGATTCGGGTGGTCTGCGTTGGATTAATGAATTTCCCGGCGCACCACATTCCCAGCGCAATGGCCACCGAAACTCGCAGCAGGAAAAGCGCGCGCGCCAGGCGAACCTCGCGGCTGGTTTCGGAAGAAGGCGTGGAAGAGGCGGAAGGCAGCGTCCACAATGTATCGTACTCGCGCAGCGAATACAGCGCGTAGCACCCCGCCAGCATCGTCCAGAACGCGAAGAACAGCAGGATGTGATCCATGTACGGGTGGAAGTAAAGCCGCCCGGGAAACAGCACCGTCGTGCCGACCATGGCCATCACCACGGCGCGGCTGATGCGCTTCTGCACGCCCAGCAGGAACGCGAGGACGACGACCAGTTCCAATGCGCCCAGCACGAAGATCGCTGTCCGGCCGAGATCCAAACCGTAGTATCCGGAAAAAATGCTGATCGCTTCGTCAGGATTGAGGAACTTGCCCATCGTCCACAGAATCAGAACCAGAAAGATTCCGAGCCGAAGGACGAGCAGAGCCAGTGGCAATCTATCTTTTGTTCCGTTCATTGCAGCCTCGCCATGTTTTTAGAGTCGAGAACTGATCTCGATCCACGGGTGCAGATTGCATGGGACGCAACGCATATTATCATCGTGTGCGTCGGATGCAACGGGAATCAAAAAAAGTCAGCGGCGCAGGCTGCGATCCGGCCCGGGGGCGCACGGCGCTTTCGGTGTGGTATCGTGGGAATGCAAATCCGGAGCGCGACCCATGGCTAAACTTTCCGACTTGAAATTCCGTGACCGCATCTACATGGGCACCTACCGGTACCGGCAACTGGACTGGCGTCCCGGCACCACTTTGCAAAAGCCGCTCTCCCAGTCGCAAATCGCCGTGGTGACCACGGCGGCGTTTTTCCGCCCCGATCAGCAGCCATTCGATGAATCGATTCGCGGGGGAGACTATTCTTTCCGGGAAATTCCCGCGGACACGGACTTGGCATCGCTGGGGACCGCTCACAAAAGCGATGCCTTCGATCATGCCGGCATTGAGAGCGACAAGAACCTGGCCCTCCCGCTCGACCGCCTGCGTGAACTGGCCGCCGAAGGAAGCATCGGAAGCGTGGCCCCGCGGCATTTCAGCCTGATGGGCTCGATTTCCGCGCCGGGCCGCCTGGTGAAAATCACCGCTCCGGAAATCGTGCGTCGGCTCTCCGAAGACCGCGTGGACGGCGTACTGCTGACCCCCGTTTGACCGCTATGCCATCAGTCCGTGGGGCTGATACAGAGCGCCATTGAAAAGTCAGGCATACCGACCGTGTCGATCACGCTGTTGCCCCACGTGACGCGGCGCGTACAGCCGCCGCGCGCGCTGGTGGTGGACCGCCCGCTCGGTTATCCGCTGGGCGCGCCGTACGATGCGGAATTGCAAAAGCGCATCGTGATGGCCGCGCTTGCCTTGCTGCTGCGCCCTGCCGCTGATCCGTTGATCGTGGATTTTTCGGAAACGCCCTGATCCCGCGTGCCTGCGCTTCGCGCCATTTCATTCGATCATGAACCGGGCGTGCGCACCTGGGGATGAGCGCGGGCGTCGTCGAACCATTTCTTCAACGTAAACGGTGACACTCCGGCCCAGAAAGCAATGCGCAGCGCATAAATCCGGCACGCGGTCCTGACGACGCCATGACGAACGTAGCGGCGAGGGGAAATCGTCACCGCGGACCGGACCACGCCGAACGCCCCCTGTTTCTTGATCCGGCGAACCAGTTCCACGTCTTCGAAAAGCGGCCAGTCCGGACAGCCCCCGGCGCGTTCGAACGCCTCTTTGCGGACGAAAATCGCCTGATCTCCGGTAGCCGTGCGGGTCCAGCGCGTGCGCCAATTGATTCCCGCGGAGACGAGCCGCAAGGATCGCGGGCGAGTATCGGCAAAACGCACGCAAAAACATCCGCCCGCATTTTTTTCACCGTTGAGAATCTTTCCGATTTGTTTCCCCGCGTCCGAGGGAAGCAAACTATCGGCGTGAAGAAACAGCAGAACGTTTCCAGTCGCGGCGCTGGCACCCGCGTTGATCTGCAGGCCTTTTCCGCGGGGAGCATCCATGGCGATTAACCCGTCCTGTTGCCGGAGCCATTCGCGCGTGCCATCCGTGCTGCCTGCGTCGGCCACGATGATTTCGTGGACCCAGGGCTCGGCCTGCAGATTGGCAATCGTCCGGGGTAGCGATTCGTGCTCGTTCAGGACCGGCAGGACCACGGAAATTTTCAGGTTGCCCGGAAGCACCGCGCCCTCGAACAATTCTTCGATCGTTTTTTTTGTCGCCGGGGATTGAATTTCGCCGGAGGCAAGTTTTTCGCGCAGTTTCGGGAGATCTTCCGGGCGATCCACGTCGAACCACGGGTCGAGGACTGCAACGCGCAAGCCATTCCCTCGCAAGCGCGACACGACCTGCTCGAAAGTGGTTGCGTCGCTCCAGGTGATTCGGTCGAGCAGCCCGGCGGGGCACTGCCGCAAGGCGAGAAGATAGAATCCGCCATCTTCGCATGGGCCGATCGCGGCATCGGCCTCGCGCATCGCCTCGCGCGCCTGATCAAGAAAGCGCAGAGTCAGGCCGGGGCTGTCCGCTCCCAGCGCGATTGCAAATTCCGATTCGGAAAGCGCGCGCCGGAGAATTCGCTCCACGCGCGCCCCCAGGTCGCCTTCGCCCTGCAACCACACTTCCGGTGAGTTTTTCAAAGCCGACGGGGGGAACGGAGCGGTCGAAGCAATCACCGCGCGGGCCCACGGGATGGATTGGACGGTCTCCCAGATGTCCCGGAGAAAGGCTTCGGCAAGCGCCGCGGCGCCTTGCGCGCCCGCAACGGCAGCGAGGCGTGTTTTTGCGATGCCCGGTTCGGGAGGTTTGGCGAAAACGCAGATACAGCCTGGCCGCTCCACGCTACCTCCGGAAAGCGAAATATTTTTCGAAGATTCGACGGATGCGGGGGCTCAACCGCGAGCGCAATTGCAGGTCGGCCGCGCGCTTGAGCGCCTCGGCCTGCGTGGGGTAGGGATGAATGACGCCGCTCAGGTCGCCGACCTTGAGGCGCTTGGTCATGGCCAGCACCGCCTCGCCGATGCTTTCGCCCGCGTGCGCGCCCACCATCGTCGCGCCCGCCAGCCTGCCGCTGCGCTTGTCCACATGAATGCGCACAAAGCCTTCGGTTTCGCCGTCCAGAATGGCGCGATCGGTTTCCGCGAGTTCCCTGGTGTATGTGTCGATTTCCGTCTTGCGATTCTGCGCTTCGGCGTGGGTCATGCCCACGTGCGCGACTTCCGGTGCGGTGTAGGTGCACCACGGAATCGCCAGGTCGCTTACTTTCTTGCGGCCGAAAAACAGCGCGTTTTGCAGCGCAATGCGCGCCATGGCCTCGGCGGCGTGCGTGAATTTATAGATTGAGCAGACATCCCCGGCGGCATAGATGCTGGAATTGCTGGTGCGGAGGTGGTCGTCCACGCGCACGTGGCCTTTTTCCGTGGTCACGCCCGCGATTTCCAGGCCCAGCCCGTCCAGATTAGGGCGGCGTCCCGCCGCCACTAGGATTTCCTCGGCGCTGACGCGCTCTTCCCCTTGCCCGCGATCGAAAATCAGGGTATTGCCCTCGCCGCCGCTCTCGGCGCGAAGTATTTTTGTTCCGAAGATCATGCCAATACCTTCGCGCTCAAAGCGCTGCTGGACGATGCGGCCCGCGTCCGGATCGTCATTCGGCAGCAGCACCATGACATCGGTGATGATAGTGACGCGGCTGCCCAGGCGGCGAAACGTCTGGGCCAGTTCGCACCCGATGGGACCCGAACCGATGACCAGCAATGTCTCGGGCAGCCGCTCCAGCGAAAAAACCGTTTCGTTGGTCAGGAACCGCGTTTCCTGCAGGCCCGAGATGGGCAGCGCGGCGGCGCGCGATCCCGTCGCGATCACGGCCTTGGAAAAAGCGAGTTTCGTGCCGGCAACTTCGATCTCTTTTTTGCCCGTGAATTTCGCGTCGCCCAGATAGACGTCCACACCCAGGTTTGCAAAGCGCTTCGCGGAATCGATCACGGAAATTTGCGCGCGTAGCCGCCGCATGCGCCGCATCACTCCGGCAAAATCCACGCTTCCCGCGCCTGCAACGTTCACGCCAAACTCAGGGGCTTCGGCCAGCGCGTGCGCCGCGCGCGCAGACCGGATCAGCGCCTTCGACGGCACGCAGCCGAAGTTCGTGCAATCGCCGCCCATCAGGTGCCTTTCGATCAGCGCGACACGCGCGCCCAGCGCCGCGGCGCCCGCCGCCGAAACCAGTCCTGCGACGCCGGCGCCGATGACGACCAGGTTGTAGCGGCCTTTCGGAACGGGATTTTTCCAGTCTGAAGGATGAACGTTGGACACCAGGGCGCGGTTGAATTCGTCGTCCGGGGAGCTGACCGGGGAGGTCACTGGCAAGCTGACCGGAGAGGTGAACGGTTCGTTAGTCATAGCGGCTCAACCGTTGTCGGAGGCGTTGTGTGGGGCGTCGTAGCAGTTTCCGTCGCGCGCGTGCTTGCCAGCGCGCGGTCCAGGGCGCGGCGCGCAACGCGCGTGATCAACCAGGTCACGATCACCGTGGCGACCAGGCCAAGGATAAAGAACGCCTGTCCCCACGCGCCGCCCGAAGGCCGCTGCCCGCTCAATAGTTGCGCGGCGTTGGTAATCAGCGACCCGAGGTAGACGTACAGAAACGTGCCGGGAAGCATGCCGATGAAAGAAGCGAGCACGTAGTCGCGCAGCTTCACGCGCGTCAGCCCCAGGGTATAGTTGAGCAGGGTGAACGGGAACACCGGCGAGAGCCGCAGCAGCAAAACGATGTAGAAGCCGCGCGTTCCAATGGCTTCGTCCACGGCTGCAAATTTCGGATTCGCCGCGATTTTCTGCGCCACCCAGTCCCGCGCAACAAATCGCCCCACCAGAAACGCCATCGTCGCTCCAGCGACGCTTGCCGGCGAAACCAGAAGCGTTCCCAGGAACGGTCCGTACAAAAACCCGGCGCCCAGCGTGAGCAGCGAGCCGGGAAAAAATGCCACCACTCCAAACGAATAAAACAGGAAGTAAAACAGCAGGCCCAGGCTTCCGGCGCCCCGGACCCATCCGATAAATTCGGAGATCCACGCGGCCAGCGGGAATATACGCGCCGCGGCAATGACCGCGGCCAACAGTGCAAGGGCAATAAAAATTCGTTTTTTTGTTTTCATCTCGAAGATTCTGGCAGCCGCTTTCGTAATCAGTATTTGTGAGCCGTGTCTGAAGCCGTGACGTCATGATAGCTTGAAAACTCGGGTTGCAGTCCCTGAATTGCGATGTGCCGGGACTGCCTCGTGCATGGGTCAGGTGAATTCATGTATGAAGCAAGCGCAGACCCAGGTAGATCATTGCCCCGAGCATGCCCGCCACGGGCAGCGTGACCACCCAGGCCAGCACCATTTCCCGGACAGTTCTCCAATTCATCTTTCGGTGCAGGCCAATGCCCATGATCGAACCGGTCGAAACATGAGTTGTGGACATGGGCAGGCCGAGCATGGCGCCGGGGGCGACCAGCAGCGTCGTCACCACATTGGCAATCAGTCCTTCCCAGTCGCTCATCGGCGTGATTTTTTCCGCCAGAACGCTGGTGATGCGCCGCCCCGCCAACCAGCTTCCGGCCATGATTCCCAGGCCCACGATCAGGAATGCCGGCGTTCGCAACGCCGCGCCGCTTCGCAGCATGGACGCAACCAGAACCAAGGCAACCATCTTCGGCGCATCGTTCATGCCGCGCGAAAAGCTGGTTGCGCCGCTGGAGAGCCAATGCATGTGTGCGGTCGTCAATCGAAGCGAGAATGGCTGCCGCGCGTTGCAGGACTCGACGCTCCCCGTGACCAGACGTACTTGCGGTAGCGATGCCATCTGCAGGGCCGTTTCCTGCCGCCCGACGGCTATCAACGCTGGAGCGGGTTCGTATTCCGCGCACAGGCAAGTCGCGCGCTGGGCGAATCGACCCTGGACTTTTCGCAGGATGCGGATTGCCACGCTGGCGATGGCCAGCGCCAGGACCGGGCTCAGCAATAAGGGAAGCGCGATCCGATCGGTGACGGCAGCCCATTGGAATCCTCCGATTCCGTGGGCGATTACGGCGACTCCGGCGATGGAGCCGACAATCGCATGCGTCGTGGATACGGGCATGCTCGTTCGGGTCGCCAGCGTCACGCATGCCGCCGCTCCCAGGATCATCGCCAGCGCCGCGGCGAATGTCGGCGCGATTCCTTTGGACAGGAATCCGCCCCCAAAAGTTTCCACCATGGCCTGCGCCACCAGAGCGCCAAAGAAGGTTCCGGCACCGGTGCACACGGTTCCCCACAGAATGGCCCGGCGATAGTCAGTCACGCCGCTTCCTACCAGCGTGGCGATGCCTTTGGAAACGTCGTTGGCGCCATTGATGTAGGCGATGAACGCTCCGGCAATCGCGACCAGGATTAATGGAAGATTCACTGCAGGGCGCCTTTGCAGCTCGATCCCGCGCCGGCCGTGCAGCCGAAACAGTGTCGCGCGGTGGCGATGGGACGCCCCTTCCAGTCCTCGAAGCTCGAGAGGTTCCAGATGGTTGGCTGCGGAAACCGTCCGGTCGCGGGAATCTCCAGCATCTGGTTGAAGTCGCAGTCATACAGCTTGCCGTCCCACCCCACGCTCACCAGTGACCGGCACATCAGGTCCGGGACGGTATTCGCGTTCCAGTGTTTTGCCAGCAGTTCCAAGTAGGATTCGTAGCCGCCGGTTTTTTTCAGGAACTCGGCAAACCGGGAAATGGGCATGTTGGTGATGGTGAAAAGCCTGTGAAACTCTACGCCGAATTCCTCGCGCAGGTGCTGGTGGTACTCCGCTTCCAGTTGCTCCTGCGGCGCAGGCAAGTACGCGCCGATGGGATTGAAGACCAGGTTCAGCGCCAGGGAGGAGCCGGGCATTCCGTAACCCAACCCGTTCAATATTCGAAGCGCCCGAATGCTTTTTTCAAACGCCCCGCGGCCGCGCTGCTTGTCCACGTTGCCTTCGGTATAGCACGGCAAGCTTGCCGTGATTTCCACCTGATGCTCGGCCAGAAATTCCGGAAGATCTTCCATCCCGGCTTCGAAAAGCACGGTCAGGTTGCAGCGGTCGATCACATGCCTCCCGAGCTTGTGCGATTGCCCGACCAGCCATCGAAAATTCGGATTGAGCTCGGGAGCTCCGCCAGTGATATCGACAGTATCGATTGCGGGGCTTGCGGCGAGAAGTTGGATCACACGCTCGGCCACACGGGGCGGCATGATCTCGGTGCGTTTGGGGCCGGCGTCCACGTGGCAATGCTGGCAGGCCTGGTTGCAGAGTTTTCCCACATTGATTTGCAGGGTCTTTACGTCATTGCGAACCAGCGGCGTCAATCCATCCTCGGCCAGTTTGCGGGTAAATTCCAGGTTTCCGGAATCCGGCGCGCCGATGATGCGCAGGGCGTTATTGCAGTCAGTCGCCATCGCAACAGCTCCCGGGCCCATTCGGCCCGCAGCAGTCATCGGCGCGCGCCTCCGTGGTCAATCGGTAGTCCTCGCCCTTGGTTTCCCTGGGATGCCGGCGCAGCGAGCCGCCCGTACACGGGAAGGCCGGGGCATCCTCCAGGGGAATGAGTATGCGCGGCTCAATCAGGTCGAATTGCGATTTGTAGGGCTCCCGGGAAAAGATGTGAAATGTTTTTTCGCAGACGGCGGTGCGCACGCCACGGCTTAGCACATGCCCGTCGTCGTCTTCCACCTTGCGAAAGGGGCCGCGATACATCACGGCGTGCTTCTGGTCGCGGCACGGGCCTTGCTTTCCCTTATAGGCCGCCACGGTCATGCTTCGAAACTCGATGCCCTCCACGGTGCGCCACGGCTCGTGCTGCCGCTCCAGGATTTGAATTCCATAGAAACCCGCCTGTTCGAACGCTTCCAGTAAAAGGTCTTCGCGAAATGCGCCGGAAATACATCCGCTCCACAGCTCAGGGTCCTGCTGCAGGATCGAAGGCACGTTTTCATCGCTCACGATATCGGAAATCACCGCGCGGCCGCCGCGCGCCAGAACACGAAATAGCTCTCCAAACAGCTCCTGCTTGTCCTCGGGCCGCACCAGATTCAGAACGCAGTTGGAAACCACCACATCGACCGATTCGCTGGGGATTAAGGGCTGGCTGGTTCTCCATTCGCTCAGGTTCTGGTCCAACCGGGCAAGTTCTTCCGACGTGCCGACGGGATGACTCTGCAGCCACTGATTCACAATCGCCAGATCCAGTTTGAGGTCCTGGATTTTTCCTTTGCAAAACTTCACGTTATCGTAACCGATGCGCCGGGCGACTTCCGGGGCGTTCCGGCGCGCCAGGGCGAGCATGTCGTCATTCATATCCACGCCTATGACATGCCCGGCCGGCCCCACGACCTGGCTGGCGAGGAAACAGACTTTCCCGGAGCCTGAGCCCAGATCCAGGACCCGATCGCCCGGCCGCAGATATTGCGTCGGATCCCCGCAACCATAATCGCAGGCCAGCACTTCCTCGGGAATCGCGGCCAGCAACTTGGGATCGTAATTCGTCGGGCAACACAGACCCGGGTCTACGCTCTTGGCGCCCCGAGCATAACGATCGCGCACGGCCTCTTCGACGTTCAATTTGGAACCTGACATAGGGCCCTCACTCGGCAAGTTACTCAGACATGTATGTGATAGCAGACTAGCGGCTTTGGATTCACGATTTCAAGCGCCCTTTGAACGAATATGTATTTTACCTAATTCGGAAGGGGGCGGGGGCTACCTTTGAAAAAGAGGCCCTTGATGGGTCTTGATGGGTATTGAGGGGAGGGCATTGAGGAGATGGATAGGCCATTGGTAGTGGTGCAGGCCCCACCCAGTGTTCTTCCGTCAGGGACCGCTCCCACAGATTATTTATGCACACCCCGGAAATTAAAATGCGTATAATCGGGCACACAGTTTGTTGAGGACCTGAGTTTCGGCATGCATATTTCTAGGCCCTTTATACACAGGCCAATTGGGACGTCGTTACTCACCGCCGCCATTCTGCTGGCTGGCGCGGTTTCCTATCGGCTTCTACCGGTGGCGTCCCTCCCGTCGGTCGATTTCCCCACCATCGACGTTCGTGCGAACCTGCCCGGAGGAAGCCCCGAGACTTTAGCTTCGGCGGTCGCCACGCCTCTGGAGCGCCAATTCGGGCGGATCGCCGGAATCACCGAAATGACGTCGAGCAGCCAGTTCGGTTCCACGCGAATTACCCTGCAATTTGATTTGGACCGGAACATTGACGCGGCGGCGCGCGACGTGCAAGCCGCCATCAATGCGGCTGCCGGACAGTTGCCGGCGGATTTGCCGAGCCTGCCGAGATTCAGGATGAGCGATCCAACCGATGCGCCCATCCTGATGATGGCCTTGATTTCGGATGTCGTTCCCCACGGGAAGGTTTACGACATTGCGGATTCCATCATTGCGCAGAAAATTTCCCAGGTGACGGGTGTGGGCCAGGTGTTTATCGGCGGCTCGGCGCAGCCGGCCGTACGCGTGGACCTGAATCCGCTGGCGCTGGCCGGTTACGGAATCGGGCTGGAGGAGGTTCGCGCGTCCTTGCGGGCGGCGAACGTCAACTCTCCCAAAGGAACGCTTTCCAACGGCACCACGCGATGGATCCTGTCGGATTCCGATCAATTGCCGACCGCCAGCCTTTACGGCCCGCTGATCGTCGCTTACCGGCACGGCGCACCGGTCCGTTTGCGGGACGTCGCAAAGGTCAGCGAGGGGATCGTCGATGCGCGGAACATGGGATATACCAACGGCACACCCGCGGTTACGCTGATTATCTTTCGCCAGCCCGGCGCCAACATCATCCAGACCGTGGACCACATCAAATCCATCTTGCCGGAACTTCGCGCGTCCATTCCTCCATCGGTCGCGTTGGAAATTGTCGGAGATAAAACGGTCACCATACGGGCTTCGGTCAAAGAAATCCAGTTCACGCTGATACTGACCGTGTTTCTGGTAGTGATGGTCATATTCTTGTTTTTGCGCAACATCTGGGCCACCGCCATTCCCAGCATCGCGGTGCCGCTCTCCCTGATCGGAACGTTCGGCGTGATGTATTTGCTGGGCTACAGTATCGATAACCTGTCCCTTCTGGCCCTGGCGATTTCGACCGGTTTCGTCGTCGATGACGCCATCGTTGTCATTGAGAATATTTCGCGTTATCTGGAGGCAGGCTACTCGCCCATTGAGGCGGCCCTGGAGGGATCCCGAGAGATCGGTTTCACCGTTCTTTCCATGAGCGCTTCACTGGTCGCCGTGTTCATTCCCATTTTATTGATGGGGGGCATCGTCGGCCGTTTATTCCGGGAGTTTGCAGTGACATTGAGCACGGCGATCGCCGTGTCTTTGTGTGTTTCGCTGACCACGACGCCCATGATGTGCTCGCTGTTTCTGAAGCCCATGTCGAAATTGAAACACGGCAGGCTGTATCTGGCGAGCGAACGAGCCTTCCAGTGGTCGGTCGATACATATGCAATAGGGCTGCGCTGGGTTCTGCGGCACCAGCCCTTCATGCTGGCACTGACCGGCGCGACGGTCTGCCTCAGCGTCTTCTTGTACATCGTGATCCCCAAGGGTTTTTTTCCTCAACAGGATACCGGGCGCATGTCCGGAACGATCGTGGGTTCCGAGGATATGTCGTACATTGCGATGAGGGAAAAACTGAAACAATATAGCGATATCTTGCGAGCCGATCCGGCCATCAAGGATGTATCCATCTTTACCGGTGGCGGCTCGGCGAATACGGGGCAGGTCAGAATCGAATTGAAACCCTGGCAAGATCGCAAGTCCGATACGACTCAGATTCTCGCGCGTTTGCGGCCGAAACTTGCTGCCGTTCCGGGCGCGACGCTGTATCTGCGGGCCATCCAGGACGTGCGAACCGGCGGCCGGTCGAGCAATTCCGAATTCCAATACACACTGCAGGGCGACGATGTGAGCCAGTTGGAAACATGGGCGCCGCAAGTTTTGGCGGCGATACGAAAGTTGCCCGGACTGCGCGACGTCTCATCGGACCAGCAGGATCGTGGATTGCAAGCCAGCCTGGTTGTGGACCGCGATACGGCATCGAGGCTGGGGATTCGTCAGCGGGCAATCGATAACACGCTGTACGATGCCTTCGGCCAGCGGCAAGTCTCCACGATTTACACGCAATTGAACCAATATCACGTCGTGATGGAAGTCGATCCCCGTTTCCAGCAGAGCCCGGATGCCATCCGGCAGCTTTACGTGTCATCGGCCAACGGCAGGCAAGTGCCGATCAGTGCTTTCGCGCATTTCGAGCGCAAAAGTTCCACATTGCAGGTGAACCATCAGGGCCAGTTCCCGGCGATCACGATTTCGTTCAATTTGGCGGGAGGGGTTTCCCTGGGCGATGCGGTCAATGAGATTGAGGCGGCTATGCTCCGGATACGATTGCCGTCCGGCATCCATCCCCATTTTCAGGGCACGGCGCAGGCCTTCCAGGCGTCCTTGGCGTCCATGCCCTGGCTGATTCTGGCGGCGGTGCTGACTGTGTACCTGGTTCTCGGGATGTTGTATGAGAGCTACATCCATCCGCTGACGATACTGTCGACACTGCCTTCGGCCGGTGTGGGCGCCTTGCTGGCACTGCTCATCTTCCGGACCGAGTTAAGCGTCATCGCGCTGATTGGGATCATCCTGCTGATCGGCATCGTCAAAAAGAACGCCATCATGATGATCGATTTTGCTTTGGAAGCGGAACGCAAGGAAGGCAAGAACCCCGAACAGGCGATTTATCAGGCTTGTCTGCTGAGGTTCCGGCCGATCATGATGACCACGATGTGCGCGCTGCTGGGTGGATTGCCGCTGGCGCTGGGGACCGGACCCGGTTCGGAGTTGCGGCGCCCACTTGGGATCAGCATTGTCGGCGGGTTGATCGTCAGCCAGATGCTGACCTTGTACACGACCCCCGTCGTGTACCTCTACATGGACCGGTTGCGTTTGCGGTTCGCGCGCCGCAAACGCGAGCACGGGATCACCGACGCTGTGTCTTCGCAAGTCTAAGCATTTTCCTTTCGAAGTTTTCCGGCGCCGGGCGCGGCCATTAGCCGTTCCCGCAGGGTTGACGGACTGCCTTGCCGGGGAAAATAAATGCGACCTTGCATGGCGCCCGGTCAGAGACAATTCACGGAAGCGGGAGAGAACAGGGTAAATCCGGCTGCCGCGCCGAAAGGGCAAAGTTTTCTGCCATACATTTCTAATCTTAGTACTATGTGTAATTTGGTTTGGTCTTTCCCTGGGTCGTACAGGAGAAATACGTGATCGCTTTCTTGCCGCGGCTTGCACTTGTGGCCGGTCCCGCCGATGCCTGGCGGATCGGCGTGTTTCTCGCGCTGGCTGTCGGAAGTATCTGGATTTTCTGCAGGGCGCTGTATGTGCGGCTTATCGTCCATTTCCCAAGGCCCTGGGAAATTCCTTCCGGGCAGGTGGGGAAGCGGCTTTGGAGGGTCTTTTCCGAAGTCCTGCTGCAGTCGCGCGTCATGCGGGACCGTCCCGTGGCGGGATTTTTCCATGCCCTGGTCTTTTGGGGTTTTATCGCGTTCGGATACGTGAGCGCGAAGCATCTGTCGCTGGGCATTGTCGGGTTCGAGCATGCGGATATCGGATCGGGTTTCTATGCCGCATTTGTCGCCATGTGGGCGATTGCGGTGCTGGTTGGAATTGTGGCGCTCTCCTACCGCCGATTCGTGATGAGGCCCAAAGCCCTGGGAAAACTCTCGCCGACCTCGGGGCTCGTCGCATTTCTGATCGCCCTGCTGATGGTGACCTACCTGCTCGAATGGCGCGTGCTGGCCGCGCCGAGTCTGGACTGGCAAGTGAACTGGTGGGTTCACACGTTCTCGTTCTTCATCCTGCTCGCCGTCATTCCGCAGTCCAAACATCTGCACCTGATGCTTGCCCCGTTTGCCATCTTCCTCCGCCCGGAAACAACGAGCAAGGTCCGCGCGCTGCGCGATGACGGCGAAGACCTGGGCATGGTGCACTTCAAGGATTTGCGGTGGAAGGATGTGCTCGACGTCAACGTCTGCGTGGAGTGCGGGCGCTGCACGCAATATTGTCCCGCAAACCAGATTGGCGGGTCACTCAGCCCGAAGGACATCATTCTGAACATGCAGCACGGCCTGCTCCACGGCGGCGACGTGATTGCCGGAACCTCGGAGGAGAAACGCGCCGGCACGGTATGGATCGAGGAACAGGATCTGTTTCAATGCCTGTCCTGCGGAGCCTGCGAATATGTTTGCCCGGTGGGCATCGAGCACGTGGGTCGCAAGATTCTGGACCTGCGGCGCGGACTAGTGAGCGAGGGCCGCGTTTCGAACGATAAAGTCGTGAAACTTTTCACCACGATGGAGCGCGCGCCGCACAACCCCTGGGGAATTTCGCAGGACACGCGTTCGAAGTTTATCGAGGCCAAAAAGTTTCCGGTCTTCGATGGCAAGCAGGAATGGTTATTCTGGCTCGGCTGCGGTTTGAGCTTTGACCCGCACGGCCAGGAAGTGGCTTTGGCGATGCAGCGCATTCTCGATGCCGCCGGGGTTTCCTGGGGCGTGTTGCCGCGCGAATCCTGCTGCGGGGAGCCGGCGCGCAGGGCTGGCAACGAATATCTCTACCTGCAATTGTCGGAGGAGCTGACGGAAACGCTGTCACAGCATGGAGTGAAGAAAATCGTTTCGTGCGATCCGCATTGCACGACCATGCTGGATAACGATTACCGGCAGATCGGCGCCTATGCGGAGAAGGGCATTCGCGTCGTCCACCATTCCGAGCTCATCGAACAGCTTTTGCCAAAACTCAGCCTTGAGCCCTCCGCCCAACCGGTGACGTATCATGACCCCTGCTACCTGGCCAGAGGGCGCGGAATCACCGAGCAGCCCAGGCAGATTCTGGAAAGTTGCGGAATTTCCGTCTCCGAAGCTGCCCATCATGGCCAGAATACCTACTGCTGCGGGGCAGGCGGCGCGCAACTGTTTATTACCGACGATCGCCGCGAGCCGGGAGTCGAGCGGGTGAACCAGAAACGGTTCGCGCAGCTTGCCGAAACCAAGGCGTCCACCATCGCCGTGGCGTGCCCCTATTGCCCCATCATGCTTCGCGATGCTGCCGGACACGCCAAGCGCGACGATATCGCGATTCTGGATATTGCGGAAATTGTTGTGAGCCGCCTGAAACCGAGCGGAGAATAGCGGGCCGCTTGAAAACCGTCGCCGGGAGTTCAACATGCTGATTAACGTGCGGCAAATTCAGATTGAGTGGGGAGACTGCGATCCGGCCGGGATCGTCTATTTCCCACGGTACTTTGAATATTTTGACGCCGCTACCGGCGCCCTGTTCGAAAAGGCCGGCCTGCCCAAATTACGAATGCTCAGGGAATACGGGATTGTCGGCATCCCCCTGGTGGATGCGCGCGCGCGATTTCTCATGCCCTCCACTTTCGGCGACTGCGTCTCCATCCGCTCATCGGTGAGCGAGTGGGGCCGGTCCAGTTTCTCCGTGCATCACGAACTGCTCAAGGCAGGCGTGCTGGCCGCCGAAGGGTTCGAGAAGCGCGTCTGGACGGCGCGCTCGCCGGAAGATCCGGCAAAGCTGGTGAGCAAAGCGATTCCTCAGTCGGTGAAAGACAGGTTTCAGGACTCCTCTGGAACAATTTTGATTTAGAAGCAATCTCATCAATGTCCGCAGAGGGTGCATGCTCCACAGTGCAGGGGTTAAAGATCGGCTCTTGTTGTGATTTTGATGTCGCGGCTGAAGCCGCGACCCACAAAGCACATTTATGGGATGGCTTGTAGTTTTTTTTACTTCCGAATCTTATTTTATTAGATTGCGGGCAATTCTCCCGAAGGAGCGCCAACTATGCGCACGCAAGTAGGAATCGTGGGGGCGGGACCAGCAGGACTTCTGCTTTCGCACGTGCTTCACCAGCACGGCATCGAGTCGATTATTCTTGAAGATCGCACGCGCGAGTATTGCGAGAACCGCATACGCGCCGGTGTGCTGGAACACGGCACCGTGAAGATGATCAACGATCTGAGCCTCGGCGAGCGCATGATGCGGGAGGGTCTGATCCATAACGGCATTTATTTCAGGATTTACGGCCGCGATTATCACTTCAATTTTCCGGAGTTGACTGGCGGGAAATACATTACCGTCTATTCGCAGCACGAACTGGTGAAGGATTTAATCGCCGCCCGGCTGGCCTTCGGCGGCCAGATATTGTTCGAGGCCAAGGATGTGACGGTGCATGACCCGGAGACCTCCGCTCCGAGCATCCGGTTCCAGCACGATGGCAAATCCCAGAAAATCGAGTGCGACTTCATCGCCGGGTGTGACGGTTTCCACGGCGTGTGCCGCCCGTCGGTGCCTGCCGGCGTGCTGCAGGTTTTCGAACATGTGTACCAGTTCGCCTGGCTGGGGATTCTTGCCCAGGCGGCTCCTTCGTGCGACGAACTGATCTATTCCAGGAGCAGCAGGGGCTTTGCCCTGCTCAGTATGCGGACCCCGGAGATTTCCAGGCTGTATCTGCAGTGCAGGCCCGACGAGGACATCAACGAGTGGCCCGACGAGCGCATCTGGGAGGAACTTCAGTTGCGGGTCAAGTCAAACGATGCATGGACTCTGAAGGAAGGGCCGGTCCTGCAAAAGGGCGTCACGGGAATGCGCAGCTTCGTCATCGAACCTATGCAATATGGCCGGCTCTTTCTGCTTGGCGATGCCGCGCACATTGTGCCGCCGACCGGTGCCAAAGGTCTCAACCTGGCCGCCGGGGACGTGCACTTCCTTGGAAAAGCCCTCGAAGCGTTCTACCGAACCGGGCGGAGCGATTTGCTGGATGGCTACTCCCAATCGTGCCTGGGGCGCGTCTGGAAGGCGCAGCGCTTTTCCTGGTGGATGACTTCGATGCTGCACCGTTTCGACAAAGAAGATTTTTTGGCAAAACTTCATTTGGCCGACCTGCAATTTTTGGTCACCTCTCGCGGAGCCATGCAGGCGCTTGCCGAAAACTATGTGGGCTTGCCCTTCGAGTGACGCTTTTTCCAGGGAAATCGAAGGATTCGACGGTCGCCGGGACCTGTCCTGGCGTCGCAAAATTCATCTGTCTGTCTTCCTATCTGCTTCGTACACAACACCGTTTCTGTCCTTGCGTACAGTAGTAATCGCGCTCGCATCGGCATAAGCTCCATTTGAATTTCTGCTGCCGATAAGCCGTACGCTGTCGGCTGTGAAAAGAAGCATTGCAGGGAAGGAAGCAAAAATAATGGCCAGGCGCGGAACGAGCCCGGACGGGTCAAAGACGGAACGCCGAAAAAGCGCCCGATTCCTCGTAGCGGTTCCGATCGAGGCCAGCTGGCGCGGTCCTGACGGCAAAGCCATGAAGGCGCAGGCAGTCGCCCGGCAAGTGAACGCGAATGGCGGCTTTCTGGAAATGTCCGTCTATCCGGAAATGGGGAGCAGGATCACCCTCACTAATTTCCTGTCGGCGGAGACTGCCGAGGCGCGCGTGCTCGCTACACCGAACTCGAGGGAAGGCGTCTCGCAAGGCATCATCGTGGAACTCATCGGCGCCGGCGAGGGTTTTTGGGGCGTAAGCCTGCAGATCAAGAAAGCCAGCATCGAATTGCAAAAGCTCGAAAAATCCCTTCGCTCCGAAGGCATTGACCCTCGCTTGCTCAATGAATTTCGCGATACGGTCGATTACATCCGCACGGCGTCTCTCGCGGCCCAGCAACTGCGCGAGCGGCAACTCCACGGGCACGACGAGAATGACATCGCATCGTCAATCGTCGCCGATCGAATTCGCCGCGCGGCGAACCTGTGCCTCGAAGTCTCTACCGACCTCGATGCCGGCCGGGTAAAAAGCGATACCAAGAGTATCGAAGAACTTTACCTCGCGCTCGAACAGCTGGGCGACCGCCTGCGGCATCTGCTGAAAAGCCGGTACCCCGATCGCTACGCGGCCTCGCACATTTAGCCCCGCTCAGAACCGGAATACCAGCCCGGTGGAAATCCTCGCGCTGTGCTGCGTTCCCCCGAAAAATCGCGTAAACACTTCGTCCGCCTGAAATACACGCCAGGAAAACATCGGCGCGACCCGCAGGTCGATCCCGGCGCCCAGGGCGGTTGCAAACGACGTATCTGCGATTCCATTCACGCGAATGTGCCCGACTCCAAACAGCGCGTGAGCGAACGGGGAGATTCGCCCGGGAAGGGAAATTTGAGGGCCGACCATGAAATCCACGGTCCGATCATTGGGCGAGCCATAATGCGCGTCCAGGTCCGCCACGGCTCCAATCCAATTCAAAAATTTATACTGTCCTGCGACCTCCCACCCGTTGAGGTTGTGTCCTGGCGAGCTGCCCAGATGTTCGTAGCTATACCCGCCAAATATTTCCACGCCATCCTGTGCTCGCGCCGAAAGTGAAACGACCAGCATCAGCCCCATCAGGATCAACAGTTTTCGAACCATGTGAAGTCGCCTCCAGAAAACGATTTCGAACTCGCATTCGCCGCCTGAAAAGGCGTGCGAAACCGCGCCGCGGGCAACAGGCCGGCAATTGGGTTGGATGCGGTATTGTGTTCACGGGTCGCTCCGGAAAACAGGTTCGAAAAGTTGCTCGGGCGCAAGAATATAAATTTCCAATGGCGTGTAAAAAGGGAATCGTGCCGTTCGTTCCGGCTTCATGCCCCGCGGGGAG
>Ga0307373_10004004_pt1 | contig 25054 bp, 22 predicted proteins | sample OX2MG_FD_202534 | JGI IMG/M metagenome (GOLD analysis project Ga0307373, IMG submission 202534) | Soil microbial communities from Risofladan, Vaasa, Finland - OX-2 | ecosystem: Environmental > Terrestrial > Soil > Coastal area > Acid sulfate soil | place: Finland: Risofladan, Vaasa | collected...
CGCGGCCGCCGCTGCTCGGTGCACAACGCAGCGACCACGTCTTTCTCACCGCCCGTGGCACCTGCATGACGCGGCAGAACTTCTGGCAACTGATCAAACGCTACACGCTGCAGGCGGCGATCCAGGTACCGTTGTCGCCGCATACCCTGCGCCATGCCTTCGCCACTCACCTGCTGGAACACGGCGCCGACCTGCGCGCAGTACAGACACTCTTGGGGCATCGCGACCTGTCGACCACACAAATCTACACGCACGTCACCCGGGCGCGCCTGCGAGAGTTCCATCACCGGCATCATCCCCGCGCGTGAACTGCCGGTGATGCTGCCAGAATGAACAGCAACGTGTATCGAGGAGCCTGGTGAATCAACAATCCCTGTCCGCCTTTATCTGGTCGGTTGCCGACCTGCTGCGCGGTGACTACAAGCAGTCTGAATACGGCAAGGTCATCCTGCCGTTCACCGTGCTGCGGCGTCTGGACTGCGTGCTTGCGCCGACCAAGGCCAAAGTGCTGGCCGAGCTGGACAAGCGCACCCAAGCCGGCCTGAATCCGGAACCGTTCCTGCTGCGCGCGGCCGGGCACGGCTTCTACAACACCTCGCCCGATGGACATGAAGAAGCTCATGGGCGATCAGGACCACATCCGCGACAACCTCTACAGCTATATCCAGACGTTCTCGCCTGCGGTGCGCGACATCTTCGAGCGCTTCGAATTCCACGCTCAGGTCGAGCGGCTGGGCAAGGCCGGCCTGCTGTACCAGGTCACGGAGAAATTCGCGGGCGTCGACCTGCACCCGAACGCCGTCAGCAACCACCAGATGGGCCTGGTGTTCGAGGAACTGATCCGCAAGTTCGCCGAACTCTCCAACGAAACCGCCGGCGAGCACTTCACCCCACGCGAAGTCATCCGCCTGATGGTCAACCTGCTGTTCGTCGAGGATGACGACGTGCTATCCAGGCCCAGCGTCGTGCGCACGCTCTACGATCCCACCGCCGGCACCGGCGGCATGCTCAGCATCGCTGGCGAATACTTCACCGAACACAACCCCACCGCCAGCCCGACCATGTACGGCCAGGAACTCAATCCTGAGTCCTACGCCATCTGCAAGGCGGACATGCTGATCAAGGGGCAGGATGTCGCCAACATCGTCTTCGGCAACACCCTGTCCGACGACGGCCAGCCCGGTGAGCACTTCGACTACATGCTGTCCAATCCGCCGTTCGGCGTGGAATGGAAAAAGGTCGAGAAAGCCGTGCGCAAGGAGCACGACAGCCAGGGCTACAACGGCCGCTTCGGCCCAGGCCTGCCGCGTGTGTCCGACGGCTCTATGCTGTTTCTGCTGCATCTCATCAGCAAGATGCGGGCGATCAAAGACGGCGGCAGCCGCTTCGGCATCGTCCTCAACGGCTCGCCGCTGTTCACCGGTGGCGCCGGCGGCGGCGAGAGCGAAATCCGCCGCTATGTATTGGAGAACGACCTGCTCGAAGCCATCGTCGGCCTGCCCACCGACATGTTCTACAACACCGGCATCTCTACCTACGTGTGGATCGTCAGCAACCGCAAGCCGGCCGCGCGCAAGGGCAAGGTGCAGCTCATCGACGCCTCCAGCTTCTGGCAGAAGATGCGCAAGAGCCTCGGCTCCAAACGCAAGGAACTGTCCGAGCAGCACATCGCCGACATCACCCGCCTGTTTGGCGAAGGTGTCGAAGCGCGGCAGGCCATCGTGCTCGATGCCGATGGCAAGGAACAGGCCCGCCACATCCTACGTGAAGGGGACGCCGAGCCGACCACACCGGAAGGCGGCAAGGTCAAGCTGGCTCCGATCTCGCGCATCTTCCGTAACGAGGCGTTCGGCTATCGAACCATCACCGTCGAGCGCCCGCAGCAGGACGAGGCCGGCAAACCCGTCCTCATCGCTCGCGGCAAGCACAAGGGCAAAGCGCAGCCGGACAGTAGCCTGCGCGATACCGAAAACGTGCCGCTGAGTGAAGACGTCGAGTCCTACTTCAAGCGTGAGGTGCTGCCGCACGCGCCTGACGCCTGGATCGATCACGACAAGACCAAGGTCGGTTACGAAATCCCCTTCAATCGCCACTTCTACGTATTCGAGCCGCCGCGCCCGCTGGACGCAATCGACGCCGACCTCAAGGCCTGTACTGATCGTATTTTGGAGACGATCAAGGGGCTGTCAGCATGAGCGAGATCGCCATCTACACTGCTCCGTCCGGCGCGGTCGAGGTCCGCCTGGAGAAAGATAGCGTCTGGCTGCGCCAGGAGCAGATGTCCGAGCTGTTCGGCCGCGACCGTACTGTCATCGGCCGTCACATTCGCAACGTGTTCGGCGATGGTGAACTGGCGCAGGATTCAGTATGTGCAAATTTTGCACATACTGCCGCAGACGGAAAAACCTATCAGGTCGAGCACTACAACCTCGACGTAATCATCTCCGTCGGCTACCGGGTGAACTCCGCCAAGGCGACTCGCTTCCGCCAGTGGGCCACCGGCGTCCTGCGTGAGCACCTGACCTGCGGCTGCACACTCAACCGTCAGCGCCTGGAACACAACGCCAAGGAACTGGAGGCCGCCCTGCAACGGGTGCGCCGTGCCATGCAGGCGCCCGAGCTGACCGCCGGCGGCGGCCTGCTGGACATCGTCACTCGTTACGCCCAGACCTATCTGTTGCAAGGCTACGACCAGGGCCAGCGTGTGCGATGTCCCGCATGAAAAACCCTGCGGTTTACCTGATGGCCAGCGGGCGTAACGGCACCTTGTATGTCGGCGCCACGTCAAATCTCATTCAGCGCGTCTGGCAGCACCGCGAGGGCGTGATCGAAGGCTTTACGCATCGGTACGCCGTCAAAACCCTGGTCTGGTTCAAACAACAATGAGAGGATGGCGAGCGCCATCGCCCGCGAGAAAGCGATCAAGAAATGGAACCGCAAGTGGAAGCTGGAGCTGATCGAGCGGACCAATCCGACCTGGCGGGATCTTTGGCCCAACCTGCTCGGGGAAGCGCCTGACGCCCCCGGTTCGCCAACCCGTCATTCCCACGAATGCAGGAGCCCGGAACCTCACGACACCCCTCGTCATTCCCGCGTATGCGGGAATCCAGAATCGACCAGCACCGAGCCACCGGAAAAAGCGCTGGATTCCCGCTTGCGCGGGAATGACGGTGGAGAACAGTCGTGAGCTTTCCGCGGTATCCGAAGTACAAGGACAGTGGGGTGGAGTGGGTGGGAGAGGTGCCGGCGCATTGGACCGTGACCCGTTTGAAACGCATTGCCCGCCTGCTCACAGAGAGGACAGATCGTTGTGCGCGGCCGGTCGCGCTGGAGAACATCGCAAGCGGGTCTGGGCAGTTCATCGAAACAGAAGCAGACTTCTCTGGCGAGGGCGTGGCATTCGAGTCAGGCGATATTCTGTTCGGAAAGCTGCGGCCATACTTGGCCAAGGTGCTACTCGCTGATTTTCCAGGTGAAGCCGTCGGTGACTTTCATGTCATGCGGCTTGAACGAGGCATCAGTGGTCGGTTCGTTCAGTACGAATTGCTAAACCCTGACTTCATCTCGCTCGTTGATGGCTCCACATTTGGCGCGAGAATGCCGCGAGCGTCATGGGGTTTCATGGGTGGCATTGAACTCGCGGCGCCTCCACTACCGGAACAAACCGCCATCGCCGCCTTCCTCGACCGCGAGACGGGCAAGATCGACGCGCTGGTGGCGGAGCAGGAAAAGCTGATCGCGCTGCTCAAGGAAAAGCGGCAGGCCGTCATCTCCCACGCCGTCACCAATGGCCTCGACTCCGCCGTGCCGATGAAAGACTCCGGCATCGAGTGGCTGGGCAAGGTTCCGGCGCACTCGGAAATCCGGTCAATCAAATCCATTGCCACGGAGCAACATACGCTTTTCATTGACGGCGACTGGATTGAAAGCAGGAACTTGGGTGATGGAGGAATCCGATATATCACCACGGGAAATGTTGGCGCGGGGTTTTACAAAGAGCATGGATCCGGCTTTATTTCGCAAGGGACATTCATAGCGTTGAACTGTACGGAGGTGCTTCCAGGAGACGTCCTGATTTCTAGGCTAAACCCTCCCATCGGGCGAGCGTGCGTAGTACCAAAGATGGCGACGAGAATTGTCACGTCTGTCGATAACGTCATCGTCCGCCCGAATGCAGGATTTGATCGGACGTTTCTCGTGTACCGACTGACTGGCAGTGATTATTTGCACGAAGCCGCTAACCTCGCGAGTGGCACCACAATGCAACGGATCAGCCGACGTGAGCTCGGTAGCATCAGACTGACACTACCGCCATACCCCGAACAGATCGAAATTGCTCGGTACTTGACAGCAGCCATTGGGAAGCTCGACGTTCTTAGTATTAAGGTGGCTCGTGCCGTCACCCTCCTCAAAGAACGCCGCTCCACCCTGATCTCCGCTGCCGTCACCGGTCAGATCGATGTGCGTGGAAGCATGGCAGCATGAAGCCGCTATTTCGCGACCCAGGTGAGGGCGATGAGCGCGCAGACGGCTACTCGGAACCTTTCGGATTCCTGCTCGGGCCAATGGGCGTAATTGATCGTGACGAGATGGCCGATCAGTATTTCCGGGCCGCGAACCTGATCGTCGCTCAAATTCAGAGGCGCGAGGTTGCAGGCTACGAGGTCGCATTCCCTGTCCTAATATCGCTATCGGCATTCGATGGAGTTGCTACTCAAGACGATCATAGGCAGCAAGGCAAATCACCATCGGCTCGATGCCCTTGCAGATGACTTGGCTTCGTTCGCCAAGAGGCGGACTGGCGAGCAAGTTCCCCAATGGATTGCAGATCGCCTAAAGGATTTGGCGCGCATTGACCCAACATCCGAAGCGTTTAGATACGGCGAGGACAAGTACGATTCAAAGAAGCGCTCAGGGATTCCTGTAGAGACGTATGTCCGCGTGCTTGAGCTACATGACGAAATGAACAAGATCTATCTGGCGCTCAGGCGTGCACTGCTGGTCGTTCAGGGAAAAGATTCGGAGGTCATTCTCAGGTGAGTCTGCACAACGAAATCGAATTTGAAAACGACATCTGCGCCCACCTCGTGGCGCATGGCTGGCTGTACGCGAAGGATGATGTCGTCGCTTGCGACCGCGCTCGTGCTCTGTAGCTGTAACGTCTGCATATAGTTTGACGATTTTTCGTCATATGTAGTAATGTTCCTACATCACTGCAATGGAGCCAACCATGACCGTCACCACTCTTTCCAGCCGTGAGTTCAACCAGGACGCCGGCGGCGCCAAGAAAGCCGCGTTGCGCGGGCCGGTGTTCATCACCGACCGTGGCCGTCCCACGCATGTTCTGTTGAGCATCGAGGACTACCGCAAGCTGAGCGACAAGCAACCGAACATCGTTGAACTGCTGGCGATGCCGGAAGCCGGCGCGGTCGAGTTCAACCCACCGCGTTTGCGCGACACCTTGCGCCGTCCGGCCAAGCTCTGACGGATGTACCTGCTGGACACCAATGTCGTCTCCGAGCTGCGCAAGCCGCGCGCGGACAAGCACGTGAAAGCCTGGGCGGCGGGGGTGCCCACGGCCAGCCTGTTCCTGTCGGCCATCACCGTGCTGGAGCTGGAGGCCGGCGTGCTGCTGGCGGAACGCCGCGATGCCCGTCAGGGCGCAGTGTTGCGGCGTTGGCTGGATAGCCACGTGTTGCCGTCGTTTGCCGACCGTGTGCTGCCAGTGGACACGGCCGTGGCGCTGCGCTGCGCACGCTTGCACGTGCCCAATCGCATGGTGCATGACGATGCGTTGATCGCTGCGACCGCGCTGGTGCACGGCTTGATCGTCGTAACCCGCAACACGGCCGACTTCGAGCCGGCCGACGTGGGCTTGATCGACCCGTGGCAGGCTTAGGGCCTGTTTATAATGACTCTGGTCGTTGCGGCTGCACGTGCCGCCGGTCCATTGGTAGCATGGTGGCTAACTTGGCTATACTGCCTGTATTAGCTAATTCAGCCAAGGTGCTCGCGATGAAGATACTGACCTCGGTGGAAGCCCAGAACCGTTTCGGCGAGTTGCTGGACTTGGCGCAGCGTTCGCCGGTGACGGTGACGCGACGTGGCCGGCCGGTGGCTTTCGTCGTTTCGCCGGAGGAAATGCGTGAACTGCTTGATGCGCGTAGTCGCAGGAGCCGGGCTGCTGTGGCGTTCGAGCGCTATTTTCGCGACGCGGATCAACAGCTCAAACCGGCGGCGAAGAAGCTCACCGAGACGGACGTGCAAGACCTGGTGAATGCGCTTCGTTAGGCGAGTGGTGATCGACACGAGCACGTTGATCGGTGCCGTCCTGTTGCCCGATTCCATTCCCCGGCAGGCACTCCAGGAGGCCGTTGTGCGCGGTGAACTTTGTGCATCGGAAGCGACGTTGCAGGAATTGGAGTCGGTGATTCGGCGACCGAAGTTCAATCGTTATCTGCCTTTGGACGCACGGAGCGCGTTTGTCACGCTGGTTCGCCGCGAGGCGCACCTGTTCGCTGTTACTGCCGAGGAGGAAGCCGTGCTGCCAAGGCAATGCCGCGATCCACGGGACAACAAGTTTCTGGCCCTGGCGTTGGCGTGCGAGGCGGACGCTATCGTGTCCAGCGACACGGACTTGCTGACGCTCAACCCGTATGAAGGAATCTCGGTGCTGCGTCCCCGTGAATTCCTCGACACGATGTAGTCACGCTGATTCGCAGACAGGGGAGAAACGAGAACGGTGGCGCTGCATAACGAAATCGAATTTGAAAACGATATCTGCGCCCACCTGGCTGCGCATGGCTGGCTGTACTCGAAAGACGACGCTGCGGCTTATGACCGTGTCCGTGCTCTGTTCTCGACCGACGTGGTAGCGTGGCTTCAGGCCTCGCAACCACAGGCTTGGGAGGCCCTGAGCAAGACCCACGGCGCGTCCGCCGAGACGATGCTGCTGGATCGCCTGCGCAAACAGATCGACGACCGCGGCACGCTGGACGTGCTGCGCCACGGCGTCGAGATCATCGGTCTGCGCGCATCGCTCAAGCTGGCGCAGTTCAAGCCGGCCCTGGGCATGAACCCCGACATCGTCGCCCGCTACGAGGCCAACCGGTTGCGTGTGGTGCGGCAGGTTCATTACTCGCTGCACAACGAGAACAGCATCGATCTAGTGCTGTTCCTCAACGGCATCCCGGTGGCCACCATCGAACTCAAAACCGACTTCACTCAGAGCGTCGAGGATGCCGTTGACCAGTACCGCTTCGACCGCCAACCACGACCGAAGGGGCAGTCTGCCACCGAGCCGCTGCTGGATTTCCCGCGCGGCGCGCTGGTGCACTTTGCCGTCAGTAGCAGCAAGGTGAAGATGACCACCAAGCTGGCGGGGCCGGCGACCAGCTTCCTGCCGTTCGATCAGGGCGACCACGGCGGCACCGGCAACCCGGTCAATCCGAAAGGTCACGGCACGGCTTACCTGTGGGAACAGGTGTGGGCGCGCGAAAGCTGGCTGGAGATCATCGGTCGCTATCTGGTCTCGCCGCGCGACGACAAGAAGAAGATCAAGGCCATCATCTTCCCGCGCTATCACCAGCTTGATGCCACGCGAAAGCTGGTCGCCACCGTGCAGGCCGAGGGCGCGGGCTACAAATACCTGATCCAGCACTCCGCCGGCTCCGGCAAAACCAACAGCATTGCCTGGACGGCGCATTTCCTCGCTGACCTGCACGATGCCGAGGACAACAAGCTGTTCGACACGGTGCTGGTGGTCAGCGACCGCAACCTGCTGGACGCGCAGTTACAGGAAGCGATCTTCGACTTTCAGCGCACCACCGGCGTGGTCGAGACAATCAAGAACGAGGGCGGCGCCAAGAGCGCCCAGCTCGCCGAGGCGTTGGCGGGCGGCAAGAAGATCGTCGTCTGCACTATCCAGACCTTCCCGTTTGCGCTGGCCGCAGTACAGGAGTTGGCCGCCACGCAGGGCAAGCGCTTCGCCGTGATTGCCGACGAGGCGCACAGCTCGCAGACCGGCTCGGCCGCGTCCAAGCTCAAGCAGGTGCTGTCTGCCGATGAACTCAAGGAGCTGGAAGACGGCGGCGAAGTCAGCACCGAGGATCTGCTGGCCGCGCAGATGGCGGCACGCGCACGCGACACCGGTATCACCTACGTGGCGTTCACCGCCACGCCCAAGGCCAAGACGCTGGAGCTGTTTGGCAGACGGCCGAATCCCGATGCACCTACCAGCCCCGAAAATCTGCCGGCGCCGTTCCACATTTACTCCATGCGGCAGGCTATCGAAGAGGGTTTCATCCTCAACGTGCTGGAGAACTACACGTCCTACCGGCTGGCCTTCAAGTTGGCCAACGAAGGCAAGGAGTGGGACGACAAGGCAATCGAGCGCAGCGCGGCCATGAAAGGGCTGATGCGCTGGGTGCGGCTGCACCCGTACAACATCTCGCAGAAAGTGCAGATTGTGGTCGAGCACTTCCGCGAAAATGTGGCACCGTTGCTCAACGGTCAGGCCAAGGCGATGGTAGTGCTGGGCAGCCGCGTCGAGGCGGTGCGCTGGCAGTTGGCCATCGCCCGGTACATCAAGCGACAGGGTTACGGCATCGGCACGCTGGTGGCGTTTTCCGGCGAGGTTGACGATCACGAGTCCGGCCCCGATGGGTTCACCGAAAACAGCGTCGCCCTCAACCCGAACCTGAAGGGCCGCGACCTGCGCAAGGCGTTCAATACGGACGACTACCGCATCCTACTGGTGGCCAACAAGTTCCAGACCGGCTTCGATCAACCGTTGCTGTGCGGCATGTACGTGGACAAGCGCCTGGCCGGTATCCAGGCGGTGCAGACACTGTCACGCCTCAACCGCGCCTACCGCGGCCCGTTGGGGATGAAGGACACCACCTACATTCTCGATTTCGTCAACGACCCGCAGGAGGTGCTGGCAGCGTTCAAGGTCTATTACCAGACCGCCGAGCTGGAAGATGTCACCGACCCGAACCTGATCTACGACCTACGCGCCAAGCTGGATAGCGCGGGTGCCTACGACGACAACGCCGTCGAGCGCGTGGTCAAGGTGGCGTTGAATCCGCGGGCCACGCAGGGCGAACTCAGTGCTGCCATCACGCCGGTGGCCGACCGCCTGCTCAAGCAGTACAAGCAGGCACGCGATGCGTGGCTGGCGGCGCGTGACAGCAAGGACGCCAGCGCCGAGCAGGAAGCGCAGAACGAGATGAACGCACTGCTCATGCTCAAGCGCGACATGATCACGTTTGGGCGTGTCTACACCTTTCTGTCGCAGATCTTCGACTACGGCAACACCGCGCTGGAAAAGCGCGCTATTTTTTACCGGTATCTGCTGCCGCTGCTGGAGTTCGGGCGCGAGCGAACCCAGGTCGATTTGTCGAAAGTGGTTCTTACGCACCACACCCTCAAGAATCGCGGCGAGCAGGGCATGAACCTGGATAGCGGCGAATCGGACAAACTCAAGCCGATGACCGAGACTGGCGCCGGTGAAATCCGCGAACCCGACAAAGCCTATCTCAACGAAATCATCGCGCGCGTCAACGACTTGTTCGAGGGTGAAGTGACGGACGACGACAAGCTCGTCTACGTCAACAACGTCATCAAGGGCAAACTGCTGGAATCAGAGATTCTGATGCAGCAGGCCGCAAACAACAGCAAGGAGCAGTTCGCCAACTCACCCAACCTGCGGGACGAGTTGACCAACGCCGTCATCGACGCACTGGCCGCGCACCAGACCATGAGCAAGCAGGCGCTGGATTCGGAGAAAATACGCGAAGGGTTGAGGGAAATCCTGCTCGGCCCCGCCAAGCTCTATGAGTCGCTCAGAGAGCGAGCGAGAGGCTAGCAGCCTGTCGAACTTGGCCCTTGGACGCACCTGTAGATCGCGCAAATGTATTTTGGAGTACACGAAGTGATCGAGTTTTCGCGTAGGACGTAAATTTTGGCTCTTCTGCAGTTGATTGAGGTAAACAGGGGAGAGTCACGCGGTGTAACTCTCTGTACAACCTGAGTATTCAAGGCTTTGGAGTGCATGGAGCAAGTGGACGCCCGAATCGTCGTCTTCGGCCGCTTCCATGTCATAAAGCGCTACAGCGGCGTGATCCGCAAAGTGCGCAAGTCCGAATTCAGACGGCGGAATCTGTTTCCTCAGACGACGCGGCGCGCTCCAAGCGGCGCTGAGGTGGCATCGTGATGGTCCGCTCAGCACCGAGCCCGTCGAACAGAACATCATGACAGCTAAACAGGATGACTTGGAGCGTTTTTGCTGCTCGATAAAGTGCGCGGTAGAGGAGTTTGATGCGATTTGGATCCGTGTTGACCAGTGCATCATCGAGCAGCAGCGGTAACGTTCCGTCGCCGGCCAACACCTCCGCCAAACCGATTCTGGTCAACAACGCCAGCTGCTCCTGTGCCCCACCCGAGAGTTCGTCGTGGCTTTCAAGAACATTGCCCGTCTGCAATCCGACGAAATCCAGCGCGTCTCCACTGGCCAGCACCGAACCAGGAAAGAGATCCGCCAGATATGGCGCAATGCGTTGGGTCACCGGAGCGGTCAGCCGTTCGATCACACGCTTGCGTTCACCTTGGAGTAAATTCCGTAAGCGACGCGCTGCAGTAGCTCGACGAAGCATGCGGTTGAGATCCAGGTTCGCGTGTGTGAGTCGTGCCTGAGCCTGTTGCACCAGTTCGTAGCTACCGGCTCGAGTCAGCGCCGAAAGCTCGCCTTGCAAGCGGTCTAGTTCAGTACGCTTGTCACGCATACGCGTGGAAAGATTGTCTACTGATTGCGCAAGGCGTTGTGCATCTTCTCCCGCCGAATCGCCCCCGAGATCACGATAAGCCTGCTCGGCCATCGAGAATGCAGTTTGAGCGGCTGCCCGACCCCGGATTTCATCGCCCATTCTCTTGCGCAGAGTCTCTGCAGTAAGACGTCCCGCATAGAGTTCGACTAAGCAATTGCGCTCGCTGGCACCCCCATCCCGACGATCTTTGATATGGAGTCGCTGCGTGTTGTTGTCTTGCAAAGCCTTATCGGCAGCATCACGGCGTCCGCGACTGGCGGCGAGCGCGTCCTCGGCCTGCCCCAGCGTCTGCTCGAGTTGGATTTCAGATTCTTCTGGGGCTGGGGTGATGCCATATCGCTGCAGCTGCATGCCGATGCTTGCATGTTCCTCACTCAGCTCTGCCGCCGTCTTGTCAGAAGTTGCGCGCGCCTCGGTCGCCAATTCTTGAATTTGATTATTTAGCCTGTTGAGGTCTGCGAAGATCGTTTCTGCGGCTGCAATGTCTGCGACGCCATACTGGTTTAGCCCGACGCTCAACGCCTCGTTGGCGTGCCGACTGGACCCACGCAGGCGATCCAGTGCACCGCGGCCGGGCCTGACTTCGACGCTGGCGACATCGCCAATGACGATGTCGCGATTGTCGACGACATCAATTTGTACCTGGTCGCCCGGGCGATAAGCGTCGCCATCGACCGTAGTGGCTTTACGCAACCGAACCGCAACACTCACAGCAGCACCTTGCAGGCGTACCCGAGCATCACGTGCCGCGCGATCCAGTATCTTGAGTTTCGCGAGTGCCGCGTCGTCGATAGCCGCAAGCGCGGCACGTTCTGCGCGAGCGGCGGTTGCATCACGCTCGATGCGTTTCAGCGCCGCGATTTTCTTTTGAGTTTCTGCCTGGGTGCGTTCAAGGTCATCGCGACGTTGTGCATTACTCATTGCTTCCAGCCGAGTTTTGGCTTCCGCGACGTTGCATTCGGCGATATTAAACGCTTCTATTGCCATCGCGGACTCAGATTCGAGCGTGGGCAGCTGCTCGGTCAGTCCCTCATGCTCTGCATCGAACTTGGCCAAATCTTGTGTCATCCGCTCGACAGCCTCGTCGGCTTCCACACGAGTATTGATCTCCTGCTGCGCGGCCTCCACGGTCATTCGCGCCGACTGCAGCTTTGCCCTTTCCTCCGCAACCAGAGTGCTGGCCTGCTGTGCAGCCCGCGCCTTTTCTCGCGCCTCGTTAGCGGCACTTTTGGCACCGTTCACTCGTTGTTCGAGGTCAGCGACTTCGGTGCGTACAGTTGCAAGTGCTGCCGCCAGTTGGGCTTGCTCTGCATGTGCAGCCGTCACTTCAGCCAATTTGGCTTGCGCCGCGTTTTGCTCGCCACGCGCATTGCGAAGCTGAATGGCTTCCTGTCCTGTCGGCGTGTAAAAGCGTGCGTACTCTTGTTCCAGCAAGTCCAGCAGGTGTTGGCCACTGGCCGAGATAGCGGCGACGCCGATTTCGGCGGATAACCGCTGCTGCAGTTGATCCTTGCTGTCGCTGTTCAGACTTTTGTTGGGCGTGTTGCAGGATGTGCCCTGCGTCACCATCAGCAAGGGCCAGAAGCCTAGATCTTCGTTGGCAGCTTGTTTGGAACCCGCTGCACCGGTCTTTAGCAGTTGGCGCAGGCGTGATTCAGCGTCCTCGTCCCGGAGACTGTTGCCGCCTCCTTCGAGGGAGGCATATCCGCCTTTCAGGAACTGTTTCGTGATCTCGTAGTTTGTGCCATCGAGTTCAAATTTAATCCGCACAAAAGGCGTTTGTCTCGATCTCCAACTCTGTAATTTTTGTTTATGTTGCGCGGCGCCTTTAAAGGACTCGAACATTGCAAAGTGCAGTGCTTCGAAAGTGCGGCTCTTGCCGGACTCATTCGCGCCCAGGATCAGATTGAGACCGGACGAAAGATCGGCGATGGTGTGGGTCAGGCCGCGCCAGTCGCGCACCTCGATTTCAATCAGACGCATGGGCGGCATCTTGCTGCAGTCGGTACATCAGCCGGATCGCATCAGTGTCCGCTGGGTCGTCACCGGATCGAAGCGCTTCCAATGCCTGTGCCATAAATCCCTCGGCACGGAGACTCGCGAGATCGGATTCGTCAGGCTCGACCTTGAGTCCGGATAGATCACAGCGCAGATAGGCTAACCGCTCGCTGTACTCTGTGATCAGATGCTCCAACACATCGCTGGCACCCAGCGAGAGGTTGCCACTGACGACCAGTTTGACCAGCGTTTGGGATCGTTCATTTAGCCCCTCCAGGCGTGTGCGCAATTCATCGATCTGCGTGTCATCACTCAGCTCAAGCGTCAACGTCAGCCAGTGCGTCTGTGCCACCGAGACCCGCTCGACCCGCGGTAAAGCCCCAGGTTCGTCGATTTCTACAATCAAAACCGCGCCGGGATCAACTTCCTTGAACCGGGTTGCTTCGTGCGCGCCCGGGTACCAGACGCGCGGCCCGAATTGAAACGTGCTGTGCCAGTCACCCAGTGCCAGATAGTCGAATCCTTTCTCAATGACGCGCTTGGCATTGATCAGATTAGGCGTCTCGCTGTCAGCGCTATTTGAAAAGTCGATGACGCCGCCGTGCGCAACCGCGATTCGGATCGGCTCACCTGTCTCGCGTTCCGGCAGCCATTCTGTGGGATCGTCCATTTCATGTCGACGCGCAAGCGGGCAGGGATAAACCAGAGACTCACCAAACGCCAGAGCTGTGCGGTCAAACAGTAACCGCACATTTTCCGGTAAATCCAGGCGCGCCAACGCCGAGTCTGCGCTGGCGGCATCGTGATTCCCTGGCAGCAGGCCGACAGGAATTTTGCCAAACGCCTGCAAAGCGTCCGACGCCTGTTGAAGCGAGTCGCGGCCGAGTGCGTTGTCGTCCAGAACATCGCCAGCCACCAGCACCGCATCCACCTGTCGCTCTTGTGCCAGACGACCAATCGCCCGCACCGTTTGGAACCGCAACAGACGCAGTTGTGCTGCCCGCTCCGGATTAAGATATCGAAGCTTAAGACCCAGTTGCCAATCGGCTGTATGAATGAAACGCACCAACTCTCTCCTGCTTTTATTCAGTTCTCGTGCTGACTCTAACCGTATCCTTTCGCGCTAAGCGGCAGCTTAACCCCGTAGCGATTACGGCATATCTGCTTCACCCCGCGGGCGATTGCCGACATAACGTCCCGAACGGCAATTTGAAGCTGCCGACTGTATACGGCGATACTGCACCGCCGTATAACTATTCGACCATGCATCGGGGGACACTGCGGGTCAATGAACACGCTATTTTTCGAAAAGCCCGTGCTGAACTCTCCTTACGGCTACCCGGACAAGCACTGGGAACTGGATAGCACTGGACAGCCGACGCAGCAGATCATCCCGACCCGGCGTCGGGCGGAGTTCATCACGCCCATCCCGAAGCCTCGCAAACAGAAGGGACAGGCCGATCAAGGCAAGCTGCTATTCGCCGAAGGTAAGGGCCTGTCGACGGCCGATCAGCAATACGACCACACTGCCATCATCAACTCGGTCCGCCAGCAGGTGGATCGGTGGCGACGCCTGCCTGATCCGAATCAATGGCGCGTCACCCCGGAAACCGCGCGATTGCTCCAGCATTGGCGGTACCACAAATTCAGCGACATCCGCCCATTCTTTTGTCAGGTCGAAGCGGCCGAGACCGCCATCTGGCTGACTGAGGTCGCGCCGGAGATCGGCAAGGTCGGTCAGGGCATACTGGAACATCTCGCCAACGCCAACAACGACGCTAATCCAGAGCTCATGCGCCTGGCGCTCAAGCTCGCCACCGGCGCTGGCAAGACCACCGTAATGGCCATGCTGATCGCCTGGCAGACCGTCAACGCCGTGCGCCATCCCGGCAGCAAGCGCTTCACCCGCGGCTTCCTGATCGTCGCCCACGGCATCACCATCCGTGATCGCTTGCGGGTGTTGCAGCCGAACGACCCGGACAGCTACTACCAGAGCCGCGAACTCGTACCTGCCGACATGATGGGGGATGTCGAGCGCGCCAAGATCGTCATCACCAACTACCACGCCTTCAAATTGCGGGAGCGGTTGGAGTTGTCCAAGGGCGGCCGGCGCCTGCTGCAGGGCAAGGGCGGGGCGGAACTGGATACCGTGGAAACCGAAGGCCAGATGATCCAGCGCGTCATGCCCGACCTGATGGGCATGAAAAACATCATGGTCATCAACGACGAGGCGCACCACTGCTATCGCGAAAAGCCTGCCGCCGAAGACGGCGATGGCGCACTCAAGGGCGATGAGAAAAAGCAGGCCGAGGACAACAACGAAGCCGCGCGTCTGTGGATCAGCGGCCTGGAAGCCGTCAACCGCCAACTCGGCGTCACCCGCGTCATCGACCTCTCGGCCACGCCGTTCTTCCTCAGCGGTTCCGGCTACGCCGAAGGCACCCTGTTCCCGTGGACCATGAGCGATTTCTCGCTGATGGACGCCATCGAGTGCGGCATCGTCAAGCTGCCGCGCGTGCCTGTCGCGGACAACCTGCCCGGCGCGCAGCCGGGCGACATGCCGATGTTCCGCAATCTTTGGGAGGCCTTGAAGAAGACGAAGCCGCAATTGCCGCGTGGGGGCCGCAGCAAAAGCGCTCAGCTAGATCCCCTAAAGCTGCCCGTGCCATTACTCAGTGCGCTGGAAGCCCTCTACGGCCACTACGCGCAGACGTTCGAATTGTGGCGGAAGGCCACAACATCCGCGTCCCGCCGTGCTTCATCGTCGTGTGCCAGAACACCGCCATCTCCAAGCTGGTCTACGACTACATCTCGGGCTTCGAGCGCGAGAACGACGACGGCACCAGCACCCTGGTCAACGGCCGCTTCGAACTGTTCCGCAATTTCGACGAGCACGGCAACCCCATCCCGCGCCCGCGCACCTTGCTGATCGACAGCGAACAACTCGAATCCGGCGACGCCCTGGACGCCGGCTTCCGCGGCATGGCCGCCGACGAAATCGAGCGCTTCAAGCGCGAGATCATCGCGCGCAGCAACGATCCGCGCGCGGCGGAGAACATTTCCGACCAGGACCTGCTGCGCGAGGTCATGAATACCGTCGGCAAGGCCGACCGCCTCGGCGAATCCATCCGCTGCGTGGTCTCGGTGTCCATGCTCACCGAGGGCTGGGACGCCAGTACCGTCACCCACGTACTCGGCGTGCGTGCGTTCGGCACCCAACTCCTGTGCGAGCAGGTCATCGGCCGTGCCCTGCGTCGCCAGTCCTACGAACTCAACCAGGACGGCCTGTTCGACGTCGAATATGCCGACGTGCTCGGCATTCCCTTCGACTTCACCGCCAAGCCGGTGGTCGCGCCGCCGCAACCGCCGCGCGAAACCGTGCAGGTCAAGGCCATGCGTCCCGAGCGCGATGCGCTGGAAATCCGTTTCCCGCGCGTACTCGGCTACCGCGTTGAACTGCCCGAGGATCGCCTGACCGCCGCGTTTGACGACGATTCGGTGCTCACCCTCACGCCCGATCTGGTCGGCCCGTCCATCACCCGCAATTCCGGCATCATCGGCGAAGGTGTCGACCTCAACCTCAAGCACCTGGGCGACATGCGTGCATCCACGCTGCTGTTCCACCTGACCCAGCGCCTGCTCTACACCAAGTGGCGCGACCCCAACCAGGATGCCCGCCTCAACCTGTTCGGCCAGCTCAAGCGCATCACCAAGCAGTGGCTGGACACCTGCCTTACATGCAAGGGCGGCACTTGGCCGGCGCAACTGATGTACCAGGAGCTGGCCGACATGGCCTGCGAGCGCATCACCAAGGCGATCACCGCGGAGGAGACCAAAAAGGGCAGGCCGGTCAAGGCCATCCTCGATCCGTACAACCCCGTCGGTTCGACGATGCACGTCAACTTCACCACCTCGCGCACCGAGCGCTGGGAAACCGATGCGCGCCGTTGCCACGTCAACTGGGCCATCCTCGACAGCGACTGGGAAGGCGAATTCTGCCGCGTCGCCGAGGCCCACCCGCGCGTCAAGGCCTACGTCAAGAACCGCAACCTCGGCCTGGAAGCGCCCTACCGCTTCGGCTCCGCCAACCGCATCTACATCCCCGACTACATCGTGCAGGTGGACGACGGCCACGGTGACGACGATCCGCTCAACCTCATCGTCGAGATCAAGGGCTACCGCCGCGAGGACGCCAAGGAAAAGAAATCCACCATGGACACCTACTGGATTCCCGGCGTCAACCACCTCGGCAGCCACGGCCGCTGGGCCTTTGCCGAGTTCACCGACGTCTACGCCATGCAGGACGACTTCGCCAAGAAGGTCGAGGCTGAATTCGGCAGGATGATCGATGCCGTAGCGACATGAATAGCCCAGTTGCTATACATATCGCTCTTTCATGTATAGAAAAATGGCATTATCTATACATGTCAAAGCCCATAGTTAAAGGAACTTGCCTTAGATGAGCAGTTCGCTGCCCCCTCTGGAACACCTCGACCCCGCACGGTTCGAAACGCCTGCCGTCCTCAAGAAACTGGTCAGCGCCAATCGCCAGCTGGCGGAGCTCAAGGGGGTGGCTGCCTCGATGCCGAACCAGGGCATGCTGATCAGCACGCTGGGCCTGCAGGAGGCCAAAGACAGTTCGGCCATCGAGAACATCGTCACCACGCACGACGAGCTGTTCCGCGACGCGGCATTCCCGGAAGGCGCCGGCAGTCCTGCGGCCAAGGAAGTGGCGCGCTATCGGCAGGCGCTGGACGTGGGATTCCGGTCGGTGCGCGATACGCGCCTGCTCACCACCAACCACATCCTTGCGATCCAGGCCACGCTGGAGAGGAATCGTGCCGGTCTGCGCAAGGTGCCGGGCACCGTACTCCAGGACGGCGCTGGACGCACGGTGTACACGCCGCCGACACCCGAACTTCTGCCGGGCCTGATGTCCGATCTGGACCGCTTCATCAACGGCGGGGTTCCGTTCGATGCCGACCCGCTGGTCAAGATGGCCCTGATCCACCACCAGATCGAGAGCATCCACCCGTTCTACGACGGCAATGGCCGCACCGGCCGCATCGTCAACGTGCTCTATCTGGTGAAGGAAAGGCTGCTGGACACGCCCGTGCTCTATCTCAGCCGCGCCATTGTCCGCAGCAAGGCCGACTACTACCGCTTGCTGCAAAGCGTGCGCGAACATGGCACCTGGGAGGAATGGGTGCTGTACATGCTGGATGCCGTCGAACGCACCGCAACCGACAGCATCGCCACCATCGGCGCCATCCGCACACTGCTGATGGACTACAAACACCGCATCCGCGCGCGCCACCGCTTCTACAGCCAGGACCTCATCAACAACCTGTTTTCGCACCCCTACACCAAGATCGATTTCATCCAGCGGGATCTAAAGGTGTCGCGGCTCACCGCCACGCGCTATCTGGATGTGCTCACGGCCGGCGGGTTCCTGCTCAAGCGCAAGATCGGCCGCTCCAACTACTACATCAACACGCCGCTCTATCAGGCATTGACGGGTGAAGCGCCGCCCACGGACGAGAACTGATCGATGGCCAAGAAACCTCCCACCCCCAAGACCGTCGCCACCCTCAAGCACAAAGAGGCGAAGCGCAGGAACATCCCCACCGCCGAATACCAGTCGGTGATGCAGAAGGAGGATCAGGCGCCGGTCAAGGTGGCTTATCCGCGCGGCGCCAAGGGGCTGAAAGAGGAAAAGGAGCAGCGCAACCGCGACCTCGACCCGCAGCTCGTCTGGCGCGGCAAGGACCAGCAGGATTGGTCCGACCTGGTCGTCAACGCGCCGCCGCTGTATATCCAGGAAAAGGTCAAGCCCAAGGTGCTGATCGACGACCTGCTGAAACGCAGCCAGGCCGGTGAGCAGGCGCAGGCGGGCGACATGGGCGACCTGTTCGGCGACTTCAACGGCCTGCCCGAAGGCGCCGACAAGACCGACTTCTACCACTACGACGGCAACTGGCAAAACCGCATGATCCTTGGCGATTCGCTGCAGGTCATGGCCAGCCTGGCCGAGCGCGAGGGCCTGCGCGGCAAGGTGCAGTGCATCTACTTCGATCCGCCCTACGGCATCAAATTCAACTCCAACTTCCAGTGGTCCACCACCAGCCGCGACGTCAAGGATGGCAACGCCGACCACATCACGCGCGAGCCCGAACAGGTCAAGGCCTTCCGCGACACCTGGCGCGACGGCATCCATTCCTACCTCACCTACCTGCGCGACCGCCTGACCGTGGCGCGCGACCTGCTGACCGAATCCGGTTCGATCTTCGTGCAGATCGGCGATGAGAATGTGCATCGCGTGCGAGCGGTGATGGATGAAGTTTTTGGGGATGAGAACTGCTGCAGTGAGATCGTGTTTCGGAAAACAACCGGCAAAGGAAGCACACTTCTAGACAGCAGCTACGACGTACTCCTGTGGTACGCGAGAGACGAGGCTAAGGTCAAGTATCGCCCACTCTTTGATGATCGAACCTACGTTGGTGACGATAACCTTCGATTCTTTGAAGACGAGGGCTATACGCCTTTCACTATGAGCCCTGAACAACTGGCCGGCTTTGCGCCGCTGCCTCAAGGCGCTAAGGTCTACCACCCCAATCCGATCACGAGCGCGCGTTCAAGTGGCGAGAACGATGTGCGCCATTTTGAGTTCAAAGGGAGAAAATTCTCTCCTGGGACGCGAACCTTCAGCACTAATAAGATGGGACTTTCCAGACTTCGAGATGCGGGTCGCTTGCTCGCCATAGGAAACACACTTCGATTCAAGCGCTATCTCGATGACTTTCGCGTAATGACGCGAAATAACATCTGGGAGAACACCAGACAGAGCGGTTTCAGCGATGCAAAGGTGTACGTTGTTCAAACACCAGTTATCGCAATTCAACAAGCGGTCCTAATGACCACAGACCCGGGCGATCTCGTGCTCGATCCCACCTGCGGTTCCGGCACCACCGCCTACGTCGCCGAACAATGGGGCCGCCGCTGGATCACCCTCGACACCTCGCGCGTGGCGCTGGCGCTGGCCCGCGCGCGCATCATGGGCGCGCGCTATCCGTACTACCTGCTGGCCGACTCGCCCGAAGGCCAGGTCAAGGAAGCCGAGATCACCCGCAGCGTGCCGAAGACGACGCCTATCTACGGCAACATCGCCCACGGCTTCGTCTACGATCGCGTGCCGCACATCACGCTGAAATCCATCGCCAACAACACCGAGATCGACGTCATCTGGGAGCGTTTCCAGCCGGAGCTGGAAACGCTACGTGAAAGGCTCAACAAGGCGTTGGGTGAGACGTGGCAGGAGTGGGAGATTCCGCGTGAGTCGGACGCCAGTTGGTCAGCCGACGCAAAGGAAACACACAAGCAGTGGTGGGAGGCGCGCATAGCACGCCAAAAAGAAATCGATGCGTCGATTTCCGCCAAGGCCGATTCCGAATACCTCTACGACAAACCCTACGAGGACAAGAAGAAAGTCCGCGTCGCCGGCCCCTTCACCGTCGAAAGCCTGTCCCCGCACCGGGTGCTCGGCGTCGACGAAAACGACGAACTGATCGACGGCATCGGCGAAGACAACGCCGGCTACGGCGACGAGCGCGACTTCGTGCAGATCATCCTGGAAAATCTCAAGACCGCCGGCGTGCAGCAGGCGCACAAGGACGACAAGATCGCGTTCACCTCGCTGACCCCCTGGCCCGGCGACCTGGTCTGCGCCGAAGCCCGCTACATTTCCAATGAGGGCGGCTCAGGCGGCAAGGAGCGCCGCGCCGGCATCTTCATCGGCCCCGAATTCGGCACCGTCTCCCGCCCCGACCTGGTCGCCGCCGCCCGCGAAGCCGGCGACGCCGACTTCGACGTACTCATCACCTGCGCCTTCAACTACGACGCCATGTCTTCCGAGTTCGACAAGCTCGGCCGCATCCCCGTCCTCAAGGCCCGCATGAACGCCGACCTGCACATGGCCGACGACCTCAAGAACACCGGCAAAGGCAACCTGTTCGTCATCTTCGGCGAACCCGACATCGCCATCCTCGACGCCGGCGAAGACGGCGAGCCGGATCAGATCCGCGTCAAGGTCAACGGCGTCGACGTCTTCCACCCCAACACCGGCGAAGTCCGCTCCGACGGCCCCGACGGCATCGCCTGCTGGTTCATCGACACCGACTACAACGAAGAATCCTTCTTCGTCCGCCAAGCCTACTTCCTCGGCGCCAACGACCCCTACAAGTCCCTCAAAACCACCCTCAAAGCCGAAATCAACGAAGACGCCTGGGCAACCCTGCACAGCGACACCTCCCGCCCCTTCGACAAACCCGCCACCGGCCGCATCGCCGTCAAAGTCATCAACCACCTCGGCGATGAAGTCATGAAGGTGTTCAAGGTTGCCGGAGACAACACATGAACGAAGATTATCCCAAGCTTGCGAGGCCGCCGATCGTGGAGGCCATCGTGGACTTCGACTGCGATGTTCCGCCGAACGTGGACCTCAAGTCGCTGGAACAATCCGCGCGGGAGACGTTTCACGAGCATTACCCAGACGCCCAGCCAAGGTACCTGCAGGAAGTTCGGGTTGCCACGGGCCAAGACGGAGCGTTCAATTCGTCCTTGCAGCGTTCGTTGCAGGCGTGGATGTTCAGGGCATCGGACGGCACGCAATTGGTACAAGTGCGGCAATCAGGGTTCTCGTTCAACCGGCTTGCTCCTTACGCCGGATTTGATATGTGCCTACCGCTGATCGAAGAGGCTTGGCGGCGGTACTGCGATCTGGTGAAACCGATTGTGGTGCGCGAAATACGCCTTCGTTACATCAACCGCATCTCGCTGCCGATGGACAGGGTTGAAAATGAAGGGTTGGAGAGTTTCCTAGCCGTCGATGCAACACCACCCACTGAGACGAAGCTCGTTCGGTCGGGATTTCTGACGCAGTATCAGGCGTCCGACCCGGAAACGTGTTTCCGAGCTGCTGTAGTACTTGCCAGCCAGCCAGCCAGCCGAGAGTGGGCAATTGCCTGTCGTATTCGACAACGGGGTGTCGGCCAGTGGACAGTGGGAGCCGACTGGCTGGGAGAAAATAGCCGACGTGTTAGAGTCTTTACGAGAGATGAAGAACCGTATCTTCTTTCAGACTGTCAAACCATCATGCTTGGAGCAATTCCAATGACTTCTGCGTGTGTGGCTACATACGGCTCATTTAAAGACTGGGGGCAGAGTAGCGCGGTTTCGGGTGTAGCTGCGAGTCTTCATGAGCTGGTCTGCAATCTGTCTCGCTCGGCCGATGATGCGCAAACGTTGTCGGGTCGTGATACCTCGTTCGAAAACGGGTTGATGGCAGCCCTCGACGAATTGGTTGTCGACGAGGATCAGTACGCTGTGTCGACGGCGGCAGTGCAACGTGCGTTACGACTGATCCAGTCGCTACCGAATGGCGTGCCGATCCCTGATGTTGCGGTGGATCCGGACGGAGAAATTGCACTGGATTGGATGCCGTCACGGACGAGGATGTTCTCGATCAGTGTAGGTGATTCGGATAGGTTGGCCTACGCTTGGATTGATGGTTCGGACCGTGCTCGCGGTGTGTTCCGATTTACAAGCGCTATCCCGCAGCCTCTGTTGCTGCAGCTTGCCGAGTTGACGACTGGTGGCCGTGCTTCCATCCGGGCTGCCTGAGCAAGTCGGCGACGACGAGGATCTTGCGCGTTTCCTGACGTCAAGCGGCCATTACTCAGATGGCGGCGTACGTCCCAACGCGTTCATACCCAGCCCCAAAGGTCGGTCCACGTCTGTCTCGCGCCATGACCGTTATCCAGTCGATATACTGAAGAAGCTCGGTGAAGTTGCCGTCGCTGCCTCTGGCCGTCGCTTGCACGGGGCGGCAATCTTTAAAGCTAGCGCAGTCCGCAAGGCTCAACTGGCAGTCGACGCATCGGAACCGCCGGATCGCCATGCGTTGATCCATGGGTGGCCTTGGATAGAAGAGGACGACCCGCGGGCGCGCAAGGCGCAACAGATGACACAGGCACAGCAACTCGTGACCGCTGCGGGCCAACCACTGTTGTTCGATCAGTGAACTTCCGCATCGCCGATACCTTCACCGACAGCCTCGCGCGCCTGACCGGCGACGAGCAGAAGGCGGTCAAAACCACGGCGTTCGACCTGCAGATGAATCCGGCTAATCCGGGCATGAGTTTTCACAAGCTGGACAAAGCCAAGGATAAGAATTTCTGGTCCGTGCGCGCGGGTAGCGACATTCGCCTGATCGTACACAAGACCGCGGCGAGCTTGCTGCTGTGTTATGTGGATCATCACGACAAGGCTTATCGCTGGGCCGAACGACGCAAGCTGGAGACGCATCCGAAGACTGGCGCAGCCCAGCTCGTGGAGATTCGCGAGCATGTTGAGGAGATCACGGTGCCGAGATTTGTCGACGCACCACAAAGTCAGTTGGCAAATCTGTCTGCGGTAAAGCCAGCGCTGTTTTCAGGAATCGCTGAAGATTTGTTGCTTGGCTACGGTGTGCCCAGGGAATGGTTGGCGGATGTGCGGGCCGCCAATGAAGATACCTTGCTGGAACTGGCCGACCATCTGCCTGCGGAGGCTTCGGAGGCACTGCTTGAACTCGTCACCGGAGGGCAGCCGAGGGTGGTGGCGACGGTCGCGCCGGATACGAATCCATTCGATCATCCGGACGCGCGGCGTCGATTCCGCACAATGGTCAATGTGGAAGAGCTTGAACGAGCGCTGGCTTTCCCCTGGGACAAGTGGACAATTTTCCTTCACCCTGCGCAGCGGGAGTGGGTGGAAAGGGATTACAACGGTCCCGCTCGCGTGTCTGGTTCGGCCGGCACGGGTAAAACCATCGTGGCCTTGCATCGCGCGGTGTATCTGGCGCGCGCCAATCCGAAGGGTCGAGTATTGCTCGCCACGTTTTCCGAGACTCTGGCCAGCGCACTGCGCGTCAAACTCAGGCGATTGATCAGCAACGAACCGAAGTTGGGCGAGCGCCTGGAAGTGCATGCAATGGATGCGATTTGTGAGCGGCTGTACGAAGCACAGTTCGGCCGACCTCGGATTGCGACACGGGAAGAGATTTTCTCTGTGGTCAAAGTGGCATCAGATGCTGAACCGGAGCATAAATTCAATCAGCAGTTCTTGCTGTCAGAGTGGGAAGATGTGGTTGACGGCTGGCAGTTGCACTCTTGGGAGGACTATCGCGATGTGCGGCGCTTGGGCAGGAAGACAAGACTGCCGGAGTCTGGACGTGCGGTGTTGTGGCGTATTTTCGAACAAGTCAGGAGCGAATTGGATCGCCGGCAGTGGCTGACTCGCGCCGGTATGTTCCAGCGCCTGGCGCGTGATCTGCCGAAACGACGACATCCGCCGTTTGAATCCGCTGTGATCGATGAATCGCAAGACATCAGTGTTGCTCAACTCGAGTTCTTGGTGGCCTTGGGTGGCGGACGACCCAACGCTCTGTTTTTCGCCGGCGATTTGGGACAGCGCATTTTTCAACAACCGTTTTCCTGGAAAGCACTGGGTGTCGATATTCGCGGGCGTGCACGTACCTTGCATATCAACTACCGCACGTCCCATCAGATACGCATGCAGGCCGACCGGCTGCTGGCAAGCGAAGTTTCCGATGTCGACGGCAATGTGGAGGAGCGCAGAGGGACGGTTTCTGTATTCAACGGTCCCGAACCGGACGTACAAGTACTCACATCCGAAGCTGCTGAAATCGCTGTGGTCAGCGACTGGCTGCGCACGCAAATCAGCGGAGGCGTGAGGCCGCAGGAAGTCGGTGTATTTGTGCGTTCCGATGAGCAGATTGATCGTGCCTGTGCTGCAGTTACTGAAGCAGGGCTACAGCCGCGGGTGCTCGATAGCCATTTGGAAGCAAGCGGCGGAAAAGTCGCAGTCAGTACCATGCACCTCGCCAAGGGGTTGGAATTCCGTGCGGTGGTCGTGATGGCTTGTGACGACGAAGTCATACCATCACAAGCGCGAATGCAATCGGTAACGGACGACGCGGATCTGGAGGACGTCTACAACACGGAACGACATCTGCTGTACGTGGCCTGCACCCGAGCGCGCGACCGTCTGTTGATCACCGGGGTAGATCCTGCGTCCGAATTTCTAGACGATCTTCGGGGACGATCGACTGGATAATGGCGCCCTAAAAAGCACAAAATCCGGCACCGAGTTCGATTCATCTTCGGAGTGGT